>JGI24702J35022_10000029_pt1 | contig 58724 bp, 47 predicted proteins | sample TergutTh196P4_FD_35022 | JGI IMG/M metagenome (IMG submission 35022) | reverse complement strand
CCTCCCGCCGTATCTGGAACTATGCCCTGATGCTGCATCGAAAATACTATGAATGGATAGGTAAAACGTTACCTGAAAGTACACTTAAATCCTACATTGCAAAGAAACGGAAATCAAATCCACACTGGCAAAAATTAAATAGTCAATCGGTACAGGAAATTATTGAACGGATATACGAATCCTATCAAAGATTTTTCAATGGATTACAAATACATCCACCGAAGTTCAAAAGCAAGGGAACGGATATGTCTTTCTGTTTTAAGCAGTGTGGATATTCAATAGACAACGACCGGATTACGGTCAACGGTGTAGGAACTTATCGGTTTCTGAAACACAGGGCATGTCCAAAAGGTAGGCCCAGAACTGTCAGAATTAAACGATACAACAATCGTTTCTATGTCATTATTTGCTGTGATTGTCAACCAAGGAAACTTGCACGAGACTGTGATGGTACGGCTGGAATAGACTTTGGATTGAAGACATTCATAACGTTGGATGACGGCGAAATGATTGAAAGTCCTAGATGGTTGTTCAAGGAGAGTAAGAAACTGCGATTGCTGGACACGCAGTTAAGCAGGAAGCAAAAAGGCAGTAATAACCGCCAAAAGGCGGCTATTGCCCGTGCCAACGCTTATGCCAATGCTGCCCAAAAACGGGCGGATTGGCAGTGGAAACTAGCCCATGCCCTCTGCAAGCAATACGCAGTCATCAAGATTGAGGATTTGTGTTTACTGGGTATGAAGAAGATGTGGGGACACAAAGTTTCCGATATTGCGATTGGCGAATTTGTCAACAAGTTGACATACGTTGCGTCGAAGTACGACACTGAAATCATCAAAGTTGATAGATTCTACGCCAGCAGTCATATTTGCTCGTCCTGTAACTGCAAACTCGACAGAAAACTAGGACTTTTGGAAAGAGAATGGCAGTGTCCTCACTGTGCAACAAGGCACGACAGAGACGTTAACGCCGCCATAAACATAAGGAATTGGAAACCCGGTTCCGACCAGAGGGATGCCTCTGGGCAGTCTGTTGACCGCAATAAGACCAAGGTAGCAATATCTCGGCAGCGTAGGACTGCGAATAAGAAGCCCTATGCTTTAGCGTAGGGAGTATCATCGCAGCAACACCATCTGTTGCGGCCGTAAAACACAATATCGCTGCAATACAGGACACGTTTAAACTGCACGACGACGTTTACGATAGTCGTCTTTTTAAGATGCTTACCAGACGTGCAGTAGCTACGGACGACGCAACTGAGTCAGACTTGAGTGATTGGCTGTGCTTTTTGACGCAGTCTCGTGAGGATCTGAACAGCAACCCTTCTGCAACAGCAAACGATGCAAAAAAGGTGTTACAGCTGTTGCATAAAAAAGTGGCTCACAGTCTCATAGCACGAGACTACTCATGGAATCTTTGAGGTAAAATTACCACTATTTTACGGTAAATAATAATGGAATCATTTCATCTTACAAAAGAAAGGTATTCATTGCTAATACAGCAAACCCCTCGTGAAATTGCTAACGAAATTATGAATCGAATTCATAATTTCAAAGTTTATTTTGACTTACGTCCAGGAGGCTTAACACGCCTGGAAGACTTATTGGACAAGCTTGTTGTTCTAGCTGCTCATCGTGATTTAGACTTGCTACGCAAAGAGTTCATTATTTGTGACTATCGATTGCGTCTCGAAAACAGATCATTTGTGCCGCCTGAGGTAGCCTTAGGGCATTTGGGTCAATTTCAAGTAAGTGTGGGTGATGTCGTTGATGTATACTTCCCGCATAGGTTCAGGCGTAGACGCTGTAATAGCGTTAGGTACCGTCGTAACGGTGCTGCGTGTCGTGCCTTTGTGAGGGTGTGATTGGTTTCATTGAGAGACGGCTTTGCCGTCTCATTTTTTTTGTCATCAGAGGTGTTCTGTTGATTGATAATTTTAACCGAAGGGAGGTGAGTTATGCAGAATGGTATGAAGGCGAGTTTGCCGGAATACATCATGAAGATACAGATCTATCCATTAAACGAAGGATATGGACTGTCGGTAGAAGTACCATATGAGCTTGTTTCGGGCAGGTTCGCTCTACGTCGTACTCTGGACTCGAGATCATCCGAGATAGTGTCTAGATGGTTGACGTCACAGATTAAAAGTTTTGGTGTAATCAGAGCATACGAAGAAAAGTTGCTGGATAAGCTTGAGTCTCATGCAGTCAAATTGTTCGACGCGTTTTCCAGATAATGTCTCTGAGCGGTATGAGCACAGGTTATAATAGTGGTAACAACTACTGCCGCCATGCCGTTCAAGAGCCGTTCACAACAAAGATTTTTCTTTTCCGCCGAGTCTCGTGGAGAACTTCCTAAGGGTACTGCTCTACGGTGGGCACACGAGACTCCGAATATCAAGGCTTTGCCTGATAAAAAAAAGGAGCAGACTAAAAAGGCTGACTATAGTGTTCTCAGTCAGGGACTCATAAAAGGTGCATCTCTTCCCCGGCTAAAAAACGCAAACTCTTTTTTAGGTACTCTGAGCGATGCTCGCAATGCGTTATTCGGGGAGAGTAATCTTGGTCGGTTGGACTCCTGGAACAATGTGAAGGGGTATCTTCCTAAAAGTGTAAGCGGTTATGTGGATAAAAATTATGTTAATCCTGCGATAAACAAGCAAATCAATGAAACTATTGGAAGTGCGTGGAAATCATTAGCGGCTGCGGGGGCAGCGACTGGCAGTGGTTTGTTGGGTTTGTACTGGCTGTATAACGGGTTGACACGGCCAAAGCCGCCTGTTCGTGAGGAAGTGAGGGATCCGGTTAAGTTTATGGCTCCTTCTGTGAAACCGTTACGGACGGTTAACGAGAATCTGGGGTTGGATGCTTCAGGGCGCAGCCTGCTGAAGCTTAGTGCATGTGTGAGGAAAGATGCGCCTGGTCTGAAGACAATTGGAGGGCTTAAGGTCGGTGGTTGGGCTGTTCCGGTATCTGATTCACGTGAAAAAGAGGCCTTGGTAAATCTAAACCCTCTAAACACAGTAAGAGAGGGTTACGGAGCTATTAGGGACGGGCTAAAGGCTAGATCGGACGCACAAAATCTTGATAAAAAGATGGATCAGGTTAATGATCGGCGGCATCAAAACGGCAGTGAGCATCGAATACTCGGTCACACTTATAGAATAAATAATAAGAAGTTCGATATACAGTTTCCATCTATGTTGGACTATGGGATGATGCCGAAGCAACAGAGAGATCAACTTCGACAGCGTATAGGTGGTATGGCGGATTTAGTACCGGAAGATCGGCAGTCGATTATGGCTTATTTTGATCAGCAGAGTAGGATGCATCCTAATATGTCATTACCAAAAGTTCGAACATCTACTGAACCTGCTGCAAGCAGATATAACCCTCTATTCAATACTGTGAACTTAGGGTTAGGTAGTTCTAGGGGCATTTTTGGGCATGAGATGGGACATCGTACTTCTAGCGGGTATCGAAATGCCAATGGTTTAAGAGCGATACCATCTCTGCTGTCATACGGACGTAACGATAGAGCGCGGTTATTAGAAGAACAACGAGCCTACGATAATGATTATCGTTTAAATTCTGTGTCACCATCAGAATGGAGCACGCCTGAAGCACAGTGGAAGGCTATGTATTCTAGAGGATTAGGTACGCACGCTACTGGTACTCTCGGCGATAAACGTGAACTTGCAAAGACTCGTAATGAAATGCTTTCACTCAGTCGTCAGCGGAAAATGCTTAACGGTCAGCCTAGTGCTGTACCGCAGCAGTACAATAAAGATTTACAAACACATATAAACTCACTCCGACTATTAGATGCAGTTTATTCAAGCGGTTTGGCTCCGCAGTTGGGGATACCTTATAAACACCCTATTTACGCTCCATTTCCACGAGATGCCCGTGTAAGATAAAAAAAGAGCGGCACATTAATGCCGCTAGTTTTATTGCCATAAATAGTACTCCTTTAATCGCTCATCCTTAAGTGGGATACGCCTGCCAACTCCATCAAGAGCGTATATTGGCACTCCAAGCACATATATGACAGTGCACGGGGTATCTGGGTATCCGTAACAAACCTCGATACCACTTGTCATCCAAGTGACCGGAACCGCAACCAGCAAACAAACCACTGCTGCAATTATTCTTTTCTTTTTCTTGTTCATAACTCACCTCCGCTGGTTAAAATTTGAAATTCCCTTCAACAATATCTACCTCAAATTTACCTAAATTTTAGAGATTTGTCAATGGGGCATTTGCGGTACAATGTAGATTTTAACCTTACCCGATTTCACCAGATGCCGGAAACAACTTCAGAACCGTACGAACCGACCCCCGACGCTATTAGACTTTTGCGCATTATCGCCGATCTAGAGAGTTTGCGGAATACCGATATGAAGCCGTACGCAGCAAAACTCTGGGAAGAGTTAAGTCTTCCTGAAAATATCGAACTCAAAGATAACTATGCTTGCCTCATGTTGCAGTTGGAGATGGCTAATTACATTGTTTTAGACCCGGAAGTCAAAACAAATCTAACGGATCTGTGTATGGAGTACAATATTCATCGGCTGCTTAACGTTGAATTGGTCAAGTCTCCTTATGTTGAGCGGCGTCTTGCTGACGCGAAGAGGAGGGCTGAATCCGTGAAAGCCCAACCTCAGTAAGCTCTTTGTTCAGTGCTTGGTCAAAGATGTTTTGGCTTAGACTGTGGACGTTAAAATCGACTTTAGATGCACTAACATTTCGCTTGTCTTTAAGGCATCCATCTTGCGTTAGTTTGTTCAAGAGTGTGCCGAATTCTACTCCTATTAGCTGATTACTAAATTCAAGAAGAGTTGCTTGCAGTCGATAGCGCAGCTCTGATTTTGTTAAATTTTGTAGCGCGTTAAGGTCGTGGATAATCTGGAGTAGACGATCCTCTTTTTCGATTTCACTGCTCATTTTCCACATTCCCTGTTTGAGTGAGTTGATGTGCGAATCTACCCGAATTTTAGAGGTTTGTCAATGGGTTATTTTCCGTTAAAAAACAGCGTTTTTTGTGGTAAAAAATAGTGTGGAAAGTATTACCGTCCTAGACTTTTCACGCTATTTCAACCCTTAGGACTCATAAAGGAGATTATCATGAACAACTTCAAAAACATCCTCAGCTTTGTATTCGTCGTCCCGGTCGTACTATTTGTGCTTGGCATAGCTACCTTTATCGCCAGTGCCGTAGTCGTCAATATGGAGAACTCCATCGAGGCACTTTGTGTTAGTGCCGCTTTTGGTGCTGGCTTGGCTTTCCTAGCCTGTATTGGGCTACTATATCACGAAAGAGTGACCGCATGGATTTGGTCTTCTAGTCCAAACTCTAACCTGTTCACAAGATTGGTTCAGTATGTGGCCATAGGCTGCGGCTGGACCACATTATGTGGTTTGATTGGCTATTTCACGTGGCTTGGTTTGCTGTTCACTTGGTTCAATCCGGTCATGGTTGCATCGGTTTCGATTGTCTTTGTGGTAGTTACGTACATCCGTCTTTCTTATCCTGCTCTTGTTGAGAAATTCCAAAACTTCGGTAAGGAAAAAGATTTGCCGGTGTTTGACCAAAATAACCCCGAGCCTACAGCGTAGGTTCAGGGTTGAAAATGGGGCGGTTTTACCGCTCCTTTTTTTTTTACCTTGCTCTCGCGCGAGAGCATCTGCCAGCCTGAAAAATCGGAAAATTTTATCAAAAGTACCAAAAAAGTCTTGCGCTTTTCAGTAAATGCGCTAGAATAGTTTCACTATTCTGCCTCTTTTACTGCTCTGCCTCGATGGATTCGTTAAAACCAAAATTAAAAAAGGTAGCATTTTTTGCACCGTATCGTCAGTCTGAAATGTCATTGTATGCTAGTGCGATGGCATCTTTTTTAATAAGGAAAGTTAGAGATATTCGTAGTTGGGAGTTTGAATACATCACACAAGATCCTATATCTGATTATTGTTCTCCGTTGGTGGATAGTTATGTTCATAGGGTTATATCGCCTAATGATTTTGCGTTTCATTTAGGGCGCTGTAAGGTTTTATATTGGTTCGACGCCAAAGAAGACTATTTAAGGCAGGCGGGTAAGTGCCGCAATTATTTATTCGGAGATTATACTAGTTGGGATCGCAGTAAAATCAACATTTCCCGTGCATTTTCCAGTGTTTTATTTCCGTCAAAAAGTGTAAATGATAGGATGTTAACTTTGATTGCCTGCCTTAACCGGCACACAATTTATCCTGGTTCTTTTAGAAGCATTACTCCTATGCGTTATAAATTACTGGATAATAATCGTATTGGTATTATTTTATCGATGTGCGGTATTAAAAATCCTAATAACCGTATTGCAATTTTAAAAGGCATAGAAGACACAGTAAAAAATAGAGATAATTTATTTATAACGCTTTTAATGGACGGTTTTTCGTTTAAGGAGGAAAAGCAGTTAATCGAGTGGATAGGTTTAGAGTATTCTGACAAGTGTACGATTATAAATAATTTTTCTGACTATGAATATTTTAACATTTTACAGCAGAACGATCTTTTTATTGATTTGAATCCGGTTAACGGTGTCGGCTATTTATTAACGGCGGCGTTGCATCAGGGATTGCTGGTTGGCGGCTTTGACCAAAAGCTGTACCGTGACATTTTGGATAACGGAAATTTTGGGATGCTGTTGAAAGGTGACACGAAGGAGTACGGTTTTCAGTTTGAGCGTGTTGCGCCGAAATGGGATAGATTATTGCGTTTATTAAATGAGCGTGTATTTGTTGCGGATAATATAAGAAGGTTGATGGAGCAGCGTAATGATTGTCCGCATCTACAGGCTACGTTGGAAGCTCGGATACATCCTTTTTTGAACATGTTTCATTACATTGTTAACCCAAAAATTCATCACTACAGCTTTGCGGAGTAGGTGTGCGGCACCATATTTTGCACCGTTGTACGGCGTTTAGTCCAAAACATTCCACGTTTCTTTTTAGCTTCACCCAGATATAGGTGTACTTTTCTTCAATAAGTATCCCGATAACTTGGCTGCCTATTCCGCGTTCTCTAAGCCGATTTAGCCAGTATAAGGCGTATTTTGGCTTACTAAAAGGTATTATTTGAGGTACCAGTAGTAAGCTGTTAAAGGCGTATTCCAGTCTGGCTTCTCTTATTTCTTTTTGTGTTGGGAGTGGGTCGTCCATGTGCTATAATATTGGGTATGCCGCTTGACACGAATTACCTGAACTATTTACCGGCTAATGAGGACAGAAATTATATCCTTGATCCGTCTGCCACCGGCATAGACGATAGTGGTAACATACGTCCGCTCGATTTTATTGCCGATTTGTCTATAAGTTGCAGTCCAGCGGACGAACCGTATTTGAGCAGTGTCAACATAGGTAAGGATCTCATTAGCGGTATCATAATGACTAATGGTATACCTATTTTAACGTTTACTGTTTTGAAGCGTGATTGGAATTACGGTAAGCCTATTTTTCTTGAGTCGGCGATTTCAGGTTACAGTGGCTGGATTACTCCGGGTAGATTAAATGTTATTGATTTACCGATAGTTTACGTATATTCTACATCTGCGCAGTCCAAACTTGCAGAACGGTGTTTATTTAGGTTGCACCGTTCAGTAGAGTCTGTGGTGGATTACAGTACCGGTGTTAAGTTAAATGGGGTGATTGCCTTAGAAGGACTTAACGGACTTTCATTAGATGTGCTGGACAATCAGCTTGTTTTCGTGTTAAACGATGAGAATAAGCAATCTTGTGCTAACGGTGTTAACTATGTTGCACAGTATCGTGAGCCTGTGACGTACAGTGTAGGCAGTATTGGCGGAGCATTTCCTGACGAAGACGGCAATCTGTCCATTATTTTTGAGGGTCCTTTTACGTTGACGGCAATTAAGAATTTAGAAGAGAGTATTATAGGTGCTGTTATTGAAACGGATATAGACGTATCTGATTTGTGCACAAATAAGCAAGTCATTAAACCGGATATTCCAAACATGTCATTGGATTGCAAGGAGTTGGTACCGTATACACCAGCTTACCAACCCGAGGAAGAATAGTTTATGCTGCCGAGACCTTTTTCACTTGAGTTCAAGAATTATCCGTTTACAGAGTCATCTACGTTTCGTGTAAATGATACGCTCTTTTTTCCGGCAGACTTTTTGTCGGACGCACACATTTATGCTACAAGAGCAGAGATCTATGAGATAACAGGAATTTATAAGAGTCGTCGTACCATACGGTTTACTATTGGTACGCCGTTTAACAAAGATTTAATAACTGGCGAGTATAGCTGGTTGCCGGATAAGGCGGATGACGATTACGGCGGCACGATTGATTTATTTGATGAGCACGGTCGACGGGCAGGNATTTTAGTAATCAGGTCAGCTGTATCTTTGTTCTTTTTTCCGGACGGAGATTATCAATTACGCAGCGGTACTGCCAAATTTGAAGTGACTTGTCATGTATTTACTAATCGTAAGACGGTACAATGTTTTAAAGTAGGCGATAAACTGCTAAGCGGCGATGTTGAGTGGAAGGGTACACAAGGTGTAATTTTGACTCGTGAGGACAATGTTATTACCGTTCATTTTACCGGTGAGCCGTATTACAGGTTATGGCTGGCGGACTTGCGCAATGAGTTATACTTTTCCAGATGTGTGACTAGCCTTGATTTGGAGGTTAAGAATGAACAGAAACCAGAAAATAACATTTCAGTAACGTTAGTGCCGGATGAGTACGGTAATATACCTATTTATGTCGGTAGTTGTGAAAATGAGGCTCTTAGAATACGAGGTCAGAAGGACAGTTTGGAGATTAAGTTGGCACACTAGAATTTTTCTATGGAAACACCGTTTTATTCGCAAAATACAGGTAGATTTTATCCTTTTGATGAGGCTCGTATTACGTCTGTCCGTGATGAGTGCGGCGAGTGCGTGTTAGACGTTCTGTATCGAGGTATTGTTGATTTGGGTATAGCGGTAATTTCCAGTGATGACCTTCTGGACCCAGTTATTTCTGAATGTGAGATTTCTAAAGTTGGAAATGTCCGTTCAGTGTCTGTTACTGTAACTTGCTCTAGTGAAAGTCATGAATTGACTTTTTCTTACGATGGGTCGCAGGACTTTGTAACTGTAAAAAGTTCTAACGGACGGGTGTATGGTTTTCTGACTTTTGGGGTGTTTTCAGCGTGGTCAGTGCCTGATTTTTCTGTAAGCAGTATTCCGGTTTACAGAGGTTGTGTGAAGTGGTTGAATCATGTTCAGTTGGACTCTGTTTCAGTAGTTAACGGTGATAGGTGGTTGCCGAAGGATGAATGTAATCCAGATAGGTTTGCTGATCGGCCGCAGCAGTGGTCTTATGGTTATGTTACGAACAGCAATATGATTTTGAAGGCGGGCTATAACTGTAAAATATCCTTTTTGGAGCGTGAAAATAAGATACAGATCCAGCCAATGTTACGGGCAGGTATGGGTGAGGTGAAGGAGCAAGTTGGCCTAGGTTATGACTTACCTGGAAGCGGCTCTGTGCCTGATTTTGAACCTTATTTTAACGATAAGATTAAGCGTTTTGATACGATTCAGCCTGATGTAAGGTTTGTTAGGTCGGTAGCTGGTGCATATGGAGTTGGTGTCTCTGTTACGCACGACTATAATTTTAGAAGTCAGGTTATTAAGGATGAGGAATATGCTGAGGAGAATAATAGCTGCGTAAAACAACATTTGTGTATAAAGTGTGTTTATAAGAGTGCCGGAGATTGTTATCCGGAATTTGCGCCAGATGTGCCGGCGGATTGTGAGCCTATTGATCAGTAAAGATGTCAGAACCTACAAATGATAAAGCAAAGTTTCCGCGGGAGTGTAATCCTGATGTTATGCCTCCGCTTTTGGAGTTAGTTCCGCTTCCGTGCTGTGATCTTCCGCAGCCGGCAGACAGTTATACGTTTCCTCCGCCGAATATCCCGTTGATTCCAGATGTGGATATTTCTGACGTATGTATTCCAGTTGATCCCGCGCCGCCTATTGTTCAGCCTCCGCCGATAGATCAGCCGGAACCGTGTGTTCCTATTGAGCCTGTACGGTTGGCGGAGCCTACCCCTAACGTTGATGCGCGGGAAGGTTTAAGTACGTATGTTACAAGTCTCTGTGAGCCCTATTATCGCGGTGAGCCCATTGCATATGTTCACGCTCCTTCAGATACGCCGGTTTATGACGAGGAACATAATCGAGTATGTATTCCGGTGTGTGTACCTTACCCTTATAAGTTGTGTAATTCTCCGGCTGGTACGCCTGTTAGGATTTTTTCTAATACCGAGGAGCGGTGTCCGACATCAGATGGTTTTACGGATTATTCTCTGTTGGACATAGATGATAATTGCGGCGGTAATGATCACGGTGAAGGATGTGAAATTATTGAACCAATACGCTGTCCCCGTTTCTATGACAAGAACATTACACCAAATCCAATGATGGTGGACGCTGGCGGTTTTTTTTTGCCTAGTGGTGTAAAGCTATTGGCTAATGGAGTTAATGCGTTTATGTCGATGGGGTTGATAGCGGTGGGCGGTAAGGAGTATCGTCCACTACCGGCGACCTATCAGGGCGGTGAATTGTATACAGCGATGGAGGATGACGGTACTGGGCAAATGATACCTGTAACCAAGGTTCGGAAATTAGGAGAACAGATGGTGGATGGTTACGGTAATTTGCTTTATTTGATGAGGCGGGAATTGGTAGTTGCGAATAACAATGTAACGGTTCGTAAGGGTAAGGATACGAGTTTCCCGTTCAAATGGCAGTATATTGACGGCACGCCTTTTAGCAGTTTGGAAGTGGGCGCAAAAAACAATGCTGATGATGAGTATTTAGATTACTATGATTACTTTGAGTTGAAACCTTTTTATCAGTATAGTTCTGTGTCAGAGGAAGAGGAACAAGGCAATGAATCTGTCCCGGACCGCATTGGGCTGTCTCCTAGAACATGGCGTGTAACGATCAATCCTGCAGAGGCGCAGTTAGGCTACGATTTTGCTTATTGTCCTGATTTAGACTGGGCAGAGGTGCTTGTACCTGGGGAGAAAGTACGATGTGAAAAGAAGGCTATTTCCTATAAAGTACACGAGGTAGATGATTTTGGCCAGCTTTTGTACGATTTAACGACAGGTAATCCGGTTATTGCGGAGAAAGAATTCAACTATTATGAAATCATTCCTCCTGCAATTTATAGAACACCTATTGACGGTCAGCCTGCGGTTAAACTTTATATTGGTACGGGTGAGGAGGTTACAACAATCAGTTCAGAAACTGGTAATTTAGCAATAGCGACTTTGCAAAAGACGCAGGAGTATGTTAAGCAGGAAGATATAATAATGCCGGATTATGAGTTGGTGTATGCCTCATTAGACCGCAAGAAAGCCGACGCTGACTTAGTTAATCCGCTTGCAGTGATTAATGATTTACAGACTGACCGTAACGGTCATTTGACCAAGCGGTTACGGGCTTTGTTTTATAAGAAGGACAACAGGAACAGGTTGTATCCTGTGTTGTTCGAAGTGGATAGACTGCTTTTTGGTTACTGTATCGAAGTAGGCAATACAAAGCATTATTACGGCACAGAGCCTGATGCGTGTTCGCCCTATATCTTGCGCGAAGAATATACAGTGGAACGGGTTAATAGGCCGTACGGACAGGCGGGAATGTCCTTACAGTTAGTTCAGTCAAAATGTTTTAAACATAGGCTTCAGGTGCCTATGATGGTGAGATAATGATTAATAAGTGCTTTTTACATATAGATGATTATCCGCGTCAGGCGAGTGATGTTCCGTTTGACATCGCGATAGACTGGGGTGACGGTTCAGATATTGAGACGTATACTCAGTTAATTGTGGACAAGGTACCGCCGTTTGATCATATTTATAATGATGAGTTATCTCACAACATCGAGGTGACAATAACGAATTCGTGTGGTGCGGTTACTAAGGCTATCAAACACGCACCATACGTGCTGCCAGCGTGTGAGTGTGTGAATGAGGTTGTCGAACAGGTGATACCGGAGATTGAAGTTTCCAGTTGTTTTACGGATATTGAGTATGATCAATATATTACGTCCTCAAAACTGGTAGTAGATGTTGTTTCGGAAGTGCCGCTGGTTGCCGATACTGCGAAGTATGAGGAGTTACCTGTCGATGTTTTTAAGTTGGTTGAGTATGGGGTGGAAGATATTGTTGAAAACCCCTACAAGCATGTAATGAACGGAGCGGAAGTGGGACATACTCCATTTATTCCGTCATTAACAGATGAGGCGCTGGAAGATAACGGAGGGGCGGAGTTAGACGGCTTCGTCTATAAAGTAAGTTCTTCTAACGATGACAATAACGCATGGCGTGCGTTTGACGGTGTTCGACAAATGCCGCCTTCGGTATTGGCAGATCCCAGTGATTTTGCATGGACTCATGAGCCCAGTAAAGACGGAAATTACTACGGCACGCTGACTATAGATATAGGTGAGTCAACGAGCATTTCTTCATATTCACTGGAGCGTATCGGCGGGACGAGTATAGTAGGTAATTTTAGTTCTTCATTGAAGTCGTGGGAGTTACAAGGCTCAAATGACGGGGCGAATTGGTCTATAATTGATGTTCAAACTGTTGCGAGTGATGCTCAAATTATTGTGAGTGGTGTTGACGATTGGGATATTATCGATCAACTCGGAACTCAAGCGCTTTGTATTTTTTCTAAGGGCATTGAGATTAATCCTGTTAATCAGCAGCCGTATAGATACTATCGTCTTGCCGTAACGGAGATATATCCAAACATGTTGTCGAATCCGCCAATCAATGTAAGCGGACTTCAACTGTATGGTTACGACAATAGACCTACGTTGGTCAAAGAGGCTGAAACTGAGTTTGCCTATTCTTTCCGTCCGTCGTATATCAACCGTATTGTTCTGACGGGCGATGCAGAGTTCAAGCAAAGGGCAGGAAATACAGGTTTTGACTGGCAACAGAATGCATCCGATTCAGAGTATTTCGACACTAAAATTACCGTAGGTCGTGTTACCGACTCTATCCGGCTGGGGCTATCTGCCGGTGAGGAAGCTGTTTATCACAGTATTAAAATTTATGACACCCAGGCTGGTTTGTTGGATGAGGATAGAAATCTCTCTACGAGTGTTTATTCGCTATTTGCAAAGGACCTGCTATCCGGCAGGTTGCGGGTTCTCGCCGGTGCTTCCGGCAGTTTGATTTACAGGAGTGAACTGCAGCAATTATTGGGGCGGGTGATTATTCTGTGTAATGAGAACGCTCGTGTACGGCTATTGAACGAGGGTTTTGAGTGGAGCAGTGAGGAGGTTGACGGCGTATTTTACTGGCGTGGCGTTCAGGTAATTACTGACCCTCAGCCGGTTACAGAATATGTGTTGAATTTCAACGGTAAGACTGATGAAGATAAACCGATAGGTGACGGCATTATTCGTTCTGTATCCTTTTATACTATACATCCAGTACCTTCTCCGATCACGGTCGAATTTAATGTGCCGCCTACTTCTGTTTTATCGGAGGAAGTTTCTTATTATTTAGACGATTTAGGTAGGTATCACTGTGTTCTAACGCATTTGGTGAGTTTTACGGATTGGGATCTGGCTGCGTATCAAGAGGATACCGGTTTTTTAATCCGTATAGATTTGCCTACGGAGCAGGAGAGGCTTACGGCGGATTATTATGCAATGGGGTGTCCATTACAGGAAGTAATGTTTTCTGTTGGTCCCGGTGGTGGAGGTTCGTGTATTTATCCGTCTATTAATCCGCAAGACTCTGATAATTTGACTTTATCATGTGAGATGGCATCACACTTTATTACACAGAACGGCGGTACAAATTTCACCAACCATCGTTTCTGGAAAGCATCTAAGTTTTCTTATAATCCTCACGATGAAAATATAGTTTATGCCTACAATCAAGTACAAGTTTATATCTCGCACGATAAGGGGCAGACGTTTGATTATTTTGCGCCAAAGGCAAGTGCTATAGATAAGGAGGGTACTGTGGGTGAATACGGTGTTGCGCATACTATGCCGACAGGTGATAACCACAGCAGGCATCCGAGACCGGTCTATAAGGTAGGTCAACATTTCATTGCGGGTTTGACCAATATAAACAGTGTTGACTATATCGTACAGGCGGTTTATGTCCATCCGACTGACCCAGACACGATTTATATCTATGTTCAGGGATATAATGCTTTGTCGCCTGGACAGATTTATAAAACGGTTGACGGCGGGGAAACATTTGACCATTTTGCAATTGTGGGCGATACCGGCAGTGAATTTTCTTCATCGGGCGGTGTTTGTATAAGTCAGTCAAACACAGATTTTAATCCAGAAGCATCTTCTGACTATGCGGAAATGTTGTTGGTCGATGATATACTGTATTTGTTGGGCGGTTATGGCTTGTTTGTTGCGGATGCGCAGGGCGATACTGTTGCCGAGGTAAAATTTAATAACCGTCATGGGCAATTGGTGGACGAGGGCAATCCTGTGCCGACAGTGTATGTCATTAATGAAGACGGCTCATTATTCCAGAAGAGCATTGATATATGCGATTCGTGGACGACAATATTGGACGGCGTGTCGATGTCATCGTCAGGTGCAAAGGCGGCATTTTGGAATAACCTTTATCCGCCGAATGCACCGGGCGATGAGAGTGAAGTTTATGATGTCAGAAATGCATATAATCAGAGTCAAAATGCACAGGTGCAGTTTTTGCAAATGGGCGTTGTTGGCACGACGCATTGGCTTGCTTTTAGCAGAAAGGAGAGTAATTCAAATCCATCTGGTATTCTGGTGTCGCATGAAAGCGGTGCACAAAATACCTTCAACTGGGTAATGAGGACTGGAAGAACCAGACCTGTCTTTCCGTTAGAGTTGAAAGACCCGAATGGTACAATAACCTATGAAAATGTAGAGTTAATGGATCTATTGCCGGTGATAGGTGCATATTACGGTAGCCTGGCAACGACCTTTCCGGCAGTGCATATGACGGTAAGTCGAGGAAATCCCAACCATGTTATTTTCGGCAATGATTGTGCAGCGGCTCAGACGTTGGATGGCGGGCATACATGGTATGATTTATCAAGCACAAGACAAGAGGTTAATGAAGTACCGGTTTTCACCACAACAGGACTATCCTCGGCGTGTCAGGAATCATTAGCAATTGACCCGGAAGATCCGTATCATCAATATGCAGGTTGGACTGATATAGGATTGTGGGAATCCTATGACGGAGGTAAATCATGGGCGAGCGTTTTTGGGCTATACACGAGTACACAAGGTTATAGCCGAAACATTTATGCGTTAGGTATTGCGCCGGATAATCCGAATATTGTATTAGCAGGCGGTTCGTTTACTAATGAACACCGGGGTTTAAAGTTTAATCCGGGCAGGAACAGTTTTACTGAAATATATAATACTGCGGTTACGGAAGTTTTAGGGTTGCCGTCAGGCGTTACGGTTCCTGATCCCAGATTGCCGAATCCTGATATAGAAAAGGACGGTGTTCAGTATTATGCGCCGGACAGTTATGGTTCTTTGGTTCCTAATCCCAATCCCGATCCGCTCAAAGGCGGTGAACCTTATGAGAAACCCACCTCTGGCGGTTCTTTATGGCGAACCTCGGACGGCGGAAATAGTTGGCATCGACCTGCTTTTTACGATACAGTGTCACACATCGATATGTGGACAAGGGTTGTTCCGTCTGATTTGGTATTTGACCCGAATAACGCAGGACATGTTTACCTTTCTACTTTTGGCATGGGGGTGTTCAAATCAACAGATTACGGCGAGTTTTGGGAGCAGATGAGTGGAATTGCTATGCAGGAGGAGCATGACAAGAGCAGTCAAGGAATGATTGTGCGGCGGTTGATTCTTGGACAAGACGGGAAAACATTGTTTGCTTTATTGACTGCTATGGATATATCGCCTTTTTCCAGTTGGGTAGCACCGGTGTATTACCTTGATTTAGAGAGCGGCAGTAATGAGTGGACAGAGTTAAACCGTCCTAATGAAACGTTGAGCGATTGGTACGAAGAGGACACCCCGCATGTTAATCTTTACAAGGGCGGTACGATGTTTTCAGACGTAGAGAGAGGTGAGGACGGCACAATTTACGCTGCAACTCCAGTACGAGCGAGAAAGAACGGTACGGATCCAGGGGGTACTCCCGGTAACGAATATATTTATAACAACGGGACATACATAGGGAGAATAGCCGATGGCGAGTGCGGTGGCTGTTGGGCATCGACAGATATGGGGCAGACTTGGACACAATTGTATTATGAAACAGTGACGTGCAATGCTGTAAAGCTTGACACCCGTAATCCCAACCGATTATACATGACTGCGTTAGGTAGGGTTTTTGTGTCTTATAAGGGCAAAGATACTCAACCGGAAGATTGGATTCCGTTTGAGTGGGAAGTTCCTCATCGTGAATTACGGTACTTATTTGAAGACCCGCTGCGCAACAACCGCCTATTTGTGGCTTCAAATGGAAGTGGTACCTGGAGTGTGCCTGTTCCTCCGCCTAAAGAATTATGATTTACACTGGTGTTCCGCTTGCAGATGTTCCGCCGTATGTAGAGGGTACGCGCCCTGTGCCGTTTCTATTTTTTGTGCTGGGTACATCTTTGCCGACGACAATACAAGGATATAACTTCGGCAATGCGGATAAATCTTCGTTTGGAGATTCTCTGTATGCGGGTATCGTTATTTCTGCTGTACGTTTTGGAGACGAAGAAGAGGATATTCTTGTAGAGGAAGATGTGCCTCCTTATGAATCTGGTTTTCCGCCTCCGAAATTTAAGTTTCAGGTTTTTGATTCTGACCCGGCTGAAGTATTAACGGGTTATAACCTGACTAATGCAACACTCTTAGTCGGCAGTTCGGTAATAATGGTGCCGTCCGCGATGCACGGTTATCTGTTGTCTGACGGGTTGGAGTTGCAGGAGGACGAGGCGGTAACGCTGTTGCCTGTTACTTTAATGGGTTACAATCTATCTGATCAGCGTTTGTCTGCGGGTGCACCAGTTACGTTGGTAACGGATATGTTTCAGCAGCTAATTTATGCGAAGTCCGGCGGCGGTGATTTAGTACAGTATGCTCAGAAAGGGATAGTAGAAGAGGCGGTAGTCTCAACACCATATCGGGATTACTTTCCTGTTTTTATATCGGTCAACAGGGAGGGTGAGTTATTTTCCAGATACGTTGTCTCTGCCAATCCGCATTATGTTCATCACTTGAGCAGTGGAACGTTTCGACTATTAGGTAAAACTTATGTCCCTATTCAGGCAACATATTACGGCAATGAGCATTATTTAGATTCGGAAGGGTTACTTGCGTGGCGTAATCGCGGCGAACTAAAGTTCGACTGGTATGGCAGGCCTGTGTATCTGCTTGGCCGCAGGTTATGCCGAGACGACAAATGGTTTGCGTTACATCAGGATTTCTTTTTGAAACAGAACGGCGGTCCGTTCGATGCATTTTTGCGGGATCTGCGAACAGACTCTCCATTTCTTTCAGAATATGTTGACGGCAGGGAGTGTAATTTTGACATAAAGCCGATTGCCCTTTATGGTGCGTTCCCTGAAGAATGGGAGTTAACGCTTGATGCGACGCAAGCACAGTTCAACTATGATTTTTGTGTCGTGCCGGAAGCTGCGGACGGCGAGTGCTTTGTTAAGGGCGAGGAGTTGTGCTTCCGACGCAGAGTTTCAATGGTCAAAGTTCCTGTTTTTGATCAGGGTCGTCCCGTGCTGGGTGAATGGCAGTGGGGTGGATACACTTATTACGAAGCGGTTCCGTATGACTTCTATTATGAGCCGTTGCGGGGTCAAGGTAAAACCGAATCATTGGGTACAGAATATGTCCGGTTGAAATTATACGGTAGTACCGGTCTGCCGGACATGTACAATGAGGAAAAAGTTTGCCGATTATGCGAGTATTCTCCATCACGCGGCGTATTTTACAAGATTGATGCTGACGGTATTCGTTTTCCCGTTATGACAACGCCGGACACAAGTGAAGGTTATGGTGTTGCGACCGCCGTAGCACATACTTCTTATGACGAGGTGACTCATGAGTGTATAGAGGTGATTGAGCACGAATGTCATCCTATCGTTCGGAGCGGTCATGAGTTAATGTTGAATTTGGAGCAGGACTGCTGGCGGCAGTGTGGTAACATTAACGGTACGGTTCCTCCTGATTTAGGCGACCCGCGAGTGCTGCCGAGACGGGTTATTTTCATTGCTGTTCCTCCGCCATGACCGACGAAATAGTAGTACAACCGGAGATAACGGGCAACATACCAGAGATGCTTGCTTTAATATCCGGGTCGTATTTCGACCTGGTATCTGGGAGCGTTGTGCAGTATTCGGACTACCGGTCGCAGATTCCCCTTTATCCTGACGGTCTTTATCCCGGCGTGATGTGGAATCCCGGCGAGTTGGGATATACGGGTTATCATTTTATGGGTTTTGCGAGCTATCCTAATGCCCCCGAACCTCTTTTTATGCTGTCGGGAGATATTTCTGACAGTTCTTTGTATCCCGTGTGGTATCCTAAAACCGAGCCGGAGGAGATACCGATTCAGGGCCGTCTACCTGATTCCGGCAATATACGAACTCACACCGTTACATTTGCAGTTGCCAAGAGTCTCGAACATAAGTTTTCAGGTGAGCTGCCTTCTGCTGTGACATTGAAGTATGGTAGTGAACTGGACATAGCAGGCTACTGGGATGACAAAATGACGGCATCGGGTTTACACTTTGCCGGGTGGACAACCAATCCTAATTTTCCTACCGTTATTCCTAGAATTGTTGTATCCCAGGATATTACTCTTTATGCGGTGTGGTATTCTGCAAAAGTTCCTTACCATAAACCAAAAACATTTTCGGTTAGTTTCGGAAACGGTAGTACACTGCGGCTTAATCAACACTCTACGATTCGTCTGCGTGGCTTTAATCCGGACGGTTTGAGTTATGCCGGATACACGCTAGAGGGTTGGAGTAACTATTCTAATGCTGATACGTCGCTGTTTCACTTGTTAGTCAGAGACGATATATTTTTGTATCCTGTGTGGGTAAAGGAACCAGAACAAGCGTATTATGAAGAGCCTATTTTGCCTGAACCGCCTGTTGTAGACCCTTATAACGAAGAGGGGCAAGATGGGCAACCAGAGCTGGAATGGTATCATCCTAATTCTCCCAAGCACCCCTATCATAAGGATAATCCTTACAGCGTTTTTGCTGAGAATAATCCGTATGATACTTTGCATCCAGGCTACCCTTTTGGTGAAACTGAAATAGACTGGTCATTATTCCCTGATGATCCGTTAGACATTTACTATCCTTATGCTCCTAGTAACCCTTATAATCCGGAAAATACTCACCGCATTAGACTGACAGACGGCGTTGTTATAAATCCTGACAACGTTTATGCCTACACTTCCTTTCAACTCATGAACGGAGCTTTGCGTGCTCCGTTGTATAAGGGTGTTATTGAGTTACGTCAACAGTTTCTGGAGTATGTTCCTGATATTTACAAAGGTGATTTTAAGAACAAGCAGACTTTTTGTGAGGAGCCTCATATCTCAGATAATGAGACGATCACTTTGACGGTCGATAATACCGACGGCACATTCATTATTCCGACGGGCGGTTTATCGTCCTCAGGTGCTCCATGTCTCTTTGATTGGGACATTTGGATTGACTACGAGTATGTGGGGAGGTGGACGGGCAATTCAGGATTACGGTCGCAGGGCATTACTCTTGATCTTTATAATAAGCCGGGTATTGCGGCGGCGAGTGTATCAGCAACTCCCCGATACGAAGCAGTTAATCGGGAGAGGGAGTTTGAAATTCCTGTTAAGGTTGTTTCTGACGGACAATGGAGATGTGTCCCGTTTTGGATACTGTTGAGTGACAGCGGTTTACTTCGTGGTAAGAGTCTTGGTATTTACAGCGAGTTTCTGTCAGTAGTCGGATTTAGAGAGATTTACAGCGGGACAACCACCTTTACGGTGAATCGTCAGTCGGATCAAGAATTGAATGATAGGCTATTGCAGGGTTTTGTATTTTATCCTACCAGAAAGATTGAAAATTGTGCAGTGGAGGTAGTTTTATTAGATTTTGATAATCCTGTAAAACTTTTTGGTACGGTATGCATTTTTGGGCAGCCTATTTTCGATCCGGTGGAACTCGGTGTCAGGCAGGATACGCACAATTACGAGCCTTGTTTTGTATCGGGTTATGACTTAGACCTTGTGTGCGGCGAGGAAGACCGGGAAGAAAATCAGCGTGCGGCAATAGAGGTTGCCGGTATTCACAAGCAGGGTCAACTATCGGTATGTGAGTATGATAAGCCAAGATTTAGTTGCGACGGGCCGCAATATGATTTGAGTGCCGGTTTATTTCCAAAACAGATAGACTCTGTCCTTTCTGACCGCGCAAGATGTGTATTGAAAGGTATGTTGAAAGAAATATCAGAGATTATTGAGCCGACCGTACCGGAACAGTATGTTTCGGTTGATCTTGGATTGCTTTATGAGTCGAAAGATTACAGTCACGATCATAGTTGTGAGTTTGATTATAGCCTGAATATTTGCCCTGTTCAATATGTTAGCCGTACTGCTTACGGATATATTACAGAGTTAATAAAGTGTTTGCGGTATGACTCAGAGCATGGTAAGAGTAAAATTACTATTCGACCGCATTATCGTGCCGCGTTTTCTTACGGCTGGCTGCGTGCGTTTGGTTTTTCTTACAGCAGCATTGAACAGTGGAATTTACCGGAAAATAAGGATAAACTGCTGGAGGTAGAAATGCTTATGACCCCTGCGATGTTTTGCGACAGCGGTACGGATGCGGGGAACTACTGTATGCGTGATTTATTTTATGGTTGCCGTAATTTAAATTTAGGACGTAAATTTAATTTTACGACGGATTGGAGCCGTGTGACACACGCAGGTAACGCGTTTATGTTCCGCGCTTTTCGAGATTGTGAATCTTTGGGTTATTTTCCGTTAAACTATAAAGAACCGCAGGGATTTACTACTGTCGGGGAAGATTTCAAGGCGTATAAATGTTACGGCTGTAAAAATCTGCGAAGTTTGGGTGTTGAGAATACAGAGCCGTCCGGAATTATAAATGCTAGTTACGGGTATGGGCGGTTCGAGTATTACGGCTGTGAGAGTTTATTGAAACTGCCGGACATTTATACAGAGCCGAAACAGATTATTAGTGCGGATTTATATGACTTTCAGTTGGCGAAGTTTATGAATTGCTCTAAATTGCTTTATCTTCCTAACCGGTACAGAGAGACAGATGTAACAGCGGTTGGGGATAATTATTTAGCGTATAAGTTCAACGAATCAGGACTCACGCATTTGCCGAAGGGGTATAAGGAGCAGCAGCCGTACAGCGTTGGAGATAATTGTCATGTGTGTAAATTTGCCGGGTGTGTAAATTTGCGTAGTTTGCATTACACCTATGTTGAGATTGACCCGGTATTAAGAGGTACAAATTTTTTGAAGTGGAAGTTTAGGGATAGCCTGCTTGGTGACATTACCTACGCTTCTGTTAATGCTGGTATTTGCGAGAGTGTGAAAAACTTTGATTATGAACCTGAGTCGAATTTCTCCCTGTGGATTGGTTCGGTGCAGCGTCAGAACGTGTAATGGGCGAAGAACATAAAATCGGATTACAGTTAAATGGTTATGAGACGGTACGTTCTCCGTTAATTGGAAGTAACGAGTGCGTGTGTTGTATTTGTTGTACCAATACCCGTGCAGAATATTATGTGATGAAGGATGGTACGATTTGGGCTGTCAGCTCTGACGGGATTATTGGTGTTTTGAGAACTTATAACGATGAGTTTGAAATCAAATATCACTCTAGAAATTACCGGTCATGGCGGCTTGGGGCGAACAGTACGTATCGGAATCATCCCGTAGTACCTCCTGCTGAGGATCGTCTGAGTTTTAATGGATCGATAGGCTTTCCTTTTTGGAAAGACCTTATCGGTTTTCAGACCGATGTTGACCAGTGTGTGATTTTCAATACCGAGGGCGATTTACTCTATGAGGGAAATTATGACGGCAGAAGATTTCCGTTAATGTATAACGGTTATGACAGCAGCAGTATAACAACGGATACATTTCACGCTGTTTCTGCACCTATCATGCGTCCTGTTGTTAATAAGGAACACTCGGATAGGTTTGGTCCGGCGGATAAGATACGCTGGCTGGCGGCAGAAGAGACGTATCCTGTGTTGGAGAGGTTGAGCAGCGGTTATGCGGCTGTAGGTTGGAAGACAGTGCGGGACATCGCAAGCGGCGAGCATATTCACAATACTTTTTGCGGCTATGAGTCGAAGGATTCGTATATTCGGCACTCGACTTATAAGGAATATGCCTGTAAGAAACCTGATCCCGAAGAAGAATATATTCCGCAGGGCGATTATCCTGATGGTGAACCTCTTGTGTTTCCTAGAAATTTAGTAAAGGAGCCGTCGTGTATCGATTCACCTGACGCTATTCTAAACGGTGCTGCGGTTGGTGATTACAAATGTGAGGAGTATGAAGTTATTAAGTATCGGCCGTGTTTTACGGAGTTTAGACCGGAAACTCCTTTACGGCATCAGATACAAGGTTTTGACTTGAATGTTTGTGGTAATTTCATTCGGGTCATCATTCGCAATAACTCGGTCGCTAGTAATAAATGGTACCGCTATGTTGGGAATGTTGAGACGGAGGAAGATTTGCCTGAACGTTTACCGGCGAATGTTGATTTTGAGGAATGGTTGCTCGGATTGACAAATAATTTTCAGGATGTACCGCAAGATGACTGGGGTGTTCCGTTATGGTGGCGGGACTATTTAGAGACGTATTATGTTTACGGCAGTCATGAAAAAGCTATGTATCAGTGGATGGTTTTTGACGGCGAGGATCAGCGCAGAACGTTGGAAAAAATCAAAGATTTGAAAATACCTAATTCTCTTGAGGATGACAGGCGTAGAGATCGGAATGCTGTGATTGAGGGAGACGGCAGTCTCACACAGGACGAAAAAGACAAGCAGCTTGAGCCTGATTTTTGCGAGGTTGTTGACGGTGCGGAGCGTATATTACGCCGTGATTTAGATGGTATCGTGCCTGAAGTTGATTTAACGGCGTGGAATCCTTTCCATCCGGTTGTTGATGAGGGTCGGAAGCCGTCTTACGGTATCCGCCAGTTTGATGTAATTTCAGTAGGTTCGGGAAGGGATAGTGAGAAGGGTTGGTATTATTTTACCGGGCTGTCATGGGTTGAGGGAGAGGGTTCCTATCAGGACTTGAAGAATTACAGCCGGGAGGATTTGAATTATATTTTCTACAAGGCAAAGGATGGCGGTTTTAATCAATGTGATGCAGGAGATCATATTATTCCAGCGAGTGCGGGAAGGATACGGTGTTGCGGTGATTTCCTGTTGATTGGGTTAAATTCGGATTATGAGACTCGGTTGATATTTGAAAAAGACAAGAAAATACTTGATGTTTCTCTAAATGGTACTCCGCAACTTTTGGAGTACATGAAGGAAAGTTTCGCTTGCTGCGATAGTTTCTTCGGATTTACGGTGTTAGATACAGTAGGTTCTTCCGGTACAGTAAGATCTTATTTTTATGACGTGAAAGTTGACGAGGAGGGGGAGGTAATCCGCAGTACGAGAGTCTGGAGCGGCGAGTACAGTATTGATGAGGCTCCTCACTTTGGGAGTTGTACATCTAATTGCCGGTATTATTTTGTGAAGCAGACGGATAAAAAGGGAATCTATTTTTACCGCAGTGTGAAAAGAAAGGGGAGTAAAGTTGTTGAATATGGTCCTTGGCATAAACTGCTCGATCTTAACATTCAGAATGACTACAATTTTGCACCATCTTCAGGTTGTCAGAGTGTTGGCGATATGTGCAGAATCCCTTGTTGGGAACCGGAGATTACGGTGTCCGGTTATAAGACATACAGTAATGGATCTGTGATGACAGATTTAGGTTGTGAAACGGATGAAGGCAAATTGATTTGTTGGCCGCTTACACCTTACGAGTATTGCGAACGTTGGAGTTATGATACGGCTGGGTGTAGTCCTGTCCGTTCATGGCGGCTGGCTCTTCAAAGTTTAAGTTTAGTCCCGTCCTGGGATGAGAGCAAATTACTGACGGCAACACGGATGTACGGCAATAATCCAGGAAGTTGTCCCGGTAATTGCACAAATATCGTATTAGATTCAAACGGAGAGAAAATAGTCGGTATCGAATATGAGTTTAGCCAGTGTGCTAACAGCAATTTATTACAACTTGTCCGTAAATCCGACGGTGTTATTGTTGATGCTGTAGATATAAGTGCTGAGGAGGATTGGGAGGGTTTAGGGAGTTCGCCTAGTGATTTAGACATTGAATTTCCGCATAGCGGATTATTTGTTTTACCTCATCGCACCCGTATTTACATTACTGGCGGTTCTACTACGACGACGACAGATACGCTGATAGCGGGAGTGATCGGTCTGGATAGTGACGCATACTGTACCTATATTTCACGCAGTTTTTACACTCAAGGTACAGGATTTTCTCACGGCAGTACTGAGCGGTATTTCAAACGTCTTTCCGGGAAGATTTATTATGCTGACCCTTATGCGGAAAGGATTGTACCGATTGATTTGGGGTTGAAGGGAACTATAGCTCACGACCGGTACGATAACGACGGCGGAGGTCCCAGATATTCGTGTCCGGGTTATCCCGTTGATAATTACCCTACTGTGTGCATTGACGGTGCTCCGTATCGGACTTTTATAGGACGAGACGGTCAGGCAGTCTTATTTCGGCAGCCGGAATTGGACCATATTGAGGGTAGACTGAAAACATTTCCGGTATTAGAGTACGCTAATCCTAGCGGTTGTATTGTGCAGTCTATCGGCGGTGTGACGGTAACAGTAATTCGCCCTGATGCTTTGTATTGTTGTAAAGGAGTCATCGGGACAAACGGACAGCTTATAGCCTGTGATTGCGAGGCAAATGATGATTTATGTGTTCCTGACTTGCGGTGCAGCAGCGGCGGTGTGGAGGTTATGGTCAAGTTTCGGGACGGAAGTGCTATTGTTACGGTCATTCGAGGAAATGCAATGTTTCGGTATTACCGTGCCGTTACTCTTACAAGCGGAGACCAGCGTGTATTGAGATGTTGCGGTGTTTATACTTTGCTTTTTATAAACGGTAGGGGGACTTTGTACTATAAGGATAAATTTGTCGCTGCTGTTTCTGATGATTGGAGTTTCAATCCTTCATGTTGTGGCGAGGCAGCCATTATCAATAACAAGTACACAGGTTTGCAGCGTGCATTTGTTGAGGGAATGGAGTTAAACGCATCGGATATTTTTCAGAATGACCCTCTGACAGGCGGAAGTGTAGCTAACAATTACAAGGTTTATCCGCTTTCTGTAAAGTGTGCAGACGATTATTATCTGTTCTACTGTCATACAGGTAATAAGATTGAGTGGGCGGATAGATATAGGCCGGACACCCGAACTTATATTCCTAAGAGTTACCTCCCTGAAGACGAAGAACCTTTATCTGAAGAGGATGAAGGGCTGTTGTTTGAGGGAAACTCTCCGTCTGGTGAGTACGAACCTGTGTCGAAACCTCCGGTAACAACGTATGAACCTACTCCCGGTATTGAAACAGAAGAGGACGCGATAAACCGCTGGATGGATGAGAATACGGCGGAGTTGATATTGTTGGACGGTACGGTATGCCGCCCCAAGAGTGCCAGGCTTATGAAGGTTGACGATCAAACGGCGAAAGTTGGACCGGGTACCTGGGAGACTACGGATATTTATCGTCCTGCGACTGCTCCTAATAAATGGGGACGCAGTTATCCAGAGATTACAGAGTACACGTTTGACGATCCTCTTGCTCCGTGGTGGGACGAGGGACAGCAGGAAACAAAGGAAGACGGTGACGGTACACTTACCTTGTTCAAATCGCTGATGGACGTTGAGGATTTAGCTTTTGACCGGGGAGTGGACGGTATGACCCTGGAGCAGCGAATTAAGAATACTGAAAAACAGATTTCCAATTTATATAGTCAGTTAGAGGATTTGGAGCGGCGCAAGCACATGGCGTATCAGACATGGATGGCCTATCCCGACACGGTTTATGATGCACCGTTTAAGCAGCGTTATTGGGCAGAGTACAAAGGTTATGAGGCGCAGATTGATACCATCAGTGGGATTAGAATTCCATTGTTGAAGGCTAAATTGAGGGGGCTGTGGAATCAGGCAATGAACGGCGGTCCTGACGTACCGGAGGAGAGTAAACAAGTTGACGGTACTAATACATGGCTGTTTGGTTTCAGAGTTGTACCTGGACGTAATATCGCCGCTGCGTATTACAGGGCAAGTTTCCTTTATAATGATTCCCGATTGCGAAGTGTAAAAAGTTTTTGCAGCGGTCAGTTCGGTGTGTTTTACTTCACATCAGCAAATTTTCATTGGATTGATACTCCGTTTGTTGAGCGGTCCTCGCATTATACGGAACAAACAGATATTGGTTTTAACGGTATGCCGGTGTACAAAATCATCGATACGCATTTTAGTCTCTATCAGATGTTTCCTAATCCGCTGTCGCTGCATGATTTAGACCATGAAATACCGGGAGGCGTTTTAGACATGGAGACCCTGGGTGTTTGGTTGCAAAAATACACCCCCTATGGCGCTTATGTGTTCCATCAGACCCAGTTATTATCGCAAACTTTGGACACAGAGTGGTCGGACGAAATAGAGCCTCCGTATGAAATTCCGACGATGGAAGTTAGTGAAAAGACGCATCCGCCGTATAATAAGGAGTGGCGGGATACTAGATTTCCTTACGGCGATTATTTATTTTTTAACGACAGAAACGCTCCGGTGCGGTATGACAGGGCGTTGAGCTGGGCTAAACCGTTTGAGGATAACTGTACTCACAGTAATTTCAATTTTGATTCATCGTTGGACTATTTGCGAAGTCCTTTTACCGGTGAGGGGGACAGGTTGGTTGTGGGTGCGAATGGTGTTTTACACGTGTTTGACAGTGTAATGGGTAGGATGGACTTTAACGCAGAAACTTTGGAGAAAATTGGGTGAGTGGTGTAACGCTTGAAAATGATATTTTGACTGCCGATAGTCCTCAAAAAGTGAAGGTTTGGGGGACTGTATTAGAGCCTGAATCGTCGTTTTCAGGTAAGAGGTATACCGTTGATCCTGACGGTACGTTGCGGGTGTATAGCAAATGCTATAAGCAAGAGTGTGAAATTGAGTTTTTAGAGAAGAATGAGTTCAAATTCACGATTGATACTCGTCAGACGGCTAATGACCGTAACGGCACTTCAACTGTATTTTATCTTCCTCTCTTACACCCGATAACTCAATCCGGTTCTTGGTTAATAGACTGGGGTGATGGCACGGAGGAGGAGTTTAGTTTTTCCGCTGAGACTGTCGGCTATGATACTTCCGCTTCTCCGAATAATAAACTGCATGATTATGCTGGAACCGGCGGGGCAGATGAGTATCATATAACAATCAGGCCCAAATTTAATGAGGGCGGCTGGTTTACCGCTTTTGGGTTTAATAACGCCGTGGCGAGCGGCGGCGCTGCTGCCTTGCAGGAAAACCGAAATAAAATCGTTTCTTTGGATAGTCCGTTAACACCGTCGATGTTTTTTACTTATCCGCAGATTGAGAGTGGTAATTGTTCTTCTGTATCTAAGGTTTTATGTTATGCATTTTACTTCTGTAAGGGTGTCGATTTCACAATGGGTGAAGATTTTGGTTTTAGTTCGGGGTGGGACCGAGTTCATAATGTTGGAGCTGATTTTTTACACTCTATGTTTTTCGGCTGTGACGGCAATAGTTTCACAATGAATGACAGATTTACTATTCCACAAAGTATTATGACTGCCGGAGAGAATTTTTTATGGCAAATGTTTTACAATTGTACTCACGATAACTTTCAAATCTGCCCGCAGTTTAAATTTCCTTCGGCGATACCTGCTACAGCGAGTAACAGTTTTTATCGAACTTTCGACACAAATATCAATAAGAGTCCTACTTTTGCCCGTCAGATAAAGACAACTCCTGCAAATATAGTGAACGGCTGTGCTGCACCTAACGGTCAGCGTAGTACATTTTATGCTTATAGCGTTCAGAAAACTAAAGACCGCTGGGGCGAGACGGAGATTAACGAAGTGCCGGCGAATTGGCGCGGTGCTGGTGTCTAACTATCCCATAAACAAATCATGAGCGATTTTCCAGGAGTAACCGGTATTACGTTAACAAACAGTTCTTGGTATGCAGATACTCCGCTGGATTTAAAAGGAGCTATCAATGCTTCTGTTCCAACAGATCCGAATATAATCTGGAGTCTAAAGGAGCCTATACTGGATGAATATCCAGATGTTTTTGATCTGCCTATTGACAAAAACTGCGATATAGCAGTGCGGTCGTTGGATGGCCGCCTTGTGTCTAGGCTTATGGAAGACGGAACTATTGAGTATCCTATTCTTTGCCTACATCGTGACCCGGTAAGGGAGGATGCCAAAAATTTCAAGGAAGTTCTTGTATTTCGGGATAGAGCTACAAACATACGAGTTACTCCGCAGCCTGTTTTGCTGAATGAAGAGAACAATTACGGAGCCAATGCAATTATTGAAAGTAACGGCAATTGGGTTCTTTATGACTACGACCGCTCTAAAATAACTTGTACTTTGGATAGTGGTGTGCCTGTTACTGCCGGTTCCGGTAATGATATTCTGCGTATTAAAATCAATCAAGCGTTTGATATTCCAGATAATCAGGGGCAGATATACGAGTTGACGCTGCTCTTTGCTACGGATACTTCAGATGAGCCTTATGTGGTGCCAGTGGTGATTGATCTTGCTGTTCCGCTGACGGTTAACGGTGAAAAACGAAAGGTAGTGATTGACTTTGGTACTACTGCCGGTTGTGAGGCGTTAAACATTGTACGGGACAGAGCATGGGAGATTGTAGCTTTTTCGATTGACGATCAGCAGTATTTCGACATGGATGTGCTTACTATGAGCGGGCAGGGTGATACAGTAACTCAATTATGTTTGCTTTCGGAAACAATTGCCAATTTTATTGGTAACGGGTCTGTTACTTTTATTGTGTCCTCCGGCATTAAGCGTGTGATAGTGGAAGCGAAATTTGCTGTTTCCAGTCATTTCGATGTTTATAAGAAATATCTTTTATTAGAGGATAGTAACACTTTTACCGGTGAGGTTTATATTGGGCGAAGTGCTAACATAGGTACAGACGAAACATTTGGTTATACGTTCCGTATGGGCATAAATACTGTGCAAGTACCATCATCGTTCAGCAGCGGTAATACTCTTGGGGACTATGAGATTTTGGCAGAGTGTAATATAGACGATGGGGAAGTACCGGTAGAGTTCAAGGACGTAAATTACGAGTATTATGACCGATTTACCTTTACCTATACGAAAGGCAGCACAGATACGGTTCGTACGAGCAGTTTGTTGATCAATAAGCAGGATTACTTTACGTTTACTGCAGGTGCGATAAGTGCGCGTGTAGATGTGTATCGTAACATTGAGCGCGGGTATGCGGTTAACGGCGAAGATACTCGCCCTGGTGTTGGAGGCGGTAACTGGTGGTTTAAGCGGGAATTGGGAACAGAGATAATAGAGGGAGTTGCCGTTGACGGGTATTTTTCAACTTCGTCTATTCCTAGCGGCGATGGGGCGTGGCTGTACATTGAACGCACTAACGGTGAGCCGTATGACAGTGCTAGTTTTTATGTGACAACCAATCAGACTCCTACTCGTGCGAAGAGTTCTACCCTTACGGATGAATCTATTCAGGGCGATAAATATACGTATAAATCGGGATTAAAAACTCTTCGTTACGTCGAGGATTATGTAACGTTAACATTTGCGCAGTATTATCTTTACAGGCATAAATCAGACGGGTCAGGCGTTGAAAATGCAGATATAGTTCCTAAGGAAGATATAACCGCCCGCTACGAAGTCCGCCATCCTCATTATTTTGAAATAAGTGCAGAAAAACCGTTTTTGCTTGTAGACAACAACTGGACGCAGCATCATTGGTGCCGTACTAATCCTGATGCGGTAATTGAGGTTACTGACAGTTCTTCGTCAGATATTACTTGTGTGAGCGTTATGCCGGTAGGTACTCCAGGTAATTCTCTTCTAAAAATACAACGTCCATTACCTCCAGACCCTATCCATGACTTCGATTTTCATACCGTAGAAGTGAAAAGCAGTGTTCCTTCTTCGTTGTTTGTTGGGGAGTGGCTTGAAAGTCCTGACAGGGACATAGTGGATGCGTTTGACGTTACAGTTTACCATCCTGTTGACCTGAAGAGCAACGAGATAGTGCCTACGCCGGATAATTGGTACAGTCTTGGTTTTGACCTCACGGATGGAATGACTTTGGCTGATTCTGGTGTTTTTAGCCGGGATAACAAGTCTTTGTTAGAGGTTCCTTTTGTCGGAAAACAGAGGTTGATGAGTAAGTCTAAATGGGCAAGTAGTGATCGAACAGACTGTGCCTCGTTTATTATAGAATTTCCCAATAATCGTATTATCCGCAGTTGGAGTTATACAGTTAAGGGCGTCAACAACATTGCTTGCGGTTTTTTGATTGAGGGGCAGTACTACGACAGTGGATCTTCAAATTATAGCGAATGGGAGCCGATGAGTGCGGTTACGGATTTTAACACTCATTCTTCAGGGGCGGCAGAAGGTACCATTATTATTGACTATGTTACAGTTACTCCTAGACCTTGGAAGAAATTGCGGATCACTGTTACGCAGGTACGGGACAACAGCGGCAAACTTGTATCACCCTCTGATTCTGTATCCGGTACTGTAAAAGTGGGGCAGTTTCAATTTTATGAAGGGCTTCCTGTTCTTAAGCGTATTGTGAGTAGTAGTGTAGCCCGTGGTGACGTAGCAGGTTACAGGTTAAACACGTACAACAGTCAGGTCAATTATAGAGCTATGAACAGCTCTGTTACTGTTGCTTCTGCGGTTGACGGCAGGCTGCAAACAGAGCGGCATCTTTCAGGCACAAAGGGTAGTTCGACTGCTGTAGAGGATTATATCGGCATTGGTGAAAGCAATTATAGGGGCGGGACATCTCCTAATGATCACTGGGTGTATCAGTTGATTGAGGGTACATCTGTCAACCCTAGTTTGGCCTCGTATGATAGCCGTTTTGATTGTATGGGTATATCCCTGCCGACTCCTATCAAGATGATTGGCGTTCGTTACGATACGAGTGTAGTTGAAGATTGTTGTACGGCTGGTGCGATAGGTTTTGAGACTTCTGCCGTCCCAATTACTTCCGGCAGTTCCGGTAATCTTAGAGGCAGCGGCAGCAGTAGTGTCGGCAGCATTTACGACATGTTCGCAATCATAAGTGCGTGGAATTTTCTTGGAGTAACTTCGGTTGCTTTTAACACTAATAATTTAGATTCTGTTGCGCAGGCGGATTTGACCGCTTTTGCAAAGAAGGCGCAGAAATTACTGTACGGAATGTCTGATAGTAACCCTGTAAGACCAGGCAGCATGCTTCTGAAGGTGGACGCTGTGGGGGACGATCCTGACCATCGATTGGTGCAGTATAACAGTGGTGTGTGGGAAAATATCGGTCAGGATATTATATACCGTTCGCCTCTTCATGAGGATATGTCTTATACTGATTTACTAGACAATAACGGGGCACACCTAGAGACTATCCGCCAGGCTTGGGCAACAACCTTAGAGGCTCAGAACCGTAACTTGGTTGCCTTTACCAACCCGAAGGATGAGCGTAGGCTGCTGTACGATAAAAACCGTATTGCGCCTAGTAAATGGTACGAGTTACCGGATACGTGTGGTTTCCGGCAACACCGCGGCAAGCAGTTTTACTGTATTTCTGAGTCGGAGGGCATCCAAGGTATATCAGATGTGTTGGGTGTTCGAGCATATGTTCCGGGCCGTGCAGATGTTGCGAGATTGGGAGAGAACAATACCTATATTCAGGGTAACATTGGGGAAATCCAGTTGTTTGAGGACTTCAAGGGTGGTATTGATATTGCGTTTGAGAACCTCTCAATAGACGGTCAGGAGATTTACAATGGTGCGGTTATTTCTACTTCTGGTACAAAAATAATTATTCAGGCTGATGGTTTGCGTGTTAATGGTAACGCAGTTGCCAGTTCTCGGATTTATGCTCAGATCAGGCAAGCCACAGATCTTAAATGGGCAGCACTTTCTAACATTACACTTGAGTATGACCATACAACGACTAGCGTTACACTGTTTTACCGTGACGGAGGCAGTAATGTTAACGACCGCATGATTCCGTTTATGACCTTTTTGATTGTCCGCAATCCGTAAACATGATTATTTCACCTAATGCCTTAATTACGGTTAACGTATTGCACGCTGTCAATAATTCGTACAAGTGTACGGAACAGGTGTATATGCTGTCTCGGTCAACGGACGACTGTAATCTGTATTTGCGTAAGTTGTATTGGGAGCGTGACCCCAATGATACCTATATTCCGCCTGACTTTTCCCAGCCGAAACAGAGTATTTTATTGATTCGGTATGATTTAATTTCTGCCGATTGTTCTGTGCCGTGTACGCCGCCCAATTCCGCCAACATTGTAAATCGGGATTTTGAGATACAGAATCAGGACGGTTACACCATAGGCGGTGAGATTGTGGAGATTGGAATCAAGGATACTGTAAGTAATTCTGTGTTGCCTTTGCTTTATCCGTCAGCTGCCAGGAATTCACATGAACTCTCGTGGTTGAGACTGACGTGTCCCTATGTTCGCAGTAGGTCTTTGCAACTGTGTAATAGTGCTGATACGGCTATCACATCTGCTAATCTTAATGATTTCTCTATTCGCACTGCTCATGTGCAGCGGCTGCAATTTGGTGAGGAGCGTAAGGTGTGTACGGTTTTATGTTATAAACCTGCTGCTTCGATTGTTCAGTTATTAACTTTGCCTCAATCTTCTGACAGTTACGAACTGGTTTTTGATGACAGAACTGCTAAAGATTATAGAGAACCGCTAGAGTCCACTGTACCTTGTTTTGTGAATCTCGATCATCCTGTTTCCGTGAAAGAATTGTTTTTGCGATGGACGGGAACATTGAGTCACATTCAGCTATTAGACGTACCCGTTATTAGATCGGAGAGATGGGAATTGGCGGATGAAGCGTCTTTTGACTGGGAGTTTTTAATGGAGAATTCCACTTATGTGCCGGTGTCTGAAGATGACGAGCCGGACATAACAACGGAGTACAAATTCACCGGTGATTTATCGACCGGCATATTGTTCGAGCATCCGCTTGCGGACAGGGACGCAAAAGTTACGGATAGCCATTATAAGTCTGCTGTTAATCCGTATAAGGGTTTGAATTACTATTCTTCATTTGAAACTGCGCCGGATATTTGGGAGTTGCAAGGGTTTCGTTTGGACATTATTCCCAATCAGTATAACGCAAATTTAGATGAACATATTGTACCGCAGGATGATGACGGTACGGAGAGAAGTTGGGTTATCCGTCCTACCGATGACAACCGTGCTTACATGGCAAACAAGTCGCTTTTACGTGGTTATTACACTTGGGAGACAGGCGGTTGGCGGAGCAATCACGGGCAGCCCAGCACACCCAATCAACTGCGTTTTTTAGTGACTTTTCCGCAGGTACAGTTTATACGTGGTTGTTTCAATCCGGTATCCAATGTTGCAGTTACGGCTGGGAAGCCTCACTTTTATAGAGAAGATGATGTCTATAAATTTGAGCCTGGTCTTTATGGTGATTATCTTGTTCCTTGGCGTGTTCTTATTGAGGGCAGACCTGACCTTAAATTCAAGACAAAGTTTCAACTTATTGACGAGTATACGCTTGAACATTTCCGTACCGACACGCATACGCACTTTTCCTATCAGGTGCCGGTGAAACAGATACGCATTACGGTACAGGACTGGTACGGTACTACTTTGTTAGATGACTTGAAAGACGATTACATTTACATGAAGGGCAACTGGCATTACGGTGAGTACAGTGCTTTGGAACCTCACGCCTGTGATGTTGTCTGCGGTAGGTCGACTGATAATGTGGGTACTTTTCTGCGTGATCCTGACCCCGTGTATGACAGTTTGCGTGCGGAGTGGGATTTATGGAAAAGGCGTACAATACAGAGTATTTGGAAGGGTATTTATATTCCGCCGTTTGTGTTTTTCTGAATTATGCCAACCGTTTGTACCAATGCCGACAGGCAGCCTAGACCGTGTAAGGATACTCCTTTTAGCAGGGAGATTATCTGTAAGGCGGGACACCCCAACACCTGCCTCAAAAACTGCAATTCTGCCTGCCCGTCCTATCAGGCACATGAGGCACCCAGACAGATTTCCCCCAGGAGCGCCGTAAACACGCCTAGGATGCGTTCTTTTGACTCGCCGCAGTATAGCCCCTCATCTTCTCAAGAAACGCCTGTAGCGGCTCCTACGGCGCTCTCAGACGCTTCTGTGAATGGGCGCAATTTATCCCCTCGTTCATCTTGCGGCGGTTGCGGCGGTAAAAATTAGCAGTTTTTGTGGTAGATAATTGTGTAAAGGAATTAGCCTTTACTTAACTTGTTTACTACAATGGTGAAAAAGGAGTATCATGTTGTGATTGCTAATCTTAGGGGTGAGGTGATTGCTCACTGTGTGTGTGAGGGCACTTATGCTTCTGTGCGGGAGTTCTGTTTAGAATTGATGCAGAACTATCCGCCGGATCATTCATTCCAGATTAACGGTTAGCGGTTTTGGAAAAGGGTGCTGCCGACACCTGTGACGCACGCGGCGCAGCGATAGAGTCAGAATTGTGTGTGACGCGTGAACAATCGGCAATCCTCCTGTGATGGAGTGGGATAGGATGGCGGAGTAATCCGCTGTCTTTTTTTTACCCTTGACAAACCTCTAAAATTCAACTAAATTTGCGGTAGATATTGTTGAATGGAATTTCAACTTTTAATCAAGGGAGGTGAGTTATGAAAAGGGCGATAGTTATCAAGAGATTGATGTTTGGGGAGTATGTATTAAGCTCCAGGGAGCGTAGAGAACTTGCCAAATGTAAGGTTGGCTGGGAGAGTGACCGTTATGATTCATTATTAGAGCAGGAGAGGCGCGGACGTAGAAAGTTTCTCTACAGAAAACGGCTTAAAGTTCTAACGGCTATGAGGCTGGCCAAGAAGCAAGGAATTGCTTTAGAGCAAGTTGACATGAATCGTTTGCCGAATCCGACGCTATGGGATATGTGTAAGGCTTGGTGGTCTGTTAGGGGTGTTCAACCTAAATATGATCTTTACGATGTCTGCCTTATATGTGGTCCGTTTATGGGAGATTTTACGATCCCAGAAGACTACGAACACCCGGTAGCAGATGATTATGAATAAAAAGAGGAGGCTTTGCCTCTTCTTTTTATCTATTAAGTAGTTTATTGGCTAGGTACGCTGCACCAAACATTCCTATCCCCACAGGTAGACTCTTAGCTGCATAGTTACTGAATGCACCTAATGGAACTTTGCCATGATTCTTTAATAATTTACTTACACCGCCTTGATTTAATGAATACTGAGGTGCAGCCTTATAAAGAGCGTTCAATCCTCTTCCTGAAGCAACAGCCTCTTCAAGTAATCCCGGTGTTGCCATTAAAAGAGGTGTTCCAGCGGCTACATATTCATTACCCGTTAGACCGTACATTCCAGCAGCGGCTAACGACGCCAACCCAAGCCCTCTTAGTGTAGGCGCTGTCTTAGTCCAATTTGTTGCTTTATCCTTAATCCATTTGTGAGCTTTGCCGAACCTTAACTTCTGAAGATCTTGTTCATTTTTCAAATGACCAAATTCATGAGCAATGACAGAAGGCGGACTATTTTTATTTAAAAGTATTTGACCGTTACTGTGTTGCTCTGCAAGAGGTTTTCTTGCGTTGCGCTGAATCTCAAACTTATACCCGTGTCTTGCTGCGTCATTCTCTAGACCAGTGCCCATACGAGGATCACGTGTTTCTGCGATCCAGTTGTTTTTAGTGAACTGTTTTGTTTTGCCTTCCAGATACGGAGTTGCCTTATGCCCAGCATAGCCACCAGCAAACATAGACCCGAACATAACGGGTCTATCCCACCGCCTATCCTGCTCGGCTGCCATTTTCTCGCTGTAATCGAACAGTGCTGCTATGCTAGGATATTCCAGCCTAAGCAGTTCTTGCCTCAGATCTTTAGCCGCTTGTTTTGCAAATCCAGGCAGAACTTTTGCCATTTCTTCAATAGTTGCAATCCGTTGTTCAATTGTTTGTTTTGTGCTAGCTTTTCTAAACATGAACCATATTATAACTCAGAATCCAGCCTCAAACGACCATTTTTTAATTTTGGTCTTGTGCCGTAAAAACCTTATGTTATAATACATCTCAATGGGTGCTATTCCCCAGATTAAACAACAAAACATTAGGGCATCAAAAACCGGACAATAAGTGCGCACACCAGTCCAATAGAACAAAGCCCAATAATAACCACATGACTACTTGACTATATGACGCCTTGACTATATGACTACTTGACTATATGACTACTTGACTATATGACTACTTGACTATATGAACATCTGAACTCTTGACGAATAGAACAACCTGACAACTGTATCATTAAGATAATTTGAACTTCACTCGAACGAACAACGATTATCCACGCGAGAAACGTGCGCACTAAACAACAAGAAAAACACTAAAACACCTTACAACATGCTCACACGGGGCAACCGCCCCTGTGAGTTTTCACCTCACCGATGCCGCTATTTCAGTGTATTTTTGCCAGGCTGCACCCTGTCAAATGCGATGAAGGGTGGCAGATCAAGTGTTCCAAAGGAGAATCAGTTACCTGTTCTTCTCAGTGTACTCCGTCTTGCCCCAAATTTCGGACTAGCACACTCTCGCGCGAGAGCATTGCACCTGTAAGAGCAACCTCTACAACTACTTCTACCCGTCGCCCTTGCAATTGCGGTTCATCACATCGTACAACAAGAATAAGGCGCTGATTCTCTTTTGTTATAATAACTTAATGACAAATGCACAAGTAGTTTACAGTGGCCCTATGTTTAGAGATCAATACGACAAAACTCCTATAATTCAAGCATCGAAGCCTATGCACGGCGGTAATACGATAGTGCTTTCTTATGCTGCTTATACCCCTGACATTTATCAGGTAACGGAGACGTTTACCCGTTCTGCCCGCAGGCGCAACATATACGTAGATTGGCTGTCTTACAAGGAGCCTCCGCATGACAGGGTATATCTCAAGATGCAGCAGTTCCTTAGACGTGTTTCAGGTTATCAATCTATCGGTTATCAGTACGCTCTTATACTTGACCCTGTTAACACTGTATTTCGAGAGTCTTTGGGGGTAGTTTGCAAGCATATTCGGGATATTTACAAACCGGATACTGTGCTGTATTTACAGTCTCAGGATACTAATTTAGCTCCTATGGACAGCGGTTATTTTCATAAGGTGATAAGGGAGGAGGGAGTTCCGTTAGATGCCAATATGTGCTTTGGTTCACTGCATGATATTATGGATACTTTTACAAAGGCGTTAGAGATACGGCACGAGTTATTGCACAGTGCCCCCAGGGCCGGAATTGCAGAGTATTGTATGCGGGACAGTGCTTTTAGTTCTGATCTATTACAGTGTGATTGGTTCCTTTTATTGCTTACTGCGATTTACTATCCTGAGCGGTTTGCGGCGGATAGTTCTACTGCTTTATTTCAACATAAGGATTTGAGCACTGGCGGCGCTGATGCTCTTATTATGCAGTCGGTTGATGGTCGTGAGGGTATTCAGCAGTGGCGTAACTGGTGTTTTGAAAAGCGGTATATTTGATTTGTTTTTCAAGCGCTTTGCGCTATATTTTCTTTCATGGCGTTACGTGTTACATCTAATTGGTTAGTAGGTTTGACGAGGCATCCTGCATTAGTGCAGCGTTTTCCTTTTATGCGTACACTTGCCAATAAGTACAGGGTGACATCTGAGGGCTGCAGCGGTTGCGGTCAAAACGCTTCGATAAAGCAGTTTACCAATCAGGCGAATGAAGTGCTTAAGATACTGGCTACAATACCTGAATCAGAAGTTCAGGAGTTCAAGCGGTTAGCAGGGGCAGAGTCATTACAGATTGCGTATTCTGATACGAGAGGTAGAACTATTAACATAACGAGATAAAATGGAAGCAGAAAAGTGGTTGGATTGGGTCGAGAAGGCCGAAGTGGTAGAGGTTGACGAGGACAAGGCTTACAATGGGCAGAAGGTGTTTGTAACGCTTGAGATACCGTTGGAGGAAGACCGCCCTCGTGATTTGGAGCAGTTTTTTCATTTGGACGACATGAAGCGTAAGGCTATTAGAGCGGCTGAGGCGCAGATGCATCGTTCGGCAGGTTGGAGTGATGTAGGTAGACTACAGTTCTTCAAGGATGGAGAGAGCGTTAACTGGGTTGACGGAGCGGATGCTGTGCGTGTCAGGTACACTTGTTTAGGGGCGCTTTAACAAAACAGGCAGCAACCGTAACAGATATTCTTTCGCTGTATTCGTTCTGTTGGTCACCGGGCGTTGGTAAGTCTGGTGACCTGCTGCCTTTTTTGCTCTTTTCTTTTTTACCTCGCGCTATAATGGGGTTATGGCACTTCACAGACTTCAAGAATTCCGGTCCAGACCCAGACCTTCCAAAGTAATACAGCCTGCTCCTGTACAGACAATAGAGCTTACTGATCCGCAGATACGCGACCCGGCTATAGTTATTACTAGGGATACGGTAACTCCATTTGCGGCATTGGACATTTGGCCGTCTGTGAACGGTGCTACGATTGTTACGTGGCAGCCTAATCCTCTTTTTAAAGAGCCGCTTTCTGATAATACTGAACTTATACTGGAGTTTTCCTATGATCTTAGTCCTGATAGTTGGATTCTTGTTACTGTGTGTCCTATCACCTATTTTCTTACTGACTCTGTTCCGCGGTTCCGGGGGCAAGCGATAGCGGGTGCTTATCGGTTGCGTCTTAGATGCGGTGATACTGAGTACACATCTGAGCCTACTTCACTGTTTAAGAAGTTGTCTTTTACGGAGTACCGTACTGCTCTTAAGATTATCCGAGCGGAGAACCGGCAGCTTTACCATAAATCGCCCGGCTATTTGTTAAAAAGAAAGCATTTCGGTGTTAGGTGTACCAGTTGCAACGATCCGTTAAGTAACGTTGCAACGAAGGATACGTGCAGGATTTGTTACGGTACTGGATTTGTGGGAGGGTATTACAAGCCGGTTCCGTGCGGTATGGAGATTACGTTGAGCGACAGTAATGATAGGGTTGACCCTGCCAGAGGTCCTGTAAATGATGGGCAATCCCAGGGGAGGATAGTGGCGCTGTACAGCCCTGAGCAGAATGATGTGTGGGTGGACAGCACCACTGGTAGTCGCTATAGGGTAGTGTCTCATAAAGTGATATGTCATCAGCGGAGTATTCCTCTTGTGCTTATGGTGCAGTTGAAACATATTCCTGCTTCTGATGCTGTTTATCGTTGTAGAGTGGAGTTGTGATGCCAGAACGCCTTTTGATACAATACTTCTTATGTCTTCTTCAAATAATTCACGCCGGGCTCTTTATAAACTTTTGAAACAGGATACCACATATGGTTCCGTGTTATTCGTGGGTTTGTGCGATGTTTGGGGTATGGAATGGTTGGAGTGGGAACCCAAAACGGTTCAACTGGAACTGTACAGTGATTTTGGCGTAACAATCGATGCAGACCTGTTTGATAAACTGATGGCTGCCCGTCAGGTAGTCACAACTGATTCTGTGTTCAGCGAGTTGCCATCGTTCATTGTAGTTGCCAACGCGTTGTGCTCAGATGGTGTAGATACGCCTTTATCTAAGCCTATAGACCCTGGGGATTTAGGATTTGCAGTGCTCGAGATGTGTCTTCTGTACCCTCCTACTGTGTCAGAGACCTTTTCAGAGGAGATTGTGGGGTATATGGAAGAGTGTCTCCGGTGGCAGGGAATTAGAGGAGTTCCTAATGCTCTGGTGAATTTCTTACCTGAACCCAAGTTTGCAGAGGTGCAGGCATCTGATCCAATGATTATGGAGGGTATATTCCAGCGGTTACAGGACGTGAACGAAGAGATTATTGCCAATCTGAACGCCTGGAAGTATCAGATGAAGCAGTTGCAGTTGTCTAATGGGTCAATGGAGTGGTTGGACGAGCGCACAAAGACAGCAGAGGCTATCATCATGCAGGTCACCAGAATTACGGTTACGACTGATGATGAGCAGCCTAGGGACGAGAAGGGCAGGTTCACTGAAGAGGAAGATGAACCTGTGGACGAACTTTTGGAGTTAATGAAAGGTGTAACAGATGCCGAGTGAGATTTTATCGCAGGAAGATTTTAATCGGGTTTTTGATACGATTAATCCCGATCCGCGTAACGCAAAGCAGCCGCGGTTTAAATTTGAGTATGAGGCTCCTCCTCAACCTAGTGTTCAGCTTACTTTTAAGTTTGAGTACGATTTTAGTGATTGTCCTACTACATCTGAGCAGTTCGAGAAGTGGTTTGATAATCTGTCGGACAAGGATAAAGATGAATTTGAGTATATGTATGGACCGCGCCGGTTGAGCCGTAGTCCTGCGATGGATGAGTTGTTGGATTTAATTTGCAGTCTCCACCCTGAAGCACCATGTTAACGAGAAAGCAGTTATTGAATATGTTGGGTACGTACTGGAGTAAGAACTTCCAGGACGATCCTTTTATGCGCGGTCTTCTTGAGGGTCAGCTTGCTTTGCAACGACAGGTGGAGACCAATCTTGAGGAGTTGTGTTTATCTGCATACCGCAGGCATATTCCCATTTACCACACTGAACACGCTTACACTTTATTTTTAGATCCCAAAGAGAGAAATGCGACACCGGCTGCTTTTGTTCGTTTTGGTGCTCCTGGTGCTTTTTATCTGTCACCGCCTACTAATCCTTCTGGGTGGCTTACCGTATGCGATAGGTATGGTGTTCCTAATGACAGTGCTTGCTGGTATCAGCTTCCTTTATGTAGTGTGGTCTCTGTGGAGAAGATAACCGACCATCCTACCAACCCCACTATTGAACTATTTCCAAATAAGGATTTTGAGATATATCAGGACGCGGTGAGGTTCTTTCAGGATCCATGTCTGGATGGTAAATCCAAAGAACTTTTCCTTATCAATGTAAAGCAGGATTTCAAGTGGATTTATAAGCACTTTGGTTATCTGCTTAGTCTTGAGTCCAGGTCCAGTAAATCGTACCGAAACATTATTGACGGTATTTTCAACGCTTACATTGGCGGGTGCAGTGCGGTTGATGTGTTTTCGGTATTGGCGGAAGTAACCGGCAATATTATTGCTAAGGAGAGTGAGACGGTTACAGAGGTTACTTCATCTGAAATTGTTACGGATAAAAACTCATATGAACTCTTGCCCGATCATTTACCGCGGGTTAAGGTGGGGGAAACGATTGCTCCTTGCGATTCCCTTACCAAAGAGTTCACCATAATACCTATAAATCAACTTACACCAAAAGAAGAGTTACCTGCTGTTCTTATTCCCAAGCGGTATCTTGGTTCTGATTATTTTTATGGGTTGGTGTTTGTTAATAGGGATGTTCCAGTTGTTACGGTCAGGGTGGAGATAGACGGTAAGACAGTAACACAGTCCAGATTCCACATAGGGGGCAACAGGAGCGATGTGGAGCGGTTCTGGAGTGATTTTGAGCGGCAGTGTAAGCGGCACGGTACGACAGTTAATGCGGTTGTACAGTTGTGCCGGGACAATAGTACAGACGGTATTAATCCGTATAAGTTCTTTACGGAGCATATAGGCAGGTACAACTACACGCTGTTGGCGGTTGACCACAGGCCGTATCCTACTGATTTGCGGTTGGACCAGATACCTCTGAGGCGTTTATTGCCGCCTTGGAGTACAGTTATTGTTCAGCAGCGGTTGGATATTGACCATACTGTGTCTGCGGTTGGACAGAGCAACGACGAGATAACGATTGGGGTGAGGACGGATATGGAGGGCTCTTACAGCATTCAGGCTAGGAATAAAATCTATTTGTCGAGAGTTGCGTGAATCTTAGATTATAATTGGAGTATGAAAATTGAATATAGTGGTTTTGGTACGATACCTACTAAAAAATTAGCTTTTAACTCAAAAGCGAGCGGGCTACCTGGATACATTCCTGGTGCAGGAATTGCTAAATTGGCCGGTGGGGTAATTATTCCAGGTATTGGATTTGTACGTTTGAATCCAGATTATAAAGAACGTCTTAAGAAAGCTGGCTATGTTCCTGGCGCTGGTATTGCTAAGCTGGCAGCTCATAATAAAACCTCTGATTGGGTTCCTTCTTTTAATCAACAGGATCGTGGTTGGGGCGGTGCGATTAGGGATACGGGACTAGCGTTAGGTGCAGGCGGTCTTGTTAACCACTTTGGAAAACAACAATTAGAACCCCGTTTAAAGCGCGTATTAAACCCGATTAAGTCAATCTTTCCTAGTGTTACACGCAGTAATATTGCCCAGGCTAGAGAGTCAAGGCAACTCGCTCAACAGTTTTTTAAAGATCATAATATTGATGCCAAGATGAATATTGGAACACGAATACCGGTAACCCCTAAAAGTGATCGTGGTTTGTGGGGTCAGCTAGTACGCAATGCACTAAGAGGCGGGAACGCCGCCTTTTTACCGTCAGAAAACGGCCCATATCGAGCTTTTACAACATCTAAAAGTCCTTATGTTGCGTTGCATGAAGCAGGGCATATAGCAAATGCCGATAGTTTAGCAAAACGAGTAGGTAGAAAAAATGCTTTACGGATGCTTACTGCCGGTCGTGGATTAAGCAGTGTGGGGGCATTAGCTGGGCTAGGTTCTGCTGGATTTGCAGAAAAAGATAGCTGGTTAAATCGAAATGCATGGTGGATGCCTATTGCTGGCGCGGCTCCTTTGCTTGCAGACGAGGCACTTGCATCTAAAAGAGGTCTTGATTATCTAAAAAAAATACGAGGTGCTCAGTTTGCAAGAAAGGGAATACCTGGAATGGCTGCGGCGTTAGGAACATATGCGCTTTTGCCTGCAGGCTCAGCTTTAAGCGCATATACCCTAAGTAAATTAAAACCCGTCTCTGCGAACAAAGAGACGTAATGCTCCGTATTTTAAATATGCGAACAGTAGCTTGGCTACTGACCAAATATTTAACATGCGCGGTGCTGGATCTACAGAGATAAATGTGTTGACTAACGTGCCGTTCATTTCATCGGACAGTTCGTTTTTCAACGCATTTATGGCTTGTTTTTGCTCTTCAATTGTCATAACTCACCTCCATTGGTTAAAAGTTTAAATTCTCTTCAACAATATCTACCTCAAATTTACCCAAAATTTAACGAGTTGTCAACAGACCGCCGGCGGCTATAATCAGGTTTTAACTTTACTTGATTTACCAGATGGCTGATACGAATGAAATTCCGGCTATTTTCGATGGCTATGTATGTGATGAGGACGGTAGAACAATGAGGAAGGGAACTACGGCGGATAAGATAATTCATTATTGCCTTACTGCGCACAATGACGAATCAAGCCGTTTTTGGCAACACGCTATAGATGCCAGCATCCCTCTTGACGAAGTTGAGATACAGCCCGCCAGTCATGTCTTCATAACCGGCGAGGCATCGATGGAAAAATACTGCGCTTTGTGCTGTAAAGTTGTTGCTGGCGGCGCACGTGAAATTACGCTGGTTAAAGGCGAGTCTTTAGCTGATCTCGATGCAAATGTCAGTAAAGGTTGCGCTATTGTCTGGCCTTTAGACCAAGTAGAGCTGACATATACTGTTCTTTAGATATGGCAGGCAGTTCACCGAGATTATCTTCCAATATTTCATTGCCGTCAGTGCGAAAATATTTATCTTCCGCTTTCACGGTTTTTGATTTTGGGACGAGGTGGATTTTTGCTTTCTTTCCATCGGGTGTTTTAGTGGAATATTGTGTGTGATTGTTGAGCATATCTTTTATGCAATCAATGCGCGGTTCAATAACTCCGTCAACCACGAAAAGTTCGTATGGTCCGTTTTTCGGATAGACGGCGGTTATGTACTTGATTTTCTGGCTAAACATTTCCACGTTCCTTGTTTGAGTGCATCAGCCTGCGAATCTAGCCGATTTTCACAGCTATGTCAACTGGGCTGCATTTTTGCCTTTGTGTCTATTCTTCTGGTGGTATAATTGAGTTCTATGTCTAACACTGTAGTCACTTGTAACTCATCCAACCAGATTCTGGCGGGTTTATTGTCGGGCGACCTCTCCTTTAAACCTAACGTAATGTATGTTGAGTTTCAGACTGGTTCTTCGTCTGTGCTCGATTTACCCGTTGTGGATCCTGCTGACTCGGAGTATTACCTTCAGTTAAGGGATAACACAGGTTCTACCAGGGATTTCCTGCGTATTCCGATTGCCTCCACTACAGTTCAGAAGGGGAGCAGCCCTGATGACATCGCTATTCTGTTCAACGGTATTTGTGTTGGGACAACAGGGGTAGGCGGTAAAGATACGAGTGGTTCTATGATTTACGGTGTTGCACTTGCTGTGTCGCCGACATACGGTATTACTGTGGACGATATGACAAGAGACATCCTGTGGGCCAGAGGTTATTATGATTCCAGTAATCAGATGCCGTTTAGTACGTTGGCACAAACTTTAATAACATTCAAACTTAACCTGACAATATCACATGTCTAAGAAATCAAGAGTCCTTAATACGGAGGATAACGAAATGCAAGTCACAGTCGGTAAAACTACGCAATATGATCCTAATGCGGTTTATGCGCCGCCTGGAGCCATTATTCAGCCGCCAAAGGCTGTAACCGAGGTAGAAGTGTCTGAAACAGTTCCAGAGGTTGTTGTGGACGAGGTAGAGGCAACTGAGGCAGCCCCTGAGGTTGTTGTGGAGGAAGCCGTTGAAAAGGCACCTGTTGAGGGGGTAAAGCCTGAACCAACTGTGGCAAAGCCAAAGGCGGTGTTGTCGTGGTTGAAAACAGATGCCAAACCTAAACAGGAGAAAGCACCGGCTAAAACACAGCCGAAGGCAGTCAAAGAAGTTCCGGCACAACCGGTTAAACCTAAGCAGAAGATCAATTATTGTTCCCCGTGGTAGTTCCATTCATCATCACCAATGCACATAGTTAAGCGCATACAACACGGCGAGCCTGTTACGCCGGAAGTGGCGAATCGTCCCATTGAAGATATTGTTCAGTGGCTATCTAGTCTTACGTCCAAAGTAAACGGTTATACTGATACCGCTAACAACATCATTTATAATCAGCCTTTGGATGAGGATGTGCACGTCGGCGCTCCTGTGTATTTTAATAAATCTACAGGAAAATACTCTCGCGCGAGAGCAAGTTCCAGGTTAGAGCACGACAGGTTAGTGCCTGATGATTGTTGTTATGCTTTGGGTATTGTTGTAAGGAAATCTGCCCCTACGGTTGGCGATATATGTCTTTCCGGCTCTGTAACGATTGATTTTACTGAGGGTGACAATCAGGAGGCTTTTCAGGATTATAGTACGGTTGGATTGCGTTATCTTTCTGGTGCGCCGGGTAGGGTTGTTACGGACTATCCTGTTATCTCCATACCTGTTGCTTTTGTAACATCGGTTGATAGCGCGGGTAAGGCAGATGTGGTAGTGAATGTGTGTTTAGATAGTATTCTCAGCGGTCATAGGCATCTCAGGCTGGCAATGCGTGCGGCTCCTGCCGGTGATTGGTCACCTGGTGATACAACTATTTCTGTTATCAATACGAATATTGAGGGGTGGTTGCCTGTATCTGTGTTTGGCGGCGGTGATGATGTAGAGATTCCGGCTGGTGCTAAATTTTGGTATAACCCTGCTCCCGGTTCTGTTCTTAGGGAGCACTTACCTGTTATTTCTCCTCCTGCACTTATATTGTTCTGGTCGCAATACACTAACGACAGCGACCCTGTACCGGTTGTGGGTGAGGTACATGAGAGTTTATATGAGGTAAATACAGATGGTATTTGGTGGATGAATTCAGATATTGTGCCCTGGTATTCTGTGGTGCCTTGGGTCAACAGTGAGCCGTCTGAACAAATTCCTGATATTCCTCAGGATATGTGGGCTTATTACACTAGAATCACCTATAACACTGATGATACGGTAGTAACTTCATTAACGCCTGCTGTGTCTTCTGGTCTATCTGTTACGAATAGCAAAACGGGTGATAGTGCTATTAGGGGGGATTTACAGATAGATTTATCCTTGGAGGGCAAGGAGGCCTCCAGGAGGTACAGAGGTCCGCTGGCACTCAAATATGTAGGCAGCGGTTATGATCAGTCTACTGGTCCTGACGAGGCAGGTAACATAGACGAAGCAGGTGGTATTGAGGTTAAAAACGGGTTTTTCTACGGTCCGGTCGTTGAGTCTATCGAGGCTGATTCAATGTCGATGGATGTTGTGTCGCTGGACTGTGTTACTACGGCTGACGGCCGTCCTACTGGCCGTATTTTACTCAAGGCTGGCGATGCGTGGGATAAATTACCGTTACCTATTCAGTCGATGCATTTGGATCAGATGCGTGATGCTTTTATAGGCGGAATGGGTGCGATTTCATTTATTCCTAATCAGAAATCCGGGTTTTCCGGTAATATTTACATTCCTTGGTTTAACAAGGAGAAATCATCGATTAGAATAAAGCTTACGTTGATGTGCGGGTCCTCGGGACAGGTAAGCGATACAATGTTTACCGGCCGTTATATTGTGATCCCGTCCGAGCCCTGTAACATCGCGTTTCCGCTTCCTATTGGTATTCCATCGCTTTGTGATCCTCACGGCACTGAACAGGACCTTAGATTTAGTTTTGATGTATTGGTTCCAAACCCGTATATGTATTTCTGTGTAGAGTCGGAGCCGATTGAAGTAACTCCTGGTTCTATGGTGTGGTTCTGTTGGCATAAGACTGGCAACGCTGAGTGTAATCAGCTTAGTGTTATCAAAATGGAAGCGTATATTTACGATGACGAATATGCTGTCGAAGAACTTCAGGAACCAGAACCATAGTTATGTCCACTAATATTGTAGTTGCGCCGGATCAGTCTATTTATGAAAATACACCTGTTCTTACTAAGGTGGAGTGTGCGGTTATTCAGCAGGGTGTAGCCGCGTCTATTTATTGGCAGCTTCGAGACCGTGACGGGTATCCTATTGATCTTGCTGGGCTTTTTCATGAGGAGTCTGAGGTTACTAACCCTAATAGCAATAAACCTAAGCATCCTGCCGGCAAACCGCATCCTATACCGCTATCAGTTATTGACAGTATGTTTGACGGTACTTACCACCATCATAAATCTGGTTCGAAACACTCTGAACATAAACCCAGTAGAAGTGAGTGTGATCACGTATGGAGTGTGCTTGGTTCTTTGAATCCCGCCTATTATGACGGTAATGGCGTTGTACCTCCTTCTGAGGAGTTTTGTATTGAAGTACGTATTCAGCCGGCGGATGAACCAGTTAAGCCGATGTGGATTGTTCCTGCAACCGTTGTTAAACCAAAGAACGGAATTCTTCAGTTTGATGTACCTCACAAGGTAGCAGATACGGGAGGTATTTTTGTGTTGAATATTGGTGTGTGCCGAATGGACGATAAGCGCCCGTTGTACATTCATAAGGGGCTTTTATCGGTTGAACGTTCAGCGTGGCGTGCTTCAACTGTGGATTGCAAAATGCCGACCTTATCTGATATCCGCATGAAGATTATGGATACGGAAACGGAGAATCTTTTACAGGGGTATGTGGAGTTTACTACTGCGGATATTTTGGACAGTGTTGTAAGTGCTGTCCGGGAGTGGAACGGCACGACACCTTATCTTGCGAATTATACTTACACTTGTCACACGTTTCCGTGGATTGAGCCTTGGCTTAACAAAATCGTTTCCAGTCTATATCAGAAAGCAGCCTTTAGGTACACCAGAAATAAGTTACAGGTGGCTCATGGAGGCGTACAGGGGGATGATTTAGCTAGGGATAAGGAGTACACTGCTATTGCTGCAGAGTATGATAAGCGGTGGAAGGAGTGGGTAATGGTTAAAAAAAGGGAGTTGAATCTTGGGCAATTTATCGGTGTTGTCAGCAGCCCTTATCATCTTTGCCGAAACAGTACGGGTAAACACGGTTATTAATATCGCGGTGCAAATTTGTCAATGTCTTGTCTAACGCCTTGATATAATGGAAGTATGATTACAAAATTTTCTTCCATTACTATAGATTCCAGCGGTCAGCGCGTCGGCAACGCAGATGCAGCTGCTTGGGCGAATGCTTTTGAGCGTGTTTTGTCTGAAGACCACCCGTTCAAGTCGAACAACCCTGGTTCCATTACCAAGTACGCCGTGCATCTTTCGAACACGGAGACGGATAGAGAGAAGTTGCACTACAGTATTAAGAAATTCTGTCAGGCTAAAACTGCATCTACCCGTGCGTACTGGCTCAAGCAGTCTGGTGATCTTTTGGGAGGTACTAATGACCAGGAGTTGGAGGCTGCAATTTTTACGTTGTCGTCTCACTTTATTATGGACAAAGCTCCTAAATTGTTCGACATGAACTATTTTGTGGGTTTCCGTATTCTGGACGCTAACGAAGATAACACCAAAGTTGTAGGTATTTACGGTTTCAAGATAGGTAAGTCCTGGGTGTACATTCCTGTGTTTTTTAACAAGGGGAAGATTAACGGATTTGAACTGTGTTACATTCAGACTAAAGATCAGTTTGTTCCATTGAAGGAGGGGTGGATTGACTGGATTATCAAGAATTCAGGTGATGAATCGTTTGGCAAATCGAATGAGGGTGATTTGCGTTCTTTGGGTGTTCGGTATCCTGACATGCGTCAGCTTACTCAGCCACCTATTTTGGGCAAGGTTGCGTCATTTGAGCCGTGGGTTCAGCAGGGGCTGCTTGGCATAATGAAACACGCCAATTTTACGGCTGATATGACCAAGAGTGCTGCTGATTTGGAGAAGATTGCGTCGCAGGACGCTAAGGTTTATACTCGTCTTGCGATTGCCTGTAATAAATATCCATTATTCAAAGTTGCAATGGATTCTTTTTATGGTAAGGATTTCCTTCAGCGGACGCTGGATAGTCTAATTCGTACTCACCGGAAGGTAGCGGCTTATAAACGCACAATTACACCTGTTGCGCAGCCTCTCAAACATTCTGCGGTACGGATTATCACTGAGGACGATACAGCGGCATTTCCTTATCTGACGGAGAAGCAGGCTGCGGAGTTGATTGAGAACGGTAACTTGGTCGTGGATGAGCGTATGGACGATGAGGTTGCGACTGTGGAGGATGAAATCAAATTCACTAGCCCTGATAAGACAGGTGTTTATGATGTATTCTTTGCAGACGGTACGTTTAGAGAGTGCTTGGTCATTCTTGACCCGATTTTCATTAAGAAGTTCCCGTCCAGGGAACTTTGTGTGGTAGTGGACTGGAAACGCAAGCAATACGTCTATGCCAAGGCAATGGCGGTGTTGTGTGTAGCGGGTTCGTATAAGGATGATTGGTTCAACCGGCTGCCTGCTGACCAGTTCAGGTCTGCTACGAGTATGCGCAGTTCTGACGCTAAACGGTGTAGGAACCGCATTATTGTTACTGAAGATGGTATAGGTACGTGTCCGTTCACTGCGGATAATCACGACGGTGTATGGCAGATGCAGACGTATGATTCTGGTACTGATAACCGTGACCGAACCTATGACATTGACGAAGGTGTTGGTCATATCATAAGTCACTATCAGGCACTATTGAATAAGGATACAAGTGCCAAAAGTAATTTAGATGGGACTAAGAATACCGGTATTGTCAGATGGATTATATGCTCATCTACAATGGCTGGAAGGAAACTGGTAATTCGCAACGACAAACTTATTCTTCCAAAGGTATTTAAGTACATTGATGCGGATTATGAGTATGACCAGCAGAGTCGCACAGGTACGAGTTTAGCACTTGCGACGGAGAATGATGTGCTGCAGTTGCTGTATAAGGACAGGAAGAAACTTAGGGCAGCCAAAACTGCGTCTACGTATGTTTTGGACGGTAAGGCGTTTGATAAGTCCGGTGCTTTTAAGACTCTTGTGGAGGCTTACAGTTTCAGGTCTAAGATTGCCAATGAGATTCTGGCTGCAGCGGAGCTTACCGGCGGGCATACAATTTCGATTCCGTATGTTGTACCGAGGTATAAGGTAGCGGAGTTGCCGATTGACCCGATATTTGGTCAGGGCGGTATGTTATCCGGTATGCCGGATAATACGATGTCGCCTATATTCCCTGAGCAGTTGATGGGAAATGACGGGTATAGCGGTTTGCCGATACAGGAGGGTGTTAGTGACGCTCAGCGGCTTGGGTATGAGGATCAACCTATTCCGCCTGAGTTTACACAGGAAATTCCTCCTCCTGACCCTATGGCGATGCAGCAGGCTGCTGATGCCGCTCAGACGGGACAGAAGAACCTGTTTGACACATCTGTGCTTGTAGGTCTTCTGAACACTAATCGGCGTGATGAAGCTATTTCTGACTACACTAAGATATTCAGAACAGCGCTTGACCGTATTTGCCGGTTGTATTTTCATTTCCTTGCGGATAGGGATAGTTTTGTTGAGCGGTACAATGAGGAGAACATTGACAAGTTCGAGGAGACGTTGCTGGATGTGATGAGTTCTCTTGGTGATTTGTTATTGTTCATTTTACAGAAGGATGATAGGCCTGAATTGGGCGACATTTTGGATCAGATTGGTGTAGGTGACTAATTTAGCCGGCGGCCGGTCATAGTTTTTTTGGTTTCTTTTTGGGCTGTGATTCGGCCGCCACATTTTCATTGATGACACTTTCATTTGAGAAGTTTAAGGAGCTTTATAAGCGTATTCAGGACGGAAACTTTGATTCTGATCGTAAGCTTGCTGCGGAGTTTGGAGTTAACCGTAATTGTATTTATCTTATAAGGCAGAAACGTCACAGATACTTCAGGATTTTAGGTGAAGTAGATGAGTTTGGTGAGCTGATTATTTTTCCGACTCTTGACGATGAAGGCCGTTTGAAGTATACTAGATGCCCTAAATGCGGCGGTAATGTTCAAGCTGAAATACCGTGTTTTGCATGTTCGTTGAAGGACATGAGGGAAAAGAAACTCAAACAAACTAAAAATCTATATGGGCAAATTACCAAAAACAGTAACGGATAGGGTTATAGCATTAGAGGAGCGGTTATCGCAGATTAGTGCGGTTGTATTAGCTATACAGACATCTTTAAACCGTACGCAGCCGCAGGATATACCTGTACCTTCTCTTAATCAGCAGGACGTACCAAAAGTAGGTAGAATCGGCGTGCCTATACAGGACAATAATCCCGATTCTCCTCCGATGTCTACGGATCAGTTTTTGTTCTCCTATTGTCCGGAGATATTACAGAAATTAGTCGAGGCTGATCAGGAGACTGCTATTAAGGTTACGGATTGGCTGGTTGATGAGAGTGTATCGTTGTATTTTTTCTTATTGTGGTTTGCTTCGAATGAGGAGATTCGTAAGTATTTGATGTTCACAGCTGTTTTGAGGAATATGGGCATTAGTGCGGCCAGGTTTGAAATGCTGCGTAATACTATTAGTCCGGCTGGTTTTGCCGAGGTTAAAAAAGCGTATGAAGACTTTATATCTCAGGCACAGGGTGAACAACAAGTACCGTCTAATAGCGTAGAACAGCCTGTTTAGCAAAAGCACCGTAAACCCTCGCCTTTTAGGGCGCAGGATATAAGGTGCGATTTTGGTTTTTATTGTTAAAGTACCTTTGGTACAATAATAGTTGTTGGGATACCAACATTCGTGGAGACTTAGTAAGACTATGTCCATTATGTGGGTAGCAAAGTCGATGAAGCGAGAATAATTCTCTAATTCAGAGAAGCTTCAGGCTTTAGCCTGAAGAGTATCACTTGTGTGTTTCTGGAAAATTGTCAATGATGCCGTTTATTGTCTGGTATAATTGGTCTTATGAGCGTAGAAGCGGTACATAAGCATAAAGTTGCGACCATTCTCAAATGTATGGAGGATGGTCTTTCTCCTGACGAAACGGCGCAGATATTTCGTAAGCAGGCTGAGATTATAAACGCTTGTTGCGATAATCTTATACAGGACATGCACGAAAAGACGGCTTTGGTCAGTAATTTTATATCGTCTTTAAGCGCTACGAAGAATCTTGGCAAGACGGGTCTTTTATTGGCTGCAACAGCGCCGATAGCTGTTGGTTATTTCGGTGGCATGGGTGCTGGGCAAGTAGCCGCTCAGAGTTTAACGCCGGTTAATGAGTTGCCGGTAGCTGACTATCAGAAGGCTGAGGAGCTTTTGCGTACCAGGGGCGAGACGGCGAATATTCTTGCCAGAGTTGAGGAGAAGAAAAAGAAAGAAAAACAGCGTGCACGGGATAGAAGTGTTCGAGCATTATTTTAGCAAAAACACCGTAAACCCTCGCCCTTTAGGGCGTAGGATATAAGGTGCAATTTTGGTTTTTGTTGTTAAAGTACCATTGATATAATAACAGTTGTTGGGATACCAACATTCGTGGAGACTTAGTAAGACTATGTCCATTATGTGGGTAGCAAAGTCGATGAAGCGAGAATAATTCTCTAATTCAGAGAAGCTTCAGGCTAAAGCCTGAAGAGTATCACTAATCACAATGTTTTCAAAACAGTCTGAATCTTTATTGCTTAATGACCAGATGAATAAGGTTTATAAGGCGTTAGTGCCTATAGGTCTTGGCGGTCTTGGTCTAGGCGCATTAACTCGTGCTTTTACAGGTGTTCGTGACGGGTCTTTTGCATTTGGTAACACTAACAACAATCTTAAATTGTTGGCATCTAACGACCCGTATTTAAGTTCTGTACGTGACGTTATTACTCTTCCCAGGAATAGTGATGGTGTTAAATCTGTTGCTTTAAACGCTAAAACGCGTAAGGAGGTTGATAAAGAAGAGGAGCGTAATAAGGAAGGTGAATTCATAAACTTTAGTAATCTCGCTAGTCCTGTAAAGACCTTTTTTAGAGGGTCAGCAAATCCGACCGGTAATGAAAGTTTTTTGGATATTCCTGCCGCGTTACCTTTAGGTTTCTTTGCCGGTGTGACTAGTATGGGTATAGGCGGTAAGTTGATGGATAGTCGTATTAAGAATACGGCTAAGAATAAGCTTAAACAGGAGCAGGAGAAAGTGAAGCGTGAGTTTGAGGCAGCTCTTATTTATGAGCAGGAGGAGGCAGCCAGACGCAACAAGAAGGCTTCAGAGGAGTGTGAGCTTGTTCAGGCTGTTGACGTTCTATATTCGGCGATGAGTAGGTTTGAGTGTCTGGAAAAGACTGCTGGTATTGAGATGCTAGGTATAACCGGTGTAGGGCTGCTTTCATTACTAGCCGCTCATAAGGGCTACCACAAACAGTACAAGACCACCAAAGAAGATATCGAGCGTAAGGAGAAGGAGAAGATGCTCGGACTCAATACTAATTACGACGATATTTTAAAGAATCTTGCGTCCAAGAACTTAGCACAGTTACCTAATGCTGGCGTTAGTATGCACAAAACCCCGGCTATCGGTGCGTCGCTTATTAAGGACGCTGCGTTAAAAAAAAAGAACGCACTAAAAAGAAACGTCAGTGGTTTCCTTACGTAGCTGGCGGTCTTGGCGGTGTAGGAATACTTGCAAGCCCTGAATTAGCCCGCTATATTCAAGATAATTATAGTAGCGATATACTTGCTCCGCGTAAAGAAGCTGCTGTTAAATTCTCTTCTCCTGAGGTGGACAGCGGAAATAAAGCTCTGAAAGGTCTTGCATATCTTACAGGAGCGCCTGGTAATATATTTTCTCCTATAGTGACGGGCGATCTTTCACCTTATAGTTTTTCTGACGATGAGACACTCAATAAACTTCTGAAGGATATTTACAGTGTTAGACCGCAGGAATTAGATGATATTGTTGTGGAGTCTGCGCCTTCATTTAAGGGTTTTGGCAGATATGCGCTTAGAGGCTTAACTAATAAGCGTACTTCTCCTGTAGGTAAGACTCTTAGCCTGTTACAGGCACCTGTTACGTATCCTTTAGCGCATTTTACCCGTATGCCGTCTTACCATCCGTTACAGGATGTTGTGATGGCTCCTTGGGATAATCTGGGCGTAACTTCGCATGAGTTGGGTCACGCTATCAATTTCAATAACGCTTACAAGCCGCCTGGGTTTACACCATCTGCTTTAGCTGGGAATGCGGCGTCTAAGTTGAAGCGGGATGCGTATGCTCTTGCTTATCAGTTTTTACCAATATATCACGAGGCTAAGGCGTGGGAGGAGGCTAAAGAGGCGCTTAAGGATACCTACGTAAAAGGTGATACGGCGTTAAGTAAAAAAGAGAAGCGTAAGTTAAATTTACAGTTTTCGAGGGCTAAAGACCCGGCTTTAGCTACCTATGCTGTTGGTACTATAGGGCGTTATGATCCTCGTGCTTTAGCGTTCGGGCTTCCTGCCGCTGTTGGTACGGCGGTTACTAATCCTCGTAAAGGCAGTTTATTGCGTGAGTTGAACAGAGCTGTAGCAGAGGGAGAGAAGAAAAAAGAGGAGGATGAGCGGAAGAAGGAGGCTAGTAATGCATTAGAATCTGTCGACCAGATGCTTAACTATGAAAAAAATCGTTGGCTTCGACCTGATTTTGAAAAAGGTAAAATGATTGGCGAGGCTGTCATCCGTCGTCAAAATCGTAGAGCCATTTTGAACGCAAATCTTATTGATCCAGTTCTTGGTGAACCGATAGTACCGCATATAAAAGCTTTACAACATACACCGACAGATCGTATAGACGTAATAGGCTTCTCGAGAAAAAATCGAGAAATTCTCGACGGAATTCTTCAGGGTACAGGAAAAATTCAAAATCCAGCTGGATTACCAATGCCAAGTACGGTAAAACGGGTACGATTTACGCCTATATCAGATCGTGGTCTAATGGGCGATTATCATCACCACACAAAACAAGTACGTTTTCAGTCGAAGCCTAGAAACCCAGAATACACTAAACCAGAAGCAATTGCTAATGTATTGGCTCATGAAATCGGCGGACACGGGCTTGACGGAGTTTTGAGCTATAACGTAACTTTACCTGGCAATCTTAAAACTGATAATATCTCTCGTGCGAGTCATTATGGTTTTTCTGAATTTATTGCAGAGCATAACGGTTTAAGGACGTTATTAGAAGCAAAACAATTGGCAGAACAGCAAGGTAATACTGCTTTATCAAAAATTTATGATGACGCAATTTTGCGATCTAAAAAAGAGTTACTGTCGTATAATCCGACGTTTTGGCAACGGCTTTTGCAAAACGCACCTGAAACATATGTTTCAGATAACATGAAAAATCAGCTACGTGCTGTAAAAAATCTTTTGAAACGTGGTCTTCCTGGTGACAAGAAAAATGCGATGCAATGGTTAGGTGTTCAGTCGTTTTATTCGGGTATTACACCGGAGAGTCCACACGCCAAATCACTTGCAACATCTATACGTAATTTATCCGGCGAAGAAGTACCTGCTTCTAGGTGGACTCAGAATGGGATACCTATTATTCCGGAAATGATTCCTGTTTATGATAGCTTTTTACGTGATCTTGATTCTACTGCTTCAAAGTCACTTAAACCCAATCTTTTACAGAGACTTTTACGTCGCAAGAAAAAAGAGGAGGATGAGCGGAAGAAGGAAGCAAGTACAGCGAGTTTGTTGCGTTATGCGACTAAGTTGCGAGCTAGAAATTTACCTGTGCCTCGTGAAGTGGTTAGTCCGTTGGCGTATAAGACACAGAAGTCGTTAAAGAAACTTGATAAAGGCCTAGGTGAGGCTATGGTAGATAGCGGTATGATGCGTCAATTTAATACCCTGAATAAGTCTGAAGATAATTTGTTTAATTTAATGCTTGAGTCCAGGGATTCTGCAGCACGAATAAATTGGGCGGATACGTCTGCTAGGTTAAAACGTCAGCGTTATATGCATAGGTTTAATGTCTTTAGTCCCAGTCTTAAAGACAGGCCTACGATACCTCCCCCTAAAAAACCTAATTGGTGGCAGCGTTTATGCGGCGTTGAAGTTCCAGATCCAAAATACGATAATATGCTGTCTGAGAGTATAGATGGGCAGAAATTGTTACGCGGCTGGGGCAGTAGTCTTAAGCCGCTTAATAAGTCAGATTCTACTTTGGTGTGGCCGGCTAATAGGTAAAAAAAGCCCACAAAGTGGGCATAAGATATTTATTTTTTGATGTATTTTGCCTCCTCCTTATTAGCCCACTCTTTGAACGAGTTATATTTCGGTGGTGGTAGGTTTGCAAGTGCGTGTCTATGTTTGTAACTCCACTCTTCCCACGCCTTGTGATATTCGTCCCACCCTTCAGCTGTAGTGGGCCGTTTCGGCTCTTCAGCTCTGGCGATGATGTCAATGTCCACCATAGCATCTAACTTTGCTGTGAATTCCGTATACTCTTGTTTCCGTCTGGCGGCTCTCCGCCAGAAAATCAGGTCGATTATTTTGCCGATCATAGTTCATCACCCCCTTTCTTAAAGTTAAAGGTTTCTCACGGTTATCTACCGCAAATTTAACTGGTTTTTAGCGGATTGTCAACGTTGTTGGCTGTCTTTTCGATAAAATAATCCTATGCCAACTGACACTACTTCTTGGCTCTTGGAGCCTGAATTTCACGAACCTTACCAGACGTGGCAATCGTCCAAGCGTGAGCCTACGGACAATTCTGCGCTTGTTAACGCTATCAATCCTATGATCAATCGGCATCTGTTGAGGTTTGAGGAGCAGGATCGTGTCGCTCTACGTCCCAAAGCAAAGGTTCTTGCGTTGCAGGCTATGCAGAAGTACGACCCGACAAAAGCCAACCTAAACACATATTTCACGCAGCAGCTTCAGAAACTTAACAGGGAATACAACACTAGGCAACAGATAATTCATGTCCCAGAGAACAAGAATTATGACAGACAGCGTATTATCGCCAGAGCGTCTGAATTGGAGACTGAACTAGGCAGAGCCCCTACTACGTATGAGTTATCGGACAAGATGCACATGTCTCCTAGAAAGATAGAGCGGATTATGAGTACGGGTAACGCTGTAACTCACGGTGCTTTTGAGTCAGATGACGAAGAGGTTGGTTCGATTTTACCTGCGGTGGTTAGTCCGGTTAAGTTCGAGACGATTGTGGATTTGGTGTACCCGGATTTGAGTACGATGGATAAGTTGATAATGGAGCATCATTTTTCATTGTGGGGTAAAAAGAAGTTGACACCGGCCCAACTTGCTAGAAAATTAGGCGTGTCGCAAGCAACTATTTCTCTTCGAAAGAAACACATTCAGGATCAAATGGATAAAAGTGTCGGGCTGTTGCGTTAGCGTAATATGTGATATTTATTTTATTTAATGCATGGGTCGAAAATGTTTACGTCAAGAACGGTTGGGTTTACACTCTAGGACAAAATCTGGCATTCTTGCTACAGTTGTTGATTATAGTGACGCGAACAATATGACCGTGTTGTTTGAGACAGGCGGCACGACTAAAGTAGGGTATGCTAATTTTATGCTTGGAATTATGTATGCGCCGACGGTAATTGAATATTTTGATGATTATGTAAAAGTTGTTAATCCAAACACAAAATTCAGTACACTGTTGGACAAGGAAGATCTGCATCTTATTGAAGGTCATGTGTTGCAGCAAAAAGATGGTTATGCGTGCATTCAGCCGTCAGCGACGTGTAGACAGTTTGTGCATAAACTAATTATGAACGGTGGCGTTGGTACTGTAACGGATCATATTAATGGTGACAGGGCAGATAATAGGAAAGCTAATTTACGGGTTTGCTCACAGGCACAGAACGCAAGAAATGCCAGATTGTCACGTCGCAGTTCGTCAGGTTATAAGGGTGTAAGCTGGGATTGTCGCGGTCGCTGGTTGGCGAGAATTCGTGTAGACGGTGAATTAAAGCACCTTGGTCGGTTTGACTGTAAAATTGAAGCAGCAAAAGTGTATAATGTTGCTGCTGTAAAATATTTTGGCGAATTTGCAAAATTAAATGATGTATAATATTAATAGGATTTTTCATTATAACAACCTATGTCTTGGAACGATTTTATTATTGCCGCTAAACAGGGTAAGTTGCCCGATGTTGAATTTACCAAAGTTGCCGATAAAAAAGCGCCGGAGCAGAAACCTGTTAATCCGCTTGGTATCTTTTCTCAGGCGGCAAAGCAGGCTGCTGAAACACAAACTAAAATTCGAGGTATTGAAACTGCTAAACGTGCGGACGAGTGGTTTCAGAAGTTATCGTTTATAGATGCGTCGCAAATGGGTGGCGGCGGCGGTATGCCGCCGATGCCGCCTGGAGGCGATCCAATGATGGGAGGTGGGGGGATGCCTCCCATGCCTCAGNNNGG
>JGI24702J35022_10000028_pt1 | contig 58837 bp, 46 predicted proteins | sample TergutTh196P4_FD_35022 | JGI IMG/M metagenome (IMG submission 35022) | reverse complement strand
GAAGCAGGGACGCAGGGATGCGGAGATGCAGGGTAACGGCGATGACGGCGGAAGAAGGGACGCGGGGATGCGGAGATGTAGGGTAACGGCAAAGACGGCGGAAGAAGGGACGCAGGGATGCGGAGATGCAGGGTAACGGCAAAGACGCAAAGAGTGTGGAATTAAAGACGGATGTTTTTTTCTGTTGTTACTCTGCCTCTCTGCATCGCTAAAAGCTCCTCCCAACTTCTCATCTTCCAAAAAGGAGATGTTCATGTTTACTGACATAAAAAATAAATTTATTGCTTCTCTTGACCTGTTTTTTAAAACAGTGAAAAATAATTTTGTGCGGCTGGCATTTGTTTTTGCCGTTTATTGCGGCTCAATAATTTTTTCCGCAAAATATTTTAACCCGTTTTTTGCCGGCGCAAGCAATGTATTAATAACGCTGTTTTTGCTGTCTTTGATATCGGTTTCGTCTCCTTTGTTTGAAGGCAGGGAATTCAAGATGTCAAATTTGTTTCCGGGCTGGAAATTTATATTATATTCGCTGTTTGCGGCTTTTGTTGTCTTTATATTTTTTATTCCTTTAAAAATGCTGATACTTGCTTCAAACGACACCGTATTTTCTTATTTCCTGCCGGCTGCAGCGGCTTTCATATGTAAAATACTGCTTGACGCGGTAATGGTTTTATTTGCGTTTATCGCAATTTTTGCCGCTTTTGATTTTAACAGAAAACCGTCAATTGATGATCCCGTAATAAATTCATTCAAACTTCTTTTATCAAACAAACTTCTTTTGTACTTTTTTGCTCTTATATACGTCGTTTTAGTTTCATGCGTGCAGCGTTTCTCCGAGGTGAAAGAAATTATTTATATTTTATACATGTTTTTCAGTCCTTTTCTTATGGCTGTTTATTATGTTTTGAGGCTGAAAGATGAAGATATTCCCGTTAAAAAAGAACCGGAAGAAGACGGTATGCCGAATATGAAAATTTCTTTCTGATATATCGAATGAAGGAATTGCGCGAATGGAAGATCAGGAAACAAGTTCTGAAGGATGGATAGTTGCCGATATTTTCAAACTCATGCTGATAACGGTTAAAAACAATACTGTCAGCATGGCGCTTATTTTTATTGTTTATGCCGCTGCTGCGGCGGCCTTAAACCTTATCTTCGGGGCGGCTTCGCAAGGTTTTGAAGGTTTTATCCGCGTAATACTTTTAAGCCTGATAATGTTTTCGCTTATATCGGTTTTGCGGCCTATTTTTAAAGGCAAAAAGTTCGGTTTCAAATATATTTTTCCGGGATGGAATTTTTTCGGTAAAGTGATTTTATTTTTTATTTTTGTTATCGTTCTTTCTTTGATTTTGAAACTTACTTTTTTTATTTTTTCGGTTTTTTGCGGATATTTTATAAAATCGATTTTCGGCAGGCTGATATCTCCGGATACGATTTATTTTATTTTTGCCGCGGCAGTAATGATAATTCTTTTGCTTACCGCGTATTTTTCATTTTGCTTTTTGGCGTTTTCCGGCAAAAACGGGTTTGGGGAATCTCTTTCGACCGCGATGAAGATTTTTACGGAAAACAAGCTCATTGTTTTTTTTGTTTTTTCCGCGCTGGCCGCGGCGGCGACATTTATTATGTCTTCGTATGTAGTTCCTTTGATATCCCTGCACGCCGGCAGCGACCTTGCAAGCCTTAAAAAAGTGCGGGAACTGTACGGATTTATGACTACGACGTTCGCGGTAATTTCTTCAGGCGTGATGCCGCTTTACTGGATGTTCCTGATGTCAGTATATTTTACTTTGGGGCATGAAGGCGACGTTGTCAAAGAATTAAGAACGGGACATTATGCTTCCCATTTTGAAGAAGAAACCGGACCGCAGGAAAGTCCGCGCGAAGAAGACGAATTTGATAATTTTTCTTTGTCCAATGCTTTTTATTTTTCGTGGGGAATATATAAGAAAATATTCGTAAAGCTTACTTCCGGAATATTGGCCGTATATGCCGTTTTTATTTTTATATGCGCTATTGCTTTTTTCGCGCTGCGGCAGAGTTCCGTTTTGCCTGACGTTTTTGCGGGAAAATATCCTTCTTTGGATAAAATGTTTGTTTTTGTCGCCGCGGCAGCCATTGTTTATTATATTTTGATGTTCTTTTATTTTTCTTATGCGCGCGGTTTTTTTAGAGGCAAAGGCATGGATTTTAAAAATTTTTTCCCTTTGCCGAAAATAAATTTGAGATTTTTCGCTTTTATGGCTTTTATATCGGCTTTTATATTGTCGATTCCGTTTATTTTGGAAAAAGCCGGTCTGCTTTTGCAGTTCTTTATCAAAAGTTTCAATTTCCCGTTCGCATCTCTTATAGCGGGATTATCGCTGATATTTGCTGTAATAGCGGTTTATGCGCTGGTGTCGCTTTTTTATGTGCCGTTTTTTATTTTGGACGGGCATACTTTTTCCGACTCTCTCACGACATGCACCCAAATGATGGGAGGACAGAAAATGGCTTTTATCTGCGTTTTATTTGTTTTGGTTCTTATAAATATTATTGGCCACGCGCTTATTGCCGGCTGGATATTTACCGTTCCGTTTTCCGTTTTGGTGTTAATGCAAATATACGTCACGATATCTGCGGGATACAGCAGCTATCAGGAAGATGTCGTTAACTATGAATAATTTAGACGCCAATTTTGTGAGCAGTGGAATTAGTCTCTTTGTATTTTATTCGTAATTCGTAATTGGGACGAAGGAACTTTGTTCCGCAGTCCCCGTAATTCGTAATTGCAGTTAACCAATGGAGGAGAAATGAAAATTACCCAAATGTCGGTCTTTATTGAAAATACAAAAGGAAAACTTTACGAGCTTTGCGATATACTCGGAAAAAACAAGATAAATATCAAGGCCTTGACTCTCGCGGAAAGCCCCGAGTTCGGGATTGTGCGCCTTGTTGCAGATAAAGCCGAAGAAGCCGTAAAACTTTTAAAAGAAAACAACTTTATAGCTTCCATAGCGGACATTGTTGCCGTGGAAGTTTCCGATGATCCCGGAGGTCTTGCCGCAGTGTTAAAAGTTTTGGCTGACAATGATATTAATATTGAATATATGTACGGTTTTGTGGAAAAGACTTCCGATAAAGCTTTGATGGTCTTTAAATTTGACGATATAGATAAAGCGATAACGATTTTGTGTAAAAACGGAGTTTCGATAATATCAAAAGATAAGATATGCCAGCTTTAAACGGCAATGAACAGCGGGTGATCGCGGCGCTTACTGCTAACCGCCAATTGCTCTTTGCCGTTAAATACTATTTTTGGAGATAATGCCATGGATGAATTAATTGATTTTTTAGTTGACGTTTTTGATAACGTATGGCGCAAAGCTAAAATTAATTTTGCCGCTATTTTGACGGGCATTATAATTTCAACGGCTTTTTTTATTCTGTTCGCGTTAAAAATATTTTCAATTTTTTCCGTTCCGGGCATGATCATAGCGGCGGCTTTGGTTTTGTTTACTTTCATTTTTATAAAAATATGCGTGATGACAGTTAGGGAAGACAAAATAAATTCAAATACATGGACAATAATTTTCCAAAATCTTATCAATCCGTTTATCTTTGCGGTTTTTTGCATTCTTATTTTAGGAGCTCTTATATTTACCGGAAGCATTCCTTTTGCTTTTCCGGATTATGCCGAAAAATCATATGTGCTTGTTTCCTCAATAGTCGCCGGCATAGCTGCCTTGGCATTATTTCCAAACGCCGCATTTTCTCTCTTTTACTCATATGAAGGAAAATCTTTTGCAGACGCTCTTTCATCCGGAAACTCTATTTTGGACGGCAACCGCGGAAAGATGTATTTTCTTACGATTTCTCTCATTCTTTTAGCTTTGGTCTTAAATCTGACTTATGTGGGAGCGGTTATTTTTTTCCCTTTTATGGTCATGGCCATGGACCAGTCGAAAGAATCTCTTATAAAAATCGGAGAAGAAAAGCGAAAATGGGAAGAAGCCGAAAAAAATAAGCCGCACCGGAATTACCGTTCGAAAGTTGATTATACAAAGAGTTATGAAAACCTTAAACATCCGGCGCAAAGCGAAAATACAAAAACCTTTTCAGCTTCAAAGACCGGAACAGGCTCTGTTTTCTCCGCGGGCGAGGAAGATAAAAAATATCAGAGACGGGCAGATGAAACCCGTTTTGGTTCCATGAGGGAAAAAGAATTCGCACCGCAGCACGGATTGGGGCCAAAACCCGAAAATAAAGCGGCCGGAGAAGGCAGTTCCGCAGAAAAACCGGAACCGCTTATTCATCGGGAAACGTTTTCTCCGGAAAAAGATCATGTAGAAGTAGAACTTAGCGAGGAAACCAAAAATAAAAATAAAAAGAACGAGAAAATGGTCAGCGCGGCGGAATATGAAACTCCCGTTACCATGCAGGAACAGGAAGAGCAGATTAATTTAAGCGATTTTATAGATTTAGGAGTTTTATACGAAGACAAAGAAAAACCCAAGGAATCAGATAAAGATGAGAAGAACATAAAGAGAAAAATTGAAAATAATGTTGAAATAGAAATAGAAATGAAACCTTCCGAAAAGAAACCGGAGCCAAAAAAAGAGTCTAAATCCGGCAACGATTATCTTGAAAATTTCGGAACGATAACAAAAAGAAACATTGAACCTAAAAATAAGCAGGATGTGTCAAAAGAAGCCGACGCAAAAAGTTACCTTGAAGATTTTGGAACGATAAAGAAAAAGAAATAAGCAGCTGCAAATTATGAATTACGAACAAACGGCAAAGACGGAAAGGGATCAGCGCCGTTTATTTGTAATTTTTTCTACGCATCAGGGCAAAATGAAAAAGAATTTAAATATTAAAAATTTTAAAGCCGTGCTGTTTGACATGGACGGCATTGTAGTGGATTCAATGCCGTATCATTTTATTTCATGGTTTGAAGTTTTAAAACGTTACGGCGTGAGAGTTTCTCCCATGACGATTTTTGAAATGGAAGGAGCAAAATGGGACGCGGTGATAAAGCTTGCCTATAAACAGTCGGGTAAAAAATTAGCCGCCGGCCTTACGGACAAAATCCGTTTTGAAAGAGAAACGGTTTTTAAAAAATATTTTAACAGATATATTTTTGACGGAATTTGCGAATTTATACGGTTTTTAAAAAAACGCGGCATTTTGGCCGGACTTGTTACAGGCTCATCTTTAAAAGAGGCAAAAAGATTTCTTCCAGGAACCTTATACGCTTTATTTGACGCGGTTGTCGCGGGCGATACGGTAAAACGTTCAAAACCTTATCCTGATCCGTATCTTACGGCCGCGTCAAAGCTGAAAGTTTTTCCCAAAGAATGCATAGCCGTGGAAAATGCGCCCTACGGCATTAAAGCGGCAAAAGCGGCAAAAATGCGCTGCTTTGCAGTAGCCACAACATTGCCGAAAAAAAAACTTTCAAAAGCGGATATGGTTTTTGATTCTCATAAAGAACTCTATAGCTGCTTTGGGAAATAAAGCAAAAGCCGCAGCCGATTATTAAAGCCTGAAAGCGGACACATATTACGCACCCTAAGTTTCATTCTTGGCCGGAGAGCATATTGAATATTTTAGAAATAACAAAAATAATAACTTTAGGCATTATCCAAGGCATAACCGAGTGGCTTCCGATAAGCAGTACCGGACATATGATACTCGCGGATGAATTTATACATCTGCATGCGACGCCTGCTTTTAAAGAGATGTTTTTGGTTGTAGTACAGCTGGGATCAATTCTCGCTGTCGCCGCGCTTTATTGGAAAATACTTTTTCCTCTTTCTTTTGAAAATAAAAAAATCGTCATAAAAAACGATACCGTGATAATGTGGATAAAGATCGCCGTATCATGCGTCCCCGCGGCAATCGCGGGCGTTTTATTTGACGATAAAATAAACGAGCTTTTCTATAACTACAAAACCGTCGCAGTAATGCTGATACTGTTCGGCATATTTTTTATTATTGTTGAAAATAAACATAAAAACAAACCGCCAAAAATAAATTCAATTGCGGAAATCACTTATCAAGCGGCTTTTCTCATAGGAATGTTTCAGCTTATAGCGGCTGTTTTCCCGGGCACGTCGCGTTCCGGTGCGACGATTTTGGGCGGATTAATGCTCGGCATATCAAGGACAATCGCGGCCGAGTATACATTTTTTCTTGCCGTTCCCGTAATGTTCGGCGCAAGCGCGCTAAAACTTTTTAAGTTCGGCATACGCTTTACCGCGGCGGAAGCTGCGATGCTTCTGATCGGAATGGCAGCAGCTTTTATTGTGTCGATTATTTCAATACGTTTTTTAATGAGATATATCAAAAACCATGATTTCAAAATTTTCGGCCGATACCGCATAATTCTCGGCTGTCTTGTTTTGGTTTATTTTCTGTTGATCGCCGCTTAATACAATTACGGAGGCAGGCATCAAGATTATTAAAATGGCGTGTCCCGGGACAATTCGGATATGTTAAAAGGATGAAAGCATATGAAAAACCGCGTAAGTTTTTTTTCTATACTGTGTATATGTGTTTTTGTTTTTGCCGGATGCGGCGGCAAAATTGAGAAAGAAAGGAGCCGCGCGTCTTATTATAACGATTTGATAAATGATGCGCTTAATGTTTCTTATAAGCAGCTTGGTCTGGAGCTTCAGGAAGACGAACTCTCCGTTTACGGAATTATTATGATGCAGAATATCGGGAATATTTTTGTTGCGGTTTCTGCAGCTTATTTAAACGGCGAATCCGCCGAAATTTTTCACGGCGGAAACTGTTTTATAAGCACGGGAGAAAAAGGCGTGAAAGAAGGCGTTTCCAAAGTCCTGTATAATACGGTAAAAAGTTATTTGGACTATTATAAAAAAGATTTTGACAAATATTGGAAAAACAAAAGCGTGTATGAAATGGCTCAAAATCTCATGATGACAACTTTTATAACGGAAAATAATGAAGACGTGAGAAACAATGTGATCGCTTTTGTCGCAGCGGTGAAAAATAATGTCAGCATTCCGGAGAATATTGACAATGACGGCTCAATACCGGGTCCGGGAGAAGTTAAAATAGTTTTTCTTACCAATAAAGGAAAGTTTTTTATGCAGGGCAGCACGGAAGAATTATTGCGTACTTATGAAATATCGTCTCTGTTTAGATCCAGGACCGATATTTCAAATATGATATTTCAACGGTATGCTCCGCCGCCGCCAAATAAAACGCAGCCGGTAGGAAATTTATAATAAAGCTTTTTTAGCTGAAATTTTGGTTCCGGAAATGGTTTCAATAAAATCAAATGTCACTTTTACATATGAGATGAAAAACAAATGACAAACAAAATTTTAAAAGAAAATTTTATAAAATTTGCCGTAGCAATGATCATAAGTTTTGTATTCGCGGTCGCATGTTATGATATTTTGTTATTTTTCGGAATAACTCCGTTTGCCAGTTTTTATAAAAAGTATACGTATCATCATGTCCATCCATACCAATTCATTTTTATAATGTGTTTTGTTTTTTCTGTTTTGGCCGTATTATTTTCTGAAAAATTTAAAAAACTTTCTCTTCCAAAGCAAATTCTTCTTACATTTCTGATCATTGCCCTGACAACAATAATCAGCTCGCCGTTAGGCGGCATGCTTTGGCATTTGCATGATATGCTGGCAGGGCATTTTCCTAAAAAATGGCTTTGGAAACTTATACGCTACGGCTTCCGCGAAGGCATACAGCTTGGATGGATTATAATTCTTATGTCGGCGCCGTATAATATAATAGGCGCGGCGTCCGGCTTTTTTATAATAAAAACAATCTCGAATATTCCCGATGAAAAGACAGAAAACGAAAACGCTGAAGATTAGGGTGTGCGGACACATCCCAGAGCTGTGCCTCAAACCCGCGGAAAAAATTTCATCGATTTTTTCTAAAATATTATTTCTTAAATCTTCTTAAATCTTTCTGATATATCTTCAGATTATCCCAGACATAATCGTCGGCTTTCTTTCCGTTTTTATCCTTTATATCCATATCCGCGCCTGCTTTTAAAAGAATTTTTATGACTTCTTCGGACGAATATTTTGCGGCATACATTAAAGGAGTTATCCCTTCAATATTTTTCGCATTGACATCCGCTCCATAATCTATCAAAGCCTGTATGACTTTCGGTTTTGTTTCAATTGATTCTCCCAAAGAGATAAGTAAGGGAGCGGAAGAATTTTCAGGCAGCGCGGCGTTAACGTCGGCTTTATATTTAATTAAGGCTATCGCAATATCAGGATGAGCGTAATTATTTTTTAAAGCGAGCATAAGCGGCGTATAACCGTATTTATCTTTTTCTTCAATATTCGAACCGGCCTTAACCAGAATATCTATAATTTCCGTATTATTTGCGTTTCCCGCGGCAATGAGAAGCGGCGTGCGTTCGTCTTTAGCATTTTTTACATTGATGTCGGCTCCCGCGTCAATCAAAGCCTGAATAACTTTAGGCTTATTAAGCATATACTCGCTTACGGCATACATCAAAGACGTCATCTTATCTTCGTCGTCGTATTTCTTATCAAACGCCGCGTTCACGCCGGCTTTATTTAATATTAAAGCGACGGCAATTTGCGGATTGGAATTATTTTTTCTTACGGCGAGCATTAAAGGCGTATATCCGTATTTATTTTTTTCTTCAATATTCGAACCGGCCTTAACCAGAATATTTATTATTTCCGGATTTCCGGCATAACGCGCCGCCAAAAGCAGCGGAGTGCTGCCGTCTTCTTCGCGTTTAATATCCGCGTTGGCGCCCGCGTCTACAAGCGCCTGTATTACGCGCGGGCTGTTTAGCGAATTTTCGCTTACGGCAAACAAAAGAGGAGTCATTTTGTCTTCATCGTCGTATTTTTTACGAAAAACCGCGTTGGCATTAGCTTTATTTTTAATTAAAGCCATTGCTATATCCGGATTTGCATAATTTTTTTTCAGAGCGAGCATTAAAGGCGTGCAGCCGTATTTATTTGCTTCTTCAATATTTGCTCCGGCTTCAAGCAGGATCGTTATAATTTCGGGATTACGCGCTTCCGCGGCGGCGTAAAGAAGAGGGGAATTTGCTTCTTCGTCTTTTAAAGATACCGTTTGTGAATTTGCGGTTTTCTTTAAAGATTTGACGTCGTTCTTTTGTATGAATTTAAAAATATCGTTATTTGCGGCAAAAATATCAAGCGAATAAAAACACAAAACTAATGCCGGCAAAATAAACATAATTCCGATTTTTTTCATTTATCCTCCCATAAACGACAGACGGCAAAAAGACAAGACGGTAAGAGGATAAGCAGCCGCAAATACAAAAACATCCGTTTTTACTTACATTCCTGTCTTTTCAGCATTTTATCTTCCATTCTTAAATCATTATACAAGTTTCGCCGCAATAATACCAAAGATATGTATTTCTTCCTTGACTTCCTTTTGCGGCGCATCATCGGATCATCTCCACGTATGTGGAGAATATAGTTTCTTTATCTCGCCCTTGATAAACATTCCCGGGCCATCTCCACGTATCTTTGCCGTTACCCTGCATCCCCGCATCTCTGCGTCCCTGCATCTTTTTAGATTAACTCCATATTTTTTATTATAACATCTCCTACTGCAACAATATAATACTAAAAAACTTTGAATTTTTCATTTGCAATAAAAGTTTTATGGCTTGCGTTAGTTTATCATGGATTCGAAAGTAAACGAATCAAAATCAAACAAAAGGAGAAAGGCTATGATGAAAAAAACGGCGTTGGTGATGGCAGTAATGTTTGCGTTGAGCAGTTTTAGTTTTGCAGGGGAAGGGAAATCCGGTAAGGGGCACAAAAAGATGGATCCCGAGCAAAAAGCTAAGCGGGAAGCCGTAAAAAAAGAGAAGATGGAATATTTTAATGATCTGGAAACTCTTATAGAGAAGTACAATAATGCTTCCGATAAAAACAAAGATTCCGTAAAGAAAGAAATCACCGCTCTTGTTTCAACCCAGACCGATAAAGACATTGCCGCAAAAAAAGAAAAGCTTGCCGCGCAGCAGAAAGAAATCTCTGAAATTGAAAATGACAAAACCGCTTACGTAAACAAAAAGGTAGATTTCCTGCTCAGCGAAAAAGGTCAGGAAAAAATGCAAAAAATGAAAGAAAAAAAGAACAAAGACGAAAAAGATTTCAAACAACACAAAGGTGAAAAGAAACATAACAAATAATTCTAGAACTCTGTAAAACAAAATCTCAGCCTGCAAGATTATTTTGCAGGCTGAGATTTTGTTTAGTTTCTGAATCGGAATAAACTTGATTCGTTATAGCTATTTTTTGCCGCCAATGCCGCTCCTAATCTCAAAATACTTATCGAAAAATTTCTTTGATTATTTATACAAAATAGCGGGCAAGGAAAAATTAAGGCTGGAAATCAGGGAATGGTTTTTGGTCAGTTACATCACCCTGACCATATTTTATGTTTTACACCCCCTGAATTTTTGGACTTGTTGCAGGTGAACAATATTTTTTTTATTGTCAGTCTTCAAAGGCCTTATTGTCTATGTATAATTTAAGATACGCCTTATATGATACATCAAGAGTTTCGATCAGTTTATTTTCTATACACAATTTATAATCATATTCGCATAATCCGTATTTTATATTTATGTCATTAAAATATTCTATATAATTCGTGTCGTCTATCAAATTTTGATCTATAAGGGGCGTTATTTCATTAAGAAATATATATTGTGTTATTTTTTCATAGAGCATCTGTGATAAATTTTGCAAATTCATGCATATTTTATTAATAGTATCCAAAAAACTTTCATACCGGACTGGGACATAATTCAAATGCGCTATTCTGTTTCTTAAATCAAATATACTGGTATTTTTCTGACAAATATCATTTGTCTTATCTATGTTGAACAGATAGAAAAAAAACTTTATCGCCTCTCTTTCCAATTTGTTAAACAGCGTTATGCTGAACTCTTTTGAACAAATTGCTCTTAATGTCGTATCTTTGTCGCTGTCTATATCTTTAAATACTTCCGAGGTGATCTGAATATATTTGAGTAATTCTATATGCTGGTCTTTGCAAATATATAAACGATGCAGCATATTATGCAAAACAAATATATAAAAATGGCAAATGTTCAATGTCGGATTATTATAGAAATCATCGTCTTTGCTTACGAAATTATTACTCAAAAGCCGGATAGCATATTCTGTATTTCCGCCATTTAAAGGCATAAAATCCCACAGAGGAGTTATTTCTTCTGATAAGTTTATTATAGATTCCATTATTATTCTTCACATTTGTAAATGCGTTTTATTACACTGTCTATCTTTTTTTGCATTAAATTGATCGATCGTTTATTGGTATTGATAATGCCCTGCTCTTCGTCCAATGCGGCAACTATGCGTTCTTGATTGGCAATAGACGGCAATGGGATCTTTAACTGTTTTATTTCTACTAAGTGTAAGTTTGTTATTACTCCAGACTTTGACCGGCCTTTCATCTGCTCTAATGCATACGGACTATTCAAAAAATATGCAAGGTACCTGTTTGAGATTACGGATTTGGGTTTTATGAGACACAAACTAACGAATATGCTGAATTCATAATCCCAATCTATGACTTTAGCAATTCCAATAGTTCCATTTTTTGTAAGTAAAATATCGCCTTTTTTTGGGTAGCAGCGTTTTAATAATTCCTTGTGCTCTTCTTTGGATATAAATTTTTTACTGTTATCTGTTTCTGTTAGATCGGTAACTCTTAAGAATGGAATTCCAGTTTCTGTATACGTTGGCGTTTGATGCGTACCATCGGTTATTTGTTCGCAAATATCTTCCAGCGCGACCTGTTCATACTCTATACCGTCAAGCAGCGAAGCAAAATAGAGTCTCTCTCTTTCCAGACTTTTAATTGTTCCCAAAGCATGGTCTATTATTGTCTGTTTGTTCCTAATTTCATCTGTGATCGATCTTTGAACTTCAAGCGGCGGTAAAGGCAGTTTATATTGTAAAATTTGATTTGGTGAAATGTTGCCTTGCGCCCCGCCTCCGGCGTTATTTTGGCAATAATTATAAAAATCAGGCCTCCCTAAAAGACAAGCTAAATATGAGTGATCTATCTGCGGCTTGCCCCTAATGATACAAGCCCGTTGATTTATAAGATATTTATCAAATTGCGATACTCCTGATTTTCCGACAGTAGCTCCTGTCATGGCAAGCAAAATGTCGCCTTTGCTGATTATGTATTTTTCCAAACCTGCAGATGAATGATATTCTATGCTGCTATTATCTATCCCGTTAGCTGTAATATTTCCGATTTTAACGACCGGATAATCTGTGTCGCTGTCTGGCACGGATTTAAGCAGCTCGCTTTTGAAAGCATATCCGGATATAAGCTCTGAAATATCTCCCAGTTTTACTATCTCATATCCGCAATTATGCAAAGTAGTTTCGCTTTGGTATCTGCCGGCAGTTAAAATATATTCGCCATTCTCTGCAATTTTTGTCTTTGGAACGACTAATGCGCGAGAATAAGCAGACGTATCTTTGCCTGTTTTCCAATCTTCTATAATTTGCACTGCTTCGGGCAAATCATTAGCCGTAATAGATTTTCTTTGCGCGCCGAGGTCAAGGCCGTCTTTATCCACACGGACAAATAAAATATCTTTACGCTGTTTGGCGATCGCGCGGTCAAACAGCAGGATAGAAGTTTTTACTCCGCTATATGGATTGAAAACCCCTGCGGGCAAACTTATTACTGCATACAGATAATTATCATCTATCAGCATTTTGCGTAATGCTTTATACGCCGTTGCGGATTGGAATATAATGCCTTCCGGCACAATAATTCCTGCGCGGCCGTTTATAGTTAAATGCTCGGCGATATAATCAACAAATAAAACTTCCGACCGGTTAGCGTTTACGGAAAATTTATTATGCGGCTGTATTCCTCCCTTTGGAGTCATAAATGGCGGGTTGGCAAAAATTACATCAAATTTATCGCCCCAACGCTCTTCTTGGGTCAATGTATCGTATTCATAAATTTTTGGTTCTGCAAACTTATGCAAATACAAGTTGACCAGCGCAAGTTTACGCATGTCCGGAGAAATATCATACCCAACTATATTATTCGTCAGAGCCTGCATTTCTTTGACTGACATATTTTTATTGTTCCGTTTTATATACAGGTATGCGGAAATCAAAAATCCTGCAGTGCCGCAGGCAGGGTCAAGGATCGTATCTGTTTTGGACGGTTTTACAATATCAATAATAAAGTCAATGATGTGCCGCGGCGTACGGAATTGTCCGGCGTCGCCTTGACTGCCCATAATGCTTAGCAGATATTCAAACGCGTTGCCAAGGTTTTCCGAGTTATCATAGGAAAAGTTTGCGATTTCTTTCAAGAACAAGTTTAGCGTCTGCGGGTCGCGAAACGGTAAGAATGCGCCTTTGAAAATTGTACGGAACAATTCCGGTACGCTTTTTGCAAACGGCAGTTTTTCCAGCGCTTCAACATACAGATTCATTCTTGCTTGCGCACCCAGTTTGGGATCCATAAGCTTAGAAAACGCATATTGCTCCAAATCGTCTTTGAAAAATGTCCGCCCGCCTGAAAATTCCAACCCTTGCAAATCCATATCGTCCATAAACTTGTAAATCATGGCGACGGTTATTAAATCCACCTGTGATTGAGGATTTGGAACTTTGCCGACTAATATGTCGCGCGCATTGTTTATTGTTCGTTTTGCGTCTGTATTTAACATTTTATTACTCCCGATATATGTTAGGGTTTATATTGTCCTTTATATAAACCGGCAGAATATCCCGAAAACTGCCGAGCTTTCTGTAATCGTCAAAGTTAAAACCGGCATAAAAATTGAGTTTGGGGAAATTTTTATCTTCTATAATTTTTAGAAAATCCGTATCAAGAATATAGGCTTTGATAAAGTTTTTGATCAACGGAACTATATCCGCATCCGGCTTGTAAATAGAAATAAATTTGTCGCATTCATCTTCCAGCATGGCATTTTTATCCTTAAAATCCGGAATAAGACCAAAAATCATTTCTAAAACTTCGCGCCATGAAACTCGGCGGTCAAGATGATTCGCCTTCTTGATTTTTTCTAAATTGGCAAAAAGCTTGGGTTTGTTTTCATATTTTGTTCTAACAAGATGTATTGCTCTGTCCCAGTGTTCATTATCTACCGCATCTTTAATTTCTATATCTTCCCCTATCTCCTTTTGGACACTGCCCCAAAATTCGCGGTCAACTCTCATTCCTCCCTGGGGGATCGGCAGAGGGTTCATAGTGCTCACTTCATCCGGAGCTTGCGATATTATACTGCCGGCTGAGGAGTTTGGCGTGCCGCTACCTCCGGAATTGTTTGAGGCTTGCGGCAATTTTAACTCTTTATCGTATTCGAAATCTTGCTCAAAATATTCACAGTTACGGAAAAAATCAAACATTTTAAACAATGCTTTTTCTTTGACAACGGTATTTTTATCTGCGTCGGTATATTTGAACGTATGCCTGCGGGTCCCGCGGCCTTTCATCTGTACAAAGTCGGTCGGCGAAAATACCGGACGCATAAAAGCAATATTTAACAAGTCGGAACAGTCATAGCCCGTTGTCATCATTCCAACCGTTACGCAAACGCGGGTTTTGCTGGTTTCATATCCTTCTAAAAAGCGGCTGAAACCGCCCAATTTGTTGTTTGCAAACAGCACGGTCATACCCTGCGCGTCGACAGCATTGCTTGTTACTTGTTTTGCAAAGTCCGAATTGTATTTGCCGGGAAAGGCCTGCATGGCAAATTCGTTGAGGATCTGCGTGATTTTGGCCGCGTGTTCCTGGCTGACGCAGAACATAAGCGACTTTCCAATTTCACCTGAAATCGGGTCGCGTTCGGCGTTTTCAAAGAAAGCTTTACAGAATGCGCGGTTTATGTTTTCGTTGTAAAAGCGTTTCTCAAAATCTTTGCCTTCTACAATGGCTTCTGCTTCTTCGCCTTCTTCCGTAGTGCCGACTGCGTGATAACCTTCTTCTGACAGCAGTTCGGTTGTGATGTCAGTTCTGGTGTCCAAAACATAAGGGCTGATAAGATGACCGGCATCAACGCCGTCTTGCAGGGAATATCGATATGTCGGTTCGCCGCTTTCGCAGCCGAAAGTTTTGTATGTGTCAAGCAAAATACGGCGTTCCAATGCCTTTGGGTCCTGGCTTTTTAATTTTTCTGCGTCTATATTTTTGATATAGTCTTTCGGGGTGGCCGTCAATCCAAGCTTATATCCTATAAAATACTCAAACACAGCGCGCGAATTGCCGCCTATGGAACGATGGGCTTCGTCTGAAATGATAAAATCAAAATCAGTCGGAGAAAACAAAAACTTATATTTGTCACCGGCAAGCAAAGACTGAATTGTTGAAACCACTACATCGGCTTTCTTCCAATCGCCGCGATTATGTTTATATATCAATACCGTGCGGTCTTTAAGATATTTAGGCAGATCCCTTTTACCGGCTTGTTCTTCCAGTTCAATCCTGTCTGCCAGAAACAAGACGCGGCTGGCATTGCCCGTACGTAAGAACATTTCAATTATAGCTGCTGATGTCAGCGTTTTACCAAGCCCCGTAGCCATTTCGATCAAGAACCTGTCTTTGCCAGCGGTAACGGCATTTTGTATTGCGCTGATAGCATTCATCTGATACGGGCGCAAAATGCGCAGGCTATTGTTACAACAGTAATCCGCACGGGTTTTTTCATTGATGTAATCCGGTTCGAAAAGCAGATTTGGGTTCTGCATCAACGCAATATATTCGGGAGTTACGAGCTCAACGGACAATAATTTTTTGTCTTTTTTAAAATTACCGCGAGCTTCTAAAGATTCTTGTGCCGGCATAGAAGTAATAATTTGAGGATTGCCGCTTTTAATGTCCCATAAATATGAAATATCGCCGTTGGATAAGATTACAAAACGAACGTTTTGGCTTTCTGCATAACGGCGCGCCTGTTCTTTGGCAAACAAAGGATTGACGGACGGCTTTTTGGCTTCCAGTACACAGAGCGGAAACCCTTTCCCGTCTTGCAGCAAATAGTCTAATAAACCATTTGCGTCTTTGCCTTCTTTGCTGATTTTCGCGGAATATTCCACATCAACATTCCGCTCAGCAGGCGTGCCGATAAGTTTCCAGCCGGCATCTTCCAGCATTTTATTAATCTTCAAACGCGCTTGCGCTTCTTTGTCGCTGTTGAATGTCATGTTTTATCCTTACTTGCAATAAAATAGTATCGGACGATCCTCCGCGTTTTGGCGAAAGGTGGTATGTTCCAAAATGGAACAAACCTCTTTATACTTTCTTATTTCAATTTATTTAACAGTTCAAAAGAATTTATATTGAGTTTTGAGAAAGCGAAGCATTTTGCCGCTAAGTCTTTAAGCGATGCTCCGAAATGATAGACTTCATTAATGTTTCAAGCTTGTGAACCGGTCACAATTTGTGACCAGTTCGGCTTTCTCGGAGTTATTAAGTTGAAACATAAAATCTTGTTTGTAGAGTGTATTAACACATCCTAACTATTTTTTTGTTCCAAAAAATTCATAACCAATAAAACCATTTGTTCTTTTTCGGAAGGTTTGCTTAATGCAATCATCAGCGTCATGGCCGCTAAAGTATTGTTGTCTATAATAAAATTTCCTTTTTTAGATCGCAATATGGCGTTTTTATCCAAAAAATAAATAAACATCGCGGCGGCGATTCTTTTGTTGCCGTCGCTAAATGAATGATTCTTCACTATAAGATAAAGCAAATTAGCGGCTTTTTCCTGAGCGGTCGGATAAAATTCTTTTTTGCCGAAAGTCTGATAAATTGTGCTTATAGAACTTCTAAAAGACTTGTCTTTTTCATTGCCGAACAAAGAACTTTTTTCATTAAATTTCATTGAATTTATAACATTCTTCGCTTCTTCATAAGTTAAAATCCAACTATTCTTTGTTCCTTTGGGACTTAGTCCCTTGGGTTTTTTTAATGATTGGTAATCGTAATTATCCAGTAAATCTAATCCGGCGGCAAAATTCTGCAAAATACTTGCCACACCCGATATTTCAGCATTTTGCGAACGCGATATAATTTCTATCGTTTTATTGAGTTGCGCGAGGCGTTTTTGATTTATAGCCACGCCTTTTATTATGTAATTTTTTAAAACAGAATTAGCCCAAATACGAAAATTAATACCCTCGTTTGATTTAACGCGATAACCGACTGACAAAATCATATCAAGATTATAATGTTCAACCTTATAAGTTTTACCGTCAGCGGCAGTTGTCGCAAATTTTGCGACAACTGAAAAATCTTTTAATTCCTCTTTTAAAGCGTTATTGATGTGCTTACCGATGGTTTTTATATCACGCCCAAAAAGTTCGGTAAGTTGAATTCGGTTTAGCCAAAAAGTTTCGCCGTCAAAAAAAGCATTAATTTTTACAGGATTATTTTTACTCTCATAAATTATAATTTTGTTGTTTTTCATATCTTCTTATTTCTTTTCTTCCGCTGTTGACGTCTCTTCGTCTTCTTCTTTTACCACGCCGGCTATGGCTGCTACCTTGTCGTCTGCGTCCAGTTTTACCAGGCGTACCCCTTGGGTGTTGCGGCTTATTACCGAGATATTGTCTACTTTCATTCTTATTGTTATGCCGTTTTGGGTCATTATCATTATTTCTTCGCCGGCATTGGCGCGTTTTATGCCTATTACTTTGCCGTTGCGGTCAGTTGTCTGCATGTTTATTACGCCTTTGCCGCCGCGGTGCGTTAGGCGGTATTCGCTGACTTGGGTGCGTTTGCCGTAGCCGTTTTCGCTTACGGCAAGCACTGTGTCGCCTTTGCACAACACTTCCATTCCTATGACTTCGTCGTCTTTTTCTATGTCTATGCCGCGCACGCCCATGCCGGTTCTGCCTATGGCGCGGACTTCGTCTGCTTTAAAGTGTATGGCCTGGCCGTTTTTGGCGGCTATGAGCACTTCAGGGCATTTATTGATTGCTTTGACTTCGGTCAAAATGTCGCCGTCGTCAAGTTTTATGGCTACTATGCCGCCTTTTCTGGGGTTGGAAAATTCTTCAAGCGCGATTTTTTTGATCGTGCCGTTTCTTGTGCACATCAATAAATATTCGTCTTTTATTTCTTTGAGATTAAGCGTTCTTATAGGTATTGCCGCCGTGATTTTTTCTTCCGGAGCAAGCTGCAGCAGGTTTACGATCGCTTTGCCTTTTGACGACCTGCCGGCTTCGGGTATTTCATAAACCCTGTTCCAATACAAACGTCCGCGGCTGGTAAAAAATAACAGATACGCGTGCGAACTTGTTATGAAAAGATTTTCCACAAAATCTTCTTCTTTTGTTGTCATGCCCGTAATTCCGCGGCCGCCTCTGTTTTGCGCTTTGTAAGTGTCTAGCGGTATGCGTTTGATATAGCCCGCGTGCGACATTGTTACCGCGACTTCTTCTTCCTGAATCAAATCTTCTATGTTGAAGTCCGCTTCGGCAGCCTGAATTTGCGTTCTTCTTTTGTCGCCGTATTCTTTTTTGAGATCTTCGACTTCGCCTTTAATTATTGCCAAAACTTTTTTCGGGTCTGCCAAAATGGAGCGCAGCCTTTCGATCGTTTTTATGATTTCTAAATATTCTTTGTCCAGTTCTTCTCTTTCAAGTCCGGTCAATTGATGCAGGCGCATTTCCAAAATAGCTTCGGCCTGAAGTTTTGAAAGTTTGAATTTTGTCATCAGCTGTTGGCGCGCGTCGTCTTTATCTTTAGCGCCTCTGATAATTTTTACAACTGCGTCAATATTGTCGACCGCGATTTTTAAGCCTTCCAAAATGTGGGCTCTTGCTTCGGCTTTTTGCAGTTCAAATTTCGTGCGGCGCACAATGACGATTTTTCTGTGTTCAATATGATGTTCAAGCACTTCTTTTATGTTCATCACTTTGGGGCGGTTATTGACAAGCGCAAGCATTATCACGCCAAAAGACGACTGCAAAGCGGTATGTTTGTACAGCTGGTTTAATACGACCTGAGCGTTTGCGTCCCTTTTGATTTCTATGACTATTCTTATACCGTCGCGGTCTGACTCGTCGCGGAGGTCGGAAATTCCGTCGATCTTTTTATCTTTTACAAGTTCGGCTATGGACATTATCAGATTTGCTTTATTTACCTGATAAGGGATCTCGTTGACGATGATCGTCTCTCTGCCGTTTTTGGCTTCTTCAATTTCAACTTCGGCTCTCATTTTTATGGAGCCTCTGCCTTTTTCAAAATAATCTTTTATGCCGCCTTTGCCAAGTATTATTGCGCCGGTAGGAAAGTCCGGGCCTTTTATGTATTTGCCGATCTCTGAAATCGGAAGTTCCGGATCGTCTACCAAAGCCGATATTGCGTCGCAAACTTCAGCCAAATTATGCGTGGGCACATTTGTCGCCATGCCTACCGCAATACCCTGCGAACCGTTGATCAAAAGTCCGGGAAGTTTTGCGGGAAGAATTACCGGCTCTTTTAGCGAACCGTCGTAGTTTGGCATAAAATCAACTGTATTTTTGTCCAAATCGGCAAGCATTTCATCGGCGATCGCGTCCATACGGGCTTCGGTATAACGCATAGCCGCAGCGGAATCGCCGTCTATGCTGCCAAAATTTCCCTGACCGTCTACCAAGGGATATCGCAAAGACCATTCCTGCGCCATACGCACCATAGATTCGTAAATCGCGCTGTCGCCGTGCGGATGGTATTTACCCATAACGTCGCCGACCACCCTTGCGGACTTTTTATATGCCGTGCCGTGCTTCATACCCATTTCTTTCATGGTATAAAGTATGCGCCTGTGGATGGGTTTTAACCCGTCGCGCACGTCCGGCAGCGCCCTTCCCACGATCACGCTCATAGCATAATCGATATAAGACGTTCTCATTTCGTCTTCGATATTGCGCGGCATAATGTTTGCTATTTCAGCGGCTTCTTTAACTTCGTCTTTTTCTTTTGCCATTTTACTTTCCTTTTACTATTTTATATTTTTTGGTTTTTACCATACAAACACTTTGAAAAATAAATGAAAAATTACTTTTCGCTTTCAAGCTGTTTAACTTGTCTGTCAAAATCGGAGATTATTTTTTGAGTCTTATTAAATTCATCATATTCAGCTTCGGCCTTAGCATCCGCTTGTTTTTTCGATATCCTGCCTTTATCATTTAAAATTTGATACTTTCTAAATGCCAAAAATTCATTTATGCTGGCAGCAAATTGCTTCATTGTAAAAGTATTTTCACGCTCAATTAAATCTTCAATATAATCAAAATATCCGGTAACTGCGCGCTCCAAACGTTTTATTTCTTTTTCGAGCAAATAGTTTTTTGCTATTGTAACATCGGATTTAAGAATACGCCCGTCAGGCGAATTTTTCCAAACAGTAAGCCCCATATTCTTTTTATTTTTGTCTGATTTTGTATAAACTATTTCAGCGGCTGTTTGCCCGGCTATTGCAAAATGAAATTTGTTTTGTACTATAGCATAAAATTGTTTTGTAATATCAGAATTACGGTCATAGTCTATACTGCATTCGGCAAAAATATCCGTAATTTGTTGCCATATGCGGCGTTCACTTGCGCGAATCGAACGGACACGCTCTAAAAGTTCACGAAAATAATCTTTTCCAAAAACAGTTTGGCCTTGTTTTAAACGCTCATCATCCAATACAAAGCCTTTTTGAATAAATTCTTTCAGAATTTGTGTTGCCCATATACGAAAGCCTGTTGCTTTTTTAGAATTTACGCGATATCCAACTGCAATAATCATATCAAGGTTGTAAAAATCAACAGAATCATCTACTTTCCCGCGGAAACCGCGGTTTACGACTGTTTCCATTTTGGAAATAGTCGCAGTTCTCGTTAATTCGCCTTCTTCATAAATATTGTTTATATGTTTGCTTATCGCAGGAATTTGTACATCAAAAAGCGATGCCATTGTCTTTTGAGTAAGCCACACGGTTTCATCTTTTATCATTACGTCTATTTTAACGTTTTCCTGCGGTGTATTGTAAATTAAAAATTGAAGTGCTTTGTTCATTTACAGTTTCCTTTTATGTAAATTTGCAAGTTAATTTACAAATTTACATAAATTATCTTTTCAGCTGGTGGCAAATTCTAACCAACTGACTATCTTTACATTTCGTAATTATCCTTTCACTTTTTTCTTCTTACTTTTTGGTTTCGGCAAAGGGGTATTTTTCTCTAAAATACGCGCGACGTCTTTTGCAAGCATTGCATTATCTATATCTAAAATATAATGTTCTTTCGCGCCTTTATACGGAAATCCTTTTGAGGAATTTTCCATTAAATCTTCTATGCAAGGCAGCATTTTGACAAATACCGCATTATCGCAAACAAGCAAAACGGGCTTATCATTAACGTAAANCATATATTCGCCGAACATTTTTCTGTGCCGGACATTCCCGACGCCTGCTATCTGCTCGCAAACATANTCNATAAAATCCTGCGTTGTTGCCATTAGATTTCCTTTATTTTGAATTANCGTAACAAGTTTTAAGCAGCTCTATAATAAAATTTTTATGTGCTTCCATATCATTTTTGGTTAAGTTTATNATATATCTTCCGTTACGATTATCATAGAAACCGTCAAAAGCGTTTATTTCTATTCTATCGTCAATTTCTTTTGTCTTTGCATTTCTTAAAATAAATCTTATATGATTTTTCTTTCTTGGCACAAAATAAACAAAATTATTTGCTCTGCCGTTTTCAGTGAGTCCAATGTAAGCTTTGTTGTATTTTAGAGCAAATTTATCAGAAATATTATCTCTTATTATTTTTAGTATTTCATCCGCGATAGCAACTGTTTCTTTAGAACCGCGCTGCTCCCAATAATTTCTGTCGGTTACTTCCGTTTCAGCATCGTCATCGTCTGTTCCTAATATCGCCTGATCCAGCACTTTTGTAAAAATTAAAGATATGGTATTGCCAATTTTAACGGCTTTCATCTGAATGGCAATAAGCGGAATGCTCCCATTGAATAAACTTATAACGTTTAGGAAGCGATTTGTAATATCTTCGGCTATAATAACCGCACAATGATCATATTGGGGATATCTTTTTCTTTCTATGTCCCAGTATTCTATTGTTCTTATTATATGGCTTTCATCCACTTCTCCAAGCTGTATTTCAACTTCGTATCTTTGCTGGGCATCCTCATCCTGCAACAATAAATCCAATCTGCCGGCGCGAGGCTGGTTTCTTTCTTTATCTTTTAAAATTAAATCTCCAAGCCCTAATATAGACGGATCTTTAGCTATAATTTCCTGAACCCATTTTTCATTGAATTCAGTATTATTTTTTAAACTGATAATTTCAGGTTTTATGAATTCTAAACTCATCTTTCCTCCTGCCAATTTACATTTTCAGCATTTTATCAAACAGCAGATTAACTGCACCCCTTCATCGCAATCCTTTTTTACGTTAACCGCCGCCTAATTACTACACTAGTAGATTTTAGTAGAAAACTAGTAGCAAATGTTAAAATTTATTGAAAATACAATTATTTTATATGTTGCTGTTTTCCAATTTTTCCTTTAATTTGTTACTGATCGAATAAACAAACTGTTTAACCCTTTTACTCTTTGCCAAAAACCCTTTTTTTACCAGAAAATCAAGATCTTTTCTAGTAGTTTCGTAAGCAACATTTAAAGTATTTTTAAAATATTCTATATTCCTTACATTTCTGTCTTTAAGAAATGTCTTCATTATGCTTCTTTGTCTGAAATTTAATTCTATGTCCTGTTCTATTAAATAGGCCGTTTTTTTATTTTCTTCTTTTTTCTTTTCTACATATTCATCAAAATGTTTTATCGCTTCAAGTATGATGTCTAAATTAAAATTAATAAAATAAGTTAAATCGTTATTGTCATATTCGCTATAGAGATAAGCTCTTGCATATTGAGCCGGCTTTTCTTTCAAAACGCGCGATACGACCAGATATTTAAAACTTTTATATCCGCTTTTTAACATATACCAATAAAACAGCGCTCTTGCCGTGCGGCCGTTTCCGTCAATAAAAGGATGTATATATGCGAGCCAAAAATGGATAACTATAGCTTTTATAGCAGGATGGATAAAATCATCTTCATCATTTTTATTCGCGTATGCGCATAACTGTTCTAGCATTTGTTCAATATTGTCGGCTTTCGGCGGATCAAATAATAAAGTATTGTCTCGTGAATCAACAACGCGCACATTGTCTTCATTACTTCTAAACGTTCCGGCTTTTTCTTCATTTTCAAGAGTTTTCTCGGTAATAATTTTATGAATATTTTTTATTTTATCCGGACTTAAAACGTCTCCGCATTTTGTATCTATATATTCCATCGCCTTATAATTATTTAAAATCATCTGCTCATCCCGGCTTTTAGGCAAACTGTTTGTTCTGAGCATTTCTTTTGCGATTTCACGCGTAACGGCCGCGCCTTCAAGCTGGCTTGAAGCAATACCTTCTTCCATCAGCGAATTTACGGAATATTCATTTGACTCTTCCGTCGTCAAATTATATTTTGAAAAATGTCTGTCAATAATGCTTAATTTTTTTTGAATAGACGCTGTTTCAAGAATTTTAAATTTTTGCCCGTCCATATTTATTTGTTTTGTGCTTATGCTTGATTTTTGGAGATTAATTAACGCCCAAAATTGCTCCGGAGTTATGTTTTCAGGAATCTGATAATACTTTACGCTGTCCCAATATTCATAGTTATTGATCGCTTTCTTTATGGCTTTATTTAATTCGGAATCATAATCAGCTAAAAATTGTAAAATCAAAATACTATTATCTTGATTTAACAATTTTGCTAACATATCGCGTGATTCAAAATTTGGTTTTTCAGGTAGTTTCATTTTTTATACCAATAGTTTTATTATTAGTAATTAGTATATAAAATCCGTTTTGTTTTGTCAATTACTACATTAGTAGATTTTAGTAGAAAACTGGTAATAAATGTTAAAATTTATTGAAAAATCAGTGACAATTTATTTCAATTGATGATTTTTGTCTTTAATTAAATTTATTTTTTGAAATATATTCCGCAGCTTACTACCGGGAACTGCTTAGTTGCCCTTCGCGGAGGTTCATTCCTTTAAAATGCCAAGTTTAAAATTTACTGATATATTTTCATTTTTGTTCCGCGGCGTTTGTGTCATCAATGTTGAAAATATTGCATCCTCTGTTCTTGTAAATAGGTGAAAATTTAGGATTTGCCGTATCTATTTCTATGGGCTGTTTAATATTATCTTTTTTGACTTTCGCGGCTATCTTTTTTCCCATATCTTGAGTATTGTCGTATTTGCCCTTTTTCATGCCGAGTTTATCATAAATGTCCTGAAGCATATCTTTTACGACATATCCGTCGGAATCTCTGCCGTTCAAATCTTTAATACGCACAAAATTCTTTTCAAATACCAGCATTTCATATTTTGAATTATCCTTATATGTATATACAACTTTTACTTTTTCTTTCGCATTAGACGAATATAATACAATATCAACGGATTTAGTCTGCCGTTTCAATACCCGCAAGTTTATAAAATAGACAAATGCCCGTATAGTATGTTTCAGGTAATCTGCCAACGGTTCTATTTCTATGTCATTTTCATCTTTAAGGATATTTTTTAGTATCGCAATAACTTCTTCCCAAAAAAAATAAAATTTTTTATCCGTTTTATTTGAATCTTCAATAATTAAATTATCGAATTCTTTTTGATACGCTTGATTGTTCGGAGCAAGAAAAACCATAAGAATAGGAATATCTTTATATGCTTTTTTTATGTTTCCGTATTCTTGCTTGAACTGTTCGGGCTGAACAGCTCCTTGTTTTACTTTATTTTCTATTGCTACTACCTGTACTTGTTCCAGCGTATTATTATTTTTCTTGAAGATGTTTATTTGTATGTCTATAATTCTATCTTTTTCGGAAGGCGTTGTTTTTTCATATTCTCTCTCTAACGCTATTTCATAATAATAATCATCCGCATTACAAAACTTGTTTAATCCCAGCTTCTTTAACAAACGAAACAAAAACTCTCTTTTTAATCCGTGGCTTTCATCGGGCGCCATTAAATACGCCAAAAATGAACTTGTGTTTGCTTCATTTATAGATCCCTTGCCTTGATCTTGCGCCAAAGCCGAAAAAATATTCATACTTTATACTCCGGAATATGTTTGCGCGATGTACCAAAATAATAATTTAAAGCTGCATTACCTTCACAAAAACCGTTCTTGTTCTTGGACCGTCGAATTCGCAAAAGTAAACACCCTGCCATACGCCAAGCAATGGTTTTGAGTTTTCTATTATTATTGTTTGGCTTGCGCCTGTCAAACTTGATTTTATGTGCGCGTCCGAATTTCCTTCAATATGCGCGTAGTTTTTGTCCATCGGAGATATTTTTTTAAGTCCTTTGATTATATCCTCACAAACGTCCGGGTCGGCATTTTCGTTTATTGTTATAGCAGCCGTTGTGTGCGGACAAAAGATTACAGCTGCACCGCTTTTGACGCCGCTTTCTTTGACAGCTTTTTCAACAAAAGCCGAAATATTTAACAATTCTTCGCGTTTTGCAGTTTTAATTTCAAATTTTTTAAGCATAATATGACGTTCCCAGGGAATTTTTACATTTGCCGTTCAAAATAAATCCAAATCTGAGATATTGGGTCGTTTTTTGACAGGAAACTTATACTTTTATGATGTTTAAAACGTAAATCGTTATTACCAAAATACAAAAAACGTATCTTCCGGCGGGGAAAATCCATTTGCCTGTTCTTTTGTTTTTGCCGGTTTCGAGTTCTCTTTTGAATTTTGCCGCGGGCATTATCCAAAATGCGAAAATCCCGCCGATCAAAGCGCATAGCGGGGTAAAATGTATTTCCATAATGTCCATAAAGCTGCCTATGTCTCCGTGAACGTAAATATTGCAGATAAAAGCGACCGCAGCAAGCAATGCCAAAGCTTTGAATCTGTTTAACTTAAACTTATTTTGCAATGCTTCCACGGCCGCTTCAAGCGTGCTTATATAAGAAGTGAGCGCGGCAAAAAACACGCCGACAAAAAACATTATCATAAACAATTGCCCAAACGCCATTGTTTTAAAAATTTCGGGCATTGTTATAAACATCAACGCAGGCCCCGCGTTTATGTCTTTGCCGAAAGCAAAAACCGCTGGTATTATTACCAAAGACGCTATTATTGACGCCGCAGTATCAAGAATAACTATGTTTCTTGCGGAAGAAATTATGTTTTCGGTTTTACGCATATACGAGCCGTAAACTATCATCAGAGAACCGAAAATGGATAAAGAATAAAAAGACTGTCCTAATGCCAAAATCCACGTTTTTGCGCTGAAAAGAAATTCCCACTTAGGCGTTAAAAGAAATTTGTATCCTTCGCCTGCATTGGGCAGAAAAGCAACTCTTACAAGCAAAATTAAAAATAAAACCAAAAATGCGGGTATCATAAACTTGCATACGCGTTCTATGCCTTTTTCAACGCCCTTTAACATAGAAAAGATTGCAGCAGCAAGAGCAACTGCCACCCAAAGCATTATATGGCTTGTCGTGATATGAGTAAAATATTGGGCATTATCAACGGCTGCAAAAGCCGCACCGGTACAAGAGCCGAGCATAAACCGTATGACCCAAGCCACTATCACGGTATACCCGACCGCAACTATAAACACGACTATCACCGCGATCCAGCCGAAAAATTCGCCGGCTTTTCCGTTTTTCCCGCGCATTTGAAGTGCTTTGCTAAAAGCGCCTATGGGACCTGTGCCGGCTAATCTTCCGAGAGTAATTTCGCCGACCAAAGCAGTAAAACCTAAAACTATTACGCAAATTATATAAGGTATTAAAAAAGCCGCGCCGCCCTGTTCGCCCACGCGGTAAGGAAACAGCCAAATATTTCCCATACCGATAGCCGAGCCTGCCGCTGCCAGTATAAATCCCCATTTGGATGAAAACAAATCTCTTATGCCGGAATTGTTAGTCATAAAATATATCTCTAGTTAAAAAATTAAACGAGGAATTTGTCAGGGTAAAATTTTTAATGACGGCCATTAGAAAAACTGATCGATCTTACAAATGATGTCAAAAAAGACGCTGCAGTATCTTCGCTTTTCACTCTTTTTATTATTTATAATCTTCCGGCGTAAATTCGAATTCGGCTGTTTTTTCGCCGTTTTTATCGCTGTAATGATACACAAAAGTTACTTTTTTCCCTCTGAAAGATTCAAGACCGGGATTTGTTTTCACATTGCTGAATATGGCAGGCCTCATTGAATTTTCAAAAGTTTCAATGTTTATGTCTTCATTTGAAATATCAATAAGCATATTGTCAAACCGGATCTTATTTCCCGGCAAAGCGGTAATAGTTTCAAGTTTTGTCTGCTCGTCAATCATCATCGGCAGGTTCTTGTTAGCTTCTTCAACTATCTGTATAACCACGGAATCAATTCCATCTTTATTAACATTACTGCCGCAGGCAGTCAATCCTAAAGCCGTAAGCAAAGTAAAAACTGCCGTATAAATAAATTTTTTTGACATATATATCTCCTTTTTGGAAGATGAGAAGTTGGGAGGAGCTTCTAGCGATGCAGGGACGCGGGGATGCGGAGATGCAGAGTAACAACAGAAAAAAACATCCGTCTTTAATTCCACACTCTTTGTGTCTTTTCCGTTACCCTGCATCCCCGCGTCCCTGCATCTTTTTGAGTTAATTCCACTCTCCACACTCCAACTCCACTTCCCTCTCTTTACTGTATTATTTCGTATATCCTATAGAGTGGATGATCATAACTTCATAGCCTTTTTCAAGCGCAAGTTTGCCCTTAAGCGCGTCTTTGTGGCTTGCTCTGACAACGTTTGCAAGCCCTGCTGAAGCGCAATATAATCCGGCATTTTGATAAAGCGTACCCATGTGCATTGCGTTGAAAGCATCTTTGCTGTCAGCCGCGTAAAGCAAAGTAACGCCGGCCGCGGGATATTTGCTTCTTTCGTCCGAGCTTATCACCTGCTGCAGTCTGTTATTTTGAGCGTCATACAGCCAAACGCCGTCTTCCAAAACCGCGTAAACTTCTACTTTTTGACTGTTCCTTCCCGTGGGAGCGGTACGTTTGCCGTCAGGACGGTTTATTCCCCATGTAGCCCATAAAAGATTTGAAAGCTCCTGCAGCGGAAGCGTTTTTTCGCTTATATTTCTTTCGGATTTTCTTAAATTAAGCGCTTCCATCAAAGGTTTTCCGCCTGTTTTATCCGGCTCAGGCAAACTTTTAAATTCTTGAGCCAAAACAACGCCTGAAAAAATAAAAACAAAAGACAAACAAATGAAAATTTTTGACAATTTAAGCATTTCAGTTTCTCCTTTTTTATACAAAAATGAATGTCTTTACAAAATCCGGATAATCTGTAAATTTCATTGCTAATAAAATAGCAAACAGAAATAAAAATAACAAAAAACCTATCCCTCTTCCTCTTACTTCGTAAAAAAAGCATTTAATGCAATGTTAAAAGTTTCAATTATATAGCCGGCCATAACAAACCTCTTTTGCCGTCATTTATTCTTTATTATCTATTATCTATTCTCTATTCTCTGTCTTTATATGTCCAAATTTTTAACATCCAGCGCATGCGTTTGTATAAACGCTCTTCTGGGCTCCACCTGGTCGCCCATCAGCGTTGTAAAAATTCTGTCGGTTTCTACGGCGTCTTCGAGTTTTACCTGTAAAAGTTTTCTGTTGGATTTGTCCATGGTGGTTTCCCAAAGCTGTCCCGGGTTCATTTCGCCGAGACCTTTGTATCTTTGAATGCTTGCGCCTTTATTGCCCAACTCCCTTATCGTATTCATAAGTTCTATCGTCGAATGAAGTTCGTGAATATCGCCGGCGGCTTTTTTCTCGGCGTCCCAAAGCTTGTAAACCGGTTTTGTATGCGTTTCGCCGTAATGTTCAAGATGCAGTCCTTCGGCTTCAATCTGGTCGGAAAGTTTGTCGATTCTGGGAAGTTCCCACAAATCTTTATATTCGGGAATAATATCTTCCGGATTAAATGCTTCAAGATTTGCAAGTTCGCCTTTTTCGCTTGCGGCTTTTGCGTCGGCTTCTTTTTGTTTTTCTATCAGCATATTTTTAAATTCTTTCCATTCTTTATCGGAATAGATATATTTCGCGACGCCTTCCTGAATAATTCTGTAAAGCGGCAGTTTTCCGTCTTCTCTTTTGGATTTTTCATCCCTGAGTTTAAGATATTCTTTCCACGATACGCCTTTTTTGGAGATCTTTCTGATAAGCGCGTCGAGTTCGCTTATGCTTGTTACTATACGGCGCAAATTTTTATCGTCAATTTCTTTAATTTCTTCGCCGTCCTTTATCAAAACCATCTGCAGACCGTCCAGCGCCTGCGAAAATAAAAATTTGTCCAATTCTTCTTCGCTTTCAAGATACATTTCTTTTTTGTTTTTCTTAACTTTATAAAGCGGCGGCTGCGCGATATAAATGTATCCTTTATCTATCAATTGCGGCATATGGCGGTAAAAAAACGTCAAAAGCAGCGTTCTGATATGCGCGCCGTCAACGTCGGCGTCGGTCATGATTATTATTTTGTGATAACGCGTTTTATCTATGTTAAAATCCTGATCCTCTCTGCCTATGCCCGCGCCGATAGCGGTGATAAGCGTTTTAATTTCATTGTTGGCAAGCATTTTTGTGAGCCTTGCTCTTTCGACGTTTAAAATTTTTCCCCTGAGCGGCAAAATCGCCTGAAAAGTTCTGTCCCTGCCCTGTTTTGCAGAACCGCCCGCGGAATCTCCTTCGACGATAAACAGTTCGGTCTTTTGCGGATCTCTTTCGGAACAGTCCGCAAGTTTTCCCGGAAGAGCGGATCCGTCGAGCGCGCCTTTGCGCCGCGTCATTTCGCGGGCTTTTCTTGCGGCTTCGCGGGCTTCTGCGGCATTGATGGCTTTTTCAAGGATCTGTTTTGCTATGCCCGGATTTTCTTCCAAAAATATGGTAAGCGCTTCGCCGACGATAGACTGCGTTATGCCTTCAACTTCGCCGTTGCCGAGTTTTGTTTTCGTCTGCCCTTCAAACTGCGGATTTGGCACTTTTACGGATATTACAGCCGTTAAACCTTCGCGCACATCTTCGCCGGAAAGTTTTAGATCTTTGGTTTTGGAAATTTCGTTTTTCTTTATATAATCGTTTATCGAACGCGTAAGCGCGGAACGGAAACCCGACAAATGCGTTCCGCCTTCGATAGTGTTGATATTGTTTACGAACGAAAAAATCTGATCATTGTAAGAATCGTTATACTGCATTGCCGCTTCGACGGAAACATTGTCTTTTTCTTTTGAAAAATATACCGGCTCTTTGTTTATAACGTTTTTATTGGCGTTTAAATATTGAACAAAACTTCTTATTCCGCCGTCATAAGAAAATATGTGCTCTTTGTCTTCCCTTTCGTCGGAAATCCTTATATGCGAACCGGCGTTTAAGAAAGCAAGCTCTCTTAAACGGTTTGTAAGAGTGTCAAAAGAATAAACGGAAACCGTGAAAATTTCAGGATCCGGATGAAAATGGATTTTCGTGCCGCGCTGGTCGGTTTTTCCGCTTTGTTTAACGGGACCCTGTGCTTTGCCTCTGGAATAACTTTGTTTATAAATTATCCCGTCGCGGTAAACTTCTACTTCCAGCAAATCGCTGAGCGCGTTTACGCACGACACGCCCACGCCGTGAAGACCGCCCGAAACTTTATATGAATCTTTGTCGAATTTTCCGCCCGCGTGAAGTTTTGTTAAAACTATTTCCAAAGCGTCCGTGCCTTTAAATTTTGGATCGGGATGCGGACCCACTGGAATTCCGCGGCCGTCGTCAAGAACGGTTACAGAATTGTCCGTGTGTATCGTAACGTCTATATTTTTACAATGTCCGGCAAGAACTTCGTCGATGGAATTGTCCACGACTTCGTACACCAAATGATGCAGACCCGTACCGCCCGTAGAGCCGATATACATCGCCGGCCTTTTACGCACAGCCTCAAGCCCTTCCAAAATTTGGATATTGCCGGCGCCGTAACTGCCGGAATCTTTTTTAATTTCTTCTGCCATTTGAACCCCTTTTGACGGCAATTAGTAATGAGTAATGAGTAGTTAGTAATTAAGGAGTGCACGTTCCGCGCACCTGTTAATAGGCGGGGCAAAGCCCCGCACAACAATTACTCATTACTCTTTACTAATTACTCCCTGCCGTTTTCATTTTATCGAAACTTTTATATTTTTCAGCTTTGTTTTTCCCAGATACTGGTTGAGCTTTTTAAGTATTTCTTTTTTGCGGATCATAATATCGTTTACCGCGGCGCTTGAAGCTGTCTGCGCAAAAATCGTGCCGCTTTTAAAGCCGGCTATTTCAACGCCTTCGATCCCAAGTTCTTTATCCCACACTTTTGCTACCGTAAAAAAATCTTCGTCAAGACCGAGTTCCTTTTTTATGGGCTCTAAAATTTCCGATACCGTAGTAAGATTAGATTTTCTTGCGGTTTTATATTGTTTTTGTTTTTCTTCCAAGAAAGAAGACAATTTAAGGTCCTTAAAGACTTTAAAGACCTTAGGTCCTTAAGGTCTTTTGAAATTTTTTACATTCTCATCGGCATTATTACGCAGAGATAATTTTTATCTTGTTCCGGAGCGAGCGTGGCCGGATTCAACGCGTTTGAAAATTCAAATTTGGCAAAATCGCAGTCGACATTCTGCAAAATTTCTTTTATAAAGTTAGGGTTAAAATTGATTTCTACCGGTTCGCCTTTATATTCAATATCCATTTCAACTTCTCCGGAACCAAGTCCCGCAGTTGAAGCGGAAATCCTTAACATGTTCGGACTGAAATAAAATTTTACCGCAGAAGCCCTGTCGGAAGAAAGCCTGTCTCCCGTAAGCAAAGCCATTTGTTTTACAGCGCTTAAAGTATCTTTTACGCTGAGGTTTATTTTTGATTCCGCGGTTTTCGGTATTACCTGCTCGTAATTAGGAAAAACGCCTTCTATCAAAGTTGAGAGAAAAACTATATCTCCTATTTCAACCGCGCACTGATTTTCAGTAATGCCTATTTTTATGTCTTCAATCTTAGCGTCCGCCGCGGATATAAGCCTTAACATATCGTTTGCGGCTTTTGTCGGGACAATAGCTTTTCCTTTTATCTTTGTTTTCATGCCTTCGTTTGTAATATAGGCAAGTCTTCTTCCGTCGGTCGCAACCATTTTCAAAATGTCTTCTTCAATAATAAAATAAACGCCGTTTAAAACGTATCTTTGCGAATCTTTTGACACGGCAAAAACCGTTTTACGAAGCATTGAAGCGAAAATATCTTTTTTTACGGTAAAATTATTTTCTTTCGGAAATTCAGGAATTACCGGATATTCCGTTTTTGAGATCCCCATAAGAATAAATTTTGATTTTCCCGATTTTATGTTTATCTGGTTTGTTTCGTCAGCATTGATTTCTATATCGGCGTCCGACGAAAGTTCTTTAATTATATCGGCAAATCTTTTAGCCGGAACAGTTATGCCGCCTTCTTTGATTATTTCGCCTTTCATATAACATTTTACCGCTATTTCAAGATCTGTAGATGAAAGCTTTATTTTGTCTTTTTCTGTCTCAAATAAAAAGTTTGAAAGTACGGGCAATGTGCTTTTTGATGATACTACAGGTAAAATCGTTTGGACTCCTTTCATAAGTTCGTCTTTTCCACAAATTACTTTCATCTTATTTCCTCCGTTTTTTTAAAAAAAGATAGTTGTTATAATAGTGCGCTGTATAATGTTTATAAGCGCCGGCTTTTGGAAAATTATTTATTAATACAAAGGCAAATTTCAAAAAAGCTGATTCTAACTATTATGTTGATAAAGCGGTACGGTTGCTAACAGTATTATAATACTTTTAAGATATACAAATATTATACAAATTTTAAACAAGTTATGCACGAAAAAGCAAATAAAAACAAGGGCTCTATAAAGACCTGTATTTTTAGTGCCGTCATTGCTGCCGGAGCCTGTCCCGTAAGATCTTAATACGGGATGCCGCAATCTATCTTTAACTTGGATTCCCGCGAAAGCGGAAATGACGACTAAGCGGTTCCATGCGGACTTGCCGCGGGATATATTTCCATAATAAAAAATGTTTAAAGTATATTAAAACTAAAATTATTTATAAATTCTTCCGTTTGTTTCTTTTTTAACGCTTTTCTTTTTCCTTCTTTTGTTACTGAGTAAGCTTTTATTATAATATCGTCTTTGTATGTAAATTCCGTGTAAGATCCAGTATTTTCATCATATATTTTTGCGATACCGTATAAAATTCCGTTTTTATAAAACAATTCGGCGCGTGTCTTTCCGTTTTCAAAATAGAGTTTTGCAAAACCGTCCGGTTTATCGTTTGCATAGCTGACTTCCGACATTATTTTGCCGTCTTCATAATATTTTGTGCCGATGCCGTTCATTTTATCGTCGGAAAAAGGCGTTTCGCTTTCTATTGCGCCGCTTTCCGCGTAAATTATCCGTAAACCTTCTTTTTTTCCGTCAATATAATTTACTTCTTCGCGGGGTTTGCCGTCCGGATAGAATTTTTTTGATTTTCCGTCCGCAAGGCCGTATAAATACGTAAGTTCGCTTATAAGTTTGCCGTTTTCGTCATATGTTTTTACCGCTCCGTCCAAAACCCCGTCTCTGTAAGGTTTTACGCAGCGCGTTGTTCCGTTGGTATAATATTCTTTAATTATCCCCTGCGCCAAACCTTCGATAAAACTGCCGGACATTTCCAATTTCCCGCCGGAATAATATTTTTTAACGCTGCCGGTCACCGGCCTTTTGTTTTTGTCGGACATAATATTTGCCGCCGCATCAAAAAAAACATCTTTATCCAATACATAATCCCGGGCATACGCTAAAGAAAACGATGCCGTAAAGAGGAGAAATATAATAGCGGGTTTTTTCAAGATATGCCCCTGTACTAAGATAAAAGATAAAAGGTAATAGGTAATAGGTAACAGATATTGTGTTTCGGCTTTGCCGAAACCTACTTTAAGTTTTCGCAAAGCGAAAACACCAAAACCTTTTACCTATTACCTATTATCTTTTACCTGCCGTTTTAACTGTCTTCCGAAAGTCTTATCTTTTTGATTATTTGGTTTAGTTTGGCGTTAAAATACGGGTCTGAGTTCATTTTATCTTTTATTTTATTGCAGGCGTGCATTACCGTGGTGTGGTCTCTTCCGCCGAAAGCGTCGCCTATGTCGTTTGTGGAAAATTCGTCGGTCATTGTGCGCGCAAGATACATTGCGATCTGGCGCGGGAAAGCAATGGCGTCCGTTCTTCTTTTGGACTTCATATCTCTTAAATCTATATTAAATTCATTTGCTACGACTTTTTGTATATTTTCTATAGTGATTTTTGTTTCAGCCGAGTCCACTATAATATCTTTTAATATTTTTTCAACCGAATCAACCGTTAAAGGCGTGCCGGTAAAAGCTGAAAAAGCGGTTATTCGCAGCAAAGAGCCTTCAAGCTCTCTGATGTTAGATTTTACGCGGGTTGCTATATACAATATAACATCGTCCGGAACATAAAGTTTTTCTTCTTCGGCTTTTTTACGCAGGATCGCTATCCTTGTTTCCAAATCCGGCGCCTGAATGTCCGCGATTATGCCCCACTCAAAGCGGGAAATAAGCCTTTCTTCAACTTTTTCAAGCTCTTTAGGCGGACGGTCTGAAGTAATGACGACCTGCTTTCTGGAATCGTAAAGAGAGTTGAATACATAGAAAAACTCTTCCTGCGAGCTTTCTTTGCCTACCAAAAATTGTATATCGTCTATCAAAAGGCAGTCCAGACTTCTGTACTTATTTTTAAATGAAGACATTTTGTCAAAACGCAAAGATTCAATAAATTCCGTGGTAAATTTTTCCGCCGTCGTGTAAAGCACGCGCAGCTGCGGGTTTGACTGTTTTATGTAATTGCCTATCGCGTGAAGCAGATGGGTTTTGCCCAAACCAACGCCGCCGTAAAGAAAAAGCGGATTAAACTGTTTACCGGGATTTTTCGCGACAGCTTCGGAACAGCCGTGCGCAAATCTGTTGGAAGAGCCTATGACAAAACGTTCAAATATATATTTTGAATTTATCTGGTCTTTTTGCGAAATTGGCGCGGGCACGTCTGCAGGCGCAGGCGTGTTTTCAACTTTCGCAAGGATCGGCGTTAAATCCTGCTGGGGTTTCAGTTCCAATATTACCGGCTGTCCGGTTTGTTCGGACAAAGTGCGTTCAATATTTTTTTGCTGATGGCTTTCTATCCATTGCGAAAAGTAGACATTCGGCACTGCTACCGTAAAAATATTATTTTCCAAAGAAAGCGGTTTAAGCGGCGCGATCCACAAATTATAAGTTTCCTGCGAGATCGAAAGGTTAAGGTTATCCACAACGTTTTTCCATAAATCATTTATTGAATCACTCATATTTTCCCCAAAGTTATCCACAGCTGTGGATAAAGATATAAACCGGCTGTTTTTACGCAAAAAAATGCAATTTTTAAATTCAAATTATGCTTGTAAAATTATACATTTTTTGATTTCTTCTGTCAAGCGTAAATAGTCCGCAATCGCAAGCTTATCAGGCCTTAAAAACGGGTCTAAACTGCAAGTTATTAGAATTTTATTTGCTTGACTTTTTTCTAAATTTTTGAATGAAGCCAAACAGTTTAAAATTGTTTTTCTGCGCATTGAGAAGCTTCGCTTCACTAATTCAAAAAACAGCGGATCAGGGGGCTTTGCCCCTTTGTTAGTTAATTTTATAACAGATGAAGTTACTTTTGGCGGAGGGTTAAAACATTTTGGGGAAACGTCAAATAAAATTTCGCATTCTGCGTAATATTGCGTAAAAATTGAAATGTACCCGTAATCGCCGGACCCTTGTTTTGCGGCAAGCCTGTGGATAACTTCTTTCTGAAGCATGAAGACGCATTGCGTCCAATTTGGCAAAGGCAGAATTTTTTGAATAATGGCAGTGCCGACATTGTAAGGAAGATTGGAGATGATTTTTAACGGCAGAGTGGAGAGTGAAGAGTGAAGAGTGGAGATACGGCAACTGCTCTGGATTGCTTCGGGAGCTTCGTCCCTCGCAATGACGGCCTCTGTTTTTGACGTTGTAGTATCTTCACTCTTCACTCTGCACTCTTCACTCTGTAGTTCTAAAAAGTCCTCATTCACAATTTCCACATTATTAATATTGTGAAAAGAAAAATAATGCTTTAACTGCTGAGCTAAAACCGCATCTATTTCAACGGCCGTTAAACGTTTTACCTGCGGCTGTATAAGTTTTGTAAGTATGCCTTTTCCGGGACCTATTTCCAAGACTTCGTCTTGCGGACTTAGAGAAGCGGCCTTAATTATATTGTTGGCGATATTGTTATCAATTAAAAAATTTTGACCGTGTTTTTGGCGCATACAAATCCTTGTATTGTGCAATTAATTTTTGCGATAATTTATTATAATCATACAAAAAGGAGACTTTTATGGAAAGTAAAAATATTTTTGAGCTGTTTGAAAACGGCAAACTGTTTTTTAAAGGCGAAACGGACAAAATTGCAGCAATGCCGTGGAATAAACATGCGAAATTTGAAGGCGTAGAACTGAAGCATATCATAACGGCAAAACATACGGATGGAAAGTTTAGCTGCCATNTTATAAAAGTCGCGCCCGGCAAAAAAATAGGGTTGCACTCGCATAACGGGCAGACAGAGATACATGAAGTTGTTGCAGGTTTTGGAAAGTGCATATGCGAGGGAAAAGAGCTGGAGTATGTGCCTGGCAGCATGGGATTTATGCCGGCAGAAGCTTTACATGAAGTTACAGCCGGACAGGAAGGCATTTATATGTTAGCAAAATTTTTTCCGGCTTTGTGCTGATTTTATGCCGAACTCCAGTTTTCCAGTTTTAATCCGGAAATTCGTTTAAATTCTTTTGTATTGTTTGTAACCAGTATCAAATTTCTGCATATTGCCTGCGCTGCGATCTGCAGGTCATAAGGGCCTATGATTTTTCCTCTTTTTTCCAAATCGGCTCTTATTTCTCCGTAAATTTGCGCGTCCATATCGTCAAAAGGAATAATGTCAAAAGCCGATGAAAACCCTATTAAAGCATGTCTGTTTTGTTCTTTGTGCATGCTTTTGGCAATGCCGTACTCAAGTTCCGCTATTGATACGGATGAAAGCTTAACATCGTTCGGCTTTAGCGAATTCAGTTTATTTACAATATTAACCGGACGCTTATTTATAATGTATATGCAGATATTAGTATCTAATAAGTACATTATTTAAATTTCCTTTTTTGCATTTTAGGCTGGTTTCTTCCCGAAGAAAAACAATCCGGAGAAAAATCCGAAAGANTTTTGTTAAACAAAGCCCAAGGATTTTTTTTTGATAATAAAATTATGGAACCGCCCACTTTTTTGACGAATAATTCTTTTTCNTTTACCTTGCATTCTTTCGGAAGCCTTATTGCCTGGCTGTTTCCGCTCATAAATACTTTTGTCGTTTGCATAGCCGCGCTCCTTTTTGGTAATAGTATATACGATTGTATATACTATGTCAAGCGCGCAAATGCGACGTAACAGCGTGAACACGCCCTAAACGGCGGGCATTTGAAAATTATTGTTGATAAACCTTCCTATTCCGTAAAGAAAGCCGTCGGAGGCTCTGTTTATTAAATAATCGATAAAGTGAACGTAGAGCAAAGCNCCGGGCTGGGCATAGGCATTAAAATTATTTTTCCATTTTCTAAAACTTTCTTTTAGTCCGGCAATATTATCGGCGGGAGNAATTTCATTGTCTTCCAAATATTTTCTATAATGCCGTTCCCAGCGGCTGCCGTCGAAAAGATATTCAAAAAAACCGTCATAACGCTTTTGTATGTTAAAAATTGAGAGCCAGCTGTTAAATATGTCTGTGTCGGCGGCGTCGGCTGGCATTATTTGAAACCGCCAATCATTCTTATTGATATTTGAAGCCGCCGGCTCGTTTATGAATGTAAAACGCATATCAACGCCCGCGTGTTCCCGATACGGATAATATGCCGCGGTCCTGTTATTTGTATTATCGGCATAAATAACTGGCTTTACGCCTTTTGCCGGAGCCGCGTTGCAGGCATTGCCCATGGGAACTAAATTGTTAAAATTTACCGCGCTTTGAGGAAAAACCGCTTTTGGCAGCCAATGGTCAAGAGAAGGCTGCCGCTGTCCGTCTAAAATCAAAAAAGTTTCTAAACCGCAAAAAGGACAAATAATGGAATAGCCGTTATCGTCCTGAAACCTTAGCATCGCTTTTCGTATCGTATCATTTCCGACCAGCTCAAGAAAGCCCGGATGATGGATAGATTCGTCGTATAAATGTTCAAATAATATACGCAGCGGCTTTTGTATGCGTTTAGGCAAACTTTTTATTTTTACCGGATCTGTATCCGGAGAATTTTGGCATAATTCAAAAATCTTATTATTATTTGTAAAAGCTTCAATTATTCTCAAACGGTTTCTCGGGGTTTGTATGGCTTTGTATTTGTTGTAAACCGTTTCAAATTTTGCTCTTAAAGCCGTTCTGTCAAAAACGTTAAACCAATCCGGAAATAAATTATCGTCAAAACGCCGCGCGCTTTCAAGATTATTAAAAAATTTTTTTGGAATTTGATGTATTATGCANATNCTGGATTTTAGTCTTTTAATTTTAAATATCATTTTTTCTCTTTCATTTTTTCNTATATTTTTTTGAAAAGAAACTGCTTTTCATAAGATTCGCCGAATTGTTCGACGGCGTTTTGCAGTTCGCCGAGATCTCCGTCATCAATAATTTTTCTTAATTCCGTAAAAGATTTTGCCGAATTTAAACCCGTTTTAAAAAAGCTTTTTAAAATAAAATCTACGCCGGCGCCGTAAGTATTGACGCCGAGTTCTTTTGCGTTTTTTGCTTCCGGACGGGAATCTTTATTTGCGTCAAAAAATATGACATTGTCGGGCATACAGTCCGAAAGAACGAAAGGAGAATGGGAAGTTAAAATAATGTCTTTTTGCAAATGCGCGTTTTGGGCGTTCCCTTTTCCGGATTCAATGCCGTCATAAAGCATTTGTATAAATTTCGCCCTCCAATTGGGGTTAAAATGAGTTTCCGGCTCGTCCAATAACAATAATGTTCTTCTGTCTTTCATCAAAAGGCATATTCCCACGGTATGCAAAAACTGATGTTCTCCGTCAGAAAGCTCTCTNAATAACAGTTCCATANTTTTGTTTGTTTCTTTTATTTTCTTGANTATCTTAAAATCCAAAAAATGAAATATGTTTTCCTTCGGGGAAGGGGTCGGCAGTTTCCAGTCGGTATAAAAACCTTTGGANNCGTAAACGTCTTCTTTTATTTCTTCGCCGATTTTATATGAATTTAATTCGTATAAAATCCTAAAAACCTGAAACAGTTCAAACGAAGTTTTAAAATGATTTTTGAATGCCTCTTTAGCCGCTTTATTTACAAAAAAATCCAGATATATTTTTTTATCGTCCGCAAACCACGACGTGGCGCATTTTTTTAATTTGGCTATTTGTTCGTTTTCCAGAAGTTTTACCGCGGTTTCTTTTTCTTGCTGGAAATTAAACCGGTGAAAATTTATATGCATCCTAAAACTTTGAATATCCGTAATCCCGGCTTCTTCGGCGATCGGTTTTAAAGTTTCTTCGTTTTCAAACAGCAGACAGGCAAGCAGCACCGCCTGGCTCATATTGTTGTCTATAAATATCAGGCTGTTTTCCGGTTCGGTATATTTTTCATAGTTATTTTTTATTCCCTGAATGTATTCGTCTAAATGAACCAGCCTGCATTTTCTGTACGGCAGGCTCAATACCTCGTTTTCTCCGGAAGAATACGCTATAACGTGGTCGGGCAGATACAGTTTCGTTTCTTTTGCCAAGGGTATTTTACGTTCTTTTTTTGTACCGTCGAAAGGATAAGGCAAAATAAAAACCGCGGGCTCTTTATTTTCCTCTTTTGATATTCTTACCCGTACAAAATTTTCCATATCGTTTGCGTCCGAACTTTTCGGAGCGATCAAATAAGTTAATTCAAAAGCGTCGGGACTGCATTTTTTTGCGTCAAAATATTTTTTAAAAGATTCCGGCGTAAAAACGGCCGTAGAAAACTCCATATGGCAAAATATTGCGGACAATGCTTCCAAAACGTTTGATTTTCCGCTTCCGTTAAGCCCCGCAAAACAAAACGGATTGAATTTTGACATTGACTGCAGATCGTTTAAAGAACGAAATTGAANGCTAAAGCCCGGAGGCAGGCTTCTAAATCCGTTTTTTGTNTGTCCTATTTTTAAGTTTAATAATTTCATGATATAAGTTTAATTTTTTCCGGATTTTTATCGAATTTTTGGATAATTTCTTTATCCTTTATTAATCTGAATACTGCATATCTGGCTTTATCGTACATTTCGCTATTGTCGAATTTCTGAGACTTTAATCTGTCAATCAGCAGCTGGGTTAAAGCAGAGCCTTTTGATAACGGGGTTAAATTATTTTCCGTATCCGGTTTTTCCAATTCTACGGCGTTTAGAATTGCGTCCAATTCTATATTCGGATTATATGCAAAATTACCGCTAAACGCCTGCTGCGACAAACTTTTAAATAAAAGATTTATTATTTCGTTTGATTCGATTAGTTTTTTCTTTTTAGCAAGTATACTTTCATACTTTTTCCCAAATTGGTTTTGCTGCTGAACCGGAGGCAGTATTATTTTTAATTTTTCCAAAATAGATAAATTTATGTTTGCCCGCGCGGCTTTTGGAGCGGTCGCCGATAATTTGTCTTTTTGAAATCTTAGCAGCATTTCAAGAAAAACATTGTTGATTTTATTCGGATCTGCAGTAATTCCTATAATGCTGTCCGTGGCGTATACGTCTATTTCCAATACGGCGGTTTTTCCTATAGTTGCTCCTACTAAGGCAATAACGATCGTATTTTTGCCGAATTTCTTGCTTACGCCGATCCCTTTTTCATTCAATGTTTGTTTATACCCGCTGATCCTGTGATTGCTTTGCGATATGTCCCCTGTTTGTATGAAAGGGTAAGCGCCTCCAAAATAAGACGGATCGTTCCGCGGTCTCGGAGAAAAACGTCCTCTTTCCAATATCGATATATTTTTCAGTTCGGTTTCATCCCACCCTTTCGGATTAATAACCGGATCCCCGAACATGTCGATAAATATTGAATACTGCAAATCTTCCAAATACCGGATAGTTTTCTCTCTTTTTTCCGTCAGAGATTGAACTTTGTCAAGAATTGTGACAATTTTCTCCTGTTCTTCAATTTTTAATACGGGGATCTCTATATTTGCTATATGGGTTTTGGAAAGGTTTTTTAATCCCGCGCCTTTGAACCCTTCTTCCAGCAATTGTAAGTTGAACGCTAAGAAATAGTAAACGTATTTAGCATTGACCGATCTATCATTCTTTGAATATAAAACAATACAATGTGAAGTTGTCGAAAAAGGAATTGATGAAAAGTGTACGTTTGCCGTGCCGCCCGTTCCTATGATTAAAGCGTTTTTTTCGTACTGGGCGCTTGAAATTCTTTTGGATACCGACGGACTTGAGGAATAAAAAGGATAATCTCCGCTGTTTTTGCCGTCGCGGGCGTTTAAATTCGATTGTTTAGCAAAATAAAGAAGATCAAATATTTTTTCTTTTTTCATTATTTTATTAAATCTTTAAGCGTATTCATTTCTTTTGAAATTTCTTGTTCAAGTTTTATTAAGGCGTTTAATATTTCCCGCGGATGATCGTATTTTTGTTCAATATACTCAAACTCTCTGTACCTGTTATAGCTTAGATCCGAATCATTGGATAAAATCTCGGCCAGAGGAACGTAAAAATAAGATTTCCTGTTATTTAAATCTTTCTTTTTTCTGTTTTTGTATATATCTGCCGTTTCAGGCAAAGGGTTTTCGGCTAATTTTACTCTGTTGTCATCCGGACTGTACCCGTCGCTTTTTAACTCGTAAAACCAAACTTTTTCGGTATTGTATTTTTTGCCGTTCATTGTCTTTTTGGTAAAAAATAATATGGACGTTTTAACTCCCGTATAAGGCAGGAAAACGCCGCACGGAAGAGAAATAACAGCGTCTAAACAACAATCTTTTAGAAGTATTTCCCTGATTTTATTTCTTGCATTGCCGCCTCCGAAAAGAACGCCTTCCGGAACTATGACCGCAGCTTTTCCTTCAGGCTTTAGCAGCCGCACAATGCGTTCTAAAAATAAAATTTCAGATTGAATATTCTGTTTTATTCTATTGTTATTTTTATCAAATTTAACGGGATATACTCTGTTTAAAGCCAAGCTTGTGCCCAAACTGTCTACGCGTCCCGCAAAAGGAGGATTTGCGAGAATTTTTGAGAACTGTATATTTTTTTCGGACTTATCAAACCCCTGTGAAAGAGAATCTAATAATTTTATTCTCGGTTTTTTGATATTATGCATTAGCAGATTCATCATTCCAAGCCGTATCATCGTCATATCTATGTCATAACCGAAAAACGTATTTTCTTCGAGCTTTTTGATTTTCTTTTTATCTTTTATCAGATTTCCCGAAAAACGTCTTTTAAATCCGTTTTCATCTTCCTTTGGCTTTTCATTTGAATTTTGTGAAATAATATACTGGTAAGCGCCGACCAAAAAGCCCGAAGTGCCGGACGTTACGTCGCAAATAGTGTCTTCAAGAGAAGGTTCTATTATTTCGCACATCAGCTGTATAATATGTCTGGGCGTTCTAAACTGGCCGTTTTTGCCGGCTTCATTGGTTTGTTTTAAAATAAGTTCGTAAAAATCCCCTAATGTATCCTGAAAATATTGCCCTTTTTTTCTTTCTTTTTCCGCTTCCGCATAAATATTGTCGATCAAATCGATTCCGGCTTCAAGCAGGGCCGGTTTTGTGATCAAAAAATTTGCATTTTTCATGGCCTGCGTAAAAAATTCGTTTTTTTTGTTTATGGATTTTAAATATTCGAAAGTTTTTTTGATATGAACGGGAAGGTTTATATTTTTTTGTTTTGTATAAAAACTCCATTTATATTTCTTCTCTTTGACTAAGCCGGCGTCTTCCGCGCGTCTTAAAAACAGCAAATATGAAATTTGCTCCAAAGCCGTCAGCGGATTTGTCATTCCTCCGGACCAAAACATATCCCAAAGAGCATTGAGCTTGTTTTTTATTTCCTGGTTTAACATGATTTGTTTTCCTTCAAAAAGTATTTGCAGAAAATGAATCGCCGCCTGCTGCGTTTGTTAACGTGTGATCGGCAAAAATTTTATCAAATTAAAATTGCTTTTTCTCATTTCCCTATACAAAAATTGCCAAAGATTGAATCTAAAATATCTTGCGGGGCGTCTATGCCCAGAATTTCGTTTAATGACTGAAGAGCGCTGCGGGCTTCAAATGCGGCGAGTTCGTCTGCTTCTTTATCGGCGATATGTCCTTTTGCTCTGCTAAGTGAAGAAAGCGAAGCTTGCAAAAGTTCTAAATGGCGCGAGTTTATAAGCAAATATTCATTGTTTGTGTCGGAGATTCCGGCAAAACGCGCTATTGCGTCTAAAAGCTGCTGAATGCCTGCGCCGGATTTTGCGGAAAGTTTTAACGATAGTGTGGAGAGTGGAGTGTGGAGAGCGGAGTGAACGGCGAACCCCTCACCCCGGCCCTCTCCCGCAAGGGGCGAGGGAGTAACGGCACTCCACACTCCACACTGTAGTTTTAAGTCGTTTTTGTTTATAACTTCTATTATAGGAATATTTAAGTTTGATTTTTTTATAAATTCCGCTATTTCTTCGTCGTTTTTGTCGAGCGGCTGCGAGCCGTCTAAGACCCAGATTATTAAGTCGGCTTTTTGGGCTGCTTCTTTTGAGCGTTCCTGTCCGAGAAGTTCTATTGAATTTTTTGAATGCGTTCTTATTCCGGCGGTATCTATTATTGTCAGCGGTATGCCGTGGCAGTCAATAATTTCTTCGATAGTATCTGTTGTTGTGCCTGCTATTTCCGTAACTATCGCGCGGTTGCGTCCGAGAATCGCGTTTAAAAGCGAAGATTTTCCGGCATTGGGTTTCCCGATAATTGCCGCTCTTAAGCCTTTTTGCAGGTATTGGCTTATTTTGTAAGCTTCGCTTAATTTTTTTATTTCTGAAATCAGATTTTCAATGCGTTCAAGTTTTTGTTCTCTTGTAAGATAATCTATTTCTTCGTCGGGATGGTCAAGCGAAACTTCAAGATATGCAAGCAGGTTGGTAAGGGCATCTTCGAGGCCTTTTATTTTTGAAGAGAATTCCCCGCTGACATTATTCAATGCGGCTTTTGCGGCTGTTTCGGTTTTGCTTGTAATAAGAGCGCAGACGCTTTCCGCTTCGGCAAGGTCCATTTTACCGTTGATAAAAGCCCTGTAAGTAAACTCTCCGGGGCCCGCGGCGCGTACGCCGTTTTTGTATAAAAGGTCTAACACTTCTTTTATGATGACGGGATTTCCGTGCGTTGAGATTTCAGCCATATCTTCGCCGGTATAAGTATTCGGCGCTTTAAAAAAGGTACAAAGCGCCTCGTCGATTTTTTTGCCGCTGTCAACGATAAAACCGTGCCGAACCTGAGCTTCTTTTTTAGAAGAAGGTTTAAAAATTTTCTCTATTATGCGGGACGAATGTCCCCCGGAAAGGCGGATGACTGCAATTGCGGAATGTCCCGCCGCCGTAGATAATGCGGCGATGGTATCTTCGCTTAAATAGTTCATATTGTTGAAATATGCTCCCCGCGCAAATGCGGATGTTTATTTCTTTTTGCCTTCAAATAAAGTTGTTACGTATGCGTCTAAAGGTTTATCAAGCAAAGCGTCGGGAGTTATTACGGCTACGGCGAATTTGGAGCCGTTTCCGTAAATTATACAGTCGTGCACGGTTTTATTGCTGACCGCGTCAAAGACGATCATATGCATGGAAATATTGACTCTTCTGCCGCTGACGGCCGTTAAATGTTCTCCCCAGTTTAATATTTTGGGATATGCTATATGCGTGAAATTATTTTTGGCGGCATACTCTTTTGCTTCTTCCATTGTCATATTCGCGTCGGTTACGGAAACGTCGCTTGTGTATTTGCGGAAAGCGAGATTTAATTTGCCTGCCGTTGCCGCTGCGGATTTGGGAAATACGTTCTTTTTATATTTTCCGTTTTCGGGAAAAACAATGATTATTTTATCGGATTTTTTTAAAACCGGATCCGGCGCGTCAAGATTTTTTGACGCCTTGTCGTCTATCTTATAAGGCGGAACCGCGTATGCCTGCAAACTAAAACAAAAAACAAACAGCAAAGACAAAAATAAAATTTTCTTCATTTTTTAAGCCCCCTTTTTAACGGCAGAGTGAAAAGTGGAGAGTGAAAAGTGAAAATACGACAAAAGCGACGCTGCTGCAGTATCTTCACTCTCCACTCTTCACTTTTCACTCTTTTTTAAGCTATTTTCTTTGAAGGCTTTATTGCTACTTTTCGCATTGCGCCTTCGCCTTCGGAAAAAGTTTCTATTTTCGGATTGTCTTTCAAGTATGTATGTATGATTTTTCTTTCTTTGGCGTTCATCGGGTCAAAACGGTATATTTTGCCAGTGCGGCTGACGTATTCGACCGCTTTATCCGCAAGAACTTTAAGTTTGTCGTTTTGTTTTTTTCTGTAGTTTTCACAGTCCAGATTAACTTTTATTTTAGCGTTTAAATCATTGCTGACCATTATTTGCGCGATATGCTCCAAAGCGTCCAAAGTCTGACCGTTTTTGCCTATAATAAATCCGCTGTCTTCGGCCTCTATTTCGACGTTAACGCTGTCCGTGCCGAAATTCGATTTAATATTTTTGATGCCGATCCCCATTTTAGCCGCTATGCCGGACAAGATTTTTTCCGTTTTTTTGCAGGCTTCTTTCGGGTCGGCTTCAACCGCTTTCGCATTGCCGGCAATAAGAACTCTTGCGGGTTTTGCGCCCATAAGACCGAAAAGTCCCGTAGTTCCTTCGTCCAAAACTTTTATCTGGACCTGCTCTTTTGTGCAGCCGAGCTTTTCAAGGCCTTTTTTTATAGCTTCTTCTACGTTTTTTCCCGTCATTTCAATTTCTGACATTTTTTAACTCCAGTGATAACGGCAAAGCGGAAAGTGAAAAGTGAAAATAATGTGTTTCGGGGAAAACCGAAACCTATCTTCACTTTTCACTTTGTCTTTTTTTGTTCTTTTTTTATTACAAAATACTGCAATATCATGGAAACTACGCTGTTTGTGAGCCAGTAAAGCACAAGCCCCGACGGAAATGTCCAGAACATGAACGTAAACACTACCGGCATTATGTACATAATTCTTTTTTGCGTGGGATCTGCGGACGCCATCGTCATTTTCTGCTGTAAAAACATCCCTATGCCCATAATTAAAGGCAGAAGATTTAAATTAAATCCGCTTATCTGCATAAACCGGTCCGCTGCCGACAAATCATTTACCCACAAAATCCAGCCTTCGTTTCTGAGCTCAAAAGCATTGCGGAGCATCATAAAAAATGCCCAGAAAATGGGAAGCTGCAAAAGCATAGGCAGACATCCGCCCAAAGGATTGACTTTCTGGGTCTTATAAATGTTTAACATTTCCGCGTTTAATCTTTGCGGATTGCCTTTATATTTGTCCTGAATTTCTTTTATCATGGGCTGTACGCGTTTCATGGCTGCCGCGGCTTTAAAACTTTTTAATGTCAGCGGCATAACTAGGATTTGTATCATTATGGTAAGAAGTATGATTGCCCAGCCGTAATTGTGAGTTATTTTATAAAGAAAAGTTAAAATTGCAAACGCTGCTTTGCCTAAAAATCCGAAAAATCCGAAATCTACGGCTTTTTCAAGCCCTAAATTGTATGACATTAAATATGTGTATCCTTTAGGCCCCAAATAAAAATCGACGGAATATTCTTTCTTTTCGCTGTCTTTTGGAATTGCTGCCGTCAGCGCCATCGAATACGGATGTTTTTTATCAAGCCTTGAAGGGATTATTCGGTCAAAATCGATCGGGTTTTCAGGTATAAACGCGGCAAGAAAATATCTGTTGTCCAAAGCCGACCATCTGAACATTGGCGCAGATTCGGACTCTTTTTTAAGTTTTCTGAGTTTTCCGGGCTTGTCTGCCGTATAAGCGATCACTCTTGTGACGGCAAGATTTTCTTTCATTTCTTTTATATCGGTGCCAAGGCCGGGACCCCATTCAAGATCTATACGCGGAAGCGGCGCTTCGCCGCTTATTCTTTCAAGATTTATAATCACATTATGCATATAATCATCTGTAAGCCTGAAAGTTTTTGTAATTTTCCAGCCTTCGTGGGATATATGCTCAAAAATTATTTTTTCGTTGGATTGTGAAACGATTTTATAATTTGAACCCGGAAAGTTTGCCATTACCGGAGCTGCCTGCGGAAGCACCAAATCAATCCACTGTCCGTTCTTTTCTCTAATAGACCAGCTCAAAATTGACGCGCCTCTGTTTGAAAATACGGCTTTATATTTTTCGGTCTCAACTTTAATTTCTTCTTTTTCTATTTTTATGCTGTCTTTGATCGCTGCAGAATCCAAGGTTTTAAGCGAAAGCGGTTCCGACTGCAAATCCAAAGAGCTGCGCGGCTCTTCGCCGGATTCCAGCGCGGGCTCCTGTTTCTGCTGCTGGCGCTGCTGTTGCGGCGGAGCTACAAAAACATACCATATAAAGATAGTTAATGCTGAGAAAACTACAAACAAAATTGTGTTTTTATTCATTTGGAAACCCTTTTTTAACGGCAGATAATAGATAATAGAGAATAGATAAAACAGATTTTATTATTCATTGCCTGCAGTTAAGCCGTTGCCGTATCTATTATCTATACTCTATTCTCTCTTATCTCTACAATTTACTTTTCACTCTTTATTTTAATCGGTACCGGATCCTCGCCGCCTTTACAGAACGGGTGGCAGCGGATAATTCTTTTGAACGCTAAAAACGACCCTTTAAAAAAACCGTATATTTCTATTGCCTGATAAGCATAAGCGGAACAGCTCGGGGTAAACCTGCACCTTGGAGGAAGAGTTGAAGATACTGCCTGATAACATCTAATCAAAAAAAGCGCAATTTGTTTCATAAAAAAACCTTTTAACGGCAATGAGTAATTAGTAATGAGTAATGAATAATTGTTGTGCGGGGCAAAGCCCCGCTTATCATTAGGTGCGCGTTCCGCGCACTCATTAATTACTAACTACTCATTACTAATTGCCTTTATAAAGTTTTGCGCTTTTAAGTGAATCGAGAATAATCTTTTTCAAACTTCCGTAATCCAGCGATGCTGTTTCGGGTTTGGATATAAATATCAAATCCAAACCGGGTTCCAGCGAATGCTTATTTGTTCTGAAAATCTCCCTCAATCTTCTTTTAGTCCGGTTTCTTATAACGGCAGTCCCGACTTTGCGCGGAGTGACCAGTCCGAGCCGTCTGATACGGCGCCCTTCATTTATATAAGCCAGAATTTTTATTTCTTTATTTTCGAGTTTACGCCCGAATTTAAAAACTTTTTTAAAGTCTTTCTGCAAATGAAGCCTTTCGCGATAAGAAAAAGAAAACCGTTTCATTTTAGAAGATAAGAAGATGGGATATTGGGATGTTGAGAGGTGCTGTGTCAATCAAACTGTTGCCGTTGCTCATCTTCTCAACCTCCCATCATCCCATCTTCTGCCTTTATGCGCTTAGCGTTTTACGGCCTTTTCTTCTGCGGGCGCTGAGCACTCTTCTTCCGCCCGGGGTTGCCATCCTGGCCATAAAGCCGATTTTCTTTTTTCTTCTGTCTTTGTTTGGCTGAAATGTTCTTCTCATTGCAATTAAATCCTTTGGAACTTAGTTCCGAAGCTAAGCTTCAAAGCTTTGCTTCTTTGAATATTTAGAAATACTTTGGTATTATATCTTAAATTGTGAAGAAAAATCAAATGCGGAGGCATGCATGTACAGAGGCATAGAGGCATGGAAACGGCAAAGACAAAAGGCGGCGTCTGTGCGCTTATGCCTCTATGTATTTGCGCCTCTGATTCTTTTTTTCTCAGGTATTTTTGTAGCGGAACAAAATTCTTTCGCGGAACAGAGTTCCCAAAACGGCATATATTCCGCTCCCGAGCCGTCTTACGGTATTGATAATACGGAAGAGCCGGACATTACCGGACGCTGGTTTGCCGTTGTCGGCGGACACGGGATTTACAGAAAAGTCGTGCTGAACATTACGAAAAACAAAAAAACGTATTTTGCGTCGCTTGGCGGCATGACTGACGATGAATCGGAAATAAAGGCGTCTTCCGTAAATTTTGAAGAAAACGTTCTGCAATTTAAAATAATAGAGCATGCATCCGATTATAAAGGCGTTCTGGGCAAAGACGGCGTAATACGCGGTAAATTTGTCTGGGAAAAGATGGATTTCGGCGTAATTTTTTCAAAGGAAGAAGTTAACAAGCCTCAGCGGCCGTCAAAAAACGGCGAAACTGCTGCGGAGAGCGGGGATAATGTTATCGGCGGCAAAGCAAAAAACGTTAATTATGAGTATGTTTGGGAAGAAGTAAAATTTCAAAATAAAGACGCCGGCATAATACTTGCCGGAACGCTCACGATGCCATACGGCAGCAAAGCCGAAGGATTTCCGGCGGTTGTGCTTATCAGCGGCAGCGGACCGCATAACCGAGACGGAGAATTTGCCGGACACAGGCCTTTTTTTGTAATTGCGGATTATCTTACAAAAAACGGCATTGCGGTTTTGCGTTATGACGACAGAGGCACGGGGGATTCCGGCGGAGTTTTTAATTTCGCGTCAACGGAAGATTTTGCCAAAGACGCGTCAGCTGCGATAGAATATCTTAAAACGAGAAAAGAGATCGACGTTAAAAATATAGGATTGATAGGCCATGGCGAAGGCGCCGCGATAGCTTCAATGATAACCGCAAAACAAAGACGCATTATGTTTACCATTTTGCTTGCCGGATACGCTCTGCCAGGCAGCGAAATTGTTTTAAAGCGGAAAGAGATGACAGGCAAAGCCGCAAAAATCGGCAAAAAAGAACTGAAGAACGAGATCAAAATAACCAAAGAAGTCATGAGAATAGTTATGGCCTCTGAAAATATAGGGCAGCAGAAAAACGATTTGATTCAATATCTCGGGAAAAGGTATGATAATTTTACTCCTTCGGAGTTTCCAAAAGGCGTCGGCAAAGCGGATTTTATTCGTAAGTATACCAACGAATACACGGGCGCATGGATGCGTAATTTTTTAAGATATAATCCGGCTGACGCGCTTGAAGAAGTAAAATGTCCCGTACTTGCTTTGTGGGGAAGTAAAGATTTACAGATTTCGCCGAAAAATAATATAAACGCCATGAGACAAGCATTGGAAAAAAGCGGCAACAGAGACGCGGCGTTTAAAATATATAAAGGTTTAAACCATATGTTTCAGGAATGCAAAACCGGACTGCCCGCGGAATACCCGTTTATAGAACAAACCTTTTCGCCGGAAGTTTTATCCGACATTCTAAAATGGGTGAAGGGAAAGATAGTAATAAATAAAAAGTGAAGAGTGAAGAGTGAAAAGTGAAGATACGACAAAAACAATGTCATTGCAGTATCTTCACTTTTCACTCTTCACTCTCCACTCTGCCGTTAAAAAAGGGGAGAAAAAATGAAAAAAGTTTTAATTATATTGGCGCTTGCTTTATTTGCGGCGCAGACGGTTTTGGCGGATGCGGAAAAAAAGATCGGTTTGATTTTTGACGGGGCTGCAAGGATACGTTATGAATTTTATAATCATAGCGTGCATGCGGGCTTGGCAGACGATGAACAAAGTTATTTCAGATTCAAATTTTCCGGAGGCGTTTTGGCAGACTTTTATGATATTTTTTCAATTTACGGAAAGCTCACCAATGAGAGCCGTTCGTACATATACAATGCCTTAGGCGATGCGCAATACGATATAGACGAAACCGTTATCGACAATCTTTTTTTTAACATTCCAAAACTCTTTGGCGCAATTGACATAAAAGCCGGAAGAATGGATTTGCCGCTCTCCGAATACGGAGAAGGTTTTTTGTTTGCCGACGGAACGCCTTTGGACGGCTCAAGGACGTTTTATTTTAATGCCGCAAGAATAAGATATTCCACGACGGAAAGCAGTATCGAACTTTTAGGCATATATGATCCCGAATACGATGAATTGTCCGTTATCAACGATAAAGACAAAAAATTAAATGATTCGCTTGAAAAGGCTTTTGTAATTTACGGCAGAAGCAAAATCAATGAAAAACTTTACATAGAGCCGTATTATATGCTGAAAACGGAAGAGTCGGGTCCGTTCGGCAAAGACGTGTCGATAAACGTTTTCGGATCTTACGTTAAATACGATATGGGAAAAGCCGCCGTGCGTGCGCAGGCCGCGGCGCAGCTGGGCAATTACGGAGATGAGGCAGGCCGCGCTTTCGGCGGATACGCGTATTTGGATATTCCGGTTAAGGATATTGTAAAGCCGTTCAGCATAGGATATGTCTACCTTTCCGGAGATGATGAAAGCACGAAAACGGTCGAAGCATGGAATCCCGTTTTTGGACGCTTTCCGATGCTGTCTGAGATAATGCATGTGCTTTATATACGGGAGTCCGGCTTGGGTTATTGGACAAATTTGCAGATGTTAAAATTTGAAGCGACTTTTAAACCTTTAGAAAAAATGTCGATAATCACAAGTTATAATTTTGTTTACGCAAATGAAACGATAACGAACACCGCAGGCACGATTTTCGGCACAGGAAAACACAGGGGAGATTTGATACGCTGCAGAGTGGGGTATAATTTCTCCAAAAATTTCAGTTCTTACATATTAGGCGAATATTTTATTCCCGGCGATTTTTATTATAAAGACGCACAAGACGCTTCATTTTTAAGAATTGAGTTTATGGCGAAAATATAGGTAACGGCAGAGAATAGATAATAGATAATAAAGAATAGATACCAAAGACTAAACGGCAAGTAACAACTGACGGCTGAGAAAAGATATGGCGTGTCCGGGGGAAGTGCGATATTACTGCGGCAATATCCAATTGAACAAAAGCCGTTAATCGTATCTATTATCTTTTATCTATTCTCTTTTATCTGTTCTCTATTATCTGTTTCTCCGCTTTTCAAGGAAATGTCATGAATTTTTTTAAATTGATTTTTACGTGCATGTTTTTTTTCGCCGCAAATTCTTTTGCGGCGGATGAGGATATTTTCCGGATCGTTAAAGAAGGGGATCTGCAAAAAATAAAGGCAGCCGTAAACGCGGACAATATCAATATGACAGACAAAGAAGGCAATTCGGTTTTACAGACAGCCGCGGACGCGGGAGCGTCGGGCGCGGTTTTAACGTATTTGCTTGAAACCGAAAAAAAAGCCGGAGGATCCGATATTTTCAAACTGCTGGAAAGCCGCGAAAGAGCGGAAGATTTTAAAGATAAGATAAAAGAAGCCGCTGCTTCCGGAGGCATAAACACAAGAGATAATAAAGGCGACACTCCTTTGCTGATAGCCGTGCAAGGTCTTGAAGACGCGGAAATTATAGATATTCTTATACAAGCCGGAGCGGACGTAAATATTACCGGTTCTTACGGCATAATGCCTTTGGTCATGACGGCAGATCCGCAGATCGTTGAACTTTTAATAAAAGCCGGCGCCGATTTAAATGAAAAGACGGCTAACGGTATGACGCCTTTGATGTCTGCCGCCTCCATAATCCCTGCGCAGCCGGAAAAAATTAAAATGCTGTTAGACGCCGGAGCGGATGCCGCGTTAAAAGACGCAGCCGGAAATACGGCATTGTCTTTTGCGGAAAGGGCCGGAGATAAAAGGGTGATCACGCTTTTAAGAAACGCGCTTCTTGAGATCGACGAACTCGTAAAAGAAGGGAATTTAGATCAGCTGAAAATATCCGTCAATGAAAAAAACGTAAATAAAAGAAACTCTTCCGGACTTACGCCTTTGATGGTCGCCGCCGGAGAAAAAAATCCGAACCTCAAAATAATCGACGTTTTGCTTGACGCCGGAGCGCAGGCAAATGATAAAGACGATGAAGGGCGCACGCCTTTGATCCATTGCCTTATCGCCGTAACGGACGAAAATATTGCCGCCGAGATCGTAAAAACTCTCATAAAAAACGGAGCGGATATAAATGTTAAAGATAACAGAGGGCTTGCTTCGCTGATGTATGCCGCCGGATTTGCGTCGTCCGCAAAAGCAGTTAAATTGTTGATTGAAGCGCAAGCCGACGTGAACGCGAAAGATAAAGAAAATCAAACGGCTCTTATATATGCGGCTTTGGGAGGTTTGCACATTTACGAAGACGTATTTTTCGGCATTGATATACATAAGCCCGACAGAGATCCTGAAATCGTAAAATTTTTGGCCGAAGCGGGCGCGGACGTGAACGTAAAAACCAAAGAAGGCTACCCTCTTTTGACTGAAGCGGTAATGGAATCAAGTCCGGAGATCCTCGACATATTGGCGAAATCAAAAGGAATTGATTTAAACGCAAAAGACATTGCCGGAAGGATCCCGTTAATGTACGCAAATGCGGAAAAAATGGATATTTTGATCAAAGCCGGCGCAAATATTGACGCAAAATACGCCGATAAAAAAGGTAATACTCTTTTGATGTACGCGGTTTATGCAGGCAGCAAAAGTTTTGCGCGTTCTTTGATCAAAGCGGGCGCGGAAATCAACGCAAAAAACAAAGAAGGCCGGACAGCTTTAATGTATGCCGCAAACGCGCAAATGCTTCAAATTTTGCTTGACTCCGGAGCGGATTTTAAAAAAGGCATGCCTTTTAAAGCCGCATCCGACGCGGACATGTATGAAATTCTGATAAAAGCCGGAGCCAAACCCGAAAGTATGACGGATGTAAAACATTCAAACGCCATATCGGCATTGCACGCGATGATCTATGCATATCCTGACGAGATCGGCAATGAAAAAGCGCATGCGCAGGCCATTGCCGATTTGATAAAAATGGGCGCGGACATTAATTTAAAAGATGAAAACGGCGACACGCCTTTGATGGCGGCTCTCTGCAGTTTTGCGACGGATACCGCCGGCAAAATGGTCAATCCCGAAGCGGTGAAAGTTCTTACGGCAAATAAAGCAGATCCGAATATTGCCAATGAAAAAGGCGAAAAGCCTTTATTTTACGCTTTAGAAAATGTACGCAATATTGAAATTATTAAAATGCTTGTCAAAGCCGGCGCGAATGTGAATGCGGTCGACAATGAAGGCAAAACGCCGTTGATGTATGCCGCGGAAAATTCTTTGGCTGATACGGCAAATGTTTTGATAAAAGCCGGCGCAAAACTTAATACAAAAGACAAAAACGGCAAAACCGCGGCAATGTACGCGGCTGAAAACGGTTTAACTTCCCGGATTTTTAATATTTTTGTCAAAGCGGGCGCGGACGTTAAGGAAATATATAAAAAAGATAATTTGAACAAAATAATGTTTAAAACATTAATGCGGCGCGAAAACGGCGTACGAAATATCCAAGCTTTGATAAAAGCCGGAGCTGATGTCAAAGCAAAAGACGAAAACGGACAGACAATATTGATGTGCGCGGCAAAAAATTATCCCGAACCGGATATTATAAACATACTTATAAAAGCCGGAGCAAATATAAAAAGCATTGACAATGAAGGGCGCACCGTTTTAATGTACGCTTTTATGAATACCTATAACGGTTTGGAACCCGAAACCGTGCAGATTTTGATCAAAGCCGGCGCGGAAATCAATGTAAAAGATAATGAAGGACTGACCGCGTTTCTTTACGGTTCACGGTATGCGCTTGTGAAAAATATGGAAGCGCTCGCTAAGAAAAAAGCCGATATCAACGCGCGCGATAATGACGGTAAAAACGCTCTAATGCACTGCGCAAGACATAATTCTTTTGCGATGATGAAATTTCTTATCAAATCCGGAGTGAATGTAAAAGCTAGAGACAATGAAGGCAAAACGCCTTTGATGTACGCGGCGCACTACGCCCCGTCGGAAAATTTTATGAACGTTTTAATTCAGGCCGGCGCCAATATAAAAGATAAAGATAACCAAGGCAAAAGAGCGTCCGATTACAAAAAAGAAGACGCAGCCGAAAAAACCCTGACAATAAGAACCGTCGACGACGTGGATTTTGACGGCGGGAACGGCAATTATCAATGATAAACGGTTATTTGCTTTTCCAACAATTCAAATTTTAAAGTTGTCTGTATAATATTTATGCTTATTGAAATACTGTCCTGACTGTCCTGTGGCTTGCCCTATACTTGCCCCGCAATTTTGTGATATTATATAAAACGCCATACTTAAACTATACAAAACGCCATTAAAATATTTTACAAAACGCCAAAATTATGATATAAATAACGGTGTCGGCAAATATGTAAAAAAGGTGTTTGTTATGAAAGAATATTACAGATGGCAAAACGTTTCTATTGAAAACGCTTTAAGAAAACGCAGGGTCGTTACATTGTCGGGCGCCCGCCAATGCGGTAAGACCACTCTTATAAAGCATATCACAAAAAACGCTCCGGAAAATTTTATATTTAGAACTTTAGACGATAAAGGGCTTCTGAAGTCCGCATTGGATGATCCTATAACTTTTGTAAAACACGCAAAAGGCTCTATGATTATAGATGAAGTTCAAAAAGCTCCTGATATTGTGTCTGCCGTAAAACAGGTTGTCGATAACAATAACCGCCGCGGACAATTTTTGCTGACGGGCTCTGCGGACATTACCTCTTTGCCGGAAGTTTCCGAAAGTCTGGCCGGCAGGGTAAAAAACATACGCTTAAGACCTCTTACAAACGGCGAAATTCTTGGAAGACGTCCGTCTTTCATAAAAAAATGTTTCAGTAAAGATTTTCCGTCGCAAATAAAAGGCTTTGACAAAGAAACGATAATCAAGATGGCTTTCAGGGGCGGATATCCGGAAGCCGTAAAAATGCATAAACGGGACAGAAAGGATTGGCATAAAGATTACAGAGAAGCTTTATTTAAAAGAGATTTAAAAAGTATAGCAAACATTTCAAGACAAGACATTATAAAAGAATTATTTGCGATTTTAAATTCCTGGTCAGGAAAATATATGGACTTATCAAACATAGGTTCTAATTTGGCAGTTTCAAAAATTACGCTGGGAACGTATATTAATGCGCTAAAAATTCTTTTTTTGTTTGAAAGCGTTAAGCCGTGGCTAAAAACGGATTATGACAGAGTAGGCAAAAAAGAAAAAATATACTCTACCGATACCGGAACAATGGTAAACAGTCTTGATTGGAAAGAAGAGGACGTTTTATTGGATTCTGATAAATCCGGCAAACTTATTGAAACATTGGTTTTTAACGAACTTGCCGCCCAAATAGATTTTTCGGGACATTACGATCTATATCAATACAGAGACAGGGCAAAAAGAGAAATCGATTTTTTAATAGAAGATTCTGACGGCGCCATAACGGCCATAGAAGTTAAATCAAGTGCTGTGGCGGATTCTTCGGATTTTAAACATATTCGCTGGTTTAAAGAAAATATGGCAGGCAATAAAAAGTTTACGGGCATTGTGCTTTACAGCGGAGAAAATACGATAATGTTCAGAAACAATATGTATGCCGTCCCGCTGGCGTCTTTGTGGGAATAGATGTTGTAATAAAAAGAGTGAAGAGTTGAGAGTGAAAAGTGAAGATAAGGAGTTTTGCCTCAGCGAAAACACAATATCTCCACTCTTCACTCTCCACTCTGCCGTTAAAAAAGGGAGAAAAATCATGAAAAAAGCATTGTCATTGTTTTTTGCGGTATTGTTTTATTTTAAGCGTGCAGCGGTTTTTTGTTTGGCATTATTATTATTTTTTGCTGTTCAGGGGTTAGCCGGGCAGACTGTAACCGTTATTAGTACTGATGTGTCGCACCATGTTTACGGTAACGGGGATAAAGACAATAATGGTTTTTGGGACTGGAGCAACCTCAGTGGTATGAAAGATCCTAATGATAATATTGTTACGGTTACCAGCAGTACGGTGGACGCTTCTGTTTACGGCGGATATGCCCAAAACGACTCCGGTTTTGGTTCTGTTGAGACTAGTAACAATGTTGTAAATATTGTAGATAGCAACGTACGGGGAGGGCGCATTTACGGCGGAGAGGCCTACAGCTATGGCGGCTCTGCAAAGGCTAATAATAATAGCGTAACCGTTATCGGCAGCACGGTGACGGGCTACGGAGTGTACGGCGGATATGCCCAAAACTACTCCGGTTTTGATTCTGTTGAGGCCAGTAATAATATTGTGAGTATTATAGATAGTGCAGTTAGCGGCTATGTTTACGGCGGGGATGCCAGAAGCAAATCCGGTTCTACTGCGTCTGATAACAATATTGTAACTATTACCGGCGCCAAAACGTACAGAGTTTATGGCGGGGATGCATGGAGCGATTCCTGGTCCGGCGCTGTTACAGCCAATAATAACAGTATTACAATCACAAGCTCTACGGTGAGTGGAGGTTTTGCCGGAGGGAACACTGGTATAGATTCCGGTTCAGGTTCTGCAATGGCTTACAATAATAGTGTAGCTATCACGAGCGGCACAGTGGGCTCATGGGTTGCTGGCGCGGAAGTCTATAGCGATTTCGGTTCTGCCTCAGCTAAAGACAATAGAGTAACTATCGCCGACACTACAATAACAATAAGCGGCATACCGTCTTTAGGCGCAATTTACGGCGGATATGCATGGAGCAGGTCCGGTTCTGCCGCAGCTGACAATAATATTGTGACTATTGCGAGCGGTACGGTAAACGATAGTATTTCCGGCGGGTATGCTGAAGTATATAAAGGGGACGGTTCAGCCGCGGTTTCAGATAATGCCGTTGCTGTTACCGGCAGCACGGTGAGCAGCGTTTACGGCGGGGAGATTTCTGTCGGTAAAGACGGTTCAGCTTTGGTTTCCGGTAATACTGCAGCCATCGCCAACAGCACGGTAAGCGGCATGGTTTTCGGCGGATATGCTTATGTCGATAATAATGGTTCAATCACGGTTTCCGGCAATGATATTGCTATCACCTCCAGTAAGATAAACAATGATATTTCCGGCGGGCAGGCCCAAGTCAATAATTACGGTTCCGCCTTGGCTTCCGGCAATACTGTCACTATTATTGGCAGTACGGTAGGCAGTACTTCCGGCGGCTATGTTTTCGGCGGGCAAGCTTCTGTCAATAAAGGTACAGCCACGGTTTCCGGCAATGATGTTACTATTACCGGCAGCACGGTGAATAGAAGTGTTTACGGCGGGCTTGCTTCTGCCGGTGAACATGGTTATGCCTTGGCTTCCGGGAATACTTTTACTATTATTGGCAGCACGGTGAGCAGCGTTTACGGCGGGTCTGCTGATGTTGGGGAGGTTTCTAACAATAAAGATAAGTCCGCTGCGGCTTTCGATAATACTGTAACCATCACCAGCAGTACGGTAGATGGTGAAGTTTTCGGCGGGTATACTTCTGTAAATAAAGGTACATCAGCCATGGCTTCCGGCAATGATGTTACTATTACCGGCAGCACGGTGGGTAGAAGTGTTTACGGCGGGTATGTTTCTGTCAGGAC
>JGI24702J35022_10000027_pt1 | contig 59034 bp, 54 predicted proteins | sample TergutTh196P4_FD_35022 | JGI IMG/M metagenome (IMG submission 35022) | reverse complement strand
CCTCGATAAACCACTGTTGGAAATCCACCCTCAGACCTCTTTATCAAATTATATAGGCCAAACTGCTAGATATAGCTTAGACTCACAACATATTTCATTTTACGCGCATATTTTTCTACGCGCTCCTTACGCTAAATGGTGGCACGATTCACAGGTTTTCGACCACTTTTGTAGGTCAGGCTCCGACGGGATCGACCTTTTTGTCCGGCAGACATACTTAGGTAATGCAATGCACTGCATACAATGGTACGCTCTTGATACCATTCTCGAAGCCGAAATTCTTAGTCGAAGCCCGAATTGAGTAAGCCGGTTGGTATTGGCGGATAAAGGCGTTCAATCCCATTGACGAGACATTGCTACCTGACTTCACCTCGATGGGGATAACGTTGCCTTGCTCGTCTTGAAAGACGAAATCGACCTCGCCTCGGCTTGCTGTTCCCCAGTAATACGCCTTTATGCCATTCGCTACCAGTTGCTGTATGACATAGTTCTCAGTGAGGCTGCCCCTGAAACGGGCAGTTTTCGGGCCAGTGTCCAAGAGATCAGACAGCAACGTATTATTGGCTGCAGCTAGCAATCCGGTATCTTCGTAATAAGCTTTGAACGACTCTGCATCCTCAAAGGATCTGAGAGGTGAGAGGCCGTCCGTTACCTGTGTGCAGAGCGTTATCATTCCGGCTGCTACCAACCACTCCAGGGCATAGTAGTATTCACGCGCTCGGGCATTCTTACCGATCACCTGGTATTTGAACTTCGTGTTCTCTTTCGCCAGTTGGTTCGGTAGCGACCTCCAGACCGCATGAATCTTGGCACTGTCTGTCGCGTCGGCAAATCTAAGCATATCGGCTATATAATCGGAGGCAATGGTGCTTTGAATCAGTCGGGCTTTCTCGAAGGATCCTTCCTCGCAAAAGGCTTGGACTGCTTCAGGCATCCCGCCGACGAGCAGGTAGTTTCTAAACAGGTCAACGGAAGAATCATGAAGCGCAAAGGATTCGTCGTTTTCGAAATGGTCTCTGATAGCCTCAGCAAGCTGGGCTTTTCCTGATGCCCAGAGAAACTCCTCGAAATCCATGGGATGCATATCCAAAGCTAAGGTCTTCCCCACCGGATAAGAGCCGCTCTGTCTCTTGAGCGTCACCCCCAGCAGACTGCCTGCGGCAATCAGATGGTATTCGGGTGCATCTTCGCTGAAATACTTCAAAGAAGTCAATGCTTCCCCGCAAACTTGGATCTCGTCAAAGAACAGCAATGTGGTCTCTGGATCGACAGTCGTCTCCCTGTCTAGCTCGATATTACGTATGATGCTTTTTGGGTCTAGGCTTTGACGGAAGTAATCAGCAGCGTTTGGCTGGCGGGTAAAATCAAGGTGGACAACCTGTTTGAAAGCTTGTTCGCCGAAAGCCATCACAGAGTAGGTCTTACCTACCTGGCGTGCCCCTTTGATAAGCAATGGTTTGTGATATTTACTATTCTTCCATTCGAACAGCTGAGCTTCGGCTTTCCTTTTCATCCTGCTCCTTATGTGCTTTAGGGTACTTGGGGTGCAAGCTCTTGTTGTGGATATTTGTGTAGAATATCACATAAATTCGCGAATTATTGTGATGCATATCACATTTTATCATAAAGATCCAACCCTCCCAAGCTGGACCGACCTTATAGGACAACCGCTCCTGCCGGTTTGGCAGGCTCGTCCTATCCCAGTATTGTTAGCTGCTGGATGTGTCGCGATTATTGCACGGTTGACAAAAAAGAGGCGCAGGCGCCGGGAAGGCTCGTGATAGCTAGTCCTCAAGCCCCAAGCGAGGTCACCGGAATGACATAGACTCCCTCTGGCGTCTGGTACTTGAAGTCGGCTTTCCCGACCAGTACCGCCAAAAAGGCTGGTTCGCGGTTCATGGCTGCGGGATTTGACAAGACCTTGTTCCGCAGTCGAATCAGGTTCTTCACGCCCTCATCCACCTTGGCTTGGCTCAACTTGATTTCGAAGGCAGCCCACCTGCCGTCCATCAACTCGATAATGGCATCCACCTCCAAGCCATCGGAGTCGCGGTAATAACAAAGGTCATTGGCTCTGACCGCACTTAAGGAAGAAGAGTATATCCTCAGGTCACGTAAACAAAGCTCCTCGAACAGCTGACCGAACATCTGCATCTCGCCAAGCAGGCGCTCGGAATCCGTACCCAAGAGTACCGCTGGGATCGATGGGTCTACAAATGATCGTTTCGGCTTGCTGCGTAAACGAGACCGAGACTTGATCGGTGCATCCCATCCGTTAAGATCTTCGATTATGTAATGATCAGCGAGGAATTTTAAATATTTGCTGATGGTGGTCCGAGTTCCTGTTTTTACATGGATGTCACCGTCTTCGAGGCTCATATCTTTCATTAAAGTCTCCATGGTCACACTGCTACCGATATTTCGGGCAAGGGATCGTAACAGCTTGCGTAGAGTCTGCTCGTTTAGCCCTTTACGCTGCGCGTCGCTTGTTATCAGGGCTTCGATGTATTGACTGGGGATAAGACCTATGTCTTCCTCATGGCTAATATTAAGTAATCCCGGCCAACCGCCTGAACAGATGTATGCAGCGATCCTCCTTAGGTCTGTTTGCACGGCTCCTTTGGTAAACTCACCATTAAAGAGACCTGCTAAGGAGACAGACGCATCAGATGCACCTACCTCCGACAAGCTCATTGGGCGCATCTTCAACCTAGCGATCCTGCCTGCTCCGCTATGTGAAACCTGCCCCTTATTGGGTGTTGAGGATCCCGTGAGTATAAACAGGCCCTTTTTACTACCAGCATCATCGACCTTCCTGCGAGTGTTATCCCAAAGGCTGAGAACAACTTGCCATTCATCGATGACATGCGGCGGCTCACCTTCAAAAGCAAGGTCAGGATCAGCCTCTATTAATGATCTAGTCTGTGCATCATCCAGCTTGATTACGCTGTTACCATGGGCAAGAGCTGTCCAGGTCTTGCCGCACCACCGGCAACCAACAATCTCGACTGCACCGAAAACATCGAGATATCGTTTAAGAAGGTTGTCGACAATTCGAGGCTTGTATTCTCCAAGGCTGATCACTGGGTCTCCTTCCTTTTCTATTTACATGCATTATAGCACTTAAACATAGATGTTACGCAAAATAGAGGCAATCCACTATACAAAATAGAGGCAACTCACTTTGCAAAATAGAGGAAAGGACAACACCGATCTCTATCAAACTACAGTATGTGCACCGCTGTCATCGAGCTTAATCTTCTCTGCCAGATCAGCCACAGCGTTATAGTTGTGGCGCTTGGCGTTGATGCTAAGAGCGTTTCTCTCTTGCAGCCTTAGCAATGAATCTGTCCAATAAGCTACCATTGCGCGACGCACACCAGCCAATGAGAGGAACTCCTGGCAAGTAGCGAAGTCACCTTCGAAGTAGACAGATATCGAATCAGCTAGGGCAGATTTGTAATCGCCCACATATAAACCACCATTGTGATTTTCGATCCAATCGCAGCTTTCTTCATGCCTTAAAATAGCATCATCCATATACAGCATGTTGATCTGTTGAGGCTTTCTTAGACTACTGAAAGCTACTTCATGTAAACCGATGTTGATAGTGAAGTACCTACCTCCAGCAGTGGATGTGAATAGACTTAGTGTCCAAGCGCCTTGACTATCAAGCCAATTTGTCAAGCCAGATATACGGAATAAGCTCATCAAATACTCTGCAAACGGCTTGTCTTCGAACATCCTGTCGATCACTGGGCGGTACAACAGCAGTTCAGGGTCGATTGATTTAAGCTTCTGCGAAGCCTCGTATGGGCTGATTGCGAATAGCTCCTTCTGCCCAGCTATACTGTCGACCAAACTGTCTCGAAAGGTATAGTGGAGACTGTGCTCCACGCTTCGCCAGTCGCTGATTTGCCGAAAATCGTAGAGGCTCCATGGCGCAAAGAGACTGTATGGCTCACTTGTGTTGATCTCTTTCAAACGCTTCATCGGTGAGATACTGGTTCCTCCGATTTTTACGTACCTTGAGTTGGGGCTTGTCAGTATATATACATATCCAGCTTCAGGTTGCTCATTCATTGTTTACCTTCCAAATAAGATATAGATTGGCGGGGAAACATAGCAACTAGTTTTACTTTGTTACTATGCATGCGTTAAATAATCTGGCATAGCATCCCAGGTTTGACCTAACAAGGTTCGCCCAGACTTCTTTTTATTTGTGCCTCCCCACTGTTTGAAGTAGAAGAGTGTGTTTTGTTGTTCGCATTGATTCTTGATATTAATAACCCATTCCTCCAGCATCATCCGTGCACCCCATCCGCTTTCTCCACCGACCACAGCCCAATCTATACCATCGAGCCTAACGACACCGATTTCATCTAGCAGTGGTTCGAATGAGATGAACTTGATGGCTGCTGGTGTCTTCCTTAGTTTGTCGATTCGGTCTTTATGCCTACCATTCTCCACAGTGACGCCCAGCCATATATTATCTGTCCAAATCAAGCGGCTAGCCTCAACACAAAGCCTTTCCGTACGCTTGGTGAGAATTTGGAGATATGTTGTTGGTTGTCATTCATGACTTGGAAAACCTTTGAGATGAACTCAAATGGCACATCTTCGTGGAAAAGGTCGGACATGGAATTGACAAAGACCCGGTTCGGTTTCTTCCAGGAATAGGGATCGTCTAGGCAATCTTCATGTATGGTGAGCTCGAAGCCATTCGAGTATTTTGCACTACCCATCTTCTGCAAGCGCGAAGCCATGCGGGCTGCGTAGCAGTTAACACAGCCTTCTGATGTTTTCGTGCAGCCTGTGACTGGGTTCCAAGTGCTGTCTGTCCAGTCGATTTTTGATCTGAGAGACATGATTCATCACTCCTCATAAATATGTTCAAGTATGTAGTTAACCCCTCTGAGAGCTAATTCACCAACTTTTTTACTGGGGTTACTTGCTGCAAAACAGAGAAGGAACATCGGGGAATTTTTACTATTCATTAGTAGTGCACGGTTCGGAGCAACCCAATTTTTCAATGCTGTAGTATAAAAACCCAGGTAACTCTCTTGCGTTTTGAGCTTTTGCATTGTCCAAAAGCCCCCATATGCCTCTTGATCAGCCAACTTGCCTCATACTCCATTCAATATTTTGAAGCTGTCGATATTAGGATCGATACATGATACTTCAGTGTTTGTAATACAGAGTAGTAAAAGTAGCGAGGCATATGGGCAATTTTTCCTGTTCTAGCAGTCTGGATGGATGATATAAATCGTGCGTTCGTAGTAATTCACATCTAAAAGTGAAAGTTACTGCGTTCGTGGTAAAATGCACATGAAATGATACAAATAGTGCGAACGCAGTAACGAAATGCCATATAAGCAAGGAGATCGCCAATGAAGATCAACAACCCAGAAGAGCTGGGTAAAGCGATCAGGCTACGTCGGAAAGAGCTTGGTTACACACAAACGGAGCTTGCCGACTATAGCGGCTGCAGCCTGACATTCGTCTCGTCCTTGGAACGAGGAAAAATGACAGCGGAGTTGGGAAAAGCCATGATGGTTATTAATACGCTTGGCGTTGACCTGCTCTTTGAGCAGCGTGGGCAATATCGAGTAGCAAGGAGTTCAAGTGGCCTCACTTAAAGTTGAGAGATACTATCAAGGCAGCTTCGAGCTCATTGGGAGACTCGAGTCCAGCTCTGCATATGACATCAGTTTCCATTACGACGAGCAATACCGTGCCGATTCAAACGCTGTTCCCTTATCCCTATCTCTGCCGCTAGCAAAGTCATCCTACTCTATCGATGAGACCTTGCCTTTCTTTGAAGGCTTGTTGCCTGAAGGCCAGGCTCTAGAAAACTTAGCTTATGGCTTAGGCATTTCACCATTGAATATAATGGATCTGTTACATGCTGTTGGAAGGGAGACAGTCGGTGCTATTCGAATCGGTTTGGCACATGACTTCGACCTAGAGCAGTCGGCGTATATACCGTTGACTGAAGATGATATCGAGCAGCTCTCAGATAAAAGCGGCGTGGCTGCTCCGTTGTTGCTTCGTAGGGCGAAGCTTTCTTTGGCTGGTGCCCAGAGTAAGATCGGGCTATACATACTTACAAAGCACGATGGCGAGAAAGCCTTTTACCTTCCGAATGGTGTGGCGGCTTCGACCCACATAATCAAAGTTGATAGCGATAAGTATTACGATCTGGTACCCAATGAGTGGTATTGTAATTCATTGGCTCGGGCATGCGGTTTGGACGTGCCTGTCATTGAGATAATCAATACTAGTAGGCCAATGCTCGCTATTAAGCGCTTTGACCGAACCATGAAGTCAGACAGCCCATATTTCAACGGACTGCCATCACCTATCCGTCTACATCAAGAGGACTTCAGCCAAGCGCTCGGCATCAACAGGGTTATGAAATACGAGATGGGGGATAACGATTATCGTCAGATGGTATCAGCATTGATCCGTGAATATTCGGCAAGCCCATTGCATGACATCGAGGCTTTAGCAATGCTGGGATGCTTTGACTTCCTGATCGGAAACTGTGACAATCACCTGAAAAACATATCGATCATCTACAGCGAAGACTATCAGAAGATTCGCCTCGCGCCATTTTATGACCTGCTCAGTACGACCGTCTATGAGCTCGATCGTGAAATGGGTATGCGTATAGGATCAACCCGGAATATCGACCAGGTCGAGAGGAATGATTTCACACTGATGGGTTCAAGCCTAGGCATAAGTCGTAAACGTATGTTTAACCTGCTGGACGAAATGCGAGAGCGGCTCAACTTGGCAATCGCTGGCGATGCCACTGACGAACTGTCTAACATTCAAAGCTCAGAGAGTCAGGTCATAAAGGAGATAAGACAAGGCACGCTAAGGCGCATCTCCATGGTCGGTTAGCAACGTTGGTATAAAACTACCGAAACCAGATAAATGATGAAAGTGATTATCTATGCCGCATGTGCTAGACTTGTGTGAGTGAGTGTGTGAGTTATAATGTAAAGAAGAGGGTTCCCATGAAAGATAAGTACCAGCTAACTCGCGAAGAAAATACATTCCTCGCACATAAAAAATGGGATGAGAGCATCTTTAGCGGCATGCGCATGGAGAACCGTAACGTTACCTTTCCTCAAACCCAGACCATCCTCAACGGCATCAATGTCGCCGGAGTGGAGTTAAGTGACATTCTTGCGATTTTGAATATGCGTGATGCTTGGAAATACCTCCTGGATAATCTCGATGAGAAGCTAGACATTGGCTTTCTCTGTCGAATACAAAAGAGAGTTGCATACCGGGAAGCGCTGAGCTGGGGTGAGCTACGGACAGGGGCAATCGGCATCAGCGGAGTTGATTACCTGCCGCCGATCCCAGACGCAGCCGGAGCCGAGCTTGCTTTATTAGGTATATTGGCTGCTAATGAAGCAAAAACGCAAATTGCTTTAGATGCATTCGCTTGGATCTGCATGAGCCAGCTTTTTTGGGATGGCAATAAACGAACAGCCCTGTTAGCCGCCAACAAGATATTGATTGAGAGCGGTGCCGGCCTGCTCTTGGTGCCTGATGCCCGCATGGTTGATTTCTCAAGATTGTTGAGTGGGTATTACGAGACAGGAGATCAGTCTGCCCTAGCAGACTTTCTTTATGAATATTGCATAATCGGGATCGATTATCTAGCACCTGAAACTGATACCGAGTCAGTTGGAAGTATGATCACAAGCCAAAAAAGCGAGCCCGCAAGGTCAGCCGCCTGGCTGAAACAGGCCCGTCGTCAAAAGAGTTTCACACAAAGAAGCCTAGCCCTCACCATCGGGGTTTCTACCAGCGCAATCGCCAATATCGAACAGGGTCAGCGTAAAGGATCAGCTGAGCTTTGGGATAAGATCGAGCGGCTTTTATCCTGATTCTATCAGATGATCGTTGACTTCATCAATCTGTGCTGCTATTCTGTAAGACGGTATTACAAGATTTGAACTAGGAGGTAGCATGGCGAACACAGCAACCGTCACAGCCCGTGTGCCGCGCGAGATCAAGCGACAAGCCGAGAAGGTACTTAAGCAGCAGGGCATGACGCCGACAGAAGCCATCAACAGGCTTTATATGGCTGTAGCCAAACAAAAGGAATTCCCGGTAGAGGCACTGCCTGACCCCCATGCCTTTCCCGAGCCGGGGGAGCGTCGGCTGGATCTGAACAAAATGGAGAATGCGCAGCTAGAGACATGGGAAGCACTGAAGCGGCTTGCGAAAATACGAGTCGAGGATTGGGGGGAAGACTTCGATAAACCATACAAGCAAATCATCGAAGAGGGGAGGAGGCGTGATTATGAAGCTCTTTCTTGATACTAATGTGATAATGGACTATATAGGTAAGCGTGGAGATGATGGTGTAACAGCTGAGTTATTACAGTTAACAAAAGCATTCGGTGACGCGGATTTAGTTGTTTCAGCAAAATCATACACAGATGTATTTTTCACTTTGCGACGTTATATGGATACTTCAACCCTGCAGCAAGCGATTCTCGATACATTGAGTCTCTACCAGGTCTGCGCGATCGATGCCGATGACATCGCCGCTGCCTGCCAGATGGGTTGGGATGATTTCGAGGATGCATTGATAACCGTTGCTGCCGAGAAATGCGGCGCCGATTACCTGATCACCCGAGATGTGTCTTTTAGGAAAGCCAGGGTTCCGCTGCTTACGCCGCAGGGCTTCTTCGACTTGATGCGTGAGATGGGCATCACCTATTCGATCGTTAGCTTGGACGATTAGCAAAGCCATTTGCATACTGGGTGCAATTAGCATCATTCATTAGAGCCCGACTTAGGCCCATTGGGATTCTATTAATCCTAAGTGAAAGGTTTCATGTGATATTGGCCAAACAGGCTCAAAGGAATATAAACGATGGCAAAGGTTTTATCCAGAGCACCTGCTCGCTGGCTTTCAAGTGTTCTTGCAGACTTTCTCCTCATAAGTATTGTCTTTAAGCCAAGATACGTAGCTATCAATAAACTCACTAACTGTAGACATCAAGGCTCCCTTGTGTGGTCACGTGTAACTAATTCAAACAAAGACTCTTATTAGTTGCAACACGTGTAACTAACGCTGCATGTCTAGCGCTATGAAAGGCACACGTTCAAAGACAACCAACGAAAGCTTCAGCCCAAGGCTCAAGCAAAGTCACTGGGATAATGTAGAATCCATCAGGGTCTTCTCCAAAGTCTATGCTTTGCTGACTAATACAATCATGGAAGCTGATGCAGCTAGCAGCCACTCACATCAACGAAAAAAAATCAAACTTGGCTACTCAGGATCTTTCAGATATAGGTCAAGTTCTTGTGATGATGGAAAATCCAACCAACCATCGGGCACAGTTGCCTCGCTATGGCAACCTGGACGAGCGCAGATATTCACCGATGCACGGTGGGCTTTATGGCAGTCACCACATGAAAAATCACCATGGAAGTCATCATGCGGGTTAAAAGCCTGATCGTCTGTAGCTGCTGCTAATGATTCACGTGAATCGATTGTGCTTCCGCTTGAACTTACATGGTGGCAGTTACCATTTAGACAAAACTCGTCCTCATCTAGTTTTCTTGCACTGGTCAAATCGGTAAGGTCACGTTCTGACAGCGGGTAGTAGTAGTTGCCGGGAATCCAGGCTAGTCCTTCACCGACCATTTCACCAATTGTAGGGACATGGCAATCCAGACAGCCCTCACCAGCTTCACGATGTGTAACGGCTAACATAGAAGAAGCGTCAGATACTTCGTTACCATATTTATCAGTTGCTGAGCTGCCTGAAGTAGCTAGATAGGTTTCGTAATACTCATCCATCGGGGTATGGCAAAAAGCATTACAGAAGCTTGGTTGCTCATGCCATATCCAACCACCGACTCCGGCTCCAGCTAGGATGACGAGTATTGCTCCAATTACAACTATCCTTTTCGAGCTCTTCTTTTTTGAAACAACAGGCTCCTGTCCGTCGTCTGTAGCTTCATTATCGCTAGCTTTAGCCTTTGTATTCTCACTCATACTGCCCCTTTCAACTTGTTTCATATATAAATCCAAGTCATAATCAGTATATCAGTCCAGACACTGTACTTGAAAGTGTTACCGAATAAAAGCATTAGACAGCATATATGAGAAATCGATGTAAAAATATGAATTAATTGTAACTTTGTGTTCGGTGGACAAGTCACAAATGGATGTGTAATATATTCAACGGTCACGAGAGTGGCTTTTTTAATCAAATGCGAAAACATTTGAGTTCCGCAAACGGTGTCATAGCACCGTGTTCGCAGTTTAAATGTAGCCTAAACCCAAGCGCTGTCGAACTGAACGATTTTATCCGTTATAGTGCTGTGGAGAGGGTATTGTGATCGGGAATAAACGTTTTGTTGGCGAGTTGGTTCGTAAAATATTGACGTCTATAGTATCTGTGGCCTTGTTATTTTCATGTATTACTGTTTTTGCAGATTTATCGACTGGAGGAGCCAGGATACTCGGTGTTGGCAGGATTCAGAGCACCTCTGAAGCTGTTCCTGTCACATCCACTGAGAGGCTTGTTTTTCCGTCCTCGGAAGTACAGAGCCCGATTGTTAGCGCATCAGATTTGGCTACGCCAATCGACCGCGATGTGGCTATCAACGAGCCTGCCCCGAGGCTGCCAAGCCCGATAATCTACAATGACAATAATTATGCTGGCGATGAGATAGCCTGGAGCAGCGGTTTGGCTTCTGCTTATGGCGATGGTTTCATCGGTAATTCAACTGCCCGAGGCACATTGCTCACAGAGGACAGCATGGGAGTCGCTGTACCTGCTGCTTGGGGCTATTTGCTCGGTCGTACGATTCAAGTTGAATACAACGGACAAGTAATCACAACAGTAGTCGACGATACGGGCGACTTTGCTAGACTAGGTCGTGTCCTTGATTTGCAACCTGGTCTATGGAGGGCTTTTGGCTTTGACGATGAGAATGCCTGGGGAGTAAGGATGGTCCGTTATCGCATTCTTTATTGATAAAAGCGGCCAACTAAGCTCAAGAGTCAATGCAGTTAAATGACTGTATCGAAATAATATCAATCACGTTATATGCTGCTGGCCAGGCCAGCAGTGTTCGTGGTGACCAAAAGCATCCTAACCAAATAAAGACTAGCGCTCGGGCTCACACAAATGATGAGCCCGACAGCGCTGATGGCTCATCAATAATTGAGTTGACTGTGCAATTCATAGACCCCTCTCGGCGCCTTAACGATAGCCAGACTTTGGAATTGATAAAAAAGCACCCATCGATCATAAAGCATGCTTGTAGGCAGGCAGGAAAAGGCCTTTTTGGGGAGAAAATCAAGCAAGCCAGGCTACCGCATGTCTTAGAGCATTTGATAATCGATTTGTTTGTGCAAGACAGGGCTAAACAGTATGCAGGCAACACTGCATGGTCGGATCGAAAAGTTGGAATTGCCACAATTAGGATTGGTTTACCTGAAAGCCTTGGCGAAGTCACAGACACAGGCTATTCGATCTACCAGCAGCTAATTAGCAGTGCAGTTAATGAGTTGAACGAATTTTGCATGGCAGGAAATGTAAGCCATTTCAATGAATAAACCGCCATTACGTTTCTTTTTTAATATGGAATGTCTTTTAAGCTGATTCTTGTGCTAGTATCATCCGATATTCATTTGACTATTTGGAGGTGAACTATGGCTAGTACAGGACTTGTTCAATTAGATGATTGGGTGGATCTGTATGCATCGCGTGTCGAGACTATGCGATCCAGCGCAGTAAGGGACCTGTTTGCTGCAGCATCACGCTCCGACATCATATCTTTATCAGGCGGGATGCCAGATATACGTAAACTGCCCTTAGACGAAGTTGCCGAAGTAGCAGCTGCAGCTGTTCGTGAGGAAGGCGTAGCAGGCTTACAGTATGGAGACACACAGGGTAGGACAGAGACCAAAGAGTTGATCTGTTCTTTGATGACCGACCTGCATATCTTCATCACCGTTGACGACTTGACCATTACCACTGGCGCCCAACAAGCCCTTGACCTGATTGCTAAAACGTTTATAAACCCAGGCGACCTGATTATTACCGAAGGGCCGACATACTTAGGCGCACTTCAAGCATTTTCGGCTTATCAGCCTGAAATACTAACCATCGATATGGACGATCAAGGCCTAAGAACCGACCTCTTGGCGGCTGAGCTGGCCAAAAGGGGCAAGCGTTGTGCAAAGTTCCTATACACCGTACCGAACTACAATAACCCAGCTGGTGTGACGATGAGCTATGAACGCCGCCAGCATTTATTGGAGTTGGCAAACGAATACGAGATTCTCATTGTCGAAGACGACCCATATGGGCGACTGCGCTTTGAAGGAGAGGCTATTCCCAGCTTACGCTCAATGAACGACCAGGTTATCTACCTCGGTACAGTCTCAAAAATGTTCGCACCAGGGCTGAGGACTGGCTGGGTGATCGCTCCCTTGCCGATCAGGCAAAAGATCAACTTGGTAAAACAAGGCACTGACCTATGCGGCTCGGCCCTTTGCCAAGTAATCGTCGAGCACTACTTCAAATCAACCGATTGGCGTGCCACCTTAGACAGCATGATTGAAAAGTACCGCGAACGCCGGGATGCGATGCTGGCTGCCCTAGAAGAGTATTTTCCTGCCGAAGCCACATGGACTCATCCAAGTGGCGGCTTCTTTGTCTGGGTAACGCTGCCTGAGTATCTCGATACTGCGCATCTCTTAAATGTTGCTCTGGATAAGGGCGTGACCTTCGTGCCTGGAGACGGTTGTTACCCTGCAAACAGCGGCTTAGGCAAAAACGCTATGCGTATAGCTTTTTGTTATGAAGAGCCGGAGCTGATACGTGAAGCCATTAGGCGCCTGTCATTGGTGATTGACGATGAGATGAAACTGCATGCAGGCTAGCAAAGATTGTTATGCTTACTAATATATGGCTTAAATAAGAAGGCTAGGTATAAAACCTAGCCTTCAAACAACTGAAACGACTAATTTGACGCTTGGCTTATTCGCTGATCATCTCGAACTGGGAATTGTACATCCTTGCATAAGCACCGTCACGGTCAAGCAAGTCGTTATGAGTTCCTTGTTCGACAATGTCCCCGTTTTCGATAACAAGTATCAAGTCGGCATTGCGAATAGTGGACAGCCGGTGGGCAATGATAAAGCTGGTACGGCCGACCATTAACAGATCCATTGCTTTTTGGATTTGTAGCTCGGTACGGGTATCGATAGAAGACGTAGCCTCGTCTAAGATCAATATCTTCGGGTCGTGCAGAACAGCTCGAGCAATCGTCAACAACTGCTTTTGACCTTGCGAGACATTCGTTGCATCTTCGTTCAGCTCCATCTGGTAGCCATTCGGCAAGGTCCTGATGAAGTGGTCAGCCTGGGCAATTGTCGCAGCATTGCGGATCTCTTCATCCGTAGCATCCAGGTTTCCATACCGGATGTTGTCGGCAATTGTGCCGTTGAACAGCCAGGTATCCTGCAATACCATGCCCATCATCGACCGTAAATCGTCACGCTTGAACTCGCGTATGTCATGGCCGCCGATCATAATACTGCCTGCATCCACATCATAGAAACGCTCCAGCAGTTTCACAATCGTTGTCTTTCCAGCACCTGTATGGCCGACGATAGCTATTTTTTGGCCAGGATGCACTTCAGCAGAGAAGTCATTGATGACTGTCACCTCGGGGTCATAACCAAAGCGAACGTTCTCGAAACGGACAGAGGCCTCGATCGCCTCTGGGTCAATAGCCTCTGCATCTGTGACTTCTGGTGCCAGCTCCTCTTCTTCGAGCAGCTCAAAGATACGCTCTGCACCAGCCATGGTTTGTTGGAGGATCGACGAAATTTGTGAAATCTGGACAATCGGCATTTGGAAGCCACGCTGATACTGAATGAAAGCCTGTATGTCGCCGATGGAGATCCCGCCTTGAATGGCCAGCCATGCACCAACTATACAGACCAAGACATAGCCTAGGTTACCTATCACACTCATGATCGGCATCATTAAGCCGCTGATGAACTGTGCCCTCCAAGCTGAGTCGTACAGCTTGTCATTGCTCTTGTTGAACTCGTCTGTAATAGCATGCTCGCGGTTGAAAGCCTTGACAATAGTATGTGCCCCATAGTTCTCTTCAACCATCCCATTGACCTCGCCAAGATAAGCTTGCTGGTTAACGAAGTGTTTCTGGGAACGCTTGACAATAAAGGAGACCACTATTCCAGAGATCGGTAAGCTGACCAAGGCGATCAAAGTCATTATCCAGCTTATCGAAAACATCATGAACAAGGTACCGACCATGGAGGTCAACATCGAGATAACCTGCGTGATTGATTGCGAGATATTCTGTTGGACAGCGTCCACATCATTAGTAATACGACTCATGATGTCGCCAGTGCTTACCCTGTCAAAGTAGTTTAAGGGAAGCCGGGAGATCTTTTCATCTATGTCTTTGCGCAGCGTGTAACAGATGCGGTTAGAGACAAAGGTCATGATCATGCTTTGGACAAACTGGAAGGCAGCACTAGCAAGGTAAAGTGCGATTAAAGTAAGGAGTATCTGGCCGATCCTGTTAAAGTCCGGGCCAGGACCGGTACCTGCAATCTGTTGCATAACGCCTTCGTATAAGACCGTTGTGGCACTGCCTAAAATACGCGGGCCAAAAACACCAAAGACGGTAGAAGCTGCTGCCAAAATCATCACAATGACCAAGGCGAACTTATAACCGCCTAAGTAGCGCATCAGTTTGAAGAAGGCACCTTTGAAGTCCTTGGCTTTCTCTGTCGGCATACCGATCGGCCCACGGCCGCCGCCTCCAGGGCCCATGCGGACTCCGCCGCCTCGGCCGCCGGTCAAACGCTGCTGCCCGTCTGCTGTAAAGGACATTTGCCGTTGGCCGCCAGGGCCGCCAGGGCCTCCAGGGCCGCCAGCAACAGGGATATCTGGGCCACCGGGGCCTGGGATATTACCGTAACGCCTGGTACCGTTGACTCCGTTTTCGGTAAACGTGTGGTTTTCCTCTGGATTTATATGATTGTCAGAGACATTGTTGTCAGTACCAAATGAATTAGTCATTATGACTCACCTCCTTCAGTTAACGAGACTAAGCTTGCTGATTGTGCAACCTCGGCAAGCTGTGTGGAGGCTATCTCGTAGTAAGTGGGACTGCTGACCAATAGTTCCTCGTGGCTGCCGCTATCGACAATTCGCCCCTCTTCGATGACATGGATCACATCAGCATCCATGATTGTGCCAATTCGCTGTGACACGATCAGCAAGGTGCTGTTGGAAGTGTGTTCTCTCAGGGCTTTCCTCAAGGCGGCATCAGTTGTGAAGTCTAAGGCAGAGAAGGAGTCATCAAACAGGTAGATGTCTGGGTTGACAGCCAAAGCCCGGGCAATCGAGAGCCGCTGGCGCTGGCCGCCGGAGACGTTAGCCCCGCTTTGGGAGACCGGTGTGTAGAAGCCTTCTTCACGGTCAGCGATAAAGTCTATCGCTTGGGCTACTGAGGCAACGTCGATATAGTCGTCATAGCTCAAGGCGTCTTCAGCAACGCCATATGCGATGTTCGAGGCAATCGTCCCACTCATCAGAATACTGCGCTGAGGGACATAGCCGATATGCCTGCGCAGCTCTTCTTGGGTCAGGTTACGGACGTCGACGCCGCCTACCTGTACTGAGCCTAAGTCTGTGTCATAGAAACGAGGGATCAGGTTCAATATACTTGACTTGCCTGAGCCTGTCGGGCCAATGAAGGCAATCGTCTGGCCTGGATAGGCAGTGAAGTTGATGTTTTCAAGGGCATACTCGTCGGCATTCTCATACTTGAAACTGACATCTTTAAACTCGATCATCCCGCGTTTGCTTTCATCGATCGACTCCGGATTGGTAGGATCAGAGATTGCCGGTTCAGTCTCTAAGACTTCCATGATACGCACTGCGCTGACCTGGGCACGAGGAATCATGTTAAACATCATGGACAGTTGCATGAAGCTCATCATGACCTGGGCGATGTATTGCATGTAAGCCATCATATCGCCAACCTGCATTTGGGAGGCAGCTACCTGGTGGCCGCCGACCCAGATAATGATAATAGACACGGCATTCATGGTGATCGTCATAAACGGCCCCATGATTGCCATGACCCGGCCTATGAAGATATGGGTCTTGGTCAATGTATTATTAGCATCGTCGAAGCGCTCGATCTCGACATCGTCACGGTTAAAGGCCCTAATGACCATCAAGCCGTTCAGTTTCTCTCGAGCAACCAGGTTCAGCCTGTCAGTCAAGGTTTGGACGCGCCGGAAACTGGGCATGACGATACCGATCTGAATTATCACGCCGCCTAAGGTCAATATAACAGCCAGCACGATAATCCAACTCATTGAAGCTGACTTATTGACAGCCATGATGGCTGCCCCGATACCCATCACTGGTGCATGAAACACCGTTCTGAGCCCCATCGAGACCAACCTTTGCATCATCATCACGTCATTTGTGGAACGAGTGATCAATGAGGCGGTCGAGAAACGGTCGAACTCAGTATGCGAGAACGAGGCAACTTTCGAAAAAACAACAGTCCTTAAGGTACGGGACACTCCCGTACCAATACGGGTAGTAAGGTAGTTGATGAAGATGGTAGCGGCTCCTGTAAAGACGGCTACTGTCAGCATAATCAAGCCAATGCGGGCAATATAAGACATCTCCATCGATGTCAGGTCTGTATTTAAATCTTCATATACAGCTGAAATAAGCATCCTGGCACTCTGTGCACGCATCTCAGGGCTAAGCTCTAAGGCAGCAGCCCGGGCTTGGTCGATAGTCTCAGGGTCCATAGACTCAAAAACAGGCAAGAGGCTATAGGCTGTTGCCATATCGATACGGTTGACACCGGGTGTCTGGGTGCTTATATCCTCACTTTCCAAAGGCAGCTCAGATTCAGACTCTTGGTCGGTTTCCAACGAAACCAAACGCTGGGTGGGAGGCTCTGCACTAACTTGAAGGTCTTGCATTAAGTACAGTAATGTCCAAGTCGCAGTACCAAAGGCATTGCTAAGCTCATTTGACTGAGCGTCAGACAGATCATCATTTTGAACATATATCTGGGTATCTTTGACTCCAGGCCAGGTGTCGGCATAAGCGTGGCCTTTGGCGTCGACGCCGTTACCATCGACCAGGCTGTAACACTCGTCTAGCAGGGCTTGCCCCTGAGGGTCCATCATAAGCTTGAACAAGCGCATTCCATCCTCGGTCAAGACTCGAGGCGATGCTTCTTCTATACCTCCCTGTTGGATACCGACGTTTACGATATCACCCATCAGGTTTGGCAGTAGAAGCTCGCTGATGGTTTGGGCAAAGAGTAATACGATAACCATCAACATGGCGGGTACGAAGGGCTTTAAATAACTTGCGAGCTTTAACACAGCAACTCCTTTATTTGCGTTTTCAATTTTGATAATAAAGAATCCTCGATGTAAACCCAAACACCGATAAACTCCCTTAAATAATTACATTCCTTTACGGAATGTCGAGCATATCAAAAAACAGGCGATTTGCTCCGTAGTGTAGAATAGTGCCAGTTATCTACATTAGCAAGTATAAGCTAAGGAAGTGTTGCGTGTCTGTCATAATGTATCGGTACCTAAAGAAAAGGAAAATTTTACATGAAAATCGACTTCTCACCGCCAGATATCAATGAGGATGACATCACCGCGGTCAGCGAGACCCTCCGTTCGAGGTGGATTACAACAGGGGCACGAGTGCTTGAGTTCGAAGAGGAGCTCGCGAAATGGTGTAAAACGGCTAAAGTAGCGGCGTTGAACTCGGCTACTGCAGCACTACAGTGCGCATTGGAGATACTTGCGATTGGCCCGGGAGACGAGGTAATCACATCAGCCTACACATATACTGCCTCAGCCAGCGTCATCTGCCATGTCGGAGCCACCCCAGTCATTGTCGATGTGCTGCCAGACTCATACGACCTAGACCCTGAAGCGGTTGTAAACGCAGTCACCAGAAAGACCAAGGCCATCATCCCAGTCGATATCGGCGGGGTAATGTATGACTACAATACATTACGCGCAGTCGTCAACACGGCACCGGTGTTCCGTAAATACGAGCCGCGCCCAGGCACTTTACAGGAGCTGTTCACCAGGCTGCCGATCATTGCCGATTCGGCACATTCGTTCGGTGCCACCTATCACGGGCAGCCAAGCGGGTCTGTTGCCGATTTCACTGCGTTTTCATTCCACGCCGTCAAAAACCTGACAACTGCCGAAGGAGGGGCCTTGACTTGGCGCAGGGGTTTAGGCGACGGCGCACCTAACGCTTTATTATCGGGAGAAGCCCTTGACGAAGAGATCTACCGAAGAATCAAGCTCTACTCCTTGCACGGACAAGACAAGGATGCCCTGGCGAAGTCACAGGGAGGCTGGGAATACGACATCATCGCACCTCTATATAAGTGCAATCTAACCGATATCGCAGCAGCACTAGGGATATCACAGCTAAAAAGATACGAGCAGACGCTGAACCGGAGGCGTGAGTTAGTCGACCTTTATACCGATCTTTTGACGGCCGGGGCTGCAAAGGGAGGCTACGACCTAGATATCTTGGCCCACACCAAGGGCGAAGACACAAAATCCAGCATGCATCTAATGATGGTCCGCCTGCTTGGCAGGGACGATGCCTTTAGAAGGCGCCTGATCATTGCTATGGCAGATCGAGATGTAGCCTGTAACGTCCATTTCAAGCCCCTGCCGATGCTGAGCGCTTATGCCATGCTTGGGTTCGATATAGCAAACTTCCCCAATGCTTGGTCACGGTATGAAAACGAAGTAAGCCTGCCTTTGCACACATTATTGACCGACGAGGACGTGAAATACGTCTGTGACTGTTTTGCTGAAGCCTATGCCCAAAGCCTCTAAGGCCAGGCAGATATAACAAGGCGGACAGGGCTGCAAAAACGCCTACGCCAGCTGGGGTTTCTCCCCATAAAGACAATGTAGGAGCATTATTGTATCCTCGTTATATAAAAAGACTTCTTGACTTGCTGCTAGCTCTTGTAGCCTTGCCATTTGTCTTGGCAGTCATTGGCGTGTGTGCGGTCTTTATCTACGCCGAAGACCAAGGGCCCGTTTTTTACCTGGCAAAGCGGATGGGTAAGCAGGCCAAGCCCTTTACAATGTATAAGCTGCGGACGATGAAAGTCGACGCCCCTGACCTGAGGCAGGCAGACGGGTCGACCTACAACGCTCAAGACGACGACCGGCAAACGAGGGTCGGGCGTATTCTGCGTACGACCAGCATCGACGAGCTTCCGCAGATCTTTAACATATTCAAAGGCGAGATGAGCTTTATCGGCCCGCGCCCAGACGACCTGGAGGAAGCTCGGCATTACCAGGGCGACGAGGCTAGAAAGCTTGAGGTCTTGCCTGGGATTACCGGATATGCCCAGGTTTCGGGTCGAAACGCCATTAGTTGGCACGAGCGCCTAGCGCTTGACATCGAGTATGTGGAGAAGGTCAGCTTTGCCTTCGACCTGAGGATTTTGGCCAAAACATTTACCACTGTGGTCATGAGGGAGGGGGTCTATGTTGCAAACGACGGGGCTGACGGGCAGGCAGACGGGGACGGGGCAGGCCTGGCTGAAACAGACCAGGCAGGCCACGGTCGGCGAGGTTTTACGGACAAGGTCTCTTTAGTGGTTGTGGCCTATAACGAGCAGGACTACCTGCCAGGCTTGATAGAAGATATATATGCGCAAGACTATCCCCACGAGCTGATCGAGGTCATTCTAGTCGACAGCAACTGCGGGCAGAACGAGGCCCAGAGAGGCATCATGGACGAAATGGCATCAAAGAAACACCAATATGCCGATGTCCGTGTCTTTGACAACCCCAAGACCAAGTTGCCGGCTGGATGCAATGTTGCCTTGGCTGCTTATACTGGGGATGTTTTTGTGCGCGTCGACGCCCATGCCCGGATCCCAAACGATTTTGTGCGCATGAACATAGAGGTCCTAAACGAGGGCAAGCCGGTTTGCGGCGGCTACCGTCCTGTGGTTGTAAAGGACCAAAACCCGTGGTCGGAGACCATGTTGGCAGCTGAGACATCGGCTTTCGGCTCCAGCGCAAGCGCCTATCGCCGCCCGATGGCAGCGCGCAGCGTCAGCTCGGTCTTTCATGCCGCATACCGGCGCGAGGTCATTGACAAGGTCGGGCTGTATGACGAGCGCCTCCAACGCACCGAGGACAACGACTACAATTGGCGGGTAAGGGCCGCTGGCTTTGAGATATCCTACGACCCGCGTATCTCGTCGAGGCAGTACCTGCGCTCCGATTTCAAGGGACTGGTCAGGCAAAAGGCGGCAAACGGCTTTTGGGTCGGCCGTACTATGTGGATAAGACCACAGGTTTTCTCAATCCTTCACTTTGTCCCGCTCTGCTTCGTTTTAGCCCTCCTAGCTACAGTGTTGCTCGGGCTTTTTAGCCACTGGCTGGCCTTAGCTCTCTTGCTGGCTGCCTACCTGGCATGCGATTTAGTCGCAAGTATAATAGCAATAGCAAAAGCTAATCCACCTCACTGGCAAATGGCATGTCTGCCAATTGTCTTTTTTATCCTGCACCTTGCCTATGGTCTCGGCACTTTAGCCGGACTTATCAGTGGATGTGTTGCCTTGGTCGGCGACCAGGCAAAGCCAAGGGCAGATCAGGGCTAGCTGCCGCTATGGCCATGATCTCTGTCATTATCCCGGTCTATAACTCAGGCGCCTACCTAAAGCGCTGTCTGCAGAGTGTGCTGGGGCAGACCCATGCCGACCTGGAAGTGATCCTCATCGACGACGGCTCCACCGACGAGTCGCCAGCCATCATTGACGATTATGCAAAACAAGACGAACGGGTAAAAGTCATTCATCAGGCAAACGCCGGTCAGTCGGTTGCCCGCAACGCGGGCCTGGCGATAGCACAAGGCGACTATATCGGGTTTGTAGACAGCGACGACTGGATCGAGCTAGACACTTATGCCTACCTCCTGGGCTTGCTGACGGCCTACCAAGCCGATATCTCAGAGATCAACCTAGAGGTAGCCTATGCCTCCAGCCACCAAATGCCCAACTTGGAAGAACAGATAGAAGTATATGCCGGAGAAGAGATACTCATCTATTATTTTGAGCATAACGAGTTCAGCGTCTGTTTGAGGCTGTATCAGCGCGATGTACTATACGGCTTGCTTTTCGACGTTGGCCGTATCAACGAAGACGTCGTTTATGGGTTCAAGGCTCTGCGCAACGCCAAACAGCTGGTAAGCAGCAACCTGCCCAAATACCATTATTTCTCAAATCCGCTGGGCACGAGTGAGAGCCCTTTGCGATTAAGGGACATGGACCTGCTGTTTGCTGGCGAGCAGCTGGACGAACTGACTCAAGCAGACGGCAGCGACCGACTGCGCAAGCTTGTGCTGACGAAGAAATACCGGTCGCCTTTTACATTGTTGGTGAAAATGGCCTTGTTTGGCTGTAGCCAGGAGTTAGATAGAAAACAAACTGAGCGAGAGCTTAGGGGCTTGGTCAAAGCGCATTATGGCTTTTTGATCAAATCGCAGATGCCAATGAACAGAAAGCTCCTGCTTACTGCTTGCAGGTACGCTTATCCCTTGGTCAAGCTGGCTGGCAGGGTCTATGTCACCTGGATGCGCCAAAGAGCCTGACTTTACGGGACAAACGATACGACTGCAATTGCAGCCAAGAGATCTTGGGCCGGGCATTGTATTGGGCAGCCAACACGGTCCGTAGGATGCTTTTGCTAGGGCGAGTCAGGGCAAGGGAGACAAGCATGTCCTTATCCAGATAAGGGGCAATCGTTTGACAAAGCCTTTGCATGAGCCAGGCTTGGTCTGCTTGGGATGTAGCGATGTCATAGACCAGCAGCTCCAAGGCCCACTCCCAAAACCAGGCAGCGTATTTTGGCAAGAGCTGCATTCCGTCCCAGTTTTTCAGGTTATGCTCGACGATTTGGATATGCTGGTCAATGCGCTTGGTGGTTTTTGCGTTGCTTTGCATCAATGAGCCGCTGCGGTTGACCCGGTAGCAGTACAGCTTGTTTGAGATGAGTCGCGTCGATATTGACAAGGGATAGGCTTGAAAGTAGAAAACGACGTCCTCACCGTAGGAGACAGACTGGTTGAAACGCAGCCCGTTTTCCTTGACGAAGCCGGTGTTGAACGCCGAGCGCCAAACATAGGGCTGGGAGTTCTCTAAAAACAGCAGCTCGGGCTGAAAGCCGTTATAAATGATGTCGCGGGGGCTTAAGATCCTTTGCAGGTATGCATCGGTGGCTGGGGGAGGGTAAAGGCTGGCTCCAAATGTTATAATATCAGCAGCATTATCCATAAGCGCTTGATAGAGCACCTGGCAAGCCTCTGGAACAATCAAGTCGTCGGAGTCGACAAACATCACATAGCGGCCACGGGCTAGGTCGAGGCCCCGGTTGCGGGCTGCGGACAGCCCAGAATTTAGCTGGTGGACCACTCGAATGCGAGGATCGGCAGCAGCGTAGCCATCCAGTATTTCTGCCGACCTGTCAGTTGACCCATCGTCGACACAGACCACCTCAAAGTCATCAAAAGCCTGGGCGATGATCGAGCCCAAGCATTCGTTGAGATAGTCCTCTACTTGGTAAACAGGAACAATGATCGAAAAATAAGGCTGTCTGGGGAGGCTCATACTTAAAAAGGTTGAATTAGCCTAGTATTCAGGGAAGAGCTTGCTCTTGACTACTTTTAACAAGAGCACAGGGCCGCCGGTCTTTAGATAATGCAAGGCTTTGCCGAACTTGCCTCGGTTACCGCTTTCCATCCGGCGCTGGTGATAGGCTTGGGGGTCGTCTAGGATGGAACGTAGGTCATAACGGTTCCACTCTTCAAAAAGCCCGATATCGAGCTGGTTGTTTTGCTGGTCATCGTTGAGCTCTTTGGACATATGCTCTAAGAACTCTAGCTGGAACTCGTCAGCCAGGCGCTCGTAGTTCCACAAGTAGGTATTGTATTTCATCTTGGTCTTTAACCCTGGCAGCCAGTCCGGAATCGGGCGGGTAGCCAAGTAGCGGTCTATCTCGGCATACTCGTCAACCACGCAATAGACCTTGGCGGCTGACCTGACCGATGAGGACATGTTGTCTTGGCGGTAGTGGATCAAGGCCTCCTCAATATAGACGACACGGGTCGCGTTGTACCAGACCTTGAAGCTGAAAGCAGTGTCTTGGTAGGAAGCCCCGGGAGTCTCTAGAAAACGGATATCGTTCTTTTGGAGAAAATCACGGCGGTAAAGCGCCGACCAGACCGAGGGCTGCAGATAGAAGATCTCATGGTTTACCTGGGGGTCGACAAGCCGGTTGTACTGGTTTTGCGGCACCAAATGGCAGAAGGTGTTTTTGCTGGGAGGCCCTGACCAGTAAAGGAAGCAATTAGCCTTGACGACCTCGGCGTCGAAGTCCTGCATTCTTTGGTAGAGCTTTGCCAGCTTGTCGACTTCGTATATGTCGTCTGATTCCAGAATAGCAATATATTGGCCTTGAGCCTCGTCTAGGCCGCGGTTCATTGATGCACCATATCCTGAGTTGGCCTTGTCGATGAGCCGAAAGCGCGGATCGCTTTGCACGTAACGCTCGATAATGTCACGGGAGCCATCGGTAGAGCCGTCATTGATACAGATCACCTCGATATCGGTAAAGGTTTGGTCAGCAGCTGATTTCAGACACTCGTCCAAATAGTCCTGAACATTGTAAATCGGTATCAAAATTGATATTAGTGGTTGACTACTCGGCATGACACACCCTTCAATAATGACCTACACGCTTTTGACAGCATTTTCATAAACAAGCGGCTTAAAGTCTATGGTGAACAAGGCAGCAATGACCTCTTCCAGCTGAAAGTATTATACATTCATACAAGCGCTAATCCTTCTTTAACATATTGATAAACGTCTATCTGTTGTGTTAAACTCACATCGACATTCATCGATATATGTGCAACGAACAGGAGCTGCCTAATATGGATCGGACTCATAATGATTATCTAGTTTACTTTAAGGCTTTGGCAGACACCAACCGGCTAATGATCATTGAAATGCTTTCATGCGGTGAGCTGTGTGCCTGCATAATTTTGGAAGGCTTAAATATCACTCAGTCCACTTTGTCCCATCATATGCGAATCCTTTGTGATAGCGGCCTGGTCGTCAGCCGTAAGGAGGGGAAATGGATGTACTACTCCCTCGACACAGAAGTTGCAAGTAAAATCATCCAATTCATTGAGGCACTGACAACAGCCAAGGGGGCCTGCGCCTGCTTGACTGAAAAGCCTGTCTGCGAAAGCCTCTGCGAGCAGCAGGGCTAAGAAAGGGTAATAGTAATGAATATTAGGGAAATTGTACAAGAACGGTACAGCATGATCGCCAAGGGCTTTAGCGAAGCAGCAAGTGACGAAGAGGAATGCTGCTGCGGGCCTACAGACGAAGAGGAGAGCTGCTGCGAGGAAGAGACAGCCTGCTGCACTTCAAAGATCTCTGACACGATGCTTATCTACGACGGGATGGACCTCTCCAGCCTGCCCATTGAGGCTGTCGAGGCCTCGCTGGGTTGTGCCAACCCCTTGGTATTTGCCGAGCTAAAAGAAGGAGAAGTGGTGCTCGACCTAGGAAGCGGCGGCGGCATAGACGTCTTGTTGGCTTCCCGCTATGTCGGTGCAAGCGGTTTGGTCTATGGCCTGGACATGACTGACGAGATGCTTCGTCTGGCAGGTGAGAACAAGGCGAAGGCAGGGGCTGCCAATGTGGAGTTCATCAAAGGCTATATCGAGGACATACCCCTTGGCAGCGAGTCCGTAGACGTGGTTTTATCCAACTGTGTCATCAACCTCAGCGAAGACAAGGAAACCGCGCTGGCCGAAGCTTACCGCGTCTTGAAGCCTGGCGGGCGTCTGAGAGTGGCAGACATTATCGCCACGAAGCCGCTTGATCCAGCGATTACTAATAACCAAGAGATGTGGTGCAGCTGCTTGGCTGGGGCGATACTGGCCTCTGAGTACGAGCAGATTCTAAAAGACTGCGGTTTTTTGGACATAAGCATCGAGGCTGTATTCCCCTACTCCCCAGAGGCCATCGCCGACGAGCTGTCAGGACAATTAAGCAGTGGGCAAACCGATGTTGGCATAGAGAGCGTCAAAGGGGCTTTCGCTGGTGCCTTGATCAGCGCTAACAAGTAACAGGCAATTAGGCTTTCCTAGCTCATCCTCCGATTAATCCGAGGCATCATGCTAAAATGGCTTCTCGATACAGATGCTTACATAAGCTGTAAGCTGGAGGTTTAAAAACAAGGAGCAAAAGGTCGCTAAGCCATGAGCATGAGGTCGGCTGGTCTATGAATATCAGGCTTACTAGAAGAATGGTGATCCTGGTTATATTGGATATCGTTGCAGCTTATGTAGCCTTTATGTTTGCTACGGTCGGAACCAGCCAGGGGGACGAGATCTTCCTCACAACCGACTGGGTCTTCCTCTTTGGCATCGTTGCTCTGGTCAATTGCTTTGTCTTTGCCGGTTTTCAAATGTATACCAATCTTTGGGAGTACGCCTCGCTGAACGAGGTGCTACAGATTGTCATCGCTACGCTGATATCAGTGCCCGTCTCTGCCCTTATCCACTATATAGCCGACCAACGCCTGCCGATCAGGGTCTATATGTTGGCCTGGTTCGTGCTGCTGGTGCTGACTGGGAGCGTTCGTTTCGTCTTTCGTTACTGGCGTCATGGGAAGCGTATGTTTACCCAGCGACCGCCGGTAGCCAACCGGCGGCGTACCTTGATTGTAGGCGCTGGCGAGACTGGGTCTTCGACAATCAACCGGATGACCACTGGGGACTATTCGATGCAGGGCATCCCGATAGCCTGTGTCGATGACGACGAGTCAAAACATGGCATGCATATCCATAACGTCAAAGTGGTCGGCTCGACCGATATGATACTTGACCTGGTGAAAAAGCTTTCAATCGAACAAATCGTGGTGGCTATCCCTTCAGCTACCCCTGAGCAGCGAAGACGGATATACGACATATGCCTGCAGACCAACTGTAAGCTTCTGACCTTGCCCAATGTCCGTAACATCCGAACCGAGGACTTGGGGGGAGTCCAGCTTCGGGAGGTGCAGGTAACCGATCTGCTGTCGCGCGACGAGGTGGTATTAGACACTTACATGGTCAGCGGCTACCTGGCGGGGCGTTGTGTCCTGATCACCGGTGGCGGCGGCTCGATCGGCTCTGAGCTCGCCCGACAACTTGCCCCCATCGGCATTGACAAGCTGGTTATCTTTGACTCGTATGAGAACTCCGCCCACGACCTCCAACAAGAATTAAGCGAGCATTATCCTGATATCAAGGTTTATGTCGAGATCGGCTCGATTCGCGACCAAAAGCGCCTAGACCGTCTTTTTCAACGCTACCATCCCGATGTGGTCTTTCATGCAGCGGCCCATAAGCATGTGCCTTTGATGGAGAAGAACCCCCGCGAGGCAGTGCTAAACAATGTTTTTGGGACATTGAACACGGCTAAGGCTGCCGTCCAGTACGGGGTCAAGCGTTTCATCTATATATCTACGGACAAAGCGGTCAACCCAACCAGCGTGATGGGAGCGACTAAACGTATGGGCGAGATGATAATCCAGCATTTCGCAGCGGAGTACACCACCTGCTTCACGGCTGTCCGCTTTGGCAATGTATTGGGCTCGAACGGGTCGGTCTTGCCGACTTTTTCCCGCCAAATATCAGAAGGCGGCCCGGTAACTGTCACCCATCCAGATATCACCCGCTACTTCATGACCATCCCGGAGGCCTCCCGCTTGGTCATCCAAGCCGGCGGCATGGCTGAAGGCGGGGAGATATATATCCTCGAGATGGGCGAGCCGGTTAAAATCGACGAGCTGGCCCGGAACTTGATACGCTTGTCCGGCTTGATCCCAGACCGGGACATCAGCATCAAGTACACCGGCCTTCGTCCTGGCGAAAAGCTTTATGAAGAGCTGGTCATGGACTCGGAGACGACCGTCACGACTCCGGTCAGTGGGATAATGGTCTCGACTGCTGAGCCTGAGAGCAACGAGTCGGTGTTATCTAAATTAGAAGCCCTGAACGACTGCTTGGAAAAAGACGACGAGGCGATCATTGCCTGCTTGGCTGAACAGATCCCTACTTATACACCGACCGCTAATGGAGGCTAGGCGAGTGCCAAACAGGTTTGCCACGGCAGGACGGATCGAGATAAAGGAGAGCGCTTGGACATGAGCTTCTCACTGACATCGCTTGTCGAGCAGTTCAAGCATGATTGGTTTGTCTTGTCTAGCCTGGTCTCTAAGGACTTTAAGCTTAAGTACCGTCGCAGTATATTAGGTGTTGTCTGGAGCGTTTTAAACCCCTTGTTGATGATGATGGTCATGTCAGCAGTGTTCATCTATATTTTCCGGGGAGACGAGACGACCCAACCCTATCCTGTTTATCTGATTTTGGGTACAACGCTTTTCTCGCTGATGTCATCTTCGACCAGCAGCGGTGCCAGCTCGATTCTCAACTCAGCCAGCCTGATCAAGAAAATCCGCATCAACAAGATGATTTTCCCCTTTGAAAAAGTCTTGTTCGAGCTGGTGAACTTTGCTTTGTCGCTAGTAGCAGTGGTTATTGTCTTGGTTTTCTTCCGGGTCAGACTGACCCTGAACCTTGTTTTTATCCCCCTATTGCTCTTTTATGTCACATTGTTTTGCGCCGGCTTGGCCCTCTTGCTATCCGCCTTGGCAGTTTTTTTTACCGACATCATCTATCTTTGGGGCGTCATTTTGACGGCATGGACCTATGCGACCCCGCTTTTCTACCCCGTCTTGAGCCTAGACCCGACCATCCAGGCCTTGATGAGGTTTAACCCGATGTACCACTATGTCACATTCTTCCGCTCCATCATCATGTGCGGATATGACGCCTTGGCTTGGCAGACTCCAAGCCTCGGGGACAACCTGTATTGCCTGGGCTTTGGCCTGATCACCCTGGTAGCCGGCGTCCTTGTGTTTAAAGCGACCGAGAAGCGCTTCATACTTTTCGTGTGAGGCTTGTTTTGGACCGATGATGGATAAGAACCTGAAAGCAAAGACAGACAGCGAGCCGATCGTCTCAGTCCAAGACGTCACAATGGTCTTCAACATCGCCAATGAGCGCTTGAACAGTTTGAAGGAGTATTTTCTAAAGCTCGTCACGCGGCAATTGTTCTACCGCGAGTTCATTGCTTTGGACCAGGTGTCTTTGGAGGTCGAAAAAGGCGATGTCTATGCGATTGTGGGAGTGAACGGTTCGGGCAAGTCGACCCTTTTAAAGATTATCGCCGGAGTCTTGGAGCCCAGCCAAGGCAAGGTCATGGTGAGGGGGAGGATAGCCCCCTTGATCGAATTGGGGGCTGGCTTCGACTTCGAGCTGACGGCACGGGAGAACATCTACCTTAACGGTGCCTTGTTGGGTTACAGCCGGCAGTTCATCCGCGACAACTTCGACGAAATCGTCGGCTTTGCCGAAATGGAGGAGTTCTTAGAGCTGCCCATGAAGAACTATTCGTCGGGCATGGTGGCCCGTGTGGCTTTTGCTGTCGCCACAGTCATGGTCCCCGACCTCTTGATAATTGACGAGGCCTTGTCGGTCGGCGACATGTTCTTTCAGGAGAAGTGCCTAGAGCGTATAAACACCTTGATAAACGAACATCAGACGACCGTGTTGTTCGTCTCCCATAACATCGACCAGGTCGAACGTTTGTGCAAGAAGGCATTGTGGCTGGAAAAAGGTATTGTCAAAATGAACGGCGATGTTAAAGACGTCTGCGACGCCTATAGCTCGTCCCAGGAATGAGACTTGCGCCAAGCGCTTGCCGAAGAGCAAAGCATCTGGCCTTGGGCAAAAGGGCAAGGGCAAGGGCACATAGGCGCACATAAACCATAAGGAGCACTAGATGGCATTTGAAGAGGATAGTCAGACAGACCAAGGCCTTGCAGCTGCTTTTTTACAGCTGGTGGGGATAGTGGCACGGCTCCGGGACGTTGACGGGTGCCCTTGGGACCGTGAGCAGACTCACGAGTCGGTGGCCCGAAACATTCCCGAGGAAGCAGCAGAAACAGTAGACGCCATTGAGTCAGGCGACTTAGACAGCCTAAAAGAAGAGCTCGGCGACCTTTTGTTGCAAGTAGTCTTGCAGTCACAGATTGCCTTAGAGGCTGAAGAGTTCACATTGGCCGACGTTATCGACGAAATAGCCAAAAAGCTGGTCCGTAGGCATCCACATGTCTTTGGGGTAGAGGCCTCCCTTGAGGCAATGGACTTGAAGCCCGAAGAGCGCCAATTCCTGGCCGACCAAGCCCAAAGCGTGGAAAACCCCCTTGACGTCTTAGAGTTATGGGACAATATCAAACTGCTCGAACACGCCCAAGCTGGCCAGTCCCGAGGCTTGCTAGACAGCGTGCCCAAGGCTTTGCCCGCGCTGATGCAGGCGCAAGACATATCGCGGAAAGCCATTTCCCAGGGCTTTGACTGGCCTGATGTGAGTGCCGTCTGGTCGCAGGTCTATGCAGAGATAGACGAATACAAAAGCGAGCCGTCGGGCAGCCCAAAGGCCCAAGAAGAGTATGGGGACGTTTTGTTCTCGCTAGTCAATGTGGCTTTAAAGGAAGGCATCGACGCCGAAAGCGCGCTGCGTGGCACGATCAACCGCTTTCGTATGCGTTGGGCTATCATGGAGGCATACGCCGCAAACGAGGGAAAGGAATTATCGGGTTATTCAGTGACCGAGCAAGAGGCTTTATGGCAAAAGGCAAAGCAGGATATTGCGCTGTTGTAAGTAAAAACCCGCCATAGGCGCAGGTATCAAAAAAAGCGCTTATGGCAGCTAATCAACAATCACTAACAAACCAGGAGGTAGGCATGTCAGTAATCATCGATGTTTTTGGACGTGAGATCCTAGATTCCCGCGGCAACCCGACTGTAGAGGTCGAAATACATTTGGAGGACGGCTCGTTTGGCAGGGCGGCAATACCCTCGGGCGCTTCGACTGGTGCCTTTGAGGCCTACGAACTGCGCGACGAAGACAAGTCCCGCTTCCTTGGCCGTGGAGTTAGCAAGGCCGTCGAGAAGGTCAATACCGAGATAGCCGAGGCCATCATCGGCTTAGAGGCAAGCGACCAGCGGCAAGTCGACGCCTTGCTAATCGAGCTGGACGGCACCCCCAACAAGTCGCGGATAGGGGCAAATGCCATTCTCGGGGCCTCGCTGGCCACGGCAAAGGCCGCTGCTGACTTTGCCGGGCTGCCCCTGTACTCCTATATCGGCGGAGTCAACGCCTACTTGCTGCCAACCCCCATGATGAACGTCTTGAACGGGGGAGCGCACGCCGACAACAACGTCGACTTCCAAGAATTCATGATTATGCCTGTCGGCGCAAGCAGCTTCGCTGAGGCTTTGCGCTGGTCGGCAGAGATCTACCATACCCTAAAGGCCGTTCTAAACGAACGGGGGCTCTCTACAGCGGTCGGCGACGAAGGCGGGTTTGCCCCCAATCTGCTGACAAACGAGGAGCCTTTGATCCTGCTCTCTGAGGCAGTGGCCCGGGCAGGCTATACCCTAGGCGAGCAGATCGTCTTTGCCTTGGACCCTGCGCTTAGCGGAATCTTCGACGCTGAGCGGAAGGTCTATGTCTTAGCGGGAGAAAACCGTGAGCTTTCCATCGGGCAAATGGTCGATTATTGGGAGGCTTTGGTTGAAAAATACCCGATAATCTCCCTGGAGGACGGGATGGCCGAGGACGACTGGGACGGCTGGCAGATGCTGACCGAGCGGCTTGGCAAGCAAATCCAGCTGGTCGGCGACGATAACTTTGTCACTAACCCCGACAAGCTGCGCCAAGGGATAGCAGGCGGGGTAGCAAACTCGATACTGATCAAGCTAAACCAGATCGGCACCTTGACTGAGACGCTGATGACCATTCAGACAGCCAAGCAAGCCGGCTACACCTGTGTGATCAGCCACCGCTCTGGCGAGACAGAGGACACGACGATTGCCGACTTGGCAGTAGCCGTCAATGCCGGCCAGATAAAAACAGGGGCACCGGCCAGGAGCGACCGTGTGGCCAAGTACAACCAGTTGGTCCGAATTGAAGAAGCCTTGGCTGAGTCAGGCTACTATGCCGGCTATTCTGCCTTCTACAACCTGGGACAGTCTTAGCTCTTATCCGTATTATTAGTGCAGCAGCAAAACGGGTGCAGCAGTAAACAACAGACGGCATACTTGTCTAAGAAGGACCTATTAAGGGGCTATTTTAAAAGATGAAGTTTGAGACATACCTAACACGCAACAGTAGGCGTATCAACAAGCTGGTAAGCGATTTCTTTGTGGCAAGGCCAAATCCCGACATGCAGCGTTACTTGTACGAGCCCCTAGCCGAGTTCTCGTCTAACAGCGGCAAGCGCCATCGTCCCTTGATTTGCGAGTTGGCCTGCCTGGCTGTCGGCGGTGACCGTGATCAGGCCAGCAGCGCTGCTTCGGCAATCGAGCATTTTCACACAGCGGCCTTGATCCATGACGATATCGCTGACGACTCCCTGCGTCGGCGAGGCAAGCCCTGCCTGCATCTGACTATCGGTGTCGGTTTGGCGATCAATGCCGGCGACCTTGCTTTGTCGCAGGTCACAGGCTTGGTTCTCGAAGACCAGGCGATGGATGACAGCACAAAGATCCGTGTGCTTGACGAGCTGGTCAAGATGACCACGCGAACCATCGAAGGCCAAGCCCTAGACATTGGCTGGGCAAGCGAGGGGCGTTTTGACATCGGCATTGAGGACTACCTGTTGATGGCGACCCACAAGACGGCTTTTTATTCAGGCGGGACCCCCTTGGCGGTCGGTGCCATTATCGGCGGTGCCAGCGACGAGCAGGTCGAGGCACTGCGCTCTTTTGGAATTGCTGCCGGACTGGCTTTTCAGATACAAGACGACCTGTTAAACCTGGTAGGCAAGGAGTCGGCAATCGGCAAGGACTTTCGAAACGACATAACTGAAGGCAAGCGGACAATGATGGTCGTCCATGCAGTTCAAAACTCTGCCCAAGCCGACGAGCTGATAGAGATACTGAAGTCAAAGACCACTGATCCGCAGGCTTTGGCCAGGGCTGTGCAGATAATGGAGGAAAGCGGCTCGCTGGATTATGCCCGTAGCCATGCCAATGCGATAATCGCTAAGGCCAAAGCAGAGCTGGCAGCCAGCCTTATGCCCGGCGAGTACCTCGACCTTTTGCTTTCTATGGCAGACTATTTTGTCGAGCGGATGAGTTGACGGTTACTTTTTTAATAGTCAAGCGACATGGCTTGATTGCCCCGTTGAAAGGATAAGCAGATGGACACCGAGACTATCACTACACTGCAAACCGCCTTGGTCACTTTAGGTTTTCGTTGTCCGGTCACAGGTGTTATAGACGAAGCGACACAAGCTGCAATCAAAGACTTTCAAAGCAATGTCTTATTGGCTGTCACCGGTTTGCCGGACGAGGCAACAATGGCAGCCATCAAGCTTTTAGACAACGCTTGGGAAGGAAAGGACCTGCCTCAAGACGACTTTAAAGACAGTTGGTAGGAAAAAGTCATGAGTGGAATTGCTGGTTATTATGGGATTGATGAACTGGCTGGCCAGAAGGGGTATGACCTATTACAGCGAATGAACCGTTTTCAGGCCCATCGCGGCCCTGACGGCGAGGGCGTGTTCCAAGAGCAGTCTGTAGGCATAGCGCATCGCCGTCTGGTGGTGATCGACGAGGCTGGTGGCGACCAGCCGATGTATTCGTCAGACGGACGGTATGTGCTGAGCATGAACGGCTTGGTCTATAACTATATCGAGCTGCGCAGCGAGCTTGTGCAGCTTGGCTACAGCTTTAGCAGCGAGTCCGATGCCGAGGTCGTCCTAGTAGCCTTTCAAGCTTGGGGGAACGATTGTTTTGAACGGTTCAACGGAATGTGGGGCCTGGCTATCTACGACCGCTTAGAAAAGCGCTTGACACTGAGCCGTGACCATTTTGGCATTAAGCCACTGTACTACGCGCCTGTCGACGGTGTTTTTGACTCTGCTGCAAGCGGTGCGTATGAAAAGCACAGCGCCGTGGTTTTCTCCTCAGAAATAAAAGCCATAGTCTTTTCGGGCTTGGTCGAGCGTTTACCGAACGACAAGACTGTCTACCGCTACCTGCGATACCGTTTGCATGACGACACCGAGGAGACCTTTTTTGCCGGGGTCTATCAACTGCTGGGCGGGCAGGTGCTTGAGATCGATGCCTCAGGGATGCGGGTGTCTTACTATACCGGGCTATTTGACGAGCTGATGGCCAGTGCCAAGTCCAGCCGGCACACGGCCTATGACAAAGCAGCTGCCCAGAAGTATTATGCGCTGCTCAAAGAATCGGTCACAATGCGTCTGCGCAGTGACCGCAGTATCGGCTCGGCGCTGTCGGGCGGCATGGACTCGACGACTTTGGCGACAATCGTCAGCTTGCTGATGCAGGAGGATCCGGACAAGACGACTGCGGTCGGCGAGAGGCTGCCGACGTTTTCAGCTGTCTTCCCCAATTCGATCAACAATGAGGAGGAGTATATCGATGCCTTCGTCGATATGTACGGGAAGAACGTCGAGCCATACAAATGCACCCCCCAGGTCGAGGACTTTCTGGAGGACTTCGACGACTTTATTTATACCCTCGAACAACCGGTGATCTCGACCGGGCCATATGCACAATACTATATGTTACGCATGGTAGCAAAGCATACAACAAGCTTTTTAACCGGAGCAGGGCCAGACGAGATGATGGCGGGATACGTCCCCTACTACGTCGTCTACTTCAAGCAACTGATCGCTGAAAGGCATTACGGGCGTTTTATAAAGGAAGGGCTGGCCTCGTTCGATAAGCTGTTTAGGCTGGTCTGGGTGCGGTTTGCCTCGCGTTTGTTCGGCAAGAAGGCCTGGGACGACAAGGAGTTCATCAATAAGGACTTCGCCCTCCGCTTCAGCAGTGAGAAATACCAAACTGTCCAAGACAACCTCAAATTGAGGCTGGTCTATGACCTGACAGCCGACTCGGCACCCTCCATCGCCAGGTACGAAGACCGTTGCGCCATGCGCTTTTCTCTAGAAGGCCGGCTGCCTTTTGCCAACAAGGACCTGGCCCGCTATATCTGGTCTTTGACAGACGACGCCTTGATTCACAACAGTTGGAACAAGCGCATGCTGAGGGACGCCATGCTGCCTTACTTGCCCAAAAAGGTTGCCAACCGACGCAAGAAAATAGGCTTTTCGACCCCTGAGGTCGAGTGGTTTGGCTATATGAAGGACAAGTACCTAGAAATATTCGAGTCGGAGAGCTTTGCTGCCCGTCCTTACTTTGATGCGGCTGTGGCCAAGGAGGCTTTCACTGCCTATTACGAGGGGCGGGGAGACGCAACGACCCTGGCTTTTTGGCGAATGCTGCACCTAGAACTCTGGTTGAGGATGTTCATCGACTCTCCGATGCCTGACACCCCGCCTGAGCCGCCACATCCACGGGGTGGGCAGCTGAAGAACACTAGCCAGGCACTTCCCCCGATCCTGCAAAACCAACAAGTTGTCGGCCTCAAGCCTTCTGGCACAGACTAGACTGAATAGGAAAATGAGACATGAAGGCACTGGCGATAGTAGTTGCAAAAATACTGGCATTTATAGGCAGCTTGAACAATCGCGGCAGTGTCACCCCAGGAGCTGTAGCTTTGCGCATTTCTCCAAAGCTGATGGACAAAATTGTGCTGCCAAAGATAAAAATCGTCGTTACCGGGTCTTCTGGCAAGGGGTCTACATCGCTGTTTGTCGCAGAAGCCTTGCGCAGCTTGGGCTTGACTGTCGTCCATAACCAAGAGGGCTCGAATATGAAAAACGGCATTGTTACGATGCTGTTAAAGGCTGCTAGCTTAAGCGGCAGGGTAAAGGCGGACGCCTTGGTAGCTGAAATAGACGAGCGAAGCTGTAAGTACACTTTCTCTTTTCTGAAACCGGATTTCGTGGTTATCACTAATATCACCCGTGACCAACCTCCCCGGCAGCGGCATACCGACTTTATTTACTCGGAAATCAAACAGGCTTTAAGCGGGTCGGAGCACCTGGTCTTAAATGGCGACGATCCCTTGCTGATGCGTTTTAGCCTGGTGGATGAGGCTTCAAGTATGGCAAGCGAAGCAAAGGCTCCAAAAGTCACAACATATGGCATAAGCGCCGACAGTAGCTTTAAAAGCGCAGACATCCGCTTTAATGCTGTGGATGCTGTTTACTGCCCTGTCTGCGCCAGCCGGCTGGACTACGACTACTACATCAATGAGTCTTCAGGGAGCTTTCACTGTCTAAACGGCCATTTGACCCACCGACTCGATGTGGCTGTCACAGCTATCGAGAGGGGCGAGGCGGTTGACGGAAGCGCCGACCGGCTGATCGTCGACAGCCAGACAAGTATCACGGCCAACTCCCGCTTGCTTTTCAACATTTCTAACGTCATGGCAGCCTACACTACGGTCAAACAGCTTTCCTTGCCTGTTACCGACGGGCAAATTGCTGCCGCCTTAAGCGAACAGACGGTATCCAAAAAGATCTTCGAAAGCTACCGCTGGCAGGGCCGACAGGCCTATGTCTTGAACAACAAGGCCGAGAACGCCTCGACTTTTAACCAGTCCGTGCTGTTTGCTGCTGGCTTGAAAGAGCAGTTTGTACTGGTCGTCGGTTGGAAGGAAATCAGCCGCCGCTACGACTTTGACGATTTAGCCTGGCTCTACGACGTCAATTTTGACTTGTTGGCAGAGCAGGTAACAGCTGCCATCTGTACCGGCATAGACGCGAGCACTATCGCAGTGCGCCTGAAATACGCAGGTGTTCCGGCAGAACAGATTTCCTGCTTCGACGATATGGACGAACGTGTCAGCCAAAAGCTGGAATCGACCTCGGGCACAATCGTGGCGATACTCAACTTTGACCATGTCGGTTCCTTCGTCGAGCTCACTGGAAAGGGGTAGCAAAAGATGGCAGTGCAAAAACCCCCTAAGCCGACAGTCACGCTCGTTTCGCTCTACAGCGATTATTTGAACCTCTATGGTGAAAACGGGAATATCAAAGTCTTGGCCAGCGCCTTGCAGTCAGCCGGTCTGGAAGTGGCAGTCAAGCACTTTTCACTTCATCAGACGATCGACCTGTCTGCCTGCGATTTCCTATACATAGGCTCAGGGATAGAGGCAAGGCAACTGACTGCTTTAAGCCACCTGCGCCAAAACCGCGAGGCTTTAAAAGAATATGTGGAGAAGGACGGGCTCGTCTTATGCACTGGTAATGCAGCGGACATGTTCGGCCAACAGATCGTCACTCCAAAAGGTGAGAGCGTCGAGGCTTTAGGGCTGTTTGATTATCAAGCAAGGCAGCTGCAAGAGAGGGAAGTCGGAGAAGTCCTCTTTTCTTTTCTTGACGAATACCTGGTCGGCTTTCAGAACCGAGGCAGTCAAATCGAGTGCCATGACAGCCAAGCCAAGCCTCTCTTTAATGTGAACAAGGGCTTTTGTACAGTATTTCGGTATGATGAAGCTGAAAATACTGGGGCTGGAGAGGCTTATGCCTTGCAGGAAGGCTTTCGCCTAAAAGGCTTCATAGCCAGCTCGGTTTTAGGCTTAGTCACGCGAAACCCGGCTTTTATTCTGTGGCTAGTCAGACAGATTCTGTCGAAGAAACTAAGATCAGAGGAAGGCTTTAGCGATTTGTTTCCTACAGAATTATTACAGGAAGGCAACGACGAAGGCCTTGTGAATACTGTTACAAAAAGCACAACATCGGCGTATCAGCTTCTTGACTTGCAGCTAGATATTGTGGCATTTTGGTCTTTTTTGGGTGCTCACCACAGTATCTTGAATTCGTAACTAGGAGGTAACGATTAGCTTTGCCAGGATGTCCCTAGCTTGCCCTCCCCAGTCATGAGTGATAGCATTTTTCACTGAAATGATGGAATGATCCAGGGAAACGGCAAAGGAGTAAGAGGAAATGCCTAATACCTGTGAGACAAACGTACCCGGTAGTTTACCTGAAAATACATTCAGGAGTTCTTTTCTCAGTCGTCGTAATTTTATCCGGTATACAGCTGCTACCGTGATCGGAGTCAGCCTGGCGAGCACTGTATTCCCAAATATCGCCTTCGCTGCGACTTCGGCTGAAAAGCAGGCGGAAGCCGACGAAGTAAAGCAACGGATGGACGACTGGGAGGTTTTACTAGCTCAGTTTTCCAATGACTATTACGATGCGATGGACGCCCATGACGAGGCAGTCCGCAAAATGCAAGAAGCCCAAGCCAGGATCGATGCAGCGATTGAACGGCAAAACGAGCTGCAGGACGAGCTTGGCCATCGTGCCCGTACCATGTATAAGCAAGGCCCCTTGTCCTTCCTTGATGTGATTTTCGGCTCTTCTAGCTTTGTCGAGTTTTCGACATCGTGGGATCTGCTCAATGCGATCAACAACCGCGACGCTGACTTGATCAGGGAATGTGAAGAAACACGCATTGAAGCTGAGGAAGCGCGTGACGAGTATTCCCGGCAAGAGCAGATTGCTGCCCAAAAACTAGCCGAAGCCGAAGAAATCTATGAGAACGCCCAAGAGATCATGCGTGCCTACGAGGTCGAGCTAGCCAATCTCAACGAAGAGATTGCCCGCCTTATTGAAGAAGAGCGCAAGGCTGAAGAAGAGCGCATTCGTCGCGAAGAAGAAGAGCGCGCGCGCCAACAGGCCTTATCCGGCGGCGGCGGAGGCAGCGGTTCTGGTGCAGCCAGCGGCTATGTCCCCTACGACGGGCAGACATATTCCAGCATAGTAGATTACGCATTGTCGCGCCTTGGCTGTCCCTACGTTTGGGCTGCTTCGGGGCCAGACGCCTTTGATTGCTCGGGCTTGACGTCTTGGAGCTACAGCAAGGTTGGGATTTATATCCCACGTGGCGGCAATGCCCAGTACTACAATGCCCCGATGCGTCTAGCCGTCTCTGATGCACTGCCAGGCGATATTCTATGGAACACCTCCCACGTAGGCCTCTGTATCGGCGGCGGGCAGTTCGTACATGCCCCACGGCCTGGTGATGTAGTGAAGATCTCCAACATTGCCGGATATGGCTGGCTAGGAGCTGCGCGTTGGTGGTACTAAGGGTTTTTTAGGCTTAAAAGTATCTGTTAGTTTATGTGTTGACCGTCTGGAAACCGAATATAGAAAATACCCAAGCGCTTACGCTGTCAGACAGTTGTTTTAGGCGCTTGGTTTCGTTTGCAGTACTAATATCTAAAATGTATGGCAGATTATATTGACCGGTCACGTTCTCGGCTTTTTCGCACCGTACGGGCAGATATCAGCCAAAGGCAAACTGCAGCCCCGATTATCGCACCGGCAGTATCAGTCAGCCAGTCGAATACATCGGTATTACGCCCAGGAACAAAGTACTGATGGACCTCGTCACTGACCCCATAGACCGAGGCCAGGATAATCGCCAAAAGGCCTGCAATCCAGAGTTTTCGTGCAGGCGAGTTGAAAGAGAAAGTCAAGAGTGCAGCCAGCAGACAATAGGCAGCCAGGTGTACCATAATATTTAGGTACTCAGGGTGAGGCGGGTAAAAACTGCCAGGAAGGGAAGACATTACAAAAATCGCAATTGCCACCAATACAGCTAAGCCTGTAGTTACGAAACGCCCGGTTTGTTTAGGTTTTTCACGCAGACTGTCAGGCTTCATTTTTACACTCTCCTAATTTTGTAGTTTTGCGGACATATATTGTCATCGCTTTGAGCAAAATAGTCTGATTTTTTAGCATATATCTTACAGTGCAGAACACTTTAAAACCAGTATTCAGGCTAGTTTTTTAAACATTTAAAGTTAATAGGCTTTTACATGTTTTCTTTAAGTGAAGTATTCGGTAAAATACTTGAATGATAGTTCAATTGCAGGAGGGAAAAATGGCTAATTCGACCCGAGATATAATCGTAGCAGCAGCGTTCGAACTTTTTCAGGAACATGGGTATGACAATGCTTCGATGAAAGCCATAGCTGAGCAAGCGGGGTTGGCGACATCACATTCCTATTTTTATTTCGCCTCTAAAGAGGATTTATTGGTAGCAGTGATAGATCGGGCGTTGCTGGACTGTCATGAGATCATTGTGAAAATGAGCGACGACAGCAACGACTTAGAGCCTGGTGACTTTCTAGACAATTGTTTCGAAGCTTTTGCCAGTATTAGAAGGCAGGCCACGTTCATCATCCATTGTGCCCTGACTCCGAAGCTGGCAGAGCGGATCAATCAGCAGTACCAGGAGTTTCACGCTGATTTGAACATGATCTTCCTCAAGTATTTCGAAGGGGCTGGCACCACTGCTCAAATTGCCGCCGATGCTCTTTCAGCCCTCGTCTATTCATATTTCCTAAAAAGTGACGAGGATCAGGTAAAAGAGGCTTTTTTTGATGTTTTGTATTTTTATTGGGATGAAAGCTTTGGGAGCAACCTTGGCAAGCATATAAAGATGGAGAAGAACTAGCCTAAAGCCAAGACACCACGGGCTTTGCCGCAAGAAGACCTAGCATTTTTGGTAGTATTGATTTATCAAGTCTGGTAGCATACGTTAGCGTTGTCATAAAGCAGGCAACTTATAATTGTCGGGATGTGGCTCAGCTTGGTAGAGCGCTCGGTTCGGGACCGAGAGGTCGCTGGTTCAAATCCAGTCATCCCGACCATGCCGGTCATCTCGTCACCCAACTTTAGATTCATATACGCTAGCGCCATGTTCTGCGCTTTGCGTGGCCTTTTATAGACTTAATCCTCGAAGTAGTCCGTCAATACAGAGCCCTGATAAACGAATGGAGATACACCAACCAAGCTTTCGTGGGGCAAGAAGTTCCATGCTAAAGCAAAGATAGTAAACATGCGCATTATCGACATTGAGCCATCCTCCAGCTCTAGGCCTAGCAATTGTTGTGCAACTTGAGTGGTGCTTAACTTACCGTCCTCATCTCGAATCGCATAAACCAGCTCTGACCAGCTTACATCGATGCCGAGCTCTTCTTTGAGTATAGTAAATTCCTTACGCAGTGTAATCAAAGCCTGGGGTATCTCTTCTGGACTAGAAGGAAGCTCTAAGCCAATTTCCCAAGCCGGTTCATCGTAATCGTCCAAGCCGAACAAACCGATCATATGGTCCCTGACTAGGTCTGCAAAGCGCTCCTTGATATCTTCAAACATCCCAATGTACTCTGCTCGTTCTTTTTTAGGCGGCAGATCTTCTTCAAAGCCTAAGGCCATCCCAGCAGCAAGCCATTGGCCAGCGATTTTGTATATCCGGATATTCAGCGAGCCGGTCAAGCCATCGAAGGCTTTGCTGTATTTCGGGCTATAGACTTCATATACAGTGTCTTCATACATAGGCTGTAAGCGCAGCTTCCCGGTGCTAGACGAAGCCCCTAAGAGCCAGAAGTCACAGATGAAATTGCTTTCGTAAGCATCTACCAACCTGGCCATATCGGCTTCATCTAGGTCGTCTGGATCGATGTCGATATAGGTTTGAAGAGCTGTTTTGCCGCTAGGCAGTATACAATCGAAAATGAAATACTCTTTAGCTGCCTCTGTGAGAAAAGAATCTAGTTCCTCGTCATCCGTAGCCAGCTCAATACCGAGGCTGGTGCTGACATAAGCCATAAACTGTAGGAGCGAGCCTTGTGTCTCCTTATTGAATTCTTTCAAGTAGAACTTAAACACTGCATCGATTTTCGGCTCTAAGACTTTTGGTTTCTTCGCCATGGTATGCCTTTCTAGCCTGGGCTGGGATTTATTAAGAATAATACCTCAGCGCTTACGTTTGGGCGGGGTTTTACTTGCAGATTCGTCTATAGTGCTATCGTCGTAATAATGCCTGGACTTATCGTTGGGAGAAGAGCCGTTCAGCGAAGCGTGGGGCAGGTTGCTCCAAGCCAATACAAAGAATCCGAAAGCGTCTTCTATGGCTTCTTGGGATTCGAAGGCCTCTTCACCCTTTGAGCTGTCAGCGTCAAACAGCTCGGTAAAAACTCCGAGTATATCGAAACCGGCTTCATCAAAGATCGCTGCCTGAATATCCTCCCAAGGCGGTATCTTGTTGTATTTGGCTTGCAACAGCAAGTATTTCTCAAGCAGCTCGCTGAGAGTCAAGCCATCTGTGGATGGGTCGAGATCTTTATAAAAGAATGTCGATTTGTCAGGGTCGTCGGATTCTTCGGCTTTGGCTCAATAATCAAGCTTAACTATGTCAATAAAAGTGGCAGGGTCGGTGTCTTTGGCCTCCAACATATACTTACGCATCCGCTCGCTTGGCACTATCGGCTGGTAATTGATGATATTTCCGATAATCAGCCATTCGTCTTCGATTTTTGCCAAACGTATACTGATCGTGCCTACCTGGCCATCCAGGTCATAGCTGGCTGCCCTGTCCCTTATCCTATATATCGTTTCGTCATGATACGGCTGTACAACTAACAAGCTTTCCGAGGCGCGTACCTCATCCAACCAGAATCGTGCTACAAACTGGGTAGCGAAGGCCTCCTCCAATCGCCGCATCACGGTTCGCGACTGTCTGTCGGGGTTTTTGCGAATATACTCTTCTATGGGGCTTATCCCTCTTGGCAGCTTGTAGTCGAAGACGAACCATTCTAAAGCAAAATCGCTAAGTTGAGCTGTTTTGGAGGGCGAAAGGCCAGGATCAGGGTCGATAAAATCCATAAACTCCTCATAAGCCTGTGCTGCGACCTGCATGTGCTCACGTATAGAATAGTCGACCACTAAGCCTATTTTTACTTCCTTGCTTTTTCGGTTTGCAGACATCAAGCCCTCCTCTGTTGCTGGCCGCTTGGTTATTTTAACTATGTAGCTTTATAAACGATTTTACAGGTTTTCAAGCACTGTAAAGCTGCGGATCACTAATTACAAGCCCTCAAGTACTGTCTCTGGTAGCGAACGGCAGCTGGAAGCTCCAAACCATGTGCTTCCAACAAGTCTTCGTTACCGAGCAGCTCTTTAGTCGACCCGTCAGCGATGACTTCACCTGCGTCAATGATAATTGAACGCGAGCATATGTCCCAAACCAGGTCTAAGTCATGTGTGGCAATCAAAGTAGTGTCGGTAATGCTTGACAGTAGGGCCTGCATCTGTCTTCGCCCATGGGGGTCAAGGTTGCTGCTTGGCTCGTCGAGCACATACAACTGTGGCTGCATGACCAGTACCGTGGCTAGGGCTGCCCGTTTACGTTGGCCAAAGGAGAGTTGCTGCGGCGCTTTAGCAGCAATACTGGCAATACTTTTCGTATCGTCTGCCAAACCGACGGCAATCAGGGCCTCATGAACGCGCGCGACAAGGTCTTCTCCAGATATGCCTGAATTCTGGGGCCCAAAAGCGATATCGTCAAAGACTGTGGTCATAAACAGCTGGTCGTCAGGGTCTTGAAAGACCAGTCCGACCCGCTGGCGGACAGCAGTGAGGCTTGATGGGGCTAGCAGCAGGTCGTCGACATGGATCTCGCCGGCAGCAGGCAGCAAAACCCCGCAGGCCAAGAGCATGACCGTCGATTTTCCTGCTCCATTGGGGCCGAGCAAAGCGACTCGCTCGCCTGCTTGGATGCGAAAAGAGACGTTCTTTAGGGCAGCGGCCCCACCGAGGTAGCTGTACGAGACGTCTTGAAATGTGAGCGTACTAGTCATAATTTCTGGCTGGGGCTGGCTTTAGACGAAGGAGAAGGCAGCGCCTAAGACGATGCTTGTTGTCAGCAAGGCAGCGTCGCCTAGGTTGAAAAGTTGCTTCAAGCCTGTCGGCAGCTCGCCGTTAAAGCCGCGGGCCAGCATTGCGGCATGTATACGCTCGCTTTGGCTTTGTGTGCGGATGATCAAGGAGCCGGCAAGGTTTCCATAAAGCAATACCCTACGGTATGGGCTGAGGCTAGGGGCGCGCGCTGTCAAAGCGCGGTTAAGCGAGGTGAGCCTGATGCGCATCAGCTCGACATAGCGATACATGAAAGCGAGCAAAAGCGTCAAGGCTTGGGGAAGGTGCAGGCGCTGAAGGGCCCCGACCAGCTCACTGAACGAACAAGCTTGGCTAAGTGCCAGCATAACCAAGACACAAAGCCAGGGGCTTAAAACCAGCTGTAGCATTTGCGGGGCGGAGAGCAACAAGGCGTCTGCCCATGAATAGCTGCCGGTGCCAGCGCCGACATAACGCAGGGGGGTGAACAAGGCCATGGCCCCGGCAACCGGCAAGACGACCAGCGAACGGACGAACAGCCTGACCGGAGAGGCGTCTAGCACGACACAGGCCATGACAACCAGGGCAATCACACAAGCCACGGTCAGCAAGGACTGGGGGGCGCCTAGCACTATCCCGACAATCAGGGCAACTGCAGAAAGCAGCTTTCCTTGTGGAGAAGGGCGCAGCTTGGCCTTATCCATCAGCCGGCGCGCTTTTTGACGATCACGGTTGCAGCTGTAAACATCAAGGCCCCGGTGGTTACGACGCCAATGATGCCCGCACCGATGCCAGACAGGAGCTCGTTGTCGACTCCGGGCAGCAAATAGTCGCTTATGGGAGCCGACTGCCCGATGCTTGGGTCCTCGAAGGGCTTGCCCAGCCCGCTTTCAAAGTAGACGTATTCCAGTCCGTCTGGCTGCTTGGAGGCGAGGAACGACAAGGCCCCTGCCGTGAGCGCTAAGACGGCGAAGACGACCAGGACGCTGCGCATTGAAGAGGGGCTGCTTGGCGGGATGGCTTGCCTGTCAACCTCGCTGCCCGCCTCGGGGCTTAAAGCCTCTTTGGCATTGCCTGCCTCAGGTGAGAGTGGCGTGGGCTTCTCCCCATAAAGGACCAAGCTGTCAGAAGCGAGGTCGGGACGGACTTTTGCCAGGTAGGCGATCAAGGAGGCAGTGATTGCTCCTTCTCCGATGCCGATCAGGGCGTGCCAGGAAGCCATTGCCGCCAACGCGGGGTAGAAGGGGGCCCGCCCAGACGCCCAAAGCTCGATGGCGACGAGTGCAGCCGCCGCGACAACCGAGAGGAACGCAGCTGTGAAGGCGGCTATCAGCCTAGTCGGCAAGCTGGGGTGGATTTTCGCAAGCAACTGGTAGGCCAGGCTTCCCACACAGGGGGCGGCTATCGCCAGGTTGACGATGTTTGCGCCCAGGGTGGTGATTCCGCCGTCGCCGAAGAGAAAGGCCTGCACGACCAAGACCGCGCTCATGACGATGGCAGCAGGCCAAAAGCCGAGGATGATGGCGACAGCCGCTCCGCCGGCAAAGTGGCCGCTGGTGCCAATGGCGATGGGGAAGTTGAGCATTTGCAGGCCGAAGACCAAGGCAGCCATAACAGCCATCAAGACGAGTTTGCTGCTGTCGAAATTGCGGCGTACCCAACGACTGGCATAAGCGACAGAGCCGGCACCGCCAAACCAGAGGGTGGTGAAGGTTTTGGTGTCTAGCATTCCGTCAGGGATGTGCATTTGACGATGTCCTCGCAAACTCTCGGATGCTGCTCTGGGCTACTAATAGTAACAATAGTAACACGAATTTGAAATTAGTAACACTGGGCTTTGGGACTTAGGGGCTTGAAAGGCTTACATATAAACTAGACGAACAGGGTCACCAGAGAGACAGCAAAAACCACCAAGCCGTATAGCCAGACAGTGCGGATCCCCCGGTTTGACCCATACAGGATGAAGTAACAGCCGGCAATCATCATGGTGATGTTTAAGATGACGCTATAAAACACCACTGTCAGACAATGGGCGCCTGAGACAATCAGGAGGGTGGCGGTGGAGGCGAAGGCGATGTCAAAGAAAGCGTTGCTTTGTTCGCGTTGGCGGATTGCCAGGTAGCTTAGCAACAAGCCTGACAATATGATTGCGCACACCATAATCAAGTCGACCGCCGGTAGTTGCTTGAAGAGCATGTCGCTGATGAAGGGCAGGCGGCTCTCGAATATCTCTGGCGAGAAAACGTCTGTATAAAGCAGGCTCGCCGCATGGCCGCCGTTGATAGCCAAAGCACCGATCCTGACCACATTGAAAAAGGCAAAAGCCAAGACTATAAGCTCGTTGGCACGAAAAAAGACTTGAAGGTATCTCGATAGGACCGGCCTGAGAAAGCCAATGAACCGAATGACCAATAGCGCAAGCAGCAACAAAAACGACAAAAGCAGCGTCGGCTCTAGCTGCCAGGGCCAGGGATTGATCAGTATCGGCATAATCAAACCAAGCTCGACCATTACCAAGGCGCAGGCCTCGACCAGCACGGTGCTTTTTGCTGGAGCTGGGACTAGCAGGTAGTTATCGTCGATCAACTGGTCTTGGGGGGCACTTTGAAAGAACCTGGCAATGCGGCCAAACAGCGGCTCTTTGTCGTCAGACGGGCTGATTGGCGCACTTGCCTCAAGGCCTGCTGGCCCTGTTGGCCCTGCGTCAAAGGCTGGTGATGCTTGACCGGGCCCTAAAAGGCCATTTTCAGCCCAAGCACTTAAGGCGTTCTCATCAAGGCCCCTGGTACCAAGGAATGCCAGTAATAGCAAAATGACAAACTGGAAAGCCAAATAGACAAAAGCCACAGCTGCAAGCTGGTACAAGCTGAGCAGCATAAAGCCGAACAGGCTGGTAGCCAGTACCTCGAGCATTAAAACGGCTAAAGCAAGGGTTAGGCAGTAAGCCTGCCGGGTGACCAAGAAAACCAGCATCAGCCCAAGGCAGACCACAAACAAGCCAGGCAGCGCGTCGCAGGCAACGGACAGTATTTGGCTGGTAGCAAAGACATTCCCCGTAATGCTGAAACGCTGTAATAATGGGGATAAGACCAGGCCTAGCCGAGACGCATAATTAACCATCAAAAAAAACGTCACACCAATCGTGTAGGAAAAAACCATGTTTTTAGTAACACCAGTGTATTTAGGGAGTTTTTTGGTAGCTGCTAACAGCCCAAGCACAGCGAAGGAGGCTAAGACAGTTGTCAGGTCTAGGGCTATCGCACGGGCCAGCGAAGGGGACAGCAGGCCGATGAGGGCGAGCACCTGAAAAAGCAAGCGGGGGAACGCACTAAAGAGCGACACCACCCAAAGCAGGTAGATGACGACCAGGGACGAGGGCTTGGAGTTCTTTTGCCGCAGAAGCGTCCTTGCCGACAAGCCGGCCAAGAGGCTGGTGGAGACGGATTGAAAACCAAAAAAGACGATTGCGACAGCGGGCGGCAAGAAGTTGACGTTGCTTAAGTTCAAAGCAAGGCCCCCATTGGTGACCAGCGAGGCAAGTATGCTAAACAATACAGCTATATTAAAACTGGCGTTGATTCGAGAAAAGGACGTTTTGGCGCGGCTCGAAGCATTGGCCTGCTGGCTCACATCAGCATCTGGCTCGGACTGCTCAGGCTGAACAGGGCCATCTTCGAATTGCAGGTATTGTCCGTGCATTGTGTATCCTCTCGCACCACCACTTAGACAAGCGGCTAACTACGTATAGCTTACTAGAAAAAGAGTCAGAAATATTACATAATTCCAGTTCTATATGAATTTCTATTTGGATTTCTGCAGGTTTGGCGTTTATAGTGATGCTTGCAACAGCGGGCCTAAAGCCCAATAAAAGACTATCAGCAAACGAGGTAATGATGATTTCGGAACGTTTACAGAGCTCGATGGTACGGTACTTGAACAAGCGCTATCTGAGTTTGCAGCCAACAACTGATACCTACCTGCCAAAGCCGCGGCTGGATATGGCCTATATGCTTTATGCGCATATCCCCTTTTGCGAACGCCTCTGCCCATACTGCTCTTTCAATCGATACCTTTTTGAGCCGGGCCGGGCTTTAAGCTATTTCTCCGACCTGCGCCGCGAGATGCAGATGCTGGCCGAGCTCGGATACGACTTCGAGTCTTTATACATCGGTGGAGGCACCCCGACCATCATGCCTGACGAGCTCTTTGCCACCATCGACCAGGCCCGTGAGCTGTTCTCGATCCGCGAAGTCTCTTGCGAGACGAACCCCAACCATCTGACCGACGAGGTCCTCGATGGCCTGCAAGGCCGTGTACAGCGTTTGTCTTGCGGGGTCCAAAGCTTTGACGACACTTTGCTCGGGCAAATGGAACGATATGAAAAGTATGGCTCTGGCGAAGAGGTCTTTAACCGTATCCTGGCCGTAAAAGACCGGTTCACTAGCTTTAACATCGACATGATTTTCAATTTTCCCTCCCAGACCGAGGCCAAGCTGATCAACGACATAGCCGCTGTGATGGAAAGCGGGGCAAACCAGGTGACTTTCTACCCCCTGATGGCGTCGCCGGCGGTATCGAAGTCGCTGGCGGCAACCGTTGGGTCAGTGGACTACAGGCGCGAGCACCGCTACTACGAGATCATCAGCGAGGCCCTGACCGGAGGAAGCCAGCCCGAGTTTGGCTTTAGCAGTGCCTGGACATTTAACCGGATCGTTTCACCCAAAGAGGCTTTCAATTATGGGGAGAAGCCCTTGTCCGCCCAAGATGATCTAACAGGCCTCTATGAGGCCCGCGCCCCCATGGTTGACGAGTATATAGTCAACTACGAGGAGTACCCTGCTATCGGCTCGGGCGGACTGTCCTACTTGGACGGCTCGCTCTTTGTCAACACCTTCTCGCTTGACGAATACCACCGAGCCATCTTGGCTGGGCAGATGAGCGTGAGCGGCAAAACCGACTTCACCAAACTTGACCGGATGCGTTACCGCTTTATGATGCAGCTTTTTGGGCTACGCCTGGATAAGGAACAATGGCAAAAAGACTTTGCTTGCAGTGTGGCCAACGGTGTTCCGATGGAATACCTCTTCTTCAAAACGAACCAGGCGTTTGCCCATGAGGACGAGCAGGAGATCACCCTCAGTGCACGGGGACGCTATTTGATGGTTGCTTTGATGAGGGAGTTCTTTATTGGCGTCAACGGGGTCCGCGACCAAGCCCGGGCGGCTTTGACGAAAGCAGAGCGCGACTTGCTGTTCGGGGATTAGCTATCAAGTAAAAAAAGCAGCTGGCCTGATGTCTCGCCCAGCTGCTTTTCTTGTCGTTAAGCTTAAAACTTATAAAGGTTAGTGGTCTTTAGGCCTCTGATGCGCCTCCAGCGGCAGCAGCTTCCATGCGGGCTTGGTTTTCAGCAGCATACATCCTGGCGTCCTCGTCTTTGATCTTATAGGCAAAGATCATCAGCAAAGCGGCAATCAGGTTGCAAGCAGCTGGAATCCCCATCAGCAACAACATGAAGTTCGTCACGAACTGGTCATCAATGAAAGCCGGAAGGACACCCTGGGCAGATGCAGCTTGGACAGCAAGGGAGTCAAAGCCGATAGCAGCTAAGGCATACATTGAAAACCCGCCGATAATTCCAGCAATCTTCATGGGCAGGTTGTTCATGGACATGATGACCAAGCGATGGTCTTGTCCTGTCTTCCATAGGCCATACTCGCCGCAGTCCAGCGCATAGTTGATGCCAAAGCCGGCATATAGGGCAGCTGCGAAGGACATGATCATGTTGATTCCCACAAAGATCGCCCAAAAGCCTGCTCCGAAGAAGAAGTTTAGGATCGATGATATTGCAGCACCGAGCAGGCCGACCCACATAGCCTTGTCTTTACCGAGCCGCTTGCCAACTTCTGGGGCAATCATCGAGAAGACAAAGCCGACCACTTGTGTCAAGGTCGAGGCGATGGTGTATAAGCCAGGGAAGGCGTCCGAGGCTGGAATCCCATGGGTATAAGGGATTATCAGCTGCCAAAAATAGATGACGATGTTCATGTTGATCAGCATACCGATCATGCTTAGCATGCTAGCTAATAGATAGATCAACAGCTGGCTGTTGGTAGTGACTGCCTTGACCATGTCAGCCACCTTGACCTGCGGAGCTCCCGCGCTACCTGGAGCGTTTTCTTGGGGGAGGTCGTAGGGCTTGGCAACGCGTCTAAGGATTACTGCTCCAACGATATAAAAGCCCGAAAAGCCAACAGACATCACTGTGTAGTTCATCGGAGAGGGAAAGATCGTTCCAAACCACGTGAGCATATAAGCGGCTGTAGCTGAGGTGAGGATCGTGCCTACAGTCATGATACGGTAGTTCCAAACGGTGATCCGGGTACGGTCAACGGCTGAGGCACCAGCCATTTGCGGGACGATGCCAAACTGTGCAGCCCCGATGAAACTCATCGATATGGTCACACAAAGGGCACCGATGGTCACAACAACGAAGTGGACGGTATCGTTACCAGGGACAAAGTCTGTAAAAGTGATGGCAATGCCAAAGGTAATGACAAACATAAAAATGAAGAGCCAAGGCCGGTACTTGCCTCCACCACCGATCTTGAGCCTGACCTTCTCAATAATGCCGCCGACCAGTGTTGCAACAACTAGATCTGTCAGCCGGGCAATCATCAATGCTGACGATAACAAGGACATGTTCATCCCGATCAGGGCATAGTACATGCTCCTCCACATCCAGGTGATCGAGCCTAACATTGAGAAAACGGAGTAGGCTGAATAACCCAATAATTCAGAAGTCTTAAGCTTCTTTTCTTGGCTTACATCCATATTCTTTGGATCTCCCTTCAAAATTGGCAATACTCTCAATTAACGACATTCTTTTGAAACTGCGCTTCTTTGCTATAAAAAATAACTTTGAGTAGTTCTAGGCTCCCTTTCCTCCTCTCTTCTGGCTTACCGACCGTTTAACGCATCTAATCTTTAAAACACTTGCTTGTACAGGCAAAACAGGTGTCTGAAGCCGACCTTTGATAATGCTGTACGTAACGAATATAGCATAGTCCTGTTAGCTTCTCGTTATTTTAACATTGCCCTACTAACAATAGTGATTAAATATTCATGTACCTAAACAAATTGTGTAAAAAACAGTTTATATAAGGTTTGGCGTGCCTTTGCATATGCTTTGGCCTGCCTATCGATTACAGAAGGCTTGCACCCATATAAGTTCTGCATGTGGCTTAGTCAGGCTAGATAGTATGAAAACGTGTAAAGGTCAGCATCAAGCAGCCGTTTTGGCATTTCAGCATTTGACACTTGAATCAAGCTTCTTTACAATTTGGAAGTTCATTTCAAAACCCCGTGATACTTTGTAAATGACATCATGGGCTGTTTGTCACAGCGGTTTTCAGGGTCCAGCTGAATCCGTGGCAACGGCTCGCACAGTACGGAGGATATAAGTGAGTACCTATTACGCCAAAAAAGGCGATGTAAAGCAGGAGTGGCTATTGATCGATGCTGAAGGCCTAGTGCTCGGCAGGCTTGCCTCGTTTGCGGCACAGATCTTAAAGGGCAAGTTGAAGCCCCAGTACACTCCCCATGTCGACACTGGCGATTATGTTGTGATCATCAATGCCGACAAGATTAAAGTCACAGGAGCCAAGGTTACGGACAAGGTCTACTACCACCACAGCGGCTATCCTGGAGGATTAAAGCAAGAAACCTTCGCTCAGGTCATGGAGCGTCACCCTGAACGTATCATAGAGCGTGCTATACGTGGAATGCTCCCGAAAAACAGGCTAGGCCGGGCAATGGGCAAGAAACTGAAAGTATATGCTGGACCAGACCATCCACACCAGGCGCAGACCCCACGTCCAATCAAGCTGGAGGAATACCATGGTTGATAACAACTCAGGTGGCGAAGCAGTCTATTACGGTACGGGCAGGCGCAAAAACGCCGTTGTACGGGTGCGCATCAAGCCCGGTACCGGCAAAGTAACGATAAACGGCCGCGATGGAAAAGAGTACTTTGGCCGTGAGGCCTTGCTTGATTATGCACTGACCCCTTTTAAAGTAACCGACACAGTCGACCACTTTGACGTCTTCGCCAACAGCTCCGGCGGCGGAGTATCTGGACAGGCTGGCGCACTGCGTCACGGTATCTCGAGAGCTTTATTAGTAGCGGGAGACTACCGTGCTGAACTGAAGAAGGCAGGTTTTCTGACTCGCGACCCACGCATGGTGGAACGCAAGAAATACGGATTAAAGAAAGCGCGTAAGCGTCCTCAGTTCTCAAAACGGTAGGCATAATATAAGGTTGATGATACATGCTGGTATTTGAAAGTATCAGCATGTACTGTATAAAGGAAGGTACGGGCTTGCCTGCATATTTTGGCACTGATGGTGTACGGGGGAAGGCTTTTATAACTCTGACGGTACCGATGGCTGAAACGCTAGGTTATGCTGCGGTGAAGATACTGGGACCGACCTTGCTGATTGGGCGTGATACCCGATATAGCGGCGAAGCCCTTGAAGAAGGCCTTGTCAGAGGGATTAATGCTGCCGGGGGGAAGGCCTTGTTGGCGGGAATAATCCCGACTCCGGCGATTGCCTTCCTTGTCAAAGAGTACAGTGCCGACGGAGGGGTCGTGATTTCTGCATCACATAACCCGCCTGAAGACAACGGCATCAAATTCTTCAATGTCAACGGATACAAGCTAAACGACTCACAAGAAGAGCAGTTCGAGCAGGCCCTCCAACAAATGCCCTCTATCGATGTCTCCCAATTTGACGACCAAACAAGCGATAACATCTTTTCAATCGATGACCCCCTCGACCAAACGGCTGGCCAACAGGTCTTGACGGACGCTGCAGAGCGTTATATCGAATATGCAGTCAGCACGTTCTCTAGACAGGGGCTTGACCTTCGGGGAATAAGGATAGTCATAGACTGTGCCCATGGGGCTGCCTTTCTCACCACCCCCGAGACATTTCGGCGGCTTGGGGCAGAGCTGATAGTCATCAATAATGACTACAACGGCAAGGACATCAATGTCGACTGTGGGTCGACCCATCTCGAACAGTTAAAGCAGGCTGTTGCTGATGCCCATGCCGACCTGGGGATCGCTCACGATGGCGATGCCGACCGTTTGCTCGCCATCGACTCCAATGGCCAAGAGGTCGACGGAGACCACATCATGGCGATTTGTGCCCAAGACCTCCAAGAGCGGGGAAAGCTTAAGAACAACACCGTTGTTTCGACTGTTATCTCCAACCTTGGCTTCGAGTATGCCTTGGAGTCAATGAAAATAGCGCTGGTGAGGACCGACGTCGGCGACACCAAGGTGCTCTCGGCAATGCTGGAAGGCGACTATGTCTTGGGAGGCGAGCAGTCCGGGCATATGGTACTGCTAGAATACAGCACCACAGGCGATGGGCTGATCAGTGCTTTGCAGTTGCTGTCAGTTATGCAAAGGAAGCAGAAGACTTTACCTCAGTTGGCAGCTATTATGCAAAAAGTACCGCAAAAAATGCTAAACGTCACTGTTCAAGAAAAAGATACAGTCATGCAGTCCGAACAGCTTTCTCGGGAGAAGCGCACAGTCGAGGACTTGCTCGGCGACAAGGGGCGGGTCTTGTTGCGGCCATCAGGCACAGAGCCGAAAATACGGGTAATGGTGGAAGCCGATGACGAGAAGCTTGCCGAAACGCTGGTCAACCAGTTAGCCAAACGGGTGGCTGAGATCGACGCAGAGCTGACCTGACAGCCAGTTGCCGCCAAGCCCAGGCGACTAAGTAACCAGATATACATTTTCAGCGGTGTTTTACCCGATTAATCCGACTTGATTAACCTTATTAAGATAGACTATAGTACAATTATTCAAATGCCACTCAAAGCTTGAATGATTGCCTTGCTTGACTTATGAGTTGCCAGAGTGGTTTTACGACGCGGGAGAAGAACCTAGGTTTTCTCCACATAATTGAAAGGACGAATATGGAAAACAAGAAACTGACCAGACGGACTTTTGTGGCTGGTGCAGCTGTGGCTGGCGCAGCAATCGCAGGAGCGTCGCTTTTGACCGCGTGCAAGGATGACGAAGAAGAAGTGGTCGAAGGCGACGAAAAGGCAGGGGGAACTTTTAAGTACTATGTAAACGAGCCGGCGTTCATTGATCCTTACAACCTTCAAGAATCAGAGGGGACCCAAGTCGGGTCGCAGATGTTCGACTCATTGATGAACTACGACTACCGTACCGAGAAGCTTCTGCCGGCAGCCGCTGTGAGCTGGGAAGTCAATGACGACGCGACAGTCTATACCTTCCATTTGCAACCGGATGCCTTGTTCCATAACGGCGACCCGGTGACCGCGGCTGACTTCAAGCGCGGCTGGGAGCGCATTTGCGACCGGAACATCAGTGACGAGCCGTCAGAGATCGACTACCATTTGGCCCAGGTAAAGGGTTATAAAGAAATGGTAGAGGACCAGACGGCAACGGAATTGTCCGGTGTCGTAGCCTTAGACGACCTTACTTTAGAGGTTACCCTGGTTGCCTCTTATGCTGACTTCCTCTATGTTTTGACTCACCCGGCCTTAGGCCCTGTGCCTGCTGCCGCCGAGGACTTTGAGACCTATAGCGAGGCTCCGATCGGCAACGGCCCCTTTATGATCAAGGGCAAGTGGGAGCACGACCAGTACATCCAGGTCCTCCGTTTCGAAGATTACTATGGCGATGTGCCCTTTGTCGACGGCATTGACTTCAACATCATTTCGGAGGTCGAAACAGCCTTTAACGAATACGAGGCTGGCAATTTGGACTTCGTCCAGATACCGCCAGGAATGATCGAGGACTGTGTCGACAAATACGGCGAGTCGATTGACGGCTGGGTTGCCCAACCCGGGAAGCAAACACTCTTAGGCCTCGAGTCGTCCACGTACTACCTCGTGATCAACAACCTTGACCCCGTTCTTTCAGATGCCAAGGTGCGCGAGGCGATCAGCTATGCCATTAACCGGCAAACTATTTGCGACGTGGTCTTCCAAGGCGTCAGGGTACCGGCCGACGGGCTGATCCCCCCAGGAATCCTAGGCTACCGCGAAGGTGCCTGGAAAACATCGTTTTATGACGAGGATAAAGCCAAGGAGACTTTGGCCGAGGCAGGGTATCCAGATGGAGAAGGCCTGCCCACGTTCAAGCTTTCCTTTAACACAGGCGGAGCGCATCAGCAGATCATGGAGCTGATACAGTCCGACTTAAGGAAGATCGGTATCGAGACCGAGTTGGAGTCGATGGACTGGGCCGCCTACCTCAAGGCTTTGGCTGACGGGAACTATCAGATGGGGCGTCTCGGCTGGATTGCCGACTATCCCATTATGGAGAACTTCCTCTTCTCATTGTTCTTTACAGGTACTGGCGACAATCGCTCACAGTACTCAAACCCCGATGTCGACGAGGGTATCTTGAGTGCACGGGGGATCCTTGACAACGACGAGCGTATCGCTGCCTTCCAGGCAGTCGACGACATCGTCCAAGAAACCACCCCGATCGTCCCGATCATGTTCTATCGGCATGCCCGTGTCACATCGGCTAGAGTAAACGACTTCTTCTTCTCGCCGACGCTGATCGCCGACATGAATGCTACTTGGCTAAGCAAGTAAGAAGTTTATTCAAGCATGACATTGGCTTGAAAGAACCGTAAGCAAGTATGGGTAAATACATCCTGAAAAGGATCGTGCAGTTTATCCCGGTTTTTTTCGGGGTCACGTTTTTGCTTTTTGCGATGCGAGTCATAGTCCCCGGCGATCCTGTGATCATGATCGCCGGGGAAAGAGCCGTCTCCCCAGCCACATACCAACTGATTGTCGAGCGAAACCACCTCGACGAGCCGATCTATGTCCAATACGGCTACTATATGAATGATTTGCTGCATGGTGACTTTGGGCACTCCTATCAAAAGGGGCGTGACGTGAAGGTCATCTTTGCTGACAAGTTCCCTTATACAGCCAGGTTGGCAGTGGCTGCTATCAGTGTCGAAGTGCTTTTTGGCATCTCGGTAGGGATTGTCTCGGCTATTAAAAAATACTCCTTTATCGACATGCTCTTGACCTTGTCAACCTCGATCCTGGTCAGTATGCCTGTGTTTTGGCTGGGCTTGATGCTGCAGGCGGTTTTCGGTATCTGGCTAAAGCGCGTGACTGGTGGCTTGATATCGCTTCCGATCTCAGGCGCGGGTGGGCCGATCAGCAACTATCCAGCAATAGTACACTTAATATTGCCAGCTATTACACTTGCATCAGTTTCGTTAGCTGTGACCGCTCGTATCATGCGTTCCCAGCTGCTCGAAGTCCTAAGTCAAGACTATATTCGCACTGCCTATGCCAAAGGGCTTGCCAAACGGGACGTGATAATCAAGCATGCCTTGAAAAACGCCATGATCCCTGTCATCACCTTCATTGGAATCGATTTCGGCTCGATGATGTCGGGAGCGATCCTAACCGAGTCGGTCTTTAGCTGGCCTGGGATCGGACGCGAGATATACCTAGCAATCACTGCTCGCGACTGGCCGATTGTGATGGGCGGGGTAGTGATAATTGTCATCATTGTGATGCTAATAAACTTAATTATCGATATCAGTTATGCCTTGTTTGACCCGCGCATCCGTTACGGGGCGAACAGGGCGGAGTAGCCATGCTTTTTCTGTTTGGCAAAGCACGCGCTGAGCGTTTGGACCGCGAAGGCAGAAAAGCCGCTCGTACCAGGACTTTATGGGGCGATGCCCTAAAGCGCCTTAGCAAGAACAAGCTGGCTGTGCTAGCACTGATATGGATCCTTTTCATGGGTATCGTCGCTCTGACCGGCCGCATCTGGGTGCCCCAAGTCTTCGGCGAGGTGGTCTACACCGACAGTTCGACCGCGACCCTGACCTCCAAGCTAAAGCCTTCGTTGGAACATCCCTTCGGCACAGACCTGCTTGGCCGTGATGTCTTGGGGAGGATAGCATATGGGGCTGGCGTCTCGCTGGCCATCGGCATTCTGGCGACTTTGATATCGACCAGCATCGGTATTGTATTAGGCTCGCTAGCAGGGTACTTCGGCGGCTTGATCGACTCCTTGGTGATGCGGGTCACTGATACTTTCATGGCAGTCCCCTACACTTTGTTCACGATAGCCCTGATTGCCGTGCTCGGCCCGGGTTGGATCAATGTGTTTTTAGCGATTGGCCTCTTAGGCTGGACGTCGATTTGCCGAGTCGTCCGATCGGCTATTCTCCAGATCAAAGAAAACGACTACATAGCAGCTGCCAAGGCGCTGGGCGCAAGCAACCTGCGTATCATACTGCGCCATATCCTGCCAAACTCAATGGCCAGCGTCGTAGTCTATTCCACTATGAGCATTGGGTCGGCGATCCTCTCCGAAGCCGCCCTGTCCTACCTCGGCCTGGGGGTGCAGCAGCCACAGCCTTCCTGGGGAGTAATGATCTCAGAGGGACAGACCTTCCTACAAACCCATCCGTGGTTGGTGTTTTGCCCCGGAGCAGCCATCCTCACCACTGTCTTGGCCTTCACACTCTTAGGCGACGGTTTGCGCGATGCTCTTGACGTGAAGGGCACGTAGGTCGAAGTGGCACAGGCAAAGCGCGATATTTTCACAGACGATGTGCTCCCGAAGTACGAAAACCTTTTGGAGCTAAAGAACCTGACAGTTCATTTTCACACCCAAGACGGCATAGTCAAAGCAGTGGACGGCATCTCGTTTGTTTTAAACGCGGGAGAAACCCTTGGCATCGTGGGCGAGAGCGGGTCGGGCAAGTCCGTCACGGCTTTATCGATCCTCGGCCTCGTGCAGATACCGCCCGGCCGCATTGAGGATGGCGACATCCTGTTCAAAGGCCAATCGCTGATTGGCATGAAAGACAACGACCTGCAGATAATTCGGGGGAACCATATAGCGATGATCTTCCAAGACCCCCTGTCTGCTTTAAACCCAGTTTACCGGGTCGGCCAACAAGTGGGAGAAGGCCTCGTTGTCCACCGCGGCCTGACAAAGGCTGCCGCTCTGGAAAAAGCCGTCGAACTACTCGATATGGTAGGGATTCCCAACCCTGACCAGCGCGTGTTAGATTATCCCCATCAGTTCTCCGGTGGAATGAGGCAGCGGGCGATGATCGCTATGGCCTTGGCCTGTGACCCGGAGATATTGATTGCCGACGAACCGACCACCGCCTTGGATGTGACCATCCAAGCCCAGATCATCGAGCTCATGCAGCGCATGCAAGAAGAGCATGGCACGGCAATCATCATGATCACCCATGACTTAGGCGTCGTTGCCGATATGGCTGACCGGATCATTGTCATGTATGCCGGCAAGCCAGTCGAATACGGGACTGCCGACCAAATCTTTTATCAGCCGCTTCACCCCTACAGCTGGGGGCTGATGCGATCTATTCCCAAGCGCAGCTTAGACAGCGGCCAAGAGTTGACTCCCATTAAAGGCAACCCTCCCTCGCTTATCAACCTGCCCCCAGGCTGCGCTTTCTCGGAACGTTGCCCTTATGCCAGCCCGCGCTGCGCAAGCGAGCAGCCCAAGCTACGCATGATTAAAGACGGGCATTACTCGGCCTGTTTCTTCTCCCAAGACGAAGAGTTCCTTCTAAACTCGCCTATCTATGACGATCAGAGCCAGCCTGATAAAGGCGATACAGACAATGCATCAAGCGATGGCATGAAAAACCCCGACGCCTTAGGGCCGGGAGGCAATGATGACTGAGGCTTTGGTCAGGCTGGAGAACCTAAGCAAGGACTTTTCGACCTCAAACGGGCTTTTCAGTTCGCGTTTTGGCGCTAAAGTCTCAGCTGTCAAAGACGTCAGCTTCCAAATTGAAAGCGGCCAGACCCTAGGCCTGGTCGGTGAGAGCGGGTCTGGCAAGTCGACCATCGGGCGCTGCATCATCCGTTTGCTGAAGCCCACTGCCGGGTCGGTATTCTTTGACGGTAAGGATGTCCATTCTTTAAAGGGAGAAGACCTCAAGGACTTTCGCAAGGATGTCCAGATTGTCTTCCAAGACCCTCAAGCCTCGCTTAACCCGCGCATGACCATAGGGGAGTTGGTCCGTGAGCCTTTTGTCATACATAAGATAGGCTCAAAAACCGAACAGATCGAGCAAGTGCGCGAGCTTTTGAATATCGTCGGCTTGAATCCTGAGCATATTAACCGGTACCCCCATGAGTTCTCTGGCGGACAACGCCAACGCATCGGTATTGCCCGCGCCTTGGCCCTTCAGCCCAAGCTGATCATCTGTGACGAGCCAGTCAGCGCCTTGGATGTATCGATCCAAGCCCAAGTGCTGAACCTCCTCGTCAGCCTGCAGGACGAATTCGGCTTGACATACTTGTTCATTGCACATGACCTGGGTGTTGTCCAGCATGTCTCAGACCAAGTGGCTGTGATGTATTTAGGCTCACTAGTCGAATACGGCGAGGTAGACTCTCTGTATTTGAGGCCGCATCACCCATACACACAGTCCTTGTTGTCAGCCATACCCATACCTGACCCTAAAGAACAACGGTCAAAAACGCGCATCCTGCTGCCAGGCGACCCGCCTTCGCCGCTCAACCCGCCGAGTGCTTGTCGTTTTCGCACCCGCTGCCCCTTAGCCGAGGAGGTATGCGCAGTAGATACGCCACTGATGCGTGAGGTCGAGCCAGGCCACTACTGTGCCTGTCATTTCGCCAAAGAAAACCCCATTCGCTAGTCTTTAAGCCCAAAGGCCGTAAGGGTTGCTTACATTTACCAGTGCCTGCCTTATACGGCTATGTGGAAGGCGCTGGCCTGTACCGGGCAACGATTGGAATACCATTCAAATGTGGAGAAGACCCCGCTCTTCGAGTGTCGCATCCGGGATAAAAAAAGCAGAGACTGCAAATGAGCCTGCCCCTTCTTCTACTTAATACTAGTATAATAGTATATATTACCAATATCTCCCCTCAAGCCAAGTGCTCAAGATTGACGATTGGGCGCAATTCTGACGGGTAAATTCGCAAACTCATCGCACCACATAACAAAAATATGGCATATCCAGGGTAAACGCACCAGACATCGTCTGCAAAACCG
>JGI24702J35022_10000026_pt1 | contig 59066 bp, 40 predicted proteins | sample TergutTh196P4_FD_35022 | JGI IMG/M metagenome (IMG submission 35022) | reverse complement strand
GAGGAGAGTTATTGTTATTGTGATTGTGATTGTTATGATGGTGATTGTGAGTAGGTTTATGTTGGTTAAGTTTATTGGTTGGTTTGGGTTTGTTGGTGTTTCAGTGTTATCGGGGGCTTGATTGGGTACTTCGTTGTTGTTTTTGTTGATGGTTATTGTTTGTGTTTTGCTCCATCCGCTCGATACGCCATCAAAAACATCATACCCTCTCCCCTGACCTGTCATCTCTCCCCACGGGTCTTGTTGAAATGAAAATGTTCCACTCCACGCTTCTACTTGAAAATCAACTTGTCCACCATCAGGAACAGTGATACCTACATCCTCTGCACCTCTGTATGGACTATAGTAGTCTACTGTAAATGGTATTGTGGTATATTGTCCGTTGGTCATTTCTGGACATCTAGTCAGGTAGGGGTAAGTGAATACTTCTTTCCATTCTTGGTCGTAATGTCCTTTGTAACGGATGTTGTATATTATTTTGGATTGGCTTGGTTGATTTTTTATTTTTAATTCTACCTCTATTTTTTTTACGTGATAGCCGGGTTGTGTTACTGTTTTTCCTGTGTAGGGGTCGGTTGATTGTGTGGGTGGTACATTGTATGAGTTGTCTACTAGTTTTGCTGTGAATTCTGGAACAGATGGTTCAGTCTGAGCTTGCACTATACCAATTGATATAAACTCACAACTAAGAATTAATACCATTAAAAACAGACAAAATCTTTTCATTAAAGCACCTAATAAAATATTGTTGTTTTATTATTTAATCGTTATGGTTCAGTCATTTAGGTTTTTGAAATGATGAAGTTACCAGTAATTCCCGAAATATTTATTTTCACAAAAATTAAAATATGCAGCTATAAAAATTTTTTCAAAACACACACAAATCATAAAAATCCGTAAATAAAAATAAGTACATTTCATTAATGTGTTAGTAGTGAGAAATATTTATTACCCATAAGACGAGTGCGTAAACCATCAAAACTATAGTATCGTTTGACTACAAAAAACAAACAGCAACATTATTTTAACGCATCTCGCGTCTTGTTCAACATCACCTATTGTGGTAAGAAAAAAGTTGGGAATTACGGTTTATTTAGCATGTAACTGTGTAGTTTTTGTTTTTGTATTTATTGTGGTGAAAATGTGTTTGGACTGTTATGTTTATTAGTGATGTTGCTTGTTGGTTGGCGGTAAATTGGTAGTAGGGGTATTGGAAATGAGTCAGTTAGCGGTTGAACTTAAAAAGGTCACTAAGCGTTATAATGAAATTGTTGCGGTAAATAATCTTGATTTGAATGTTAGGCAGGGTGAGATTTTTGGGTTGCTTGGTCCTAATGGTTCTGGGAAATCTACTACTTTGAAAATGTTGATGGGGTTAGTACCGCCGTCTGTTGGTTTTATTCGTGTTTTAGGGATTGATGTTCAGCATAATGCTGTAGATGTTAAGCGTCTTGTAGGTTATGTTCCTGAGTCGCCAAGTATGTACGAGTTTTTGACGGGTATTGAGTATCTTGATTTTATAGGTGACATTTATGGGTTGTCTTCTGATGAGAAGCAGCAGAGAATAAATGAGTATTTAAAAGCTTTGCAGCTTGAAGGGCGAGAAGGCGATATGATAAATAGTTATTCTGATGGTATGAAAAAGAAAATTGCGTTGATTTCAGCTTTTATTCATAAGCCTAAATTGTTAATTTTGGATGAGCCGCTTAATGCTTTGGATCCTAGGAGTGCACGGATTGTTAAGGATATTCTTTCTGGGTTAAAGGATCAGGGGGTAACTACTATTATTACTACTCATGTTCTTGAGATTGCTCAGGCGTTGAGTGATCAGATTGCAATTATGTATAAGGGTAATCTTTTGGCTCTTGGTAATATGGTAGAGTTGCAGCAGAAGGCAAGTTTGCCTGGTTCGGGTCTTGAAGAGATTTTCCTTAAACTTACGGGTACTGAGGATTTGAAAGCTGTGGTTGAGGCACTTGTTAAATGAATTGGAAAAATGTTTATCGTCTCATGCAGATTGAGCGTAAAGCGGGTCGTATGTTAAGAGGTGTAAAGGCTACAGGGTATCATGAAAATCGTGTTTTTGCTAATTTGTCTTTTTTGTTATTTGTTGTGATAGGTGTTGCTGTAGGTTTTTTTGCGTGGGTTGTTGTTAATTCGTTTGCTATTGATGAAATTCAAACTGTTGCTACTGGAGTGTTTGCTGCGTTTCCAACGTTTGTGTTGGTTATTAGTGCTGTTTTTACGGTACTTTTCCAAATTCAGCGTAGTGGTGTTAGGATGCAGGCTGAAGCACCTTACTGGTTACCTATTACTTGGCAAGAGCACACTTTAGCATCTGTGTTTGCAAGTTTATTGGGTGTTCCTTTGTATGTTGTATTGCTTATTGTTTCGGCAATTTTAGTGTTTGCAGTTTTCACGGGATTAATTATTTTGGCGGTTATGACTTCTGTAGCTATTTTTGCTGCAGCGTTTTTATCAAGTGTATTTATGGAAGTATTGCGTGTATTGCAGGTACGTTTTACTGGTGCAATTTATAAATCAAGTGGGCGAGGTGCTATATGGGTGCGTTTTGTTGGTTCGCTTACTTTTTTACTTATCTTTTTTATAGGTTACTTCTCTGTTATTTATCGTAGTGTTAACTTGTTTTCAATTCTGCCCGAAGTCCAAAATTCATTATTTTATATACCGTTTGTATGGCCTGGTCTTATGATATCAAACTTTTTTTCCACAAGTGGTAGTGTTTTATTAGGTGTGATTTACATGTTTTTAACAGTTGTTTTCATATGTGGTATGTATGTTTTAGCTGTTTTATTAAACAAACGTTTTGGTCTCTATGAGCCTCCTGCTATAAGAATTCAAAAAAGTGGTCTTTATACACCAAAAACGGGTGTTTTGGGTAAATTTGGTTTTTCTACAAATGAGGCAGCTTTAATGCGTAAAGACTTTAAAGCATTTACTCGACGAAGAGAGCTTATGACTGTATTTATTTCTCCTGTAATATTTGTTTTAATACCTTTAATGCAATCTTTAGGTGGGTCATCTGAGGTTGTATTGTATAATGCGGGTATGGTTTACTTGCTTCCTGCTGTCTTTATGGTTATGATGTTGGGTACACTTATAATTGGAGAAGAGGGTCAGGCAATATGGCGAATTTATGCTTCGCCTATTAGTGCTAAAAATCTTGTTAAAAGTAAGTATTTCTTTACAGTGTTTTTTGGTTTAATGATGTTAGTTATTACTGGAGTAATTGGTACTCTTCTCTATAGGTCTTCTACTACAATAATAGTTGTAGGTGTTTTGGAAGCTTTCTTTTTAACTATTGCTTTAAGTGCTATATCCTTGCATGTCGGTTTTATAGGTGCGGACTTTACTGAAGTTCCAAGACCTCGTATGGTTCGTCAATCTTGGGTGTTTATTAATATGGTTGCATGTGCGTTTACAGGTTTTGTTATTTTAATTCCTTTGTTGCCAATAGTTATTTCTTCAATGTTAGGTAGTATGGGTTATAGTTTTCCAAGTTTTAACCCGTTTGTTGCTACTGCTATAAGTGGTGTGATTGCTGTTGTTATTGCAGGGGTTTTCTATAAGCTTTTGCTTAATCGTGCAAAAGAGTTTTTGTGTAAGGCAGAGGTGTAAGGGTGGAGGTTTTTTTTGGTAGTGTTTGTTATTGGTTTATGTTGTTAGTGGTCGTTTGAATATTTTTCGTGTTGATATGTAGTTTGACTGTGTTTTGTGTGTTTGAAGAGATAATTGTTTTTCTTGTCAATTGTTTTGTCAAGGTGTGTAGTGGTATATGTTTGTGTTTATTTTTTTGTGTATTTTTTCTGCTAAATTTGACTTTGTTTGTAAGGTTTTTTGGTGGTGTTTTAATAATGTTGGGTGAGAATTTTGTTGTTTTGTATTAGATTTGGGTGGTGTAGTGGATGTGATGTTAAACGTGAATTGGTGTGGTCGTGTGTTTTTTGAGTTTTGTGGTGGGTGGGAATAATTGTTGGTGTTTTTAAAGTGGTTTTTAATTTGTTGTGTGGTAGATGATTTGTGTGTTTGTTTAAAGTGGTTGGTGGTGGTGTCGAAGTTTGTTGTGGTTTTTGTTTTTGTTTCGTGTTTGGGTGGTTTTTTTTGGTGTTAGATGGTTTATGTATGAACTTAGAGATGGGGAAAAACAAGTTATTAATTATAAATATGGTGTTGTGTTGTTGTTTGTGTTATTTTTTAGAAAGTTTTGTATTTTTAGTTGTCATAAATTTTTTTAATATGTTTGATGTGATTGTGAATGGGTGTGTTTGTTTTTTAGTTAAAATTGTTTTGAATTTTTTTGTGTGTTTATTGTGTGTTGGGTTGTTTGTGTGGGTGAGGTGGTTGTTTTTGATTTAACGAATATTTATTGATTGTTGATTCTTGATTTATGCGATATGTTTAATAAGCATAAATAATTACAACCGATATACTAACAAATATTATTAAAGAGGCGAAAATATTATGAAACAATTAATAAAAAAAATTAACAAAACAACAAAAAACAAACAAAAAACCAAACACTACACATCAACACTACTCCACATATTACTCATTACACTGCTAATATGCACAACAATTTACATCACCCAACAAAACAATAACGTAAATGCCCCTCCCCAAGAGGACATTGTATACGATCAAACATATTATGTATCCGCAAATGGCGATGATACAAACAATGGGTTATCAGAAAATTACCCTTTTGCAACACTTTCCAAAACCGCCACAGTGATAAATAACAACGGCATAAGTGGCAATTATCTAATCAATGTCATGACCGACTTAACCTCAACAGGTTGTGCTCGTTATTATGACAATAACATCACCATTACAAGTTTAAACGATACACCTCTCACCGTTACTCGTGGCACAGAATTTGATGCTTTATCCGATAACGTACGTAGTTGGTACAATCCTGCAATGATAGAACTAGGTAGTGGAAATCTAACCGAATTTGCACCAAAACTCTCATTAACTCTAAAAAACATAATATTTGATGACGCATACCTTCATGGAGGTGCAATAGATGCAAAATTCCGATATGCGCCAACTCCATATAACCCTTCTGATTCCGGTTTAAATTATGTCCAAGATGCCATAGTTGCTTCTTATGCCAATTGCGCAACTATCATTTTAGCGAAAGGTGCTGAACTGCATAATTTTGGTGGCATGTCAGCAATTCATCTTACAGATGGCGCAACTCTGATAATGCAAGACGGTAGTCTAATTACCGATATCAACTCTACCGAAAATACTCGCGCAATTAGTACAACAAATACGGATTATAGAGCTAATGGAGAAGCCGCTATTAGCATTGGCAATGCACATTTCTATATGAATGAAGGCTCACAAATCACAAATATTGCTAATGCCCATAGTGTTAAATTAAGTGGCAGCTATAAGTGTTTTATTGATGGCGAAATTGCTTACATGAAAGGCAGTAAAGGTATGGATGCTACTGATGGAAATCAGGGGGCTAACCATGAGGGCCGAAGTTTTAAAAATGCTGTTTTCTTCAACGGAGGAACAACCCTTAATCCAGTGACAGGCGTGTCTGGTTCTGCAATTATTGGTCCAAATGCACACATTCATGACAACGACGTGAAATGTGGAACTGTAAGTATTAATCGCGGCTCAAACGTTTTTGTAGAAATATATGGCAAAATAAATAATAATAATGGCCGTGCAGGCACCCGCTACTTTTTAGGTATTGGTCTTGCCGCTGGAACTAATGGCGGTGGACTGTATGTTGTAGGTGGTGGAACAATATATTTGGAAGATGGCAGTGAAATTTGCAACAATACAATAGTTAGCTCCGCTTATGGTGGTGCTGCTAACCTTCAGCAGGGTAACTCAAAATTAATAATGAATGGTGGTCTCATTTCTGGAAATAGTGCTCCAACAGGGTCAGGTATTGTTGTGAACAGAAATAACGCCTATTTTGAAATGAATGGTGGCGTTATTAATAACGGAGCTAGTGCGGTATATCTTATGTCAGATTCACCTCAAACAGATGGACGACTTATTTTAAATGCTGGTAGTGTCTCTGGTGTAACTGTGCAAAATACAAATATTTATGGTACCAACTCGCAGCGTCATGTTTTCATTAATGAAGACGTGTTAATTGGAACTGGTTTTCTCAGTGTTGCAAATCGTAACGTATATTTTGTTGGGTCAAATTTCAAAATTGGTAATCCAAATGCTGCTACATATTCAACTATACGGTCATCACTGCCTCAGGGTTGGACTATGCCTACTGCTGATAGTTCGGTTATTGGTTTTTGGATGCAAAAAACTGGTACAATGATTTTTTCGGTGCCAGCACCAACAACAGGTACGGCACCTAACAATTATAACCGTACACTTGGTGTGTATTTTGTTGCGGTGCAAGCAACAACAGCTGCTGGAACTGTGGATAGTAGTATTCCTCTCAAGATTTATCCAACATCAATTGTTCAAGTAGGAAATATAAATCGAATTGTTGTTTCTGTTCCCCTTGATGCATATTCAAGTGGTGCAACTATTGCACTAGTTCAACCTGCAACTATGTATGGTGTAATTAACTTTGAAGGGCCTGAGATGCTGTTGTATGAAATAACTGCAGAAGACTACACTATTGGCTATACTGCTTCATATGATATGCCTCAAGGTCTACATGCTGAACTATTAACAGATGGGTGTAGTAATGAAAATACAGATTTTATCTTTACTATCCGACCTGATTACCGTACTATACCTGATATCTATAGCTTAACTATTGAGAGTGAACTTTTTGTGGTAACGGATGATGCTGTTTGGGATTCTAATACTGGCGAATTTATTGTGGTTCTTAAACTGAAAGATGATTGGACTAGTGCAATAAATTTGGAGTCAAAATTTGCGTTTGATTGTATTATGAATGCTGTAGACTTTGAAGATGGCGAATTTCTAAAACTTGTGGGAAATCTTGAGATTGTTGGACAAAACAATGGTTATATGATTTATGGTAATGAAGCAAAAACTGAAATGATTATGCTTAAAGGAAATCTACACATAAGCAAAATTCTTTTGGGTGATACAGTGGATGAAACAGCTGATTTTCACTTTACAGTAACATTTAGTGATGGAGGTACTTATAGTGGTATTGCAAGTGGAAGTGTAATCACCTTAAAAGGTAACGAAACTATACTTATCTCAGATATAATTCAAGGAGTAACTTACACGGTTGTTGAACATGAATCAAACCAGAACGGTTATACAACAACTTTTACAGGCGAAAGTGGTACAATATCTGATATACAATCTGAAGCAGTCTTTGTTAATACGCGAGATAATTTCTACGAATATACTGTAACTGTTAATAATAGTTTTGCAAACGAACTATCTGGAGCAGGTACTTATACTGAAGGTGACACCGTTACTATTCACGCAGGCAACCGTGACGGTTATGTTTTTTCTGGTTGGACAGTCAATGTTACAACGGTTATATTTGATGACACCACAAACGCTGACACATTTTTTGTCATGCCTGCCTGTGATGTTACTGTTACAGCAAACTGGATAGCCCTTAAATACACCATTACATATGTATTGGATGGTGGCGTTAATGATCCTAGTAATCCTTCTTCATATATTGTAACGGATCTTCCTCTAAAAATTAACATACCCCACAAAACAGGTTATATTTTCTTTGAGTGGATAGTATTTTATGCTAACGGTTCAGCAAATAGATTATCAGCAAATATACTTCCTGTTGGTACTGTGGGAGATGTTACTTTAGTTGCACTTTGGGATACTACTTCATATAATATCAACTATGAATTAAATGGAGGCATTAACGCAGTTGGTAATCCAACAGTGTATTCAGCTAAGAGTAAATTCCCAATTGAAATAATAGACCCGAACAAAATTGGATTTAAATTTTTAGGTTGGAATGTAACGTACGTTAATGGTATAGTTGAATCATTTGCCAGCTCTTACAGCATACCAGTTGGTTCTACAGGTGATATTTTGTTATCTGCTAATTGGCGTATCCTAATGTTTACCGTGCAGTTCGTTGACTGGAATGGCGAAATTTTGAAAACAGAATTAGTGTGTTATGGTGCTGCTGCTACTACACCAACAGATCCTACTCGAGAAGGCTATACCTTCTCTGGTTGGGATACAGCCTTTAATAATGTAGTTTCTGACTTGATTGTTACAGCACAATACACAAAAAATGGCGATTCAGGCACTGAATCTGGTGGTGAAGACGAAAACAATGGCGGCACAACATCACAACCACCCACAACTACAACAAAACCTTCAACATCACAACCACCCACAACTACAACTCCACCACCAAGTACAACGCCTCCAAACTCGCCTACTCCATCTGATAACGATGATGAATCATTGCCTATGTGGGCTCTTTTGAATCTAATAATAAGTGTAATTGGCATTATATTGGTAATCATAGTATTTATTTGTGTGTTATTACAGCACAAACAAAAACAAAATAAAACACAAATTGAACAAAAAAACCCTAAAAATCCGTATACCACAGAGACAAAACAAAATCAAAAGACACAAAAACAACGCGTAAACATTTGGCTCCTCACATCATTTGCTTTAAGTATTGCAGGAATTATTCTATTTTTCCTCACCGAAAACACAAATCTCACAATGACACTGGTGGATAAATGGACAATTATAAACGCTATTATTTTCATAATAGAACTCATAACCATAACTTTGGCATTCAAACACAAAAAAGATACAAACAGTCAAAAAGAGGTTCAAACCTCTAACTAATTACCCACATTTTCCTAACTAATCAAAAATTTAAACCTGTGCCTCACACATAACACAGGCAAACATCTATTTTTTGTATGTATAATTGTTAAGTAAATAAAAACTTTTTTCTATTAACAGTTTTATGATTTGTTAGAGATTGATTTAAATGTTTTTTTGTGTTTGATTAATTGTGGAGTGGATTATTTTCTCCAGTAAATCTCGTGATGTGTTGATAAAGGCTGTAGCATTGACTAAACGATATGGTAGTTTTGTCGCCGTTGATGGAATTGATTTTGAAGTTTACCGTGGAGAATGTGTAGGTTTTCTTGGTCCTAATGGTGCTGGTAAAACTACAACAGTACGCATGATATATTGTTTTTTACCACCTTCTTCTGGTGATTTGACTGTTGCAGGATTAAGTGTTTATGATAAAGCTAGGGAAATTAAACGTGTTGTTGGTGTTGCACCTCAGGAAGATAATTTAGATATTGATTTTTCGGTTGTGAATAATCTTGTTGTGTATGCTCGTTATTTTGATATTCCTAAAGTTGAAGCTTTGAGGCGAGCTGAGGAACAACTCAAATTTTTCCAGCTTGAAGAGAAACGAAACATGCACATTGAAGCTTTATCAACAGGTATGAAGCGACGCCTTATTTTTGCTCGAGCTCTTTTACATGAGCCTCAGGTTTTATTACTAGATGAGCCAACTACAGGTTTGGATCCTCAAGCACGACATCTGGTTTGGAATGCTGTACGACAACTTAAAAAATTACAGGTAACTGTAATTTTAACTACACATTATATGGATGAAGCTGAAATTCTTTGTGACAGAATTATAATTATTGATCACGGTAAAATAATTGAAGACGGTAAACCTAAAGAATTAATTAAAAAACACATAGGCGAAAACGTGCTAGAAATTGATTATGACAAAGTTTTAATTCCTATTCTTAAACAGACTTTTCCTGATGCACATATTGAAGTAATTGATGAGCGTATACAAATTTTCACCTCTAAACCATATGATATTTTTGACGGTTTTCTACATGAACATAAACTACCCAATGTTACAATTCGTAAAGCAAATCTTGAAGATGTATTTTTAAAACTAACTGGGAGAGCACTTAGAGAAAATGACTGAAGTAAATCTGCGCGGTTCACCTGCAAAATTTAGCATCCCAAAAATCACGTCCAACGTGTGGAAAATTTGGCGTAGAAACGCTGACGTATTTACAAAAACTCTTAGCGTAAACTTTTTGCCCTCCATGCTTGAACCCATTATATATCTTATCGCATTTGGTTTTGGTTTAGGCGGTTTTATTCCTGAAATTAACGGGCTACCTTACATCAATTTTATCGCACCAGCACTTGTAGCAATCTCATTACTAAACGGCGTATTTTTTGAATGCACGTATAGCACATTTGTACGAATGTATTACCAAAAAACTTTTGACGCCCAAGTAGCAACTCCAATAAGCATTGAAGAAGTCGCCGCAGGAGAAATACTTTGGGGTGCCACCAGAGGCACCATAAACAGTACCATAGTACTTATTGTAGTTGGAATATCTAGCCTCTTCATCAATCAACCCATATTCACAACTTATACTTTCATATTAATACCTTTAATCATGTTTTTTGGAGGTCTAATGATAGCAAGCATTGCCCTGTGCTTTACCGCAATCGCACCATACATCGACTTCTTTAACTACCCATTCTTCCTATTCATAACTCCAATGCTATTTTTAAGCGGAACATTTTTTCCCATATCAACCTTACCCCAACCTGCTCAAGGCATTGCCCTTGTAACTCTACCTTTAACTCATATAGTAAACCTCACCCGCGGAGCAATAACAGGCGCAACAGAAACCATTTTCGGATTAACCACACAAACACTAATACCTTTAGCCATAATCTGGATAATAATTATTGCAATAATTTTTTTCATAATAAGCATCAATCTAATGAAAAAACGCTTAATTCGATAAAAAACCTACAACAACACACCCTGAGCTTCAGCAGCAAGCAAATAAAACGCTGCCAACCCCTTCCAACTACCCCACTTCTCCGCAATCTGACGAGCCTCAACAGCATTAATCAACTTACCACCACAATAATACCTAGAAATCGCCCGCCTTATACCAAAATCATCCGCTGGCAAAATATCAAACCAACCCATACCTCTAAGCAACGTCAACTCTGCCGTCCAAACACCTACACCCCGAATCTCATCCAACACACCAATAGCCACCCCACTATCCTTGTCTTTTAACCAATTCAAATCCAAACTCCTATCAGCAATAAGCTCAGCTACCCCATGAATATAACTAGCTTTACGAGCACTCAACCCTGCTTGTCTAATCTTTTCCACACCAGCATCAGCTAAATCAATAGCTGACGGAAACGCAAAAAACACTTCCCTACCAACATTAACCGACTCACCAAACATAATTGCCAATCGATCTTCAATACTACGAGCAACTTTAATAGAAATTTGCTGCTCAACGATAGCATCAACAAGTGCCTCAAAAACAGTCGGTGTTGTAGGAAACTTGAAACCACATAACTTTTGCGTTATCTGCGACATAATCGGATCTTCTTGCACATAACTATAAAACGAATTTAATGACTTGTTTAAACTAAAAATGCGACACACTACATTTTTAACCTGCTGAATTTTCTCTTTTGAAAGATATTCCTCTGCAAATAATTCAAGCATTAATTTTGGTTTGTTAACTTGACCCTTTGAAGACAGTTGCACCCAAACAAACACGCCATTAACATTTATAACCTGCGTAAAAACTCCCTTTTGAAAACTGCGAACTCTTCTGTCTCCAGCAGTAAAAACAAGTGAACTTGAAACTAAATCAAAAGGTGCTCTAGGTTTCATTATCATAGTTGTTTTTTGACTCATGTATTTTCCTGCCGTGCATGTTTAATAATATTTTTTACAATAATAATGTTTGTCAGTTTGTAGAGCAACTGTTTAATTAAGGGTTGTATTTATTAAAGTAAGGGATGACAATATGGTTCGTGTGGTTGTTCGCATTGGAGGTTCAGTTGTAGCTTCACCTGTTAATACTGATTTGATGAGTAAATATGTTGATTTAATTAAACAGGTAAAGTTGCAGGGTCATGAAGTTGCTGTTGTTTTGGGTGGTGGGGCTCTTGCACGTGATTTTATAGGTATTGCTAAATTTTTGGGTCTTGAGTCTGATGCTCAGGATCGTATTGCGATATCTGTTTCTCGTTTGTATGCGCAATTGTTTATGGAAAAGCTTGGGGATCTTGGATGGGGTAAAGTTGTTACTTCGCTTGATGAGGCGGTTGAATGTTTTTTACAGGGGAAAATTGTTGTTATGGGTGGTTTAAAGCCTGGTCATACTACTGATGCTGTGGGTGCATTGGTGGCTGAACGGTTAGGTGCTGGGTTGTTGGTTAAGGGAACTGATCAGGAAGGTGTTTATAATAAAGATCCGCGTAAGTTTCCTGATGCTGTAAAATTGGATGAATTATTTTTTGATGATTTGACGCGGGTACTTGAGTGTAGTGTGCATAAAGTTGGGATTCATCAGGTAATTGATGCGGTGGCTGTTGATGTTTTGAAGCGTAATTGTGTAAAGTTGGTTGTTTTTAATGGGTTTAAGCCTGAAAATTTGCTTTTAGCTGTTGATGGTAAACGTGTTGGAACAGTTGTAAGATAGTTCTGTTGTTTATTTAGTGGAATGGCCAAGTTTTGCTTATAAATTTTATGAGTGTAATTTTTAAGTTATTCATCTAATTGAGTAAAATAGCGTTTTTTGATAAAGTTTTCGTTTGCCCACACGTTTTGACGGAAAACCTTCAGTTATTAAAAAATTTCTATAGTTTGACAAAAAGAGTAAACGCGATGTTGAGAGCGAGGTACACGAACGTTGGGTATGGAAACTTTGAAAAAGTACATAATTAAAGGTTAAAGGCTGTTTGTTATTTGATATTTTTTTGAAAGTTTGATTACACCTATGGTGTATACTTATTTTAGATACAGTTTATATTTAACTAATTTGTTTTACGAGTTGTATAATGTGAATTAAGGTGATATAAAATGACAGCGATTATTGAGGCAGTAGATCTTAGAAAAACTTACATGATGGGTAAAGTTCCAGTTGAGGCCCTTCGTGGTGTCTCTTTTAGGGTGAATGCTGGAGATTTTATTGCTATTCTTGGTCCATCTGGTAGTGGTAAGTCTACTTTGCTTAATCTTATTGGTGCACTTGATAAGCCAACTTCGGGCGTTATGCGTATTGATGGTGTAAATGTCAGTAAATTAAATGATGCGCGTCTTTCTGTGTTGCGTTTAAAAATTGGTTTTGTTTTTCAATCTTTTAATTTAATTCCTCGTTTATCTGCGAAGGCAAATGTTGAATTAGCAATGTCTATAGCTGACATGGATGCGTCTAGGTGTAGTAGGCGTGCGGTAAAATTACTTACTATTGTTGGTTTGAAGGAGCGTATGGGTCATAAACCTGCTGAACTTAGTGGTGGGCAGCAGCAGCGTGTTGCTATTGCTAGGGCTTTGGCAAATAATCCCAAATTTTTACTACTTGATGAGCCTACTGGTAATGTTGATTCTAAAACTGCAAATGAGATAATGGCTTTGATTTATAAACTTAACAAGGAAAATGGTGTAAGTATTATTATGGTGACTCATGATCAAAAATTAGCCGGTCTTGCAAAAAGAACGATAAATATGTTTGATGGTAAAATACAATCGGATGTGGTGAATTAATATGCGGGCGGTTAATGTTTTAAGTTATTCTTTTAGTGCGATAAAACTTCGCAAGTTTCGTTCTGCTTTAACTATTCTTGGTGTTGCTATTGGTATTACCGCTATAGTTGCTTTGTTGTCTGTTACTCAGGGGTTACAAGCAACAATTACTGATGATTTAAATCAGGGTTTGTCGGCTAATTCTTTAATTGTTATGCCTGGAAGTAGTGGTCAAGGTGGTGATTCTGGTTTTAGTATAGGTATTGGTAGTAGTTCAGATAGTTCTGGTTTTAGTTTATATAATAATTATACTTCACAAATAGTGAGTTTGTCTCCTAACATAACGGGTGCTGTTGCTGTAATGCAAAAGTTTGGTTATGTTGAATCAGATAGTTTGAATCGTAGTGTAACTATTTATGGCGTTGATTACGCGACTTATGCAGAGATTTATGGAACTTTTGTTGCTGAGTCTGGAACAATTCCGTTAAACCCAAAAAATGATACTGTTATAATTGGTAGTAGGGTAAGTGATCCTAGACAAAATGGAACACGATTTATTGTTCCTGGTGATGAGATAAATTTGCTTTGGCTTAATGCTACATCATTTCCAACTGTAAATGAAAATTGTACAGTGCAAGTTAGTGGTGTTTTAGATACTGTTGGTGGGTTTGGTATGGGTGGTCCTTCTGATACTGGTGTGTATATTCCGTTATCGTCTGCTGAGAGTTTCTTTGGAACTGATGCTTGTGATATGATAATTGTAACTTTAACAAATACTGATAAGGCTACAATTGATAGTGTTTCTAGTTTGATTCGTGAGCATTTTGAAAATCAGGTGCTTGTAATTTCTGCTGATGCTGTACAATCTGTGGTGGCAAGCATTATTAGTACTATAGAACTTTTCCTAGGTGGTATTGCAGCAATTTCTCTGTTGGTTGCAGGTGTTAGCATCATGAATATTATGATTGTTTCGTTGATTGAGCGTACACGTGAAATTGGTATTCTTAAAGCATTAGGTATGAAAAGTCGAACGGTGCTTTTGATATTTCTTGGTGAGGCAGTAATTATTGGTTTAATTGGTTCAATTATTGGTATAATCGGTGGTTGGGTTTTAGCTCATGGTGTGTCTTGGGTGCTTAGTTCTGGGCTTCTTACTGGAAATAGTGGTGGTTTTGCTATTAAACCCTTGTTAACGCCTACAGTTGTATTTGTTGCTTTAATTTTTGGTATAGGTGTAACTGTAGTATTTGCATTATATCCTGCTTGGAGTGCTTCTAAACTTAAACCAGTGGATGCTCTACGGCATGAATAAACCTTTTTTCTTTTTTATTGGTTAAATAAATTTTTGGGAAAAGATATTTATGTTTGACACGTATATATTGCAACCAATAACATGTATATTGTTAAAAGCACAATGGAGGAATTAAACATCAGCACCCTATGTTCAAAATGCCCTTTCTTTCAAATAGCACCCATCATAAAACGTAAAAACGCCCGAAAACGATGTCGTATAGAACCGCAAAGACAACTTCGCATCTACAAATGCCATGATTACGAATCCTACAAACAACAAAAGAAAAACCTACTATAACTAAACTTTTGATTCGAAGGTAGAGACGCGTGCGGAGATTTGCCTCGCCGACGGGGCGGAGGTTTCATTTATCCGCGGAGTGACTGAGAATCGAAGCAACGCTTTACGCATAAGAGGCTATATTTTGTGATTGTAGTGCTTGGAGGCGTTTTATGATGTTTGGGTGTGTTGAAAATAGTTCAGCGAATTTTTCTGCACCTGTTATTTTTTGAGATAAAACGTCATTTAGGAGCTGTTTTTTGTTGTCGGTGGTGGTTGTGTGGAGTTTTTCAGCATCTGTTTCTGCACGGTCGGGGTCGCTAATGAAGAGGTTTTTGAAGGATAAGTTATTTTTTTGCTCTCGGTTTTGACTGTTGCGTCGGTAACGATTTTGGTTTTTGCTTTCATTGACGATTGTTACCAGGCCTGTTGAGAGCTTTTCGGCACCGTTTTCAACTATAGACACGCTGTGGCGGTCTGCATAATATTCGCGTAAACGACTAAGATAGAGAGTGAACAGGTTTAGTATCCATGAAAACGCTACGAAAACTATACCAATTAAGGCATTATTGCCTCCACTGTTGCGGTCTCGACCTCCAAACATGCCGGAGAGCATCAAAGAATACCCTATATAGAAGCAGAGTGTGGGTAGAAATGAGACAGTCATCATAACTTGAACATCGCGATGTTTTAGGTGACCAAGTTCATGTCCTATAACGGCTTCAACTTCACCTTTATCTAGGGAGCTAAGTAAGCCTTGTGTTACAGCGACACGGTTACCCGTTAAAGGGGAACCGTAAGCAAAGGCGTTTGGTAAGGGAATTTGGGCAAGCATCAATTTAGGTGGAGAAATTTTGCTTTTACGGCTTAACTCTTCAACCATTTGATGAATTTCAGGATGGTCGTTTGGTCCCATTTCTTTTACTTTATATATAATCCCAACCAGATGAGGGGAAAATAGCCATTGTGCAAAATAAAAAATTACAACAAATATGCCAATGGGGATTATACCTAAACTGCTACCAAATAATGTTAGAATTATTGTAAAGACCAGAGTTGATAAACCAAAAATTATTGCTAAAGTCCCAATCATTGATAAACGGAGTTTCCAAATACCCATGCTATTCACGTCACCATTCTATTTTTTAAATAGTTATGCATAATAATATAGTTTTATGGTACAAAAAACATTTTTAAAGATAACCATACTAATTCAGAACTAACAGCAAGATAATACGGATGATGTTTTTATTTGATATGTTATATACATTTTGTGTAAAGTCGTTTTTGCACCATCAGAGTAGAGTTTGGTAACAGTGATCATAAGGTCGTTTTTGTTGTCGTTAAGTTGCTTCATTGTAACAAAATTTTTGCTGATGTAAACAATTCTAAAAATTTGTGTCTTAACTATTTTTATATTTTTATTGCATAAATATTTTAAATCACACAGTTTTTAATTTTAGCTCATAACTACAGTATAGTTTTTGGGCAGTCTTGTTTTTTAATTTTTGTTGTGTTTGCGTTCGTAGTTTTATATATGTTGTGCATTGTGTTTAGTCAACCTATGTTTATAAACTCGATATTAATTTTAGTTAAACAATAATTTATATTCTTTATTGAATATTTCTTTAACAGGTGGAGATTTAGGACATGCAGCTACAAAACAAAATAGTCTACCCCTTTAGTGCTATTGTCGGTCAAGAAAAAATGAAACTAGCCCTAATTCTAAATGTAATCAACCCAAAAATAGGCGGAGTCCTATTAAGAGGAGAAAAAGGAACCGGTAAATCCTTAACTGTACGTGCTCTAGCCAATCTATTACCCGAAATAGAAACTGTTACTAACTGCCCTTTCTATTGTGATCCAAAAAATCTCAAAGACCTATGTGAAGCATGTGCCACAAAAAATGTAAAAAATGAAAAATTACCAATTACCAAACGATCTGTTTCTGTAGTTGAATTACCAGTAGGTGCCACAGAAGACCGCTTAGTAGGCACCATAGATATTGAAAAAGCCATAAAAACTGGCGAGAAACATTTCGACCCCGGAATTCTAGCTCAAGCTAACCGTAACATACTCTACATTGATGAAGTCAACTTACTTGATGACCACCTAGTTGACGTTTTACTCGATGCCGCAGCAATGGGCATAAACTTTGTTGAACGCGAAGGCGTTTCATTTAGTCACCCCTCACATTTTGTTTTAATAGGAACAATGAACCCTGAAGAGGGAGAACTTCGACCACAACTTTTAGATCGCTTCGCACTATCAGTCGAAGTAAAAGGAATACCCTATAAAGAGGCCCGGGCCGAAATAGTACGCCGCCGCATTGCCTTTGAAAGCAACCCGCTATCTTTTATCTCCCTCCAAATAGATAATCAAGAAAAAATACGACAAAAAATCCTATCTGCAACCCAACTTTTACCTAAGGTAAAACTAAGCTCAGATTTACTAGATTTAATAACACAAATTTGTACCGACTTCGCCGTAGACGGACACCGTGCAGACATAGTTATGTACAAAACAGCATGTACCATTGCCGCTTACAATGACCGCATAGACGTTACAGAAGAAGATATCAAAGAAGCAGCTGAATTAGTCCTTCCCCACCGCCAACGCCGCCAACCCTTCGAAGAACCTAAAATGGAACAGCAACAACTTAATGAAAGCATACAAAAATGGAATGAAGACCGACAAACACCTCCACAAAATAATAACGATAACTCTTCAGATAATAACCAACCCGATGAACAAGAAGATCCTACAAAAGAACAAATTTTCCAAGCAGCTTCTCCATACACTGTAAAACCGTTCTCATCAGATGCCCTTGATGAAATTGAACGCCATGGATCAGGTCGTCGTTCAAAAATAATTAGTGACTCTAAAAGAGGTCATTATGTAGCAAGCACGATTCCTCATGGTAAAGTTACCGATTTAGCTTTTGATGCAACTTTTCGCACAGCAGCCCTTTTCCAAAAGCGACGAAAAGAAGTAACAAGCAATTCCCAAAATGCTCTCCTAATTGAGAGATGTGATTTACGTGAAAAAGTCAGAGAAACAAAAATGGGTAACCTGATTATGTTTGTTGTCGACGCTAGTGGCTCAATGGCTGCCGAGGAGCGTATGAGTGCTACTAAAGGAGCTATTCTTTCCCTTCTATTGGATGCCTATCAACGTAGAGATCGTGTAGGTATGGTAGTTTTTCGTAAAAACTCGGCAGAACTTATTCTACCTCCTACTAATAGTATTGAATTGGCCCAAAAATACTTATCCAATTTGCCAACAGGTGGCCGCACACCCTTAGTACATGGATTAAAACTCGGCTTAGATGCTGTTGAGTCTTCTCTTCGAACTGACGATCTCCCTCTATTGGTGTTAGTTTCCGATGGACGAGCAAATGTTAACCTTTACGGTGGTGACCCCGTAGAAGAGGCTAAACAGCTTGCATGTAAAATTGCCTCTAAAGGTATACAATCAATTGCTATAGATACTGAACAGGGTTTTCTCACTTTTGGATTAGTTAAACAAATCTCTGAAGTTATGGGCAGTAAATATTTACGTTTAGAAGAATTACGCGCCGCACCTATAGCTTCAGCCGTTAGAACCGAGCTCTTTCATGATCCCTATAGGATGCCTGTTAACAACTAGGAGATATGTTGACAACACTTTGGATGTTTAGATATAGATGACTACGAAAGCTGATGTAAAGAAACTATACAGTAAAGGTAAGAAGAAAAAATTTTTTATAATTTTTTCCTTTTTCTTAGCTTTAATTGTGACGGCAGTGGTTTCTCTTAGCTTTGGGGCCGCTTCTCCTAGACTTGGCGAAGCGTTAACTGTTATTTTTTCTAAAATTTTTCCTTTTTTAAATTTAGGCCCTGTGTCATCTCTTACTGAGACAATAATTTGGACTATTCGTTTGCCAAGAATTGTTATGGCCTTAATAGCTGGAGCTGGATTGGCTGCTGCTGGCGCGACTATGCAGGGAATTTTACGTAATCCTCTGGCTTCTTCTTATATATTAGGTATTTCTTCAGCTGCTGGATTTGGTGCTGCTTTAGCTATAGTTTTTGGTGTAAGCATTGCTACCATAGGTGGTTTTCTTATAATCGGTAACGCTTTTGTTTTTTGTTTACTAGCTATGGTAGTGGTTTATTTAATTGCCCGTATGAGTGGTATGAGTTCTGAATCGATAATTTTAGCTGGTGTGGCCGTTGGTTTTCTTTTTTCAGCGTTGCTTTCTCTAATACAATATATTGCGCCTGAACGAAATGCGGTATCAGCTATTGTTTTTTGGCTTATGGGTGGACTTTACACGACATCTTGGCAAAATATTTTGATCTGTTTCCCTATTGTTGCCGTTACCATGATTCTTATGATGTCTCAAGCTTGGAATATTAATGTTTTAAGTATGGGTGAAGATGTAGCTGTTAGTTTAGGTGTTAATTCTAAACGTGTTTTATCTATTAATATGATTTTGGAAACTGTTGCAACTGCAAGTATAATTTCTTTTACTGGAATTATCGGGTTTGTAGATTTAATTGCCCCACACATTGCAAGAATGCTAGTTGGTACTGACTATAGATATCTCATCCCATGTAGTGCATTATTGGGTGCTTTTATGCTTCTTGGCGCAGATACTGTGGGACGGTTAATTATGATGCCTATAGAAATTCCCGTTGGTATTATAACCTCACTACTTGGAGTTCCCTTCTTTATTTATTTATTAATACGTAAACGGAGACGTGATTTTGGTTGAAATTAACTATAAATAACCTCTCATTTAGTTATGCAGGTATTCCAATTTTAAAAGATATAGCTTTGAATGTAGAGTTAGGTGAATTGGTATCTATTGTTGGTCCTAATGGTTCAGGGAAAAGTACTTTATTAAAATGTGTTAACCGTATTTTGAAAACAGGTCCAAATAGTATACTTCTTGATGGTAAAGATGCAAGTAAATTTTCTACTAAGGAATTATCTAAATTAATGGGGTATGTTCCTCAAACATCTATAAGTGCTTTTCCATTCACGGTATATGACGTAGTAATGATGGGCAGAAAGCCCTATGTTCACTGGAGTGTAGGTGAGCAGGATAATGAGATTGTTGTTCAAATGATGGATCTTTTAGGTATTAGTCATCTTGCGATGCGTCAATTTTCTGCCCTTAGTGGAGGTGAGCAACAAAAAGTTATAATCGCTCGAGCTCTTGCACAGCAACCTCAAATTTTGTTACTAGATGAGCCTACAAGTTCTTTAGATATTAAACATCAGCTTGACATTCTTTGTATACTTAAGAGTCTTGCTAAAAGTAAAGGACACGCCGTCATTGTAACGTTACATGATTTGAATTTAGCCAGCCGTTTTTCTGATAGATTATTTATGCTTAAACGTGGACGCGTTTATGCAACAGGTACTCCTGAAGAGGTGTTAACTGCCCAAAACATCGAAGAGGTTTATGAAATTAAGACCGATGTTTCCCATTCTATCACGGGTAAACCTGTAGTTACACCAATAGTTGAGGACATTAACCTTCTCGATCCAAAAATGTCTGCATTATTTGAAGAAAAAATGGGGATGCAACAATGAGAACACTAAAAATAGCTCTTGTAACAACAATTCCAACAGATACCATTCCAGCTACATCAGCTGCAAAAACGATAAACGAAAAATTCCCAAATGCCATTGACCTATGTTTACGTTCAAGTGGCGACTTTCGGGACTTTGGCACTTTAGACAATTTCATAGAAATTTCCAAAAAAGCCAATATAGTCCTTGTACATTTAATGGGTGACTTACCTGAGTTTGACAAGTTAGCTGAAGCTCTAAAAATTGCCAAAGTACCCCTTATGGTTTCTGCTCCCTTCTTTGGAGGCAAAGAACAAACTAAATTTACAACCGTGCAAGCAGAAGATAAACAAAAAATTTTTTTCTATCTTAATTATGGTGGTAAAACAAATTTTGAAAACCTCTTCTATTATCTTGCAAATCGTTTCATAGGGGCTGATTACACTTTTGAGGCTCCAGCTAAGCCTCTTTGGGAAGGCATTTACCATCCTCATTTCAACTATGTGCCTTCTTTAACTGAATATGTAGAAAAGAAAATTGATGTTAATCGTTTGACTGTGGGTTTGTGGTTCCATCAGAGCCAGTGGCAAGGTGGCAACACCAGTTTTATAGATGCCGTAATTCATGAAATTGAGGCTCAAGGTGCTAATGTATTACCTGTGTTTTTTGGTTCAAAAAATTCAAAACTGGGTATGCATGGGTTAGATTGGGTAATTGACAATTACTTTTTAAAAGATGGCACCCCGATTGTAGATGTTGTAATAAGCTTATTTTCTTTTTCATTATCTACTTGTCTCTCTGGTGTTGACGCTTCAGATACCCTAAAAAAACTTGGAGTTCCAATAATTAAAGCTATAACAACCTGTAACACTTTCGAGGAGTGGCATGACTCTATGCAGGGTTTGAATATTATGGATGTTCCTGCTAATGTTGCCATGCCTGAATTTGATGGTGCCCTAATAACAGTGCCTGTTGCCACTATGGATTGCACTCAAACCACTTCATCTGGGGCTCGCATAATAAAGTTTGAACACATTGAAGAGCGAACACGAAAGGTGGTTTGTTTAGCCTTAAACTGGGGTAAACTACGACGATTACCTAATAATCAAAAGAAAGTGGCCATAATTTTCCATAATTATCCGCCAAGAAATGACACCATTGGTCATGCTTTTGGATTAGATGCCTCTGTTTCAGTTATGAACATTCTTCAAGGTCTAAAAAATCAAGGCTATACCATAGATGCGTTGCCTGAAAGTAGCCAGAAACTTATGGATACCATAGTTGCTGGGTTAACAAATGATCGCAGGTGGGCAAGTGCGCAAGAATTAAATGATAGGGCATTAGATAAAATTTCACCTCAACAATATGAACAATGGTTCAACGATTTAAACTCTGATGTAGCTATTAAACTGGAGAAGGACTGGGAAAAGCATCCTGGAAAACTTTATACCTATAACGGTAAAATTTTAATCGCTGGGCTAAAAAACGGAAATATCTTTATCGGCTTGCAGCCTCCCCGTGGATACTTGGAAACCTCCGCTAGTATATATCACAGCCCAGACTTATCTATGCCTCACCATTACTACGCTTATTACCGTTGGATACGTGACGTTTTTGGTGCCAATGTCATTATGCACATAGGTTGCCATGGTTCCTTAGAGTGGCTTCCAGGAAAATCTATTGGGTTATCAAAATCTTGCTCTCCTGATATAACTATTTCTGACTTACCCAACATTTATCCTTACACTATAACTAACCCAGGTGAAGGTACTCAAGCTAAACGTCGAAGTTACTGTTGCATAATAGACCATTTAGTACCTGTTATGCATGATGCGGACTCTTATGACGAACTTGCAAAATTAGAAGTTCAACTTCAAGAGTACTATCATGCTAAAACAGTTGACCCTGAAAAAATACCTGTTTTACGCAATATAATCTGGGAAAACGTAGTTGCAGCTAAACTTGACAAAGACCTAAACATTACACAAGACACCGCCTTTGCCTCCTTTGACGACTTTCTAGAACAACTTCATGCATACATAAACGAGTTATCTGATGCGCAAATTCGCGACGGCCTCCACATTTTAGGTGAAGCTCCAAAAGATTTACGCCTAGATAAATTCCTTGTTACTTTAACACGCCTCAATAATGGTGACGTACCTTCCTTAAGGCAGTCAATTGCAGAGTTATTAGGCTTTGACTATGATAATCTTTTGGCACATAGAGGTAAACTTGGCAGTGATGGCAAAACTAATGGGGATCATCTAAAAGAAATAAGTATCCTCTCATTTGATTTAATTCAAAAATTTCATTTAGCAGATTTCAAAGAAGAAAAAATTGTAACTTTATCACAAGAAGTGTTGGGCACCAGCAGCCCCAAAATAGAGCAATGCCTACAATATATAAGCAGTTTTCTTGTTCCCGCTCTAGCTGCAACAACTGATGAGTTAACATATACTCTCTCAGGTTGTCAAGGTAGCTACGTGCCCCCTGGACCCTCTGGTTCTATAACTCGAGGTATGGCTGATATTTTACCCACTGGTAGGAATTTTTATTCTGTTGATCCTCGTGCTGTTCCAACTCCTGCAGCATGGGAAGTTGGAGTCGCCTTAGCTGATGTATTGCTTGAGCGGTATCTAAAGGAAGAAGGGAAATATCCTGAATCTGTTGGTATTATAATTTGGGCAACTGATACTATGAAAACTAAGGGGGATGATATTGCAGAAATTCTTTATTTAATGGGAATTAAACCTGTTTGGGAACGATCTAGCGGCCGAGTTGTTGGCGTAGAACCCATTCCTCTTGAAGTACTCAAACGTCCTCGCATAGATGTTACCATGCGTATCAGTGGGTTATTTCGAGACACTTTTCCTGTAGTAGTTAACCTTCTTGATGCCGCTGTTGAATTAGCTGCTGGACTAAAAGAATCCCATAATCAAAATTTTATAGCTAAGCATGTAGACTCTGAGGTAATGGACGAAACAGCCAAAGGCGTAGACGTTATAAAAGCTAGGGAAGCGGCTTGTTATAGAATTTTTGGTGACCAACCTGGAGCATATGGCTGTGGTGTAAGCGAGGTTATAGACTCTAAAAATTGGAAAGATCAAAACGATTTAAGTGACATATACATTAACTGGGGTAGTTATGCTTATACCCGTAAAAGCTATGGTATACAGACACCTGAACAATTCAAACGGTGTCTAAAAAAAATTAATGTTACCGTTAAAAATCAGGATTCCCGTGAATACGATATTTTAGACGGTGATGACTGGTATGACTCTCATGGCGGTATGATAAATGCAGTTAAAATTGTAGGCGGAAAAATGCCCAAATCATACTGCGGTGATAGTTCAGATCCTAACAGAGTAAAAGTTCGAAGTACTGCTGAGGAAACCTGTCTTGTTTTCCGCTCTCGTCTTCTTAATCCAAAATATATCGAAGGCATGAAAAAACATGGGTATCAGGGTGCTGCTGACTTGTCTAGAAATGTGGATTTCGTTTTCGGCTGGGATGCTACAGTAGAAGTTGTAGAAGACTGGATGTATGAGGAGTTATCTAAAAAATATGTTTTTGATAAAGTCATGCAGGAATGGCTCAAAGAAGTGAATCCTTATGCCCTGCAAAATATGGTTGAGCGGCTTTTGGAGGCTATTGATCGTGATATGTGGCAAGCTCCTGATGAAACGAAAAAAGAGTTGCAGAAACTCTACTTAAACATAGAGGGTCTGCTTGAGGGTTCTAATGAAAAATAACAGTAATGGAGAAAAAAATAAATGAGTAAACATGTAACATTGAAAGAAATTCCTATAGATCTTCAATTTAAAGAAGTAAATGCTCGTGTTGTATATCAAACGTATGAAGATGTATCACTTAACTTGACTCTTATCTCATTTAATGAGCGTCGTCAAGTTCTATCAACTATGGATGGATTACAAAAAGTCCGTAACGTAGGAAATATATTTGTTCCAGATCCTTTATCAACGCGGCATATGTCTCTACAGGGATATGAGAAATTTAAGAAACAGTTTCCTAGTGCTTTAGGTCTTCAGCGAAGGGATTTTATTTTTCTAAGTACAGGTGTAAATATGGAGGCCGTGTCGGTTTGTGAGAAAACCTATGGAGATTTTCATGTTTGTTGTATTGCAACGGGTGGCGCACGTAATAATGCTTTGCGTATGGGTGTAGATGCTGGTAACTGGGTTGAACATGAAACTCATATGAAGTTAATGTCAGGTACTATAAACATTATTTTGTTAACTAATGTGACTTTGACTGTGGGTGCTATGGCTAGGGCTATAATGTCTGCTACAGAGGCTAAAACTGCTGCGTTGCAAGATTTTGATTATAAGAGTTCTTATATGCCGCAGGTGCAAGCTACTGGTACAGGAACTGATAGTATGATTGTTGTTTCAGGTGTAAATCCTGATATAGTAATCAAGCATACTGGTGGACATACTAAAATAGGTGAGTTAATTGGTTTTGCTACCAAGGCTGCGGTTACAGAGGCTTTGAAAAATTTTGATATAAAACATTTGCCGTTTAAATTGGAGGGTAGTGTTTGATAGATTGTATTTATACTGAAAATCTTTGCAAGGAATATGGTTCTGTTAAGGCTATTAATAATTTGAATTTAAGTGTTCGTAAGGGTGAAATTTTTGGATTTTTAGGGCCTAATGGTGCTGGAAAAACAACTACCATTCGTGTGTTGACCACTTTAACGCGTCCAACTTCGGGTCGTGTTTCTGTTGGTGGATATGATGTAGTAACTGAGCCGGCTAAGGTGAAAAAGGAGATAGGTGTTGTTCAGCAGCATTTGAGTTTGGATCGTGATTTAACTGCTCTGGAGAACATGGAGTTTCATGCTCGTATACAACACTTGAGTTCTTCTGAACGTAAGAAGCGTATTGCAGAATTGTTAGAGTACATTGAGCTAGCAGATTGTGCTAATCAATTAATTGATGCTCTTTCGGGTGGTATGAAAAAGAAGGTAGCTATTGCTTGTAGTCTTCTTCATGCGCCCAAGTTGTTGTTTTTGGATGAGCCAACTGTTGGATTGGATGCTCAGACCAGACGTCGTTTATGGGATTTTGTGCGGCGTTTAAACAAAGATGGTACTACAATTTTTCTTACTACTCATTATATTGAGGAGGCGGAGGTTTTGTGTGATCGTGTTGGAATTATGCATCATGGGCAATTAATTGCTGTAGATACTCCTACTGGTCTTCGTGAAAAAGTGGGGTCAACAGTTGTTGAAATTCTTACTGATAATAAAGAGACTCATTATCAATTTTTTGCTAATCGAGAGGCTGCAAATGATTATGTTAAAGGGTTGTCTTCGGAAGCGAAAACGGTGATTATTCGGGAATCAAATTTGGAGGATGTTTTTATTGAACAAACAGGTGAAAAGGTTGGTGATCAATGATGGGCATGCTTGGTGATATTTATTCGGTTTTTTGGCTTGATTTGCGTGTTCTGCGGCGTCATTGGATGTCTTTGATTGCTACAAGTCTTGTGCTTCCATTACTTTATCTAGTGGCTTTTGGTTATGGTTTAGGTCGGGGTATGGCTGTAGATGGTTTTCCTTATTTATCATTTGTTATTCCGGGTATTGTTGCTTTAACGGCTTTTTCCATTAGTTTTAATGGTGCTGCTTCAAAGCTTCAAGTGGATAAAATGTATTACAAAAGTTTTGATGAGCTTTTGATGTCTCCTGTTAGTTCATACGCTATTATTATAGGTAAGGCTTTGATAGGTATGGTGAGGGGAGCGATTAGTGCTGTTGCTATATATGCAGTAGGTTTGATTCTTGCGCCTTCTATGTTGATTAGTCCATTGTTTTTCTTGATATTGCTGTTGTCGTGTTTCGTGTTTGCTTTATTTGGTGTGCTTATAGCTTTTATCGTCTCTTCTCATCATGGTATGAGTAATTTTAGTACTCTGGTGATTTTGCCTATGACTTTTTTGTGCGGTACTTTCTTTTCGTTAAACCAGTTGCCTGCTGTAGCTAAAGGTGTGTTGTATTTTCTGCCTTTGACTCATTCTACTGAGCTTTTGCGGTCTATATTGTTAGATTTGCCTTTTCCTTGGTTGTCCTTTGCGGGTCTTTTGATTTTTGGTGTAGTTTTTTTCATTGGGTGCAAAGTTGCTCTAAGACGGTCAAGTGTGTGAAAACTTGGGGTAGTTGAGCTACCTTTTTCTTTTTTTAGTGTGAAATGTTTCTTTTTATTTGGGTGGTTTTGGGTTTAGAGTTTGGGTTTTGGTTTATTTTTTATCATGAAATTTGGTGGTTTTATTGTTTTTTCAGTATCGGTTTGTTGATGGTGTAGTTTTTCATGGAAATATTGGGACGGCTGTTTGAAAATTTGGTTAGAGAATTTTTGTTGTTGTAATCGATTCTAAAATTGTTTTAGCAATCAGAGTATCAATATGATGGTATTAAAAGGGATGCGTGTTTTTTGAGTCTTCTGTTTATTCAACCTGTGATTAATTTGAGTTAAGACTAGGTTTAAATAAGGTGGTTGGGTACTTCAATTATATCCTGTTCTTGGAGAGTTGAAAATAATCATCTGCTCAAGGGGGTGAAAAAATGAATAAAAAAACCATAATAGCCACTGTGTTCATTGCCTTAATTGTAGTAGTCACTTTTTACGTTGCTTACAATATATTTTACACATCCAGCCCCGCTCCTTTCTCATCTGATAAACAGCCTTCTTTCACACAACCGTCTACTCCATCTTCACCAACCAACTCTGCCAATAGTCCGTTAGCTAAGAAATTCTCTGACTCATCCGGCACTACCGTTACTGATGCTGCTGGCCGCACTGTTACCGTACCTGATAAAGTGTTACGTATTGTTAGCCTAAATGGTGCTTTAACAGAGCTCTTATGCGCCATGGGTTGCCAAGATTTAATCGTTGGACGAACAACTGACGCAACTTTTCCCCCATCAATTTTGAATGTGCCCGTTGTAGGAACTGATTCCTATTCACCTAGTGTGGAAAAAATTCTTGAACTAGAGCCTGACATTATAATTTCTGACTCAATGATAGCTTACAACACTGAACTCTATGATCTGTTGACAGGTGAGGGCATACCTATATTTATCGCCGATACAACTGAACCTCAACCAGCAAAAAACCCTGCTCAAATGACCTCTGCAGAATTGTATGCTATGGAAACAATAGTGGATTATACTTGTTCTTTAATGCAAAATTTAACTGATGTGGTGGGACACAAAGAACAAGTAACTGCATACGTTAATTGGGTGCAACCATACAATACTCTTGTTAAAGATCGTGTAGCTACATTGTCTCGTGAAGACCAACCTACAGTTTTTCTTGATTGGTACAGCTATCCATATTCAACTTTTGTTATATCAGGTATTTATCAAGGTGGAGGTATTAATATTGCAGAAAACGAAACGAGTTATTCACCTACATTAAGTCCAGAGTTTGTTGTTGAAAAAAATCCTGCGGTAATTATTGAATTGATTCTCAGCCCTACTCATAATGTCGATGATTTCATTGCTGCTCGTAATGACGTACTTGGTCGTCCTGATTTTCAGGGTGTGGATGCTGTGAAGGATGGGCGTGTATATGTTTGTGATTTTAATGCTCGAGGTGGGACACGTGCAGTAATTGGTTATTTGTATTTTGCAAAATGGCTTCAACCTGATCTATTTGTAGATGTTAATCCGGATGTTGTAAGTCAACAATTAAATCAACAATTTTTCGGTGTATCTAGCGTGGGTGCTTATTGTTATCCGTGAATTGTGTTTGATTTTTTGTAAGTGTTTCCTATTTTTTTCTTTTTTTACAGAATATTATCAACTAAACATTAACTTAACTTAAACTAAACTTTATATATTTGATTGGGTATTATCTATTTGTGCAGATAGATCCGAAACTCCATCTACACATTCTCAGCCTAAAGCCGTTGAGAAACTGAAGTCTATAGTGGGTCCCGGCATGCCCAACCGGATAATCCCACATAGATAATTTAGCTAAATATTGTATTTTTTTGATAGTGAGGTAGTTTTTGCATTGTTGTGTCTAATGCTAAATTAAATTTGTGTTGAAATGTTTGTGTGTTAGGTTGATAAGTTATTCAACTTATGGTTAAGTTTAATTAAGTGCAGGTTTAAATACTTTGGTTAGATTAACTACTGCCATATACATTTGGAGATATGAATAAATGAATAAAAGCATGACAATAGTGGCAATTGTCCTTATTGCTCTAATAGCATCTGCCGCAACCTATGTTATCTATACCGAATACATTGCATCCCCAAACGCTCCCACTTCTGAATCGCCAACACAACAATCTGGCCAAACTCAAACCTCACCATCAACTTCTGCAAAAACTCCCATCTCATCACCAACACAAACCAATGCCAACTCAGAAAACAAAGAAAGCTCTGGCACATCAACAAGTAATACTGATACCAACACCAACCAAAACACAACTCCCGCTTTCCCCGTAACTGTAACTGATGATGAGGGTGTTAAAGTAACTATAACCTCAGCTCCTAAACGTGTCGTCTCCTTAGCACCCAGTATAACTGAAACAGTATTTGCTGCCGGTGCAGGTGACCAAGTTATCGGAGTTACAGATTATTGTAATTACCCATACAACTTTAAAGCGTGGATCACAGCAGGAAACATGAGTACCGTCGGTAATTATTGGCAACCGGCAATAGAGCCTATAATGGCCCTAAATCCTGACTTGATTTTTGCAAGTGGTGATGGTGCAAGCAATGATGCAGCATATAAACTACGTGACTTAGGATACACTGTAATAGTGCTAAACCCCACTAGTGTCGACAAAATACTCAATAATATTGACGTTATTGGCAAAGCAACTGGTAATGCTGATAAAGCTGCAGCAACAATAAACAGCCTTCAAGCGCGCATCGATGCTATAACAACTAAAGTTGAAGACATTACAGATAAACCCAATGTTTGTTATTTGACTGGATCATATGCTGCAGGTGCGGACAGTTTTTTACATAGCCTTATTGTTTTGGCTGGTGGCGTGAACGTTTTTGGTGATATAAACGCCGCTTACCCTCAGGTGAGTAACGAGATAGTTATTGCTAAAAATCCTGATGTAATTATTACATCAACATCTATCAATAGTCTTCAAGCACGTGCAGGTTGGTCAAACATTAACGCAATTGCAAACGGGCGAGTTTATAGTCCATACAATTATGATGCTTATTCGCGAAGCGGACCAAGATTCATAGATGTTTTAGAGGATATTGCAAATATGCTCCATCCAGAACTATTTAGTAAATAACTCAATATTTTCCACTTTTTTTTTATTTTAAAAACTTTTTTGATAATTTGATTTGTTTGTGTTATTGTTGTGTTTTAGTGTTGTGAATGTGATTAATTCATACGTGTTATTTGTGGTTATTTTTATAGTTAATTCTGTTAAACTTTAGTTAATCAACTTATGATTAAATAAAATGAACTTAAGGTTTATTAAATCTCTTGTTGATTGATACATCATTCAACAAAGTTGGCGATAACATGCAAAAAACAATACTCCACCTCATATACACCACTACAATAACTAACCAAACCACCAACATAACCAATAAACCCAAACTTTACAAAACATCCAAAATCCCTTCATTAAATCCAACAAATTACGCAGAGGTATAAATTTTGTCTCGTTCAACCGTAAGTAAACTAAAAACATTCTTACTTATTGATTTAATCATAGTAGGTATAGCTGCCGGCATATATTTTTACCTTCCCACTCACAGTGACCTATCAGTCAGTGCTAAATCTGCTGACTTTGTTTTTACTAATTTAATGGTGAACCCACGTGAAACCTTAGTAGGACGACCAATACAGATCTCGGTGAATGTAACAAACATAGGCACCATTGAGGGCTATACCACTGTTAATCTTGAAATAAACGGAGCTATTGCGGATTCTGCAGGTATAACACTTGCTGGTTTACAAACTTCTGAAATTGTTGAATTTACAGTTGTTAAAATTGATGTGGGAAATTATACTGTACAAATTGGAGATTTAGTATCCTATTTTTTGCTAAAGGCAACTATCGATGACTTGGATGAATTGCCTGATGATTTAGTTGAATCATCTGATGATTTAACTGAGTCATCTACTAATTCAAGTAAAATAGTGCTTTACGGTCTTAAAGTTAACCCTGATGAAATTTGGCCTGATAAATCTGCTACGGTATCTGCATCTGCAATAAACCCCACTGATGATACAGACAGTTTACAGATAACACTAACAGTTGATAATACCATAGCTGATACAAAACTAATTACAGTTGAAGCACACGGTACTATGAATGTTGACTTTAGTGTTACCGTATCTGCTGAAGGAAAACACACTGTTAAACTAAATGGTCTCAGCGGTTCACTAACAGTTGTGCCTGTTGGTTATTGTACACTCATAATTGACCGCTCAGGCGGTGAAGGTGTTCCTTTGCCCTTTACACTTAATGGAGAAACACATGAAACCCGATTTTCTGTACTTTTGCCAACAGGTCAATACAAAGTTGTGGTACCCACCGTTCTTGATATTGGAACTGGTGTTGTAGAGTTTGGCTCTTGGAGTGAGGGTTATAGTTCCAGAGAGCCTTCATTAACTTTTACACTTGATAAGCCTATGACCTTAGTGGCCAATTACAATTTAATCAGTGGATATGCCTCCTGTCCATCTCTATACATTTGGAATGGTGACAGTTATAGCTATGTTACTGATGTGTCTAACCCTGGTTGGTTAGGCTACACTGGCTATATTAATTCAAATGGAGAAATCATTTTCATTGGCGGCAATCCCTACGATTATGTAAAACTTGATAAAGAGGTGCTAAATGCGAAAAATGGATACTTTGATATTGCTCTTTTCCAACAATGGGATGAACTCTATTACCTCGACTATGCTAGCCTACTCGTTGTTGATCACCCCATAGACACAGAGGTCTACACTTCCCTAACTAACTATCTCAACAAGGGTTATACCGGACAAATCTATACCACTTCCACGGGCGCACTTCTCGTTCCAGTAAGTGCTATAAATGAGAAAGACGAAGATGTTCTAAGCGCAATTTTTTGGCAAGACGGCAACTTCACCCCAGGCGTAAACGGCAACGACAGCCCATCATGGGATAATGTCATTCAAAATCAGCTAACACTAAACTTAGGCGACCTCTCAGAGGCCGACCAGATTAAACTGGTCATAACAGCCATGGCCGATTGGGGACCAGCTGAAACATATTATGATTGGATAAGTAAATTCCAAACCGCTGCAGCAGCTGGTCTGATAACTGAAAACACACCAATTGTACCCATGCCTACCTTAGAGGTTCTAGCCGCTGACGGCACATGGATAGAAACTCCACAAGACCGCCAAATTCCTCTACCCAGCGACTACACTGCCAGAACATTCACTGTTGACCTAACCGGTCTATTCCCCAAAGACACCACCAAATATGTAGTGCGACTAACAAACTTTTGGAACATAACCTATGATTACATAGGTATAGATGTAACGCCCCAGCAGGACATAACCTTGACAATGTTAAAGCCATCTTCTGCAGTGCTTAGACAACTATGGGAAACTTATTCTGTGTCTTCAGGAGCTTTCACCCGTTATGGTGATGTAACAGAGTTGCTACAGGATACAGATGACCTGTTTGTTATCGGCCGGCAAGGTGACCAAGTTAAGCTACAATTTTGCATTGATGATCTTTTAGAACCTGCAGAGGGGATGACACGTGATTATTTCTTTGTGGTTGCTTGTTGGTTCAAAGATCCACCTGATGAGTGGGGATATGGTTTTACTTTCACCGTTGACCCATTGCCCTTCCTAAACATGACCGGTTTCCCATACACCGACTCAGAGAGCTATCCCTACGATGCAATACACCTTGAATATCTAAAAGAATACAACACAAGAATAATCCCCTAACATTTTTTTGGAGAAAAACTTGATCAACTAAACTATCAAAAACGATGATGAGCTATGTTTGAAGCATTATTTAGCGATATGTCTAGGCTTATTGTGTTAGCGGGACTTGGAGCAGCAGGTGTGCTCTCAGTTATGATTTGGGTGCGAAATCGTACTATGCGTGTGTCTTTTTTACGATTTATTATTCAAATCGTTAGTTTATTTGCTTTATTTTATTTGTTCTCCATCAAACCTTCTATACCTCTCCTCTATGTACTCGTTGGTTGGTTTGTGGCATCGCTTTTTTTGGGCAGATTTTTTTGTGGTTGGATATGTCCATTTGCTTTCCTTATGGATGTAGAAAATGTGGTAAGAAAAACTCTTAAAATTCGTCACCGACCTCTTCCAGTTGAATTAAACACGGCTCTTCATAAAGGTAGATACATAATCCTGGGAATGTTTCTGTTTTTACCCATTATATTGTGGTTGCTAAGACCTCCTTCTAACTTAGCTGTTGCAGTGGTAATGGCTCAACGATTGGCTGGACCTTTTCGTTCCTATAGCCTGATAATAGAACCACTTGTGCCCTTTATTGTGCCTTGGATTGGGCAACTAAAATTAGGCAGTCTCAACTTTAGTTACCCATATATAGGGGACATTACAACTTTTATATCTGCAACTCCTGGACAAATTTTTGCAGTCATTTTTGTTGCAGTCACGTTAATCGGAGCGTTTTTTGTTCGTCGGGTTTGGTGTCGTTTCTGTCCAGCAGGAGCTTCTATAGCATCTCTTAACCAGTTTAAAATCTTTAGAAAATTACCTTTTCTATACATCGATAAAGATGAAGAAAAATGTACCAAATGTGGTGTCTGCAAACGTGTCTGTCCTGTACAGGTCAACGAGGTCTATGAACAAAAAGGTGGAAAAATTAACACTTCTCAGTGTATGCTTTGCGCAAGATGTGTGGAAATGTGTCCTTATGAGGATGCACTTAAAGTAAAATTGGTTAACAAATCGGTGTTTAAATCAAGAAATTGGCTTGAACCATCAAATAATGAACAAAAGCGTGAGGAGCGAAAAGTTGAAGTTGTTAAAACAAAAAATACAACATTTGCTTTAGGCCTAATATGTATTATACTCATCTCAAGCTTTACTACAGTAGTCTTTATCGATCAACAAAACAGAACAGCTCTAGAAGAACAGATATTTGACTTTAGTTCACAAATTGCCGACCTGCAAAACCAAGTTAACAATCTTAATAGTGAGATATCTAATTATGAAGCACAGATATCTGATTACCAAGATCAAATTGCATCTTTAACCGACAAACTCAACAATTACACCAACATCATAGACCTCAAAGAATCACACATACTCTTAAACAATACCACATACACCCAAAATGCAACTACAGCAACAACAATCTTTAACGAAACCGTAGCGTATGCCGGATACATGGAAATTCAAGTTAACTCAACCTCTACCACAACCTACACACAAGTATCATACAAATACAATGAACTAATCTTCAATCAAACAATAACTACAGGTACCAACGCAACAGCATATTTCCCAGTTCTTCCTGGAACCATAAAAATTCAAATATGCAACACTGACACCCAAACAACTGAAACAACAATAACTCTAACATACATTTACTAGTTTGATATTTTCTTGTTTTTTTAAAACCAACAGTGGTATTTTGGTTAATACCTAAAACTCGTGAAACATCACGTATACCACTATCGTTTGTAGACATTTTTATTATTAATTGCTAGTTTGTTTGTGTGTTTTTATACTCTTTATAAAGGGATATATAAACAAAAAACTAAAAACGTCTATCTATTTGCTTTACCCACATTTGAGAATTTCGGTACATAACTGATGTTGTGGGTGTCAATATGGTTGCTTATTATCAATTCTCTGGATTCTATTCCTGTATGTACATTGATGCAGTCTTGGTAGACTAAATCTAAATATCCCCTTTTTTTATATAACTAAATGTATGACATAAAAGGTGAGTTGTGTGAATTCGCAGAAAGCAGGAAAAATTGCGGTTACCCTTTTAATTGCTGGTTCAGTATTGCTTGTAATGAACCTTATTAACTATGCTGAACTTTTTTTTACGTTGCGTTTGCCTATAGGAATACTTCTACGAGCTGAGTCATGTTTATTTACATCGTTTATAGTGCTTGTTCTGTTAGTTATTGCTGGGGTAATAATTAAAAAATATGATCTCCGGCATTTAGCAGGAAAAATTGCGGTTATCCTTTTAATTGCTGGTTCAGTATTGCTTGTAATGAACCTTATTAACTATGCTGAACTTTTTTTTACGTTGCGTTCGCTTATAGGTGTGCTTCTATTTACATCGTTTATAGTGCTTGTTATGTTTGTTATTGCTGGGGTAATAATTATAATATATGACCTTCGACATTTACCACGCGAATACACAGACACTGCACATAGTGTTTAACATGATGTTTTTAGCATTTTTGTGCAGTATGAATCCCTGACTTTTTTATATTCGATTAATTAAATTGACTAAATATGAATGATTATGGCATCAAAAAGTGTAGAGCTAGATGTAAGCTTGTTAGTGTGTACAGGTTTAATACTGCTTGTAATTTTGCTTGTGAGTCTTCGTTTTAATCATTTTTCTATAGATAAAACTCATCTAATTTTGGGGATTGCGGGGTTGGTTTTGTTATGTGTTGGATTAATACTTAAAAGGAAATACAAGGTTTCATTCCCTGTAAAAATATGGGATTAATTTTCTGCAGTTTTGTTTGTGGTCCATGGTTATTTGTTCTACTTTATTTAATCAACTTGTAATTAATTTGCGTTAACCTAATGTTTATTAGATTTCTATTTGTTGAATACTTAACAAAAAAGTTGAAGTGAACATGCAAAAATCAAAGATGTATTTAATCATAGCAATAGTTCTTGTCGTTATTATAGCTGCAGCCTTTATAGTATTCTTTAATGGCGGTGTAGACAACAATAATAGTAAAGGTCCAATAACTATATTCGATGATGATGGTACCGAAGTAACAATTTCTTCTGTGCCTCAAAGAATTGTCTCTTTAGCACCAAGTAGCACTGAGGTTTTATTTGCGATTGGTGCAGGTGATCAAGTTGTTGGAGTTACAGATTTTTGTGATTACCCACCTAACGTTCCTAAGGGAATTGCTGAGGGTACTATTACCAGTATTGGTAATTATTGGATGCCCGCGATAGAGCCTATAATTGCTTTAGAACCTGACTTAGTTATGGCATTTGGCGGTGGAGCAAGTGATGAAGCAGCCGCTAAACTACGCTCCATGGGCTACACCGTAATAGTGTTAAACCCAAAAAACGTCAACAATGTATTTGATAACATTGAACTCGTGGGTAAAATAACAGGTCATACCAGTGAAGCCACAAAACTAGTAGATAACCTCCAAAAACGCGTTGATGCTATTACAGATAAAGTCGCAGGTATAACAGTTAAACCTAAAGTTTACATCGAAATATCTGATGATCCATTAATGGCTGTGGGTCCAAACAGCTTCTTAGATGACCTTGTTACTTTAGCTGGCGGCACAAACATCTTCTATGACGCTATAACACCCTACCCCATTATAAGCTCCGATGCCGTCATATCCAAAAACCCTGATATAATTCTTTTACTCTACAGCGACATCAGCGGACGTCCAGGCTGGTCTAGTATTAATGCAGTTGCAAATCATAAAGTCTACAATCAAGGCAGTGACAGCATATATTCACGAGGTGGACCAAGAATTATTGATGCTTTAGAAGAAATTTCAAAAACCATGCATCCAGAAATTTTTGGAAGCACATAGTCTTCTTCTCTTTTTTTCAAAGGAGCAAAACTGATGTTAAATAAAAGTAAATCATCAAAATCAAATGCAACTCGCAAAACCCAAAAATGGGCACTCATACTATTTACACTCTTTATAATATTAGCATGTTCTATTGTATTATCCATAAGTATAGGTTATGTTTCTATTCCTTTTTCTAATATAATCAAAGTATTTCTCACAAACACTCCTGGTCTCAACCGACTATTTAGTTATCCAGTTTCAACTGTTGACACAGCACTAATTTTACAAGTACGCTTTCCAAGAGCCTTATGCGCCGCACTCGCAGGAGCCGCCTTAGCTATTGCAGGCGCAGCCTATCAGGGCCTATTTAGAAACCCAATGGCAGACCCCTACACAATAGGTGCTTCATCAGGAGCAGCCTTAGGGGCCACCACAGCTGTTATTGTAGGTCTTAGCGTAACAATAATTGGCATAAACACAATGCAAATTTTTGCATTCATAGGTTGTCTATTAACAGTATTTTTCGTTTATGCAATTTCAAGAGTAGGCTCTAAAGTGCCTGTACAAACTCTACTTCTCTCAGGCATCGCCGTAAGCATCCTGCTTGGTGCAATCGTCAACGCTTATCACTCCCTTTTCCCTGAACAATTTCGAAGATCAGCCTTCTGGCTTATGGGCAGCTTCTCATACACGGAATGGGCTGACGTCTGGAGTGCTCTTCCCTTCATAATAATTGGTTCCATAGTTATCTATATGTTCTCACGTGATCTAAACTTATTAGCACTAGGTGAATCTGAAGCTACACATTTAGGCGTAGATTTAGAAAAAATGAAAAAAATTCTCCTCATAGCCAGTGCTTTTGTGACCGCCGCTGCAGTCTCAATTAGCGGCTTAATAGCCTTCGTAGGCTTAATCATTCCCCACGTAACTCGTATGATATTCTCACCTGATCACAGAATTCTAATCCCCGCATCCGCTGTAATGGGTGCCATTTTCCTTGTACTATGCGACATCTTGGCAAGAGTCGTAATAGCCCCAACAGAATTACCCGTAGGTGTAGTAACCGCAGTATGTGGCGGACCATTTTTCCTCTATCTTATGCGAAGAAAGAAAAAAGTAGATACATCATGAGGCAACAAACATGGTACACTTAAAAATCAATAATATAAACTGTTACTATGACTCTATTAAAATCATAGAAGATATTAGTTTCCAATTTCAAACTGGACAATTTGTAGGCATTCTTGGACCCAATGGTTCAGGAAAAACAACTTTACTCAAAAGCATAAGTCACACCCTTAAACCAAAAACAGGTACTATACTTCTCGAAGATGATGACATATACACCTTAAAAGCTGTAGACATAGCTAAAAAAATGGCTGTGGTCTCCCAAGGTGCAGCAATCGCTTTTAGCTTTACTGCACTTGATGTTGTACTGATGGGGCGATCACCCCACCTCTCTCGTTTTGCTATGGAAAGTGAAAAAGATGTTGCTATTGCAAAAAAAGCTATGACATACACTGGAACATTACACCTACAAGATCGATTAATAACTGAATTAAGTGGAGGAGAACGGCAACGAATCATTATCAGTCGAGCATTAGCTCAAGAGCCACAAGTTCTTCTTCTTGATGAACCTACTACATTTCTTGACGTAGCAAACCAGCTAGAAATAATGGATTTACTCAAACAGTTATGTGACAACAAAAAACTTTTAGTGATAGGTGTTTTTCATGATTTCAATCTTGCTGCTCGTTACTGTGATTCTCTGGTATTGTTAAAAAATGGAAAAATAGTTGCTGCTGGAACAACAGACGTTTTAACAAGCGAAAACATCAAAACAATCTTCAACATAGATACCGTTGTAAAACAGAACTCTATAACTAAAACACCCTATATTATTCCTATATCCGTTAATCATGAAGTACCTCTTCGTAGTTCAACTATTCATGTGATTTGTGGGTCAGGTAGTGGTAGTTCACTTTTGAAACGTTTAACAGATGATGGTTATAATGTAACTGTTGGGGTTTTAAACTTGCTAGATACAGATCAAGAAACAACAAGTTTTTTAAAAATACATACAGTTACAGAAGCTCCTATGTCTCCAATTAGTGAATCCGCTCACAACGATAATCTTGGATTAATTAAAAAAGCCGATTTAGTAATAGTAACATCTTTTCCATATGGTCCTGGTAACATTAAAAATTTGGATGCCGCAACTTTCGCCATAGAACAGGGTATACCCGTTTTTTTGTTAGATGAAACTCTGATAGAGTTGCGAGATTACACAAAAGGGCAAGCTCAAGAAAAAATGAAGATACTTAAAAACAAAGGGGCGGTCTCCATTAAAGACGAAAAAACCCTTCTATCTGCTCTTAATTATTTAACCAAGAAACAGGTCTCTAAGTCAACATTTTCTCTTCCCCATGTAGTACCAGCTTTAGCTACTGTAGAGGAGGTTAGTCATTGAAAGGTATAGCTTTTTACGGAAAAGGCGGGATTGGTAAATCTACTACTATATCTAATGTTATTGCTGCCCTATCAGTAAATGGAAAAAAAATCCTACAGATAGGGTGTGATCCTAAACATGACTCCGCTCGTCTGCTTTTAGGGGGCTTTACTCAAATGACAGTTCTTGAACAGCTAAACACTATTGGTACAGTTTCACTTGACACAGTTATGTTAACAGGATATAATCACGTAAAATGTATTGAATCTGGAGGTCCAGAACCCGGCGTAGGCTGTGCTGGTAGAGGCATAATACAAACTCTTCAACTTCTCAAAGACCAAGGATTAGACACTCAACAATTCGATTACGTATTTTTTGACGTTTTAGGCGATGTTGTCTGTGGCGGATTCGCGGTTCCCATGCGAGACGGTTATGCTGATGAAGTGTACATTGTATCCTCAGGCGAAATAGCCTCCATATACGCCGCTAACAACATAGCCAAAGGCTTACAACGCTTCACTTCCACCAATGGAAAACTTGGTGGCATAATAGGTAACCTTCGAGGAATAAACAACGAACGCCAAATACTGGAAATGTTCGCTAAAAAAATTGGAACAACCATAGTTGCTTTCATACCCCATAATGATATTATACCACAGGCAGAGTTGGCCTCTAAAACTATCATAGAATTTGCTCCCAACACTGAATTAGCCCATATTTACTCTAAAATAGCTAATTACATTGAGTATCATTCTAACCCTGTAATCCCTACACCACTATCAGATATGGATCTTGAAGAATTCATACAAGAATTCTGCTACGGCGCAAAGAAAATAAAAATTCTACAACAACCTCAAACATGTGTATGTAATAATTTACAGCAAATAACTGCTCAAAACGTGGATGATTGCAAAAACAGTATAACAAATAGAGCGATTCAAGTTTCTGTCCCAAAGGAAAAACCACCATTATATGGTTGCTCACTTACTGGTGCTTATAATGTTATCAGTCAAATTAACGATGCAATTGCCCTAATGTACTCTCCTCAAGGTTGTGCATACATCAACTATTGCTCCCATCAGAGCACGCTCCCTGACTTAAACACACCCTATATATCAAACCTTTTATGCACAAACATGCAGGAAACAGATGTAATATTTGGCGGAACAAAACATTTAGACGAAATTTTGACAGACCTACAAAAAAGATTTCCAACACAACCCATTTTTCTAATAACCGCATGCCCAGTAGGTTTAATCGGAGACGATATAAACTCTCTTACAGCCAAATTAAATACGAACAAACAGCAAATAATACACGTACCCACAGATGGCGTAATAGGTGGTGACTTCTATTTAGGCATGCTTACAGCCTGCAAATTAGTCGCCGAAAAATTCATAGATAAAACTGTTAGACCAACAGATGATGGTATAAACATTATTGGCGAACAAAACTTGTCTACTACTGCAAATCCTAACTTTAAAGAAGTAAACAAAATATTAACTGCATTAAATATAAAAATAAACTGTCGATACATCAGACAAACAAACATAGAAGAAATAAAAAACTTTAAAAAAGCAAAAATTAATCTCCCTCTTTCAAACGATCAAATGGTACATGACCTCTCAAACTTTTTAGATCAACACTTCGGAACCGAAACACTGCAAATTCCTCTACCTATAGGATTTGAACAAACCGTTGAATTTACACGTACAATTGCACGCAAATTCAACAAAGAAGCCTTAGCTGAAAAACTCATAACAGAAGCTCAGGTAACATATGAAAAAGATAAGAAACAATTAGAACCATTTTTCGCAGGAAAAAAAGCCTTAATCAATTCTAACGGTGCTAACATTGACTGGCTACAGTTAGCCTTACAGGACATAGGTGTTAAAGTAACCACAATTAGTACTTTTAACATATTTACATCAGACGGAAGCCCCTTGTCTAAATCGGGAATAAAACATTCGGAGGCGAAACTTATGGAGGACGCTATACGTTTGAATGATCCAGACTTTATTTTATCTGCCCGATATCTAACAACAGCCAATATCCCTTGTGACTTTTTCCCCACTCTCCCTGTATATGGCTTTAATTCTGGATTAGACTATGCTAAAAAACTCTACTTTAAATTAAAAATTCCCTTTATCGAAGGATGGCGATATGATGAATAACTCTCTTACACCCCACAGACCTGATTCTCTCTCAGGTGCTATAGCTGCCTTTGAAGGCATTCAAGAAGCATGCACTCTTCTCAATGGCCCTATAGGCTGTAAATTCTACACCGCCTACATGGCAAACATATTAGCACCCCATCCTAAACATGAATCAGATGAATGCTTTTCTAACTTTTATTTTGGCCAAACCAGGCTCCCATGCACTTACATAGACGAACAAGACTTCATATACGGAAGCGAGCCCAAAGTCACCCAAGCACTCAAACATGTTGACCTAAAACAACACAGCCTCATAGGCATTATCAACCACTCAGGTACTTCAATTATCGGAGACGATTTAACACAAATAATAAAAAACGCAAACATTAAAACTCCAACCGTAGCCATAGACAGTACAGGCTTTACAGGAACATATGCATCCGGATTCCAAAACGCCACTATCAAAATCCTTGACAAACTATTAAATAATAAAAATAAACAAAAAATTCCTCAAACTGTTAACATTATCGGCAGCACAATTTTCCACTATAATTGGGAAAATGACATCGCTGAAATTAAACGAACCCTCAAACTCTTAGGCATCCAAACGCTATCTGCAATATGCGCAGGCGAATCTATCGATAACATAAAAAAAGCCGGCCAAGCTGAACTCAACTTAATTCTCAACGAAGAATACGGAGACAAAATAGCCAATTACCTAGAAAAAGAGCACAACATTCCATGCATCGATTTAAATTTACAGGCCCCCTATGGAATATCTGCCTCTGAAACATGGTTCAAGGCTATCACAGAATTTTTTAAAATACCCAACGAAATTATAAAAACTAAAGCTCGACAGGTCAGAAAAAAATGCTACCACGCCCTCGCCCAAACCTCCTCCTACACCAACAACCTCCGTGGTACACCCTTTACCATTTTTGGAGATACCTCACAAGTTTACGCTTTAACAACATTCTTCTACGAATATCTAGGGTTGTTACCGGTCACCATCGGCATAAAAGAAATTGGCACAAAAAACTATGAAGCCCTAAAAAATTATTTAACACATAATCTACCAAACACCCATCTACTTATTAATCCTGACCAATACGAAATAACAGACTACCTCAACAAAACAAAACCAACTTTACTATTCGGCAGCAGTATCGAAAAAAACATTTCACTCACACTACAAAAAATACCTCACTTTATCCCTACATCTTTCCCCTACCATGAAAAAATCATCTTAACAAACCGCCCTATAACAGGATTCAACGGTACTTTAACACTCATCGAAGACATAATTAACGCCATAAAATAGTCTCTATTGCAAAACTAACTCATTTTTTCAAAACTATAGCTGCTATAAATCATACTAGTTCATTCCATGAAAACATTGTCTGTTTTTATGGTTTTTCCAGTATTGACTTGTTAATGGTGAACTCTTATGAAAAATGATAGGTTATGCAACATGACTGAAAAATTTTGTGCTTTGAGCCAGCAGGTAAATTTTTAGATATTTTAGCATAATAAAATTGTTAAACGGTTTTTAGCAACTCTATTAGTTTCTCTAAGTTATCAAACATGACACAGTGTCCTTGTTTGGGGAAAATTTCTAAGTTGCAACCCTTAACTTTGTGAGCTATGCTGTAAGCGTTTTTTATAGGGCAAGTTTTATCTTCTGTTCCTTGCCAAACATTTAATTTGTTGCCGATATTTTTGAATGGTATGTTCCAGGGTTTTAGGAAAAGTTTGTGTTCCTCAAGTACCACGTTAATGCTGTTGTTTTGACGAAAGGCTTCAGCTATAGATTGATGCATTAATCCCATCCATATGGGGTCAGAGAAAAATGTCAAGTCACGGTTTGAGCAGGTGCGTAGCATTTGTTTACCTTGATTGGAACGCAAAAAGGCTTCTGTATCCTTGGTTTTGAGCACTTGTTGTCGCATATTACGCATGGCTATTTTACCTAGAAATGGTAGTTTCATTACATATTTGACAAATGGTATATTGTGTGCTGTTGAGGCATCAAATGGTAAATCAGGTGTACTCACGATTATTCCTCGTTTTATTCGTTGAGGGAAATGTGTCATGTATGCAAGTGCAAAAGCACCGCCCCCTGACCAGCCTAAAACATTGAATTGTTTAATGTTTAAATGGTCAGCTAAAAAGTTTAGGTCACTGTTGATGTCTTGGAGATTTTTTCGGGGTTTATAGGTGGATAATCCATATCCTGGGCGATCGAATGTGATGAGTTGTAGTTTTCCTTTTGTGGTAAGTTGTTTTAAAAGATGAATTTCAAGTCGGCTGCTGGCGGTGCCATGGAAATACATGACTGGTGTGCCTTTGCCTATTGTAGCATATCCGAGTTTGCGTCCATCGGGTAATGTTGTTATTTGGTGGCTCAAGTTTTCTCATCTGTATGCTTATAGATGATTTTTGATAGGTTTTAATGTTGGTTTGTTTTTTCTCTTAAATTTTTAAGGTTAGCAACTGCAAAGGGTACTATCATCTCTTGTCTGTTTAGTCCTCCATGTTGTCCTAAGTAGTTAATTCTTCTTTCGTTTGGGCCTTCAAACCATATGGTTTCATTACCGTATGGTAAAATTAGTAGGTTTCCTGCTCTTTCAAAAAAGCTTTTGCTAACTTTGCCTATGCCAAATAGGCCTTTTTCTGCTGCTTCTTTGGTTTCAATTATTTGGGCTTTGTCGCCGATTTTTTTAAGTAACCATAATTTTGTTTCAACGAGCTTTGATTCTTTTATGTGTAGAAAAATTTCTCTATAGCTTCCTGTAGGTGCGATTGGTTCATGATTTTTTCCGGTTTGTAGGGGTAGGGCTGTTTTTGGTATATACACTGTTTTTTCTATATCTACATCTACTCCACCGTGATCTGCAGTTAATAATAGTAGTGTATCTTTAGCTATTTTTGGGTCTAATTTCTGTATTAATTCTCTGTGTAGTTGGTATGTTATATTTGATAATTCAGTGTAATATTGAGGGCTGTTGGGTCCATATTCATGGGCGATAGTGTCTGTGGTGGGTAGGTGTATGAAAAAGTATGCGGTTTTGTCTTTGTTTTCTTCTATGTTTTTTCGTAATCCTGCGATTGAGTCTGATGTGTTTAATGCTGGTTTTATGGTGCTGCCTCGAAAAATTATGTTTGAACAAGTGCTAAATGCGTTGGTTATGTGTGCATGTGTATAGGTTTTAATGCCTTTTTCATTTAGTGTTTCATGGAGTGTTTTTTCTTTTGATAGGAGGAGATTGTTTGGTTTAAAGTCTTCATCTATGAGGGATTTTTTCTTTGAGTTGATGCGTTCGCATTTTAGGGCGTTTATTATTCCAATGTTTTTTAGGTAGATGAAGTATTCGAAGAGTCCGTGTTCTTGTGGGGTTAGGCCTGTGTTTAGGGTTGTTAGGGCGTTGGTTGTTTGTGAGGGAAAAACGCTTGTTAGGGGTCGAACTATGCCTTTATTGGTGAGTTTTGTTAAAAAGGGGTCATTTTTTTGTTGATTTAGGAATTGGGAGTATCCTAGGCCATCTATTATTATGAGTATTATTTTTTTGTTTTGTTCTATGCATGTTTTTTCTGTTTCATGATTGTAGAGTTTGTTTGTTGATTTGTTGTATATTTCAAAGCTTTCTTTTAGTAGGTCAGGTATGTTTGAAATGCAGTTGTCTTGATATTTTGGGTAAATGAAGTGTTGTTCTTCTTTTTTTATAAGGGACTGCATTTGTTGTAACACTGTTTTCTCTCCTAGTGTTTATGTGTGTGTTAATGAGTTGACTTATGATTATAAACTTTTACTTAATTTAAGTTAATCATGGGTTGATTTAATTTTTGTTGATTATGAAGGTCTGTATCTTATTCTATTCAACTTATAGTTAACTTATGTTAAGCACATGTTTAAATAAATCAATTGGCTACCAATTAGTATTCAAACTTTAGAAAAATAACACCCTTAACTCTTAAGGAAGATGAAAAAATGACAAAAAAACATGTAATATATATAATTATTATCACCTTAATTGCAACAGCATCACTTTACATAATCTACAACGAATTCTACTCCTCTGGATCATCTCACAATTTGTTTACCCGTAACACTAAACCAACAACCATTACCGTTATCGATGGCGTCGGCAATACCGTTACCGTACAGCTCCCAATAAAACGCGTTATTGTCATGGATGCAGGTCTTGGAGAAACTCTGTGTGGCATGGGTGCTGAGAATTTGATAGTAGGGCGAACAGGCGATGTCGTTTTACCCTCATCAATGATAGACGTACCTCTTGTAGGCGAAAATGCCTATTACCTCAATGTTGAGGAAGTACTTGAACTAGAACCCGACATTATAATTTCTGGCAACTTGATAACCTACAATGAAGGTGCTTATCCACAACTTCAAAACGCTGGTATACCCATATACATTGCAAACACAAACGCTCCCGAACCCCTAACAAATCCAATAGACATGACATCAGAACAATTATACAATTACCCAACAATAATAGACCATACATGCTCTTTAATGCAAAACCTAACCTCTATAGTAGGACACCAAAAAGAAGTAACGGCATATGTCAATTGGGCGCAATCTTACAATAAGATTGTCAAAGACCGCGTAGCGGCATTACCTCAGGACCAACAAGTAACTGTCTTTCTTGATTGGTATGACTACCCCTACAATACATGGGGCGATTTAGGTATTTATCAGGCTGGTGGCGTAAATATTGCAAATAAACAATTAATGTACTCAGCTACATTAAGCCCTGAATTTGTTGTCGCACAGAACCCTTCAGTGATTATTGAGCTAATTTCTAGCTCCACACATGATGCCAATGACTTTGTTGCAGTTAAAACTGATATACTTAATCAACCAAAACTCCAAAATGTGGATGCAGTAAAGAATGGTCGTGTATATGTTTGTGACTTTAGTGCCCGAAACGGACCACGCGCCATAATTGGTTACTTATATTGGGCAAAATGTATTCACCCAGAACTCTTCACAGACATCGACTTAGAAGATGTAACACAGCAAATAAACAAACAATTCTTTGATACACCCATAATAGGTGTCTACTGCTATCCATAACTGTGCATTTAACCTTTACATTCACACCTTTTTTTTCATGTGCTAAAGTTAGCTTGGATTTTCTACAAATAGAAAAAATGAATATACGTATTTATCGCGCTATGCATAGCAGAAATATTTTCACCAACATTTCTATTCAACCAAAGCTTAATTTAAATTAAGCTAGAGTTTAAATAAATTGGTTGGTTAAACTAACTAAGGAGAGTTAAAAATAACTATGAATCTAAATCTTTGTAGAAACCGTATATACACAAAGTCTTTACACAAAACACTTTCACTTGCCATATTAATGTCTCTGTTATTGGTCTTAATGCCAGGCACAATTTTTCCTACTATGGCAACAGAAACAGCTATCCCAATAGCAAACACCGAAGAAATTATCGTTCTCGAACAGAACTTTAATGGATTAACCGAACTTCCTACAGGATGGAATGCCCTAACTGGAGACTGGAGTGTCTCAGATGGAAAACTACACCAGAGCTATACCTCAGATGTTGATGCTGTTTTTACAGACCTGCCGGCGATGCTCACTTTTGGCGAGGACTTGGCATATTTAGAGAATTTCCGTTTCGAGACAAACCTTCAGTTTAAGCCCAGTCTACTACCTTATAGCTATATTGGCTTAGGTTTCGACATGCATTACCAAAATCCGCTCACGGCTGCGGGTCCACTTATGTATGCAGGATTTTATTACCAGACCACATTTCTTGAAGGCCTTGGAGTGTACTTCGGTGGATATACACCCAATAGCGCATACCCAGATTTTAGTTTTCCTTCTGGTGCAGGACCTAAAGATATGTCTGATGGCGAGCTTGTCCATATTACAATTGAGGTCTATGGTGAATACGGTGACATCTACTTCGATGATGTTTTGGTAGTTGCAAATGCTAAAATCCCTCGGTATGAGGATGGTTCTTTCGGTCTGATTACGGGCTTAGGCGGAGCAGGTTCATATGATGACATAAAAATCACTGCATTACCGTATCGTCTCCCTTCCATTAATACTGAAACACTACTAGATGGTGTAGTCGGTTTGCCATATCTGCAAAAACTCGTAACATATGGTGACAAAGTTACGTTGAGCATAACTGATGGTACTTTGCCCAGTGGACTATCTTTATCAAGCAACGGTGTAATATCTGGAACTCCAACAGATAGCGGCATTTCCGCTTTCACTGTCAAGGCGGAAAACGCTAAAGGTGATGACAGTAAAGAGTTAAGCATCACGGTTACTCAGAAATACCTGAGCTCTTTTACAGGTATCGGAACTGATTTTTCTTCTGGAACTATCGAGCTTGTTTCCACTATGAAACTTCCTGCTACACCAAAAACCTTTGAAGCTTGGGTGAAAATACCGACATCAAGTCAGAATGTCGGGGTAATTACAGGTAACGGTGCAATTGATGGCTTTAACGGCTTGTATACTATAAACTTTGGAGTAACAGCAGATGGTAACCCCTGGTTATGTTGGAAAGAAGGCAACGGAAATGTAGCGGATTATGTTGCTTACGCAAACGTAAAGTTGGGGGACTGGGTTCATATTGCTATTGTGCAAGACAATGAAAACCATAGAATCACTTGTTATATCAACGGTAACAAGGCAGACGAGCAGACTTTTTCAATAATGGAAAATACCATACCCATTCGTCCCTTAAAGATTGGTGGCGACTATTTGGAAAATAACCCTCGATGTTTCCCTGGCGAAATAGCTGATATTCGCATTTGGTCTATCATTCGTACCCAAACAGAGATTCAAGAAAATATGAACACACCCATCAATGGTAATGCAGCGGGTCTTATGGTAAATTGGTGGCTTGATGAATCAAATGGCATTTATAAAGACCACTCTACACAGGGTAATGATGCACAGATATGGCATGACTGGTTGGCTCCTGAGTTTGCTGAAGGTGATTACACAATTGCTGTTGTTCCCGATATTCAGAATTTGTCACGGTACTATCCCGATGTCCTAGATACCATGATAGATTGGATACAAAACAATGCTGAGGCACGCAATATAAAATTCATGATTCAGGTAGGCGATCTTACTGACACTAACTCTGTGGAGGAATGGGAACGGGTTCAATACAATTTTGCCAAGTTAGATGGTGTTGTGCCCTACGCGTTTATTCCAGGCAATCACGACTATAACGGTCTGATAACCAATAGAGATACTGATTTATTCAATACATATTTTCCTTACAACACGTATTCACAAACCCCTATATTTGGCGGTGTTTATGAAGAAGGAAAACTAGATAATGCATACTATTACTTCACAGCAGATGATACGGACTATATGTTACTGTGTTTGGAAATGGCTCCCAGAAATTTTGTACTTGACTGGGCTAACGAGGTTGTAGCATCAAATACTGATCGTTATGTGATTGTAGTAACTCATTCATATCTATCTTACAATGGTGAATATGATAATTCGAGTGGTTATGATCCTACAGGTAACAGTGGCGATGCAATTTGGGACAAATTTGTAAGTCAGCATGCTAACATCATTATGGTATTGTGTGGTCATATTCATTATGATGATTTAGTTATGCGAATAGATACTAACATGTATGGCAATGAGGTGCCACAACTTTTAACGGATGCTCAGGACATGGACTTTTATCGCGAAGGTGTAGGTATGATTGCTTTGCTAACCTTTAGCAATAATGGGCACGACATCACCGTTAACTGGTATAGCACAAAAAATGATGCACTATTTCGTGAATGGAATCAATTCTCTTTTTCAGTTGCGATGAATACCGATACTGTCACATTCGACTCTGTAACTGCATCTGCTTTCGTTACCAAACTTAATGGTAACAAAAACGATCTTACAATCACTGTTACAGAACTTTATTCCGATGCGACGACAAAGATAATTAAAGAAACATTTTCTATTAATAATAATGCGGCTGGTATTTATGATGTGGGTAGTTATAAAGTCTATGTTGATACAAAAGGCAACGATCAAATACGTGCATGTTATATAGTGGATTGATTCTGTGTCCACTTATACTTGTGCGGGATAGAAAAATCATTTATTTTTCCTTTTTTTAATTCAACTGGTAGTTAACTTAAGTTAAGGCCAAATTTAAATATGTTGTTGACTAATCCAATGGTAAACCTTAAATCTCTGGAGAGTAAAAAACAATCATAACCCCAAGTCTTTGTAGGATCGAAAATAATCATAATACCAATTTTTGGAAAATTAAAACTAATTCTATGTGTGTGGAGGTGAAAAAATGGGTCCAAAAATCAAAACAGTAATTGCTCTAGCCCTTATTGTCATCATAGCATCGGTATCCTTCTATGCAGTCTACAACGAATTCTACAAACAATCCTCAACAAACTTGCCATCATCATCAAACCCTTCTACCAACAATCCCTCCTCATCAACAGATGACTCATCCAACTCATCTAGCTCATCCGACACACGTAATAAATCTAGTTCTTCTTCATCCAGCAGCTCTGATTCAAAAACCGTTACAATTACTGATGGCGCAGGTGTCAAAATTACCTTACCTGATACACCAAAGCGGATAATTGTCATGGAGGATAGCCTCGCAGAAATTCTATTTTTGCTAGGCGCAAAGGATTCAATTATAGCCAGAACAGATACTGTTGTAACTCCAGAACTTCAAACATTACCGTCTATAGCATCAATGGCCTTTATGGCTAGTGCAGAGTCGATATTTGTAATGGAACCTGATCTAATAGTTGCTAGCTCACAATTTGGATATACTTCTAACCCTGCGTATTCGGATTTAGATACCTATAACATAGTTACAAAAGCTGGTATACCGGTTTTTCTTGAAAGCTCAGCGGATTCACAACCAATTAATCCATCAAAAATGTCTTCTCAAGAAATATACAATGCTAACACAAAGATAGATGATATCTGTTACACAGTGAAACAATTATCCGCTCTAGTAGGTAATGAAGATCGAGCAAACGAGTATATCACATGGGTACAGTCCTATAACAAACAGATCAAAGACAAACTAAACAATTTACCACGTGACAAACAAGATCTTGCCTTCTTGGATTGGTACATTTCTGGGGAATACAGGACTTATGTTGATTTATCTATTTGTCAAGGCGGTGGAATTAACATAGCTGAAAACGTTACATTATACAATCCTGCGTTAAATCCGGAATTTATTGTTGCACAAAATCCTGCTGTAATTATTGTAATGATTTCTAGCAATAGTCATAGTTCTCAAGATTTTATTAATGCCAGAAACGCTGTGCTTAATAATCAACAATTTAAGGATATTGATGCAGTGAAGAATGGACGTGTTTATGTTTGTGATTTTAATGCACGAAATGGTGCACGTTCAGTAATTGGGTATTTGGCTTTTGCAAAATGGCTTCAACCTGATCTATTTGCAGATGTTGACGTAGGGGCTGTAAATAGGTATCTGTGTGAGCATTTCTTAGGTACACCCACAACACATACTTATTACTATTAGTAATTATGCGTTTTTACTCGCATAGTTCTCTCTTCTTTTTTTAGTTCTCTCAAACAATTATCAACTTAACTTTAACCTAACTTGAATTAAGTTTATATACGTGTTTAGCCATATTTAATTACATAAATAAACCTGAGCACTATTCGCATAAAACTTGGGTTATATTTATCATAGATAGCCGTGGAAAAACAGAGTCTATCATGGGTTCCAGTTTGTACAACCAAACAAACCCACGATAGATTTAACCATCTCTTACCCACCCATTTATTCCATACACCATTTCACTCTATTTTATTGTTAATTGATAGACAAAAATTGATTACAGTAAAAATAGTGAAAATAAAAATGATGATATACAATTTCAAGACATTAATGGTAAACGTTTTGTGAGAAACTGTTAGCAATGACTTGCGTGTCTTGGTTACCTAATAATATATTCGCCATATTTCAACTCTATTATAAGACAAGTAACGTTAGTTGTTACCACATATGCTGACGCACCATTCCCCAAAGTATACCTACCTATGTTTGTGTCACCAAAATCTGTACCCAAATTTTTACGTAATGTAAAGTCACCTGAACCTACCTGACCAACAAAAGCAGTAGCTATTTCCTCAGAAGCAACATTCTTATTAATGCCTCCCCCAACAAATCCAGATTCTACCTTTATGTACCCCTCACCAATAGTCACAACCGAAGGCGATGACGCAGCAACTGATATGCCATACAAAAAACCACCCAATATTATTAGTGCTATACCCCAAATCGCCAAAGCATATTTAGTCCCACCTATACCTACACCAATACCTATGCCTACATGTAATGGACTGTTTTTTAACCGGTTGTACATCAATACATTTAGCACTAATAGAACTGCGCCAATCACTATCAGACCTATTATGAAATCATTTAAAAGAGCAGGTGGTGGTGATTGTACATTAAATTGTTCGATTGACATTTATTTAATCCTCCATAAAACTGTACTAAGAAAGTATGCACTAATATATATTACAACATATATTGTTTTAACACTATGATTTATATATGTTAAAAAACATTGCTTAACAGGTAAGCACTAACTTATATAGGGTAAGACGAAGACGGTGCTGCCTAAGAGGGACTAAAGAAAATGCAGAACATGAACATACTCTATTTTCTGAGCCCTATCATAATGATAGCGTTCAGTGTCGGCTTAATCGCTTACTGGAAAATTAAAAGACGGTTTACAATTTGGACACTGTTTTTATCTCTTGCGGCATATGCCGGAGCAATAGCACTCAAAAGCGTAGTCCAGTATTTCACAGCCAATCCCTTCTATGAGGCAGTTGGAGGAAATCTAGTTGCTATGGGTCTCTATGTTGGTTTGCAAACAGTGATTTTTGAGGTAGGAGGCGCATACCTTGCAGCCAAAATTGCCTTCTCACGTGGCAAAATAAGAGCATACGATGCTGAAGGCTACGGGTTAGGCCTGGCTTTCTGGGAAAACGGCGTCCTTTTAGGCGGTTTTGCGTTACTTAATTTTATCGTAATATATTCGACCTTAGCCGGAGGAGGAACTGCTGCTCAACAACTCTTCGATACTCTATCTGCAACACAACCTGACCTCTTCGTGTCAGCATCTGTTGCCTTAACCCATGTTGGTTTAGGCGTATTTGAAAGAATTTCCTCTTTAATGGTTCATTTTGCATGGGGTATTCTTTGCGTATTTGCAGTGGCATTTAAAAATAAACGTTTTCTATACTTAGCTTTGCCTATGGGCATGGTTGATTTTCTAGTGTTATATGCAGGAAGTTTGGGTACCTTAAATTTTGAGATACTTTTCTTTGTAGTATGTTTGTTGTGTCTTTTTGTGGCTTTGTGGTTTACAAAAGCGGAAAGGAAAAATGTCACAACGGTTTCTTTATCTACTGCAAGTGAAGCAGGTGATAAACGGTTGAAATCTCTTGTTAAAACAAACTTTAAACGAGCCCTTAGCTTTGGTAGCGTCTACCTTATTATTGCCCTCGTGATGTCCATTTTATTTGGTGCCGTTATTGGTGGAACGGCTTCTGTTTCTGATGATGTACCCATGGTGGTATCACAATCGTTTCCAATGATGCTTCCAGTGTTTGCTGTTATTGGAAGTTTTGGGGGTTTAATGGTATTTGTTAGTGACCGGACTAAAGGTGTTTATGAGTATTTGATTGCTTATGGTGTTAGCACTTATGAGATTTTATGGTCAACACTACTTGTTACCCTTGGTTTAGTCACGGTAGTTCTAGGGGTTTCACTTACAGGAAATATAGTCATAACCCTTTTAATGGGCGGGTCAATACAGCCCGCTCTGATTGAGCTGTTATTGATCTATACCATACCGATTAGTTATGCTTCTGTAGCATTCATGACTATGGCAGGGATGATATGGTCTTCTCTTACAGCCCGTGTTCCTGGAGTTAACAGTCCTATTGGCATATGCACCATAATAGGTGTGGGACCTACGATGGCGGTTCTTATTCTTAGTTCATTCTTTTCTGGTTCAAGCAATTTCCTGTTGCTTATTGGTGGAGTGACTTTAACTTTAGTTGTATTGGTTGCTGTTATGTTGGTAGTGGCAAATAAGAAAATGAATAGAGAGAGGTTGTTGGCAGATGCTTGAAAATAAAAACATAGAGTATAATGTCGAGAATCAGTTGTCTTCAATTGGGTCATCGCCAGTAGTGTTGTTTGATTCGGTTAGTTCAGGTTATTCTGGACGGAAGGTGTTGGAGGATATTTCTTTTCGTATAGATGAGCCTGCTATTTATGTTGTTTTGGGGCCTAATGGTGCTGGGAAGACTACATTATTTAGAACCCTTGCGGGCATATTGAAACCTTATTCAGGCCGAATAGAAATAGGTGGATACCCAAGTGAGACCCCTGAAGCTAGAAGGCAGCTTGATTATCTTACGCATATAGATGGTATTCCTGAGGGTATGAGCGTAAGGGATGCTTTACGGTTTTATGCTGGTATAGTAGGTGCTGGGGAAGCGGATGTGGATAGGGTGATTGATTTGCTTAAGTTGGGTGAGTTGAGTGTTAAGCGTTTTGGTCAGCTTAGTCAGGGTCAGAAGAAGAGGGTGTCGGTGGCTCGAATTTTTCTTAAAGAGAAGAGGGTTTACTTGTTAGATGAGCCTACGAGTAATTTGGATCCGAAAATGGCCAGTGAAATCCGAGAATTAGTGCTTGGGTTGAGTAAAGATAAGGTTGTTTTGTATTCTTCGCATAATCTTTTTGAGGCTAGGGAAATTGGTTCTAAGGTGATTGTGATTAAGAATGGAAAACTAGCATTGTTTGGTAACATATCTGAGATTAAAACTGAGAAGTACACTATTGGGATTCGTACTTTGGGTGTGGATGAGGTGCCTTATTCAGTTGGGAAAGAGGGAGATTATTACTTGTTTGAGTTGCAGGGGCCTGAAGAAGTTTCCGCTTTAACGGCCAAGTTGTTGAAAAAAGGTGTGCAGATTCGAGAAGTCAAAGAAATGCAAAATCCTCTAGAAGAGTTATTTAAATAATAACTCTACGGGTTATGCTTTTTTGATTAGCTTTTCTACTTTATCGTAATCACGTCGTGAACGTTCAACGTTGCACTTAGGGCATTTTATGATTCCCATGTATGGAAAGGTCAAACCAAGTCCCGTTATCTTTTTTTCCATTACGGGAGCATTAAACACACAATTACAATCAGGACACTTAAGCTGTTTACCACGATTCATTAATACTCCTACGACAATAATTGCGCCAATAATTAAAAGCATGCTAATGGCAATAATTAACGTTAAATTCACTTAGGTCCTCTCTTACTTTGTGTAATTTTAATATTAATAGCTTAGTTTTTATTAATGTTTTGGGTTATAACTTCTATGGCGAATAATGTTTTGGTTTGACAGTGTTTTATCAAAGATTATTGGGCGTGTTAGCTGTTGGGTTTTGTGGTTTGATGGTTTGATGTGTGTTGTTGATGGTTTTTTGGGTTTTGTTGTGGTGTTTAGTGTGGTTTGGAGTTGTGGATACACTTTTTTTAGAATAATGAAATTAAAGCTGAGCTTATAAAATAAGCACCAAATAGTAAAAACACACCAACACAAAATATCGTAACTCCATAACGTGTTCGTGTGGTCCAGAATGTTTGTGATTTAAAAATAAGCAGACCTATTAACGTGTACCATAAAAAGTCAACAGACCAGTGGACACCGGCGAAAATGACAAAACCTGAGAACCCAAAGAGTTGAGCATTTGCAATTAAAACTGTTCCAATAGTTAACCACCATAGTATAAACCCTGCATTAACTGCTGAAGTCCAAATGCCGGCGAACAAAGAGTCTCGTTTTAAGCACACCGTAGACTTGTCTTGATGGTTACGGTTTTTAAATGCCTGAATACCCATAAAAATCATAAAAGAGCCACCTATAACACCAATGGATGCCTGTATGGAATTTGGAATTACAAATCGATTAAGTAGGAAATAAATTAGAAGCATTACAGGGAATTCTATTAAACCATGTCCAAGACCTATTAAGGCACCTGCTATTTTACTTTTAGTTGCTTTTTGTATTGTTGTTGCAAATAAGGGTCCTGGCATTAAAACACCGCTTAGCGAAATCAATACAACTGAACTTAAAAAGACATAAAAATTTGTCTCCAAATTGTTCCCTTTCTTTTTCATGGAACCATTGACTTATGTCTATAAATGGTTTACTTGTTACAAGGTTTGTTTTCAAATAAAGCTTTTTGAATTTCGATAATATCTGCACTATTTTTAGCTGTAATGTATTGATCAAGGAAGCGTTGGTTTAACTCAAAAAAAGTGTGACCCCAAGAAAAAATTTCAAGTACCTCTTCTGCAGTAGTTTTAAAACCTGCTATGTACAAAGCGGCTGATATGGCTTCTGCGGTGGTAAGTTTGGTTAGTTTTCCAAAATTTACTGGATTACTTGCAATTAGAATTGGCAAACACCTGCTTGTACCTCTAACATGTTCACCTAAGACTTTTTGAGCTTGTTCCCAACTGCAATCTAAAGCAGCTAACCCAAAATTTTCAAGACGATCACGGTCTGCTGGAGAAAAAGCAATTGTACTAAAGGGGTTAAGTACTATAGCTCGTTTAGGTAAAAACCTAATTTTCTTAACAATACGTACAAATCCTCGTCGGCTCAACCGTAGTGCAGTATTTTTTTTTGGATCATCCTGTGCTGCATGATAAACACTAACCCGTACAGTACACATTTTATTGAGTGTATCTTTGTTGTCTGTTTCCACTTAATGGTGCACCTTTAAATGACTCATAGGTTTAACAAAAACTTGGGGAATAAAATCTAAAAGATCTGAAGCAATCATGTGTGAACCAACCGCATAAGCCGCAAAATCTCCACATGCACCATTTACAAAAGCCCCTGCAACCGCAGCCTCAAAAGCATCCGTTTTCTGTGCCAACAACCCTCCAACAATACCTGCAAGTATATCACCTGTTCCACCAACAGTCATACCTGCATTACCTGTAAAATTCAATTTAGCCCTGTTTGAACTACATATAATATCGGCTTTACCTTTAACTATCAGAACGGCATCAAGTTCTTGAGCTGTTTTTTGAATCATGGCTACTTTGCTTTCAAAATGTTCTGAAAGACTCTGACCTGTAAGCACACTATATTCACCATCATGAGGTGTAAGCACAAACGGAACTTTTAACGGATATTTAAATTTAGCAAACACCTTCAAACCATCAGCATCCAAAAGCAACGCTTTACCCGCCTTTTCCACTTTTTTAACAAACAATTTCACAAATTCACATGTCTCACCACTTAACCCCAATCCCGGACCCACTACAACAGCATCAACTATATTCAAATAATGTTCTAATTCATCTACATTATACGGATTAAGATTATCTCCTTGAAGCTTTATTGAAATCAAATCAGGCGATACCGACGAAATAGCATGCCCAACTTTCTCAGGACAAGCAGTATATACAACATCCACACCAGAGCGTAACGCAGCAATAGACGCCAAAACAGGTGCACCCGAAAAAACACTACTACCACCAACAACAAGCAATCGACCAAAATTGCCCTTATGTCCCCCAACACGAGGTTTAACAACCAAATCAACATCCCCCGGACCCGTAAAACTCTCAAACTCTAACGGCAATCCAATATCACAAACCTCCAAAATACCCACAAACCCTAACGCCTTATCTAACCCCATTTTAGATTTATAAAAAGTAACAGTTAAATCAGCTCTAACAGCATCACCATTTAAAACTTCACCTGTATCAGAATCCACACCAGTAGGCACATCAACAGCGATCTTAAACCCCTTCAACGAATTAATAACCTTAACTAACTGTAACACAGGCGCACGTAGTTTCCCATTAGACCCTGTACCTAACAAAGCATCAATAATTACATCCGCCTCCACCACTGGAATAGCTGAACTGTCAAAAACTTCAAAAATACAAATTTTATCGGATAATAGTTTTAACGCCTTCCAATTTTGCAACGCCGAAACATGGTTGATATCTTTTCCTTTTCCAGCCAAGATAACCGTAACAGGATAACCTTGCGTTAAAAGGTGTCGTGCCGCAACAAAACCATCACCACCATTTCCACCTAAACCACAAAAAATCACAACCTTTTTGGTGTTTGGAAAACGTTTCTGAATCTCCTTTGCAAGCTGTTGACCAGCATTTTCCATAAGCTGCAACAAACTTATATGGTAATATTCAGCATTAGTTTCTATAGCACGCATTTCACGGCTGGAAACTGGTAACTCCATGTTTTTTACATGCATACTTAACGCCACAAGTAAATTAACAACTTTATAAGATAAGTTTATCTGTACATTATCCGCCTCGTATACGAAAGCATCAACAAAACATACAACAATCAAAAAAATAGCGCGTACATTATCGGATTATAACTTTACACATTTAATCATCAACATATATTTCCCAATAAAAAATTTGACGTTTGTTAACACTTAAAAATGTCTTCATTTAACAATTAATTAGAAATATTTTCGAAAATGTTCGAACGTTATATATACGTATGTTGAAAAGGTAATTGATTTATCAAATTTTTTTTAAATGTATGGTGGTGAATGGTGTTTTAAAAGAAGGTTACGTTGACAAGGGTTAAATAGTGAAATTATTATTTGTTTAACATTGTAAAAAATGGTGTGATGCCCAAATTTGTGTGAATATTTGTGGTTGTCAGGGTTTTTTGTTATGGGCTTTGTATGTTTTTTTGTTTTTGTGTGGCGAAATGTTTTCGAATGTTGAAAATTTATATTAAATGGTTAAATTGTTGTAATTTTTGTTGTGTGTTTTGCTGTGTTTGTTTAAATGTGCTTGTGTTATTGGTTTTAAGTGTGTTGTTGTTTCGAAAAATAGTTATTGATTGATGAATTATCACACATAGGCTGTCTAAAAAATAGTTAGCCGTTTGAAAAACAAGAAAAAACTATCAGTTCTTTTCCACAAAAAGTAAACAAAGTTTTCAGGTATTGGCTCCCACATAATTTAATGTATATTCAGACCGTATACAAAAGCATCAACCTTTTTAGGGTTTGTTTTTTAGGTGGTCTACTACCCATTTTAAAACGAAAATGCCCGAACTTTATATAATCATACAATTTGTTTGAACCGACAAACTTATGCATGGCCAAAATACTATTAAAAAAACTTGAACTGCACAAATTACTTGCCTAAAAACACTTTAAAAAACCAAAAATAGCCAAAAAGGCAGTACAGGGTAAAAATAAAAAGTAGAAAAACTCGTTTTTTAACCTAAAAAATAGCGTAAACAAAAATATTTTACCAGTTTACACATATTCTATGCGGCGAAAAAACTTCGAATAGGAAAAATTTACAATAAACAGTTAAAACAGCAAAATGTTTTTCTTCATTTTAGCATTATTTAGTTAAATTTGTATGTTACTACAGGTTACAACAAATAATATTTTTTCGAAAATAGTGTTTGAAGTGTTTTGCTCATTTTTATGGGAGAGTTTACCATCGGTTGTGCCGATGCTCTAAGAACCACAAAACCACTATAGGCTATCATGGAATAGTTTCCTCTACCCCAAACAACACTTTTGTATGTTAACCGAGAAATTACTGATCTTTATTTATGATGATTATTAACAAAAAACAAACAAGCCAAAAAATATGATATCTACATATAATAGTTACGTATATCCAATATTGCTCAGATTATACAGTCAACAATTTTTAGCACTCAGCAACATAATGCCTTTACCCTTAACTTAAAAAATAGATCATAATAAATGTGTTTGGTTGATGCTTTTGTATACGGCATAATAAACATAAAAACCCAAAAAATATGACACAATTGATGTAGTGGTGTATCCAGTGAGTAAGTAGAGTTTTATAAATAGAAGTGTGTGATATAGTTTCACAAAAAAAACGTGAAAACAATCATGCCAAGCTACAAATT
>JGI24702J35022_10000025_pt1 | contig 59634 bp, 47 predicted proteins | sample TergutTh196P4_FD_35022 | JGI IMG/M metagenome (IMG submission 35022) | reverse complement strand
AGGCGTCGCTCCCCGCGTGGGGAGCGTGGGTTGAAATACGTAGCTGTAGACATACGCGCAGTGCGTGGAGGGTCGCTCCCCGCCCGGGGGGCATGGACGCCTATGAGCGGCCGCCCGGTCCATCAAGGAATTTGCTCATAAAGCAGGGGCGGCGATTCAGCAGGACGTACCCGCGCTGAAATATTATGTATGGTTTCTTGATAAGGCCCGCCACGCTTTTTCGATCGTATTCAAGCGGTGTGTCGGCGGGCGACGTTTCCTTGAAATACAGGTGGATACGGCTTCTGAACACAGAGAACACATTCAGGTAATTATTTATGATTTGATGTGACAGCCCATATTTATTTGCTACCCTGAGCACGGGCGCATCTTCAACGAAGCATGCGATAAGCAGAAGCATCACCACGTAGAGCGACAGCAGTTTGTACGGAATTATGTCGCCGGGCATTACGGCGTGTGTGCTTTTGCACGATTTGCACATGATCCGCTTTATGTCAATGGGTACAAACATAATTTTCCCATCGGCGATATACATGACATACCGCTGATATGACCCGTACATCTTAAACCTACCTATGGCCGGGCATTTCGGGCATGGGGTGGAGGCAAAGTGCTCTTTTGTGTAAAAATCCTTGTCGTAGGTATTGCAAGTTTGTAGAAAATCGTATATCATAATCTTGTCTTGTGAACACCGATGCGCAAGTGGCGGTGTATCATGGTGTGGATTTGGAGAAGGTTTTCTTGCTGGGAAACGGGCGTCTCCATTTCCATATGTTAACACAGCATCGGATACTATTGTGCAACAAAAAATGCCCCTTGTTTGAGGAGGCGAATTTCGTGGCCCTGTAATTAATTTGCTGATAGTTGACAAATTTTACGGATTATATCGTGCGGTTCAACATTTTATCAGATCTTCCAATGATGTCGCTCCCCGCGAGGGGAGCGTGGGTTGAAATTGTGTCATTGATGCATTCCGCAAGCACCTCCAGCGTCGCTCCCCGCGTGGGGAGCGACGTTGCTATGGAGGCGATAGGTTATAAACCCGCATATATTACTCTCAATAGCATTTTATTGGTCGTGCTGGTGTAGCGTCAGTCAAACTCGATTTCCAAATTTTGGTAGAAGTCCTCTAAGGTTTGCATGATGTTTATACGATGAATGAAATGTTGAAAACGAAAAAATTAATACGAAAATGCATTAATGCCCCTTCAATATGATATACTATATATAGAGGGGCTATAATTTCTGCTCGTTAAACGCTTGCGGTTTTGCATAAACGGCTCTTTTTGCCGCCTTCCCGATGTTCACTCGTATTCCTGTGCACCTTGAAAATTTGAGATAAACAGAGACACCACAAGCGGAACAAAATCACAATAATGCTATGGATCATTATCTGTGAGCTTTGTTAGCATGAATGATGGGTGCTTATTCTATGCACTTGATAAAGAAAAAGGAGACTGCATGGTTCATTTTCTGATAAAGGTGCCATCTGATGGCGAAGCATCAACCACACATGAAGTATTGGTTTTCAGATTAGAGTCATTCAACGATAACAGCAGATATTTGTTATATGACAGCGGTGATGAAACGGAAATGCGCTTTATTCTGGTTTGTGAAGATGAGATTTCAGAAAAAACTCAGGAAAAGCTAAAAAGCATTTTTAGAAAAGATGTCGAGGCCGAAGAAATCAGTATTGAAAGCATTGATCAAAAAACGCTCAGTAAAATTCTTGTGGCAAGAAAGTTGATGGTAGATGATGTCAATTGTTGTGGCAAAAAGAAATACCTATTCACAACAAAAAACAGCAGTCAACTGCTTGAAACAGCAGGGGCTGCTGTCAGCGCAAAGGAGTTTACAAAATTCTTAGTGGAATATACGGATTACATTGACCGGACTGCTGATATCGCTGTGAACTCCATGCATAATGTTGTCATAATCAATGATCATGACGTGAATCTGGAACCATACATTGAACTATTGTACGGAATCATGGCAGCAAAAGGGTTGCTGATTGAACACATAATGATACATGGCAATATGAGCGATTTGCGGCACACAAATAGAGAGACACAATGCGTCTATGTTATTGAGGACGAATGGGAATTAGACGACAATGATGATTATTTTCCGCTTTCTGCACATGAGCAGTTATTGAATGCAATATTCGGCGAAGAATCGTTTTCTGCAGCTTCACTTAGAACAGACCTGCTTACCAAGATAAAAGACAGCAATAATATCTATATTGCACCTATGAAACAGGATGAATATTACAAGATGGTAAAACATGACCTGTTTTCAGTAGCGTTTCCACTTGTTGTGACCATTGGTGAACTAAATGTATTCGACAAGATAAGGTCTATTTGCTCGATTGCTGGAGAATATGGGTTTACAGTTGATGAAGAAGGTTTTGCCGACAACCGACTAATCAGCGCTACATCTATGGACGATATTGAAATAGCAGTGCGGAAAGTAGTACAGCAAAAACTGATTGCGAAAGAAAAGAGCTTTATCTTCACAATGTCTGATCTGACAATTAAAGAGGTCAACGCGCAGAAGACATCAGCTTTTGATGAGTTAGAAAGCCTGATTGGACTGAATGGCGTAAAGAAGACCATCAAGGAGATCGTGGCACTTCTCGAAAAACGAGGCAAAAATGCTGTGCCTTGCCTTCACATGGCATTCCTCGGGAACCCGGGTACTGGTAAGACCACAGTTGCAAGAATTATCGCAAAACTCTTCGCAGAGGTTGGACTGACAAAAAAAGACTTGCTTGTAGAAACTCAACGAGGAGGTTTGGTCGGAAAGTATCTCGGGCACACAGCCCAAAAGACCGCGCTCGTAATCAAAAGCGCGTTGGGCGGCGTGCTTTTCATAGACGAAGCTTACTCGCTGATTGAGCGCCACGACGATGCCTATGGTAAAGAAGCTATCGCCACCCTTGTCAAAATCATGGAGGACAAGCGTGACGAATTTGTTTGTATCCTTGCCGGATATACAGAGGACATGAACGCAATGCTGGATGTGAATCCGGGGTTGCGTGACAGGATTCAATTTCACATCAACTTCCCAGATTATAACATATCAGAGTTGATGCAGATATTTGAGAAATTCTGCAAGGAAAATGCATATAAGCTATCAAGACCTGCCAGAGCAGCCCTTGAAGATGGAATAACGCGGATAGTAGGCGCTAAATCCCACAACTTCTCAAATGGGAGGCTTGTACGAAAGATATTTGAGCGAGTGCGTATAAAGCAAGCATTCAGGGCCACAGATGACACTATCACAAAGTCGGACGTACAAGAAGCATTTGCGGAGACAGATATAGCGAATCTATTTGGTAATGAGCGAATGGCTATAGGATTTCGGCTTTCAGCGTAATTATGCAAAGTTTTGCGCTCGCCATTTTTGCCGTCAATTTACTGACGATACCACAATCATATCTAGAGACTCTTGTACTGCCGAAACTCAATATAATCTATATGGGAGAAAATTAATTGGAAAACCTCGATGATTTTGAATTCAATGAACTAGATGAAGAAGAGGAATTGAAAGCGCGGCAAGAGGTAGGAGATCATTTACGCGAGATATTTCAAGAACGTATGCCAAAAGTCTTAATTCCGGATGTAAAAAAATTTCGGTTGTTGAAATTCGTTCTTAGCCAGGTGGATGCGTTATTAAATAATGGTTACGAATACACTATCAGCGTCGAACAAGATCCACTGACAAAAAAAGACATAAATATCCACATTGTTACTGATGGGGTTGGAGCCTCGACACAAGAGACATTTGCGATATATCAGTGCATAATTCGCAACATAGACGGTATTTCACAGATGGCGAGAATGGATGAAAAAATGGCTATCTGTTTGACCATTAACGATGTCTTCATAACTGAGCAAACTCAGGGCACATAACGCATGTTTCTATCAGCTATGTATCAGTGCCCTTTGTGACTTCCTCAAACGCATTATATGCTAATGGGTCAAAAGGATCGAATGTATCCGGCATGTCGTTAAACATCGTGATAACCTCCAAACTGTTTTTGAATCCATACCTGCTATTGATACGACGCAATCCTTAAATGCTTCGGCATCGAGCCAATCACTATTCTTCGGTCATCTTTGTCATAGAAGAAATATATCCGCACATGCTTTTCCGAATCAGATCCAACTCTAAGGTGCAGGGTGAGTTTGACATCGTTTCTCTTTCCATTCTTTACATATGGAACAGTATAATCTTCGGGATAAAACATCAACGCGCTTTCACTATTGGGGATTACTTCGAACGGGCGGTTATAATATTTGGAGCAGCGCAAGTCTCGCTCCGATTCATCAATCTGCCCGTTTAGCTCGTCGCAGTATTCATTTGCCAAGTATTCGAGTGAATCGCAGAGCAACCGCATATCGACATCATTGTTCTTTATATCTTTCATCGTCCTCCGGGCGCGTTCAAGTATAACGACGCGGCCGGGGAAGCTTTGCTCTGCCCAATCACAAACGTCTGAGGGCTTCTGCGGACGGCTTCTCAGCGCCATCAACCGATTTTCGTACATTACCGCCTCAGTTTTATAGTAGTCCTGTTTTTCCAATAAACGCTGCATTGACATTTCAAGACCTTTTATCCGCGCTATCTCCTCCTCATGCAATCTTTCGAATTTGCGAAACTCTTGCTGCCGCTCGCTTTCAATCTCTGCTAATTGCTTGCTTTGCAGTTCGGCGCTACGAGCTGATTCAGCAGTATAGAAAGCCTTTAATTCTGCAACAGAATTGATATTTGAGAGCGTTTTCTCGCTTTGGATTATCTGTGCTTGGGGAACAAAGCAGCAAAATGAAAAATCAAAATGCTTCTCTCTTGAATAATCCTGCACCATAGTATCAAGCATTAGCGCAAAATCACCGGCCATTACTTCGTCATGGGAAAAAACACTTATCTGGCTATCTATCTGGAAAGGTGGGCAAAACAAAACACCGCCGTTTGAAAGCGATAACCCAGTGACCCGGTCAAATTCGGACAGAATGTCTGCTGCGACAACAAAAAAATGAGCATAACCCATGCGATAATGGGATATGCCCTCCAAATCGTGCGGGATAACAGGCTTGCTGGTTTCGATATTGCGATCACCTGCATCTTTATTCTTTAGCAACAGCGACTCAATGTCCGCCCGTCTGTTCCATGCATTGTCAATGCTAAGGCTTGTAATGTCAGGCGGCAAGAGTGTAGGTTTATTCAGGTCCATTTTCACAATCGATTGTTTTTTGCTTGGCTGTGTGTATTCTGCGACAATAACAACGGGCAGAGTGCGCTCTTTCGCTTTAAGCTTCTTTTGAAATGCTTTTACCTCAGTTTGCGACCGGATACTATGCGGAGTTTCCTCCAACTGCCATATCTGTGACAAACCCACAAGTGGATCACGTTTCAAATGCTTTATCACACCGAGGCGGTACACTTCGCAAAGCTCCGGAGTTCCTTCCGGCTCAGTGACCATGGTCTGAAAACCACAAAGTACGCCCTTGTCTGATATCTGATATGAGATGTTCGTCTCAAATATCCGCCCGGCGACAGGGTGGCGGTCTTGCTCATCTTGTCCCGGATTGGGCCCGAGATCCGGTTCTGTCAACTGAAGCGACCAGATTTTTTCATCTGGAAGCCATATTATTTCAAGTTGATAACCGTATTTGATGTGAACGTTGGAAAATTGCGTAGAATCAACTGTTTTATAATCCCCCGCCGGAGGAAAGTCCAACTCTTCCGGGAGTTCGTTTTCCCGAAACCGTTCATGCAACCACTGCATCGTACGTAAAACAACGATTTTCAGGACATCTTCTCTGTTTTTTGGGCTGCCTGCAATCGCCCACAGTTGGTAAGACGGATATCGAACATTGCGCACTAAAAGCAGCGGTTCTTTTGGTTGGAAATCACTTGTAGCATCCAAATTCATAACCTTCATAACCTCTTGTGTGATCATTCATAATTACAGTTTCTAATCAACGCCTAATGCCTTAAACACTGCCTCTTGTGCGCTAGTATAGAATATCAGGCTGAACGCACCGACTAGGTCAGACGGCACTTGCCCCAACTCAGCAGCCGATGTTATCGGTAATAGTACTTTTTTCGCCCCGCTGTCAAGACAGACCTGTAACACATTTGCAAGCTCATCAACCTTAATAAGAGTTCCCCCGATGCTGATTTCGCCCAAAATGGCTGTACTCGAAAGCAAAGGCTTGTTTAATGCAATGGAACATATTGCGATGAGCGTCGGCAGAGCAAGTAGTTTTGTCATGCCGATGCCCTGCATATCCTGATAATTGATGATATAGTCTTTCGTGGTGGTGCTTATATTCCCGCTGATAGTGTTCCCGTTGGCCTTGAGAAAGCTGTAGGCAGTGTTTGTTGCTTCGCGCGCTTCGCGATCATTTCCGATACCTGACCTATCAAATTTACCATTTCCTGGCAGTATTTCGGCTTCTAACCTATAAACGCCAATCATACCGGACTTGCCATGCGAAATGGTGTATAGTTGTCCGGGGTTACCGATTCCTTCCGGTATTAGCTTACCGCTCGATTGTTCGGGAGCGGACACAAAATTCTCGTCAAAAGTTTCAACATCAATATATGAAAAATTCACATCAAAGAACTCCATGCCACCGATTTTCTTTTGCTGCTCCTTGACTCTTCGGCGCATTTCCAGTGCGATTCTTATTATGTCAGCTAATTCATCCTTTGTGAAAACACCATCTGGGTAAAGCAATTTCGTAAAACCGGACACCGTTTTTCTCACGGCTATGGTATCACGCTGATTGAGATTTGGACCTAATCGGAAAAATCTATCCAGAACATCCCCAAAAGGTTCTTTCCGCATCTCTCGAAGGAACTCTGCCAAGAAGTCTGTGATAAACCCATAATCATCTGTAAAGAAATCGGGGCGAAATTTCGGTATCTCCCAGCCGGGGATATAACAGTGTATGCGGTCAAGGAATGCTGTATCATATGCCATAGCGGTGGGGAACGGTTCAAATAAATGAGATGTTTTCAACAATACATCCACACTTTGATTGATATTGCCTACGAACACCATCGAAGCTGTAGCTGATTTTTCCTCTTTTCCTCTTGAAAAAGAACCGGATGCCATATAACCCTTCATGAGCTCAACGACGTCTTTGTCCTTTAGATTCCTTAACCCGGCAACTTCGTCAAAAGCAACGCAGTCCCAAAGGCCGACAAGCCCGATTGTTCTGTTTGACATATTGTAAAACAGATTTGCTGTAGTGGTCTGGCCGCCGGAAACTAGAATGCTGTTTGGAGATATTTGCTCATAAATATGTGATTTTCCCGTGCTGCGAGGACCAAGCTCACATAAATTATAATTGTTTTCAATAAGGGGGACAATGCGAGCAAGCAGCAGCCATTTCTCTCGATCTGTGAATTTGTCGGGTTCCATTCCTGTAGATCGAAGCAATACTGTAATCCACTCATCTGTCGTAAAGGCTTTTCGTCCGTTCTTGATCTCATCCATGTCAACGTGCGGCATCTGAATCGGTGTAAGTTTCCGCAAACGAATCGGGCTTGCCCTTTTGTCTTCTTCAATGAATTCCCACTCAAGTTGAATTATGCACCAAATACCTCCGCAGAGCAAGCGATCATACTGTGAAACATAATCAGATGAAATTGCTATGCCTTTTATCCCAAGATTTGAAAACTCTGCTTCATATCTGTCAGCATTAATGTTCAAACGAACAGTCAATTTGTCAATTACCGTGTATGAACCTCGCTCGCGCAGAGCTGAAAGTATCTTTTGGGCTTCGTCGGGGCGAACAAAATTTTCTGAAAGGATTCGCTTCACGTTATTCATGCCCTGATTGATGATTTCCTCGTCGTCCGAGTTACAATACTGGCCGAGAAGATACTCAAGGACATACACAGGAACGTTAGCGCCCTCGCGGATTTTCTTTGTCAAGTCCTTACGGACTATTTTACCGTCGAAATATTCTCGCAATTTTTTATTGATCAATGTATTTCGCTCACCAACTACCGGTTTATCCGATTTCATANCGTTTTTGAGTTCTTCCTGCATAATGCCTCCAGCCAACAAACCCCAATATCCTAGCCAACAAACCTCAATTATACATCAAAACCGAAATCATCAGCAAATGCGATATCCATGATGACCTGGTGACGGAATTGCTCGATCCAAATATCTTTTTCGTCTTTCTTGGTACTCTCATTCCTCAGCACCACAAGCCAATACTGCCTTGCATTGTCGTACTTTTTATTCTTAAAGCTGAATTTCAACCGGAGCATCCTCTTGTTTGGATCGATGTCCTTTTTATCGGCATGATACATCTGCTCATTCGATATTTTCTCGTTTTCGTCTGATATGAAGTATAGTCTATATACAGCGGGGGTTATTATGTCGCTTACAGGCTCTGGCTGTATGAAGTCAAGATGCGTTATCAGGTTGGTGATTTTCGCAGCCATGCTCACCAATGCGATTTTTGATTGACGGGTCTCGACATAGCCTTTCTCTGTCCTCACAGTTATTATGGGCAGTATCATCTCTTGTGGGGAAGATCCGCCGTGGACAAAGTTCAAACCACCCTGCGTCTTGAAGACATTTGCGCTAACAGGCCATGAAACGAATCGTTCATCTTCGCCACCTATAATGTCAGACAGCGGGGCAGAAACAACGCCATCTGCTTCAATGGGGCTGTCTGAGATGATAAAGCGACGGTTGGCATATATGTCTTTTTTACCGGCTAAATTGATTTTCTCGCTCTCGTTGAACCGATCATATTTGTACAGGAAACCGTGGTCTGCTGTAATGATGTATCTGACAACATTAGCCCCGGTCAAACGTCTTATCAGCGAGTATATTTCCTCGACAGCCTCGGAGCAAGCTGCGAATACATCCTTTTCTGACGAGGAACCGCGTTTGTCGATATGATTGTGATAAATGTAAATTGCATCCTTACCATTACATATGTCGCGCAACGGCTTGCCTTTTGGCAAGGTTTCCGCGTTCACGCAGCATGAGTCCGGCAGTGCGGCTTGCAAAATGGCTTCGCGCTTATCAGTCCCGTCGCTGGCTTGCCCGTCCACCAGAACAGTACCATCGCTTTTGATTTCCAACACCTTGTGCGGCAGCAACGCAGCCATGCCAAGCTGAGTGTATGAGGGCAAAACGCCTATCAAATGCCCCATTTCGACCGTGCATTTTGAATCATCGTTTAGTCTTTCAAAGAGTTCCCGGCCGACCTCATAGCGAAAGGCGTCGGAAATGATTACCGCTGTTTTTTCTTTAGCCGAACGTACCCACCAGTTAAAAAAGCATAGTTGAGATGTTTCTTCTTTCATAACGGTTTTTATATCAAGTGCCTTATTCCATGCAGTCAGGAGCCGGTTAAGATAGTCATTTGTGTATATATTCTCAACAAGGATACGTAAGTCTTCAAATGCTTCCGCATCTGTCAGCATATCATACGCCGAATAAAAGTCGCGGTAATGGCGGTCAATTTTGTAATCGGTCGTTACATACCGCTTCACGATATCCACAAACTGATCAGGACATGTATATGCATTTTGCCGGATGATTTCATACGCTGCTGAGAGCATAGTGTAGTGATATTTGTATTGCGCTCCAAAATGCTTTTTCTTTCGCAACTCGCAAAGCGTGGACAAACCTAATCCTCCGCTGGTCGCGCCAATGTCCTTGTCCATGAGACGCCCGGTGATCCATTTGATGATAATCTCGTCAAATGTGTTGAACGCATCACAATCCTGAATCGTATCGGGAGCGGCATCGCTGAAAATATCCATTACATTCAGAACATTGGCAGCTTCATTTGCCAATTCATCATATTGCTCCCTATATATGATGCTATTCATCAGGTTTTCCAAAAATGCGATGATGCTTCCTGATTTGTATGAAACGAATTCACGCCAAGCTTTAGGGACATCATCTTGAAGCTGTCGGGCAGTATACGTTATAAGGAGTGTGGCGACAAGACGAAAAAGGTTTGGCGTGTTGTCCGTATAGCCCAATGACTCTTCACACATTTGCCAGAAAACCGGGAGCAACTCATATTTCTCAAAATCCTCAAGATAGGGGTTGTTGATATGCCCGCCGTCTGTCAACACAACGCGAAGCACTTCATCAAAGGATACACGGGTTTTACACAATGCGCTCATTAAGGCGGTTTCTATAATCTCTTTTGAATAGTTTTCGATTTCAAAATCATAGAATCGCTGTGTCCTGGCTTTTGCGCCCTTTTTATCAAAGAAACCTTTATATTTCTGTAAAACCGGCTTTAGGCTTTCGTCAATACGCAAATCGGAAGCTAGAAGAGATATTCTATCCGCATGGAACTGTCTGGAGTAAAGCAAGGTATCTTCGAGGGCATTGTTTAACACATCCGGCTTCGGAAACGGAGCATATATCAGATAGCTAGATTCATTATCATCCCGTTCCAAGAGGTATTTCGTGCTGAACTGGTTAAACTGCGTCAGCTTTTGTAGCTTCGCGCCGACAATAGGCAGAGAATCAATGTCATCGGTAAACTCTGCCTCATTATCGTACCAGAACACGATCTTCCGCGTGTCCCCGGCGAACTCGGCATTGAGTTTGTCAGTTATTTGCTTAAGATCAAGGGTTGGCATTGTTCTCATCCTCCGGAAGAGTGTTAATGTATGCCTCTACAGCTTCAAGAAATAGTTTAGCATTTTCGATTTGCTCTAACACCTCNGGTTTTGATACAACGTAAAAATCCTGATAATCGCTGCCACCTCTGACTTCAAANGCTTTAGCTATTGTTTTTGAAAAATCAGCTTNAAACTTTCCTGTTTTAATATAGTTTTGCCGAAAATATGAAATAATGCCGGAATGCTTTTTAGAGTCAAATTCGTCNAACGCAAGCACAGCCCGCATAGCGTGAAATATGCAATAATATGAACGATTTGCAGCATTTTTCATTGAAACGTCCACAGTAGCTTCAGCGGTATGCAAGCACTCGCGAGCTTGCTCAAGTCTGTAACGCATTAGGTCAGTTTTCGTAATCATAAAGTAATACCCCCTCTCTCGTCACGTTCTTGAAAAATGGTAAAAAGCCTACACACTGTTCAAAAATAGCCTTTCCTGTAATATGCAACGACACAAGTAGGTCATACTCCAAATCAATATAGGGTATATGGTCGCGTATTACGCTCCGCCAAACGGATGTTTCCTCCTGCGGCACATCTGCCAAAATGAAAAAATCGACATCGGATTCTTCATCATAGTCGCCGCGAGCATACGAGCCGTATAGAATCACTTTATCTAGCTTTTCTCCAAAGGTATCTTTAGCTGCTTGAACTACCTTTTGCGATAATTCCAGAATCCGTTGATTGGAAGTTGTATTTGTTGGCATGGAATCGCTCCTTTATATTCTCCCAAGCACTTCGTATTTCTTGCCGTCTGTGCCGGTCTGTAGTTTCTCGTAGTTTACCTTTACGCCGTCGTCAAGGTCAAGCTCAATCCGGGCGAGGGCGAGGTGGGCGATTTTCTCATCGTATTCTTTGGCTTCCTTCAACTGCTTGGTCAGTTTCTCAAGCCGCTTAGTTGCTGCGCTAACTTCGCGAGCATTGCCGGAGTTTTCTATGGTTTCGCGCATACGATTGATTTCGCTTTCATATATTCGTTGAAGTTTGTGCAAATAATCAATCCGCAGCTTACCGACTGTGTCCTGATTGTATCGATGCAGATAAACAAGTGCTTTGAATCCGTCTGCCTTGCCGCTATCGAAAAGCCAGTAAATAGGTCGTTTCTGATAAATCCTTACATGATCCTTATAGAAGTCCTTCAGGAAATAACCCCTGATGACATCACGAGCGGTGCTACCCTTACCGCCGAGGGCATCGGCGATGAAGCGCAGGTTCTCCTCCAACGTGTCAGCGCCATACACAGTACGGACAAATACTGTGAGACGATTTACGATATCCTCATCTGGCATATACTCTTCATCGGTAATCGGGATGATGTTGTCGCTATCAGGAATGAAGTTACTGTATTTGCTAGCGTCCCACTCACCGCCGGCATAAGCCAATCCTTCAACATCAAGAGAATAACGCCCGAACAAACAGCCAACAGCATAGCTGATGAGCGAACGTATCTCTCGCCCCATGTCAGCGCGTCGCACGGTAACGTCCTTGTCCTCAACCTCTGGCGTGAGTTCTTCCTGCAAGCCGTAGATGTCGATGAAGATGCGATTGAGTTCTTCTTCATTGGCTTTAAGTGTGTTGAAGCGTTCGTTGCACTCCTGCTGCCATGCTGCAAATTTGTCAGCTATTAAAACACCCATCGATAAGGATCCTCCTTGAAATGAGTTACTTTACTTTTGAGCGCAAATACCAAAGAAGAATACCGCAATATGGCGCTTTCTCTTCGGCTTCGTCCAGTTTTTTGATATATTGCTGTGCAAGGGTTTTCCATGTGTTTGTTGGCTTGAGTTTAACGAGTTCCTTTTTCAGTGTATCCAAGGCGGATTTTCGATTGCTTACTAAAATGTTGAAGTTTAGATTGAGCGTATCGTTTAGGTCATTATTGATTACGGAATTTGTCGATTTTATAAACCCGTCCGATGTATACAGAATGGTATCAACGATAGGCTTTATTGTTGGGTTTACTGTAAGCGGTCTGTTCCTCCTGTGCCTGTCACATGTTTGCATCCGATATGGGTTTCCTTCATTTCCCGGACAAACGCCAAGCATGTTCTTGTAATCAATATCGGAGGAATTGTCTTCGCCTTTTGGACTTTGAGCGATATGGTGTTCGATGTTGATTGTATCTTTTTTTATTCGGCTCATGCAATATGCGCATATTGCGCCTTGTTCTCTCAATAACTCCGACCTTATATCATCCATTATTGCAATGCCAAGACCATCGTAAGAAGCATTTGGCGTTGATAAGCGATATTGCATCAGGCTTTGTGGCTCTTTCCCTTTTTTGATGTAAATCACGGTTCATGCCTCCAACGATTCTATATCCAGAGTAACTCTTATGCTGGTCAGCTCAGGATCGCTATCTCCAAGCACTATCTCCAAGTCATCTGCCTTTTCTGCAGCAAGCTTGAGTTCCTTCAAATTAATAAGCTCGTAAATGTCGGAAAGCTTTCTATCTATTTCTTCCGGGCGAGTCCTTACGCCCATTATAAACTCCAATATGGAATTGACGTCGCGACCATACACATTATGAGAAGGATAATAAGAGTCGTTTCCATCCAGTATCAGCAGGTTTTCTTTCTTTACGGACTGCACGACCAGCGGCGTATGCGTGGTTATTATGAATTGCACCTCCGGAAATATCCTTGTCAAGTCATCAATTACTTTTTGCTGCCAACGTGGGTGAAGATGGAGTTCAATCTCGTCAATTAAAACGACACCGCTTGTCTTTTGAATAGCTGTCTCGTCGAGATGAGGATTAAGCGTCATTATGCGATGGCAAACATCGATAATCAAGCACGTCACAAATCGATATCCATCACTGAACAGCGAATATGGCGTTATTTCCCCGTTTTCATTTTTGATGCAAAACTCAGCTATTTTCTTGTCATAATAGACATTAGCACCGGGTGAAGCGGATTCAAGGCTGATTTTAATTGCGTTGATGATTGCGTTCATTTTCACAAAAGCGTCTTTGTCTTCATCATGATATGCGAGGAAAGCAAGCCGATCCGCGAAACGCATGGCATCACTAATTGAATTCGAGTATGAAATTGCCCTTTTGTAGCCGTCAAGCCTTACCTTATCCCGTGTGAAAGTGCGCTCCCATTGAATAGGATCATTCCATAACCTAGCTGCGCTATAATACGCTACGATCGGTAGAATAATGTCCCCGTCATCTCCGGCACTTATTTTGCGGTTGTACGGCTCGGTTATTTTTCGCGGCTGCGTCAAATCTCCGTGAGTCGTTCTGCCATTGAGGTTTGTTAGTGATCGACTCCAGGTGCAGACCTCCCCCGATGGGAGTGTTGCTGTGCAACCGACAGATACAGGGATCTGCTCCAATAAAGCATTATTGATCGTTCCTACTATTTTACGGCGGTCAGCTTTTATAAAGTTTCTTTTGTCCTGGCTTTCTAAGTAGTCAAAGCCATACAACCACCCACCCAAAGCAACGCACAGCCCTTCTAAAAGGCTCGTCTTTCCGCTGCCGTTCTCCCCGACTATCAAAGTAAGCCTCTCGTGAAACTTAAACTCCCTGTCGGCAAAACCACGAAAGTTTTTCAGGTATAGCTCATGAATTCTCATAGGAAGAAACCTCCTGTTCCTGTCGAACATAAAGTATGTCTATATCTCTGTGCGATCGGCACAGCAAGTTCTCTTGTTTCATCAATCGTATAAGGTCAATACTTTTCATTGCTCCTCTGCCTTTCACCAATAGGTAGTAGATTAGGAATTCGGATTGGCGGGTGTTTCTGTAAAACCATGTTTCTGTGCTATCATTTGATAATTACCAATTCACTTAACGCTCGGGTATATGCTATATATTTTTCATTTTTTGTAAGGAGTTTATCGAACACATAAACAATGTCGAACTCTAGTCCTTTGGCTGACTTAATTGGGAGCCAAGTCATATTCTCCATTTTTGCAATCTCCTTACGATTGTTATTAAAGACAGACTCATCATTTGCCATAACAGCAATTCTTTTTTTCCCTCGTTTGAGTGTTTTTAGCTCCGCTGAAAAATCCGTTGTTGTAATTATACGCACATCAGAGCCATTTGCTCCAATTGGTACGGCATCGAAACTAAAACTCTTATTACAAAATACAGTGATTTCTATGGTGTTTCTATAGTTTTCATTCAATATGAATACATCGTCTATCTCTGCGGAAGACTTTATCCACTCCCAATTGCTAATGCCTCTTCTATTATTTATTAGTTGATTTGTATCGCCATATAGATTCAAAACAACATTCTTGTTTATTTTGGAAAGAAGTTTATACTCAGAAACAGTAAAATCTTGAGCCTCATCAATGTGCAGATACTTATCGCCATTATTAAAATCCCCTCGCATAAACCATGACCAGAAAACTAAATGGGTATAGAGCATGAATCTACTAAACTCTCCATGCTTAATGCTGCTTGGCCAATCTACCCCACACTCGTCAAAGATTGTCTTTAGCACATTGCCAACCGTTGCTTCAAAAACTGTTTTTGGCTCAAGATGTTTCTTCAAATTTCTTACAATTTTAAGCTCGCGAGATGCCAATGCTCCGATTTGGTTTTCAAAATCTGTTAATTCTTGGCTAGCTTTTGTGCTGGTTTCTTGTGCATTCAATAAATCCGGCTTCAAAGCATCAATTAGTATCCATATTTCAAGAAGCTTTGTTTCTAGTTCATCGACTTGCGCTGTATTACTGGTTTTCTCTGACTTTTTTAGTTTTGTTTGAAGAGCCTTCGCCTCTTTTTCCAGTTTTGTCATTGCTTCAGTTTGCTTTCTTGTGGCTTGTCTGCTTAAGTCTTGTTTCCTTTGAAGAATTTTATACTGGGTATTGTTCTCCTTCAGTATTTCATCATTTCGATCTAGTATTCTCTGAGCAAAATCTCTATACACATCGCCGCGATACCTTTCATTCAACTCAGCGTTTAAAGAGATTTGATAACTATGATTGGCGCAAATTGCTTTTAGTTCGTCGATCCAGTCTTCATTTTCTATGCTATCAAAATAGTCATCAATAGATTTAGCGCATAAATCGCTAAATGATTCGGAGTAAATACTATCTAAGAATTTCTCATCCACCGAGTCGTGGTGGACTACAATAGAATTATACTGCCTTGAATAGTTTTTTATCCAACGCATACTTCCATAATTGCTTTCATACTTGCGAAGAAGATATAGGTAATAACTCAGAACATCCATTACCTCGATATCATTTATATCAATGTTTTTTACAAGGTCAAGAATATGACTATTAAACTGCTTGCTGGGTGTGAGGATTTTTACAGCATTTAAATCAAGATTCGGCCTGTTATACTTGATGTATGACAGTCTGTGAAGCAGTATCATTGTTTTTCCGGAACCGGCGCATCCTTGCACTACAAAAGATTTATTAATGTCTGAAGTAATTATATTCCACTGGTTTTCTTGAATTGTTCTTATAATATTTGTAAGTTTGTACTCGGTTTTCTTTTGGATTAGCAAGTCTTTTAAATATGAATCAACAGTGCCATCAAACAAACCATTATGAGAGGCGTCATATTCAGGATAGACTTTTATCAAACGGGAGTTGCTAATATCGAATCTTCTTTTAAGCGTAACGTCAAATGTCCCATCAGGCAAAGTGATACTCTCTAAATTGCGAACATAGGCCTCTCCAAGCGCCGCCCAACTGTATATGTTCTCATTATCAATGCTCAATTGCCGTTCACCAATATAGAGTGTTTCAGTTATGCCATCGTTGTTGATAAAATCAAGTCTGTGAAAGTATGGTCGTTGAACTATCTCTTGATATTCTTCTGCGTTTGCGTTGTTTTTCTCCTTTTGCGTTCTTTCGTATATAAGTTCACTATAAGCTTCTTTTGAATGAGAGGAACTATTAAAAAATCTCACGTTCGCTGAATCCGCATCATTCTTTACTGCTATAATCATATTATTTATAGAACGCACAGTTTTCTTCAATGCAATATCTTCTTCGATAAAGACAGGATCTGAATTTTGCATTGTCACAATACCTCCTATACATATCGCATTCAGGCTGGGGCGAAGGTCTTGAACCTCAGAGTGCTTTTCCAATATTTTTTAGCATGAACCGCATTTGCTTTCATATTGACTGCTGCAGCCTCCGCAAAGCACCCGCACCCGCCAGACAATTTGTCACTGATAATACTATCGCCATAAGGCAACCCCCCTTTAATTCAGAAGACGCGTTGAAGCCATTATTGAGTTTCCTAGTGAGTTCACAGAAAATCTGGCTAATATGGTCATGCAAAGCATAGGTTATACCAACGGATGCCGTTTGAAATCCCATGAGGTTTCGAATGAATCCCAGTCTGCGCGGGAGAGGGAGATGTTTTTTTCGACTGTTGAATTAATCAAGCTACTTTGCTCCTCTATTACTGGGAATCTGGCAACATCACCAGATTGTAAATGCAATGTAGGATTTATTGCATTTGCCAATACCCTCGATATATTTGTGTTTAAAAATCCAAGTAAATACAGCAGGATTTCATCTTTAGCAAAACAAACAGTTCCAGAACTCTCAAAAAAGAATCCATCTTCCATTATTCTAAAAGAAGGGTTTCCGCTAGTTATATTTGACCAAGTGATACCTTTTTCAAACAGCTTCTTCTCACTTCTTATCGTGGCTCTACCCGATGATTTTACTCTTTTTCCATTATCTTCCCAGTCCACAAGATGCATATAGTTACCATACCATTTACGGTATTCCCCTCCTTTTACACACTTAAACCATTTCATTGGATTGGCTGTTACTTCATACCATAATCTAAGAAATAAATCGTTATCGCCTAGGGTAGATCCTTGCTTAGGTATCGCAATGTCAGATACTTTTAAAGCTTCATCAATTGCTTTGAAGAGTTTTTCCCCAAGCCAATACGCTACTGGATTGCCGGGGATTTTTGCGAAGTTAGTGCTGTCAGCGGAGTAGCGAAATCCGCATTGCGGGTTTGCAATCGATTCCAGATATTTTTGACGCTGTATCTCCATCCCTCCACGAAAGTCTACCAAACGGATATACTGTCCAACTGTAGGCATGTGATTGTTACAAAATACAAACGAGCAGACGGGTACAGTCGCTTCTTCAAACGCTGAATACTCAAACTGTATCAATGAGGTTATCGACCGATTTGAGTAAATCATATTTCTGAGTTTCTCATAACTTTGTATGAACATCCATACATACGGCGTGAACATACCGATATAACCGGTAGGATTTGTCATTTCGCAACAACGAGCAATAAACGCAGAAAACGTGTCTGACTTAACATCAACATAATTATCCGCTAAGAACTTCGTTAGTTTTGCACTCTGTCCTTTTCCGCCCATATATGGCGGGTTTGTCACCACCACATCGTACTTCTGTGAAAGCAAGTGTCTGAAGTTCCACTCACGCAGTTGCTCTTCATAAGTCGCAAAACCGGATCCAATACGAAAGTCGTCGTATTCCGGCATTTTTTCGAGAGCGTTTATTCTCATTAGGCTGCCGTATTCCTCGCCATCAGGGAATCCTGCCGGGTGGTAAACCTGTGGCGCAACCGAGCCATCGAGTATACGCCGATTATACTGTCTTGCTTTCATCATCAGGGAGAAATAGGCAAGTTGGTACGCCCTCTTGTCTATGTCCAGACCATGAATGTTCTTTTCGAGAATCAATCGTGCTGCGTCACGTTGGCTGTAGCCTGCGCTCTCGTAGATTTGCATGAACACGTCAAAGGCGTAGACGAGTATATGCCCGCTGCCCATGCAGGGATCAATGAAGGTGATGTCCTCCGGTGATATGCCTTGCCGCTCTGCGAATATCATGTCAAGCTGTGCCTGTACCTCCGGAGTTTGCTCCGCTTCATCAAGATAGTATTTCCAGTTAGCTTTGAGCTCATTATTTGGGTGCCCTTCTAACCATAGGCGACCAAGCGAATTTTCGACCATATACTGCACAATCCAGTAAGGCGTGAAAAGCTGCGTAGCTGCAGGGATGCGCTCTTTTGTGATTTTTACATTATTTTTTAGCAACGCAAAAGTCTCGTCTTTCGGCTCTGTGTTGTAGTATTGGTACAGCCAACCGATGATTTCCACGGTTTCCTTGAAATTGTCCTCGGTTACATCGTTGATAAGATGCCAGACTACCCCGTCATTGTCGGTGAACGATATGTTCAACAGCAGTTCAGTATAATCGTCAGTTCTCTCAAAAAGTTCGGGCAGTGAATCGTTCAGGGCGTTGCATTGCTTGATGAACAGCAGTCGGAACAGCTCATCTAGTTTATTATGCTTTTTAAAGTCAAGAATACTCCTACGCTCTTGTTCTGTAAAATTCAATTCTGACTCAAATGGGGTAGTGACTATGTCAGGTTCACTCTTTGCGGTTACGCTGGAGAGGACTCGAACTCGAATATACTCATTGACTTCCATGAACCGTATTGCAATCAAGCGGTTGAACCATGTATAGGCGACCTCTTCGATAACGGCCTTATATGCGGTAGCATAGTCAGATTGTTTCGTTTTTTCTTCAATTTTATCTACTAAACGCTTGCGCTGCTCTATTTCTCGCCCTTTGACCTCAGGCCGTAGATTCGCTTTTTTTTCAATACTGTAAAATTCAACGCCCTGCGCCACTTGAACAGGTTGATGAATCTCCTTGTCCGTTATTCCAAGCAGTCCGGCTTTGTAGCTGATGTCGGCAATCAGCTTGTTCCTCGCCCATATCGCAAAATTCTTTATCGCTGTTTTGTCCATGCGTCTTGCCTCCACAGCTAAAACTCTATGTTCAAAATCGTATCATCCTCTATTTCGTTGTAAAGCCTTTTGCGCAACTGTTCAAGTTGTAGGTCTACATCGGCTTTACTCTTGACTTGCCATGTGCCGCCGGTATTAATGTTCTTAATGCTGAGCCGTTTTACTCTTGGAGTTTTAGGTTCNGCAACAAGCATTTGTGCATCAGGGCTGTCTGCGGCAGTCGGATACAATGAGAGCGGTTTTGCCTCTTCTGCAAGCTCCGTGTCCTTCTTTGCAATTTCATTCAAAAGGCGCATTTTCAACGCATCGGCTTCAACCCGTATATTCTGAAAAGTCGCCACATTGTTACATCGGTCGGCTTTGTCCTTCAATTCGCTAAAATACTCGAGGAAGCGGGAGCTGAGGTCATCCTTGTATGACTTTTCGTTTAACTCGTCTAGCACACGCTTTCTTGCATCCTCGATTGCGTCATAGATTTGCTCTGACATTCCTTTAAGCACTAGCATATTTGCATCCACAAACTGCTTGATCAAGCCGGGCAGTTTAGGGATATTGGCATATGGGGAAGGCATTTTCAGTATACCCTTGATTTCCTCAACGCTTTTCTCAACTGCTGCATCAACGATGAAAGTCTTGCTGTCGTCATAGATGCGCATTTTTTCAAGGGCATCGTCAAAGATCTTCTTTTGCTCGCCACCAAAGAATGTCTTGACCGGATCGAACTCGTCCGCAAAGTCAATGTAAGTATCACGCTCTGCGTTGATAGTCATGAAAAATTCGGATGAATACTCAATCTGCGTGATATTTCGCAGCAAAGTTTTACCCGATTCCAATATACTTTTGCCGGGATATTGTTTTCCTTGGCTGATGATTTCATACTCCCTAATTGAATGAAGGCGGTCATCGCAATACTTTTGAAATGTCTGCATAATTTCGTCTTCATCGTCTGAAATGCCGGCAGAGCCAAACATCTCCTTCATCAACTCGCGGGCAGCTTTCTTCTGCGCCACGCTGACCCGTTCTCTATATTCAGTCAACAGCTTATCAACATATTCGCGTTTCATAATATATCTTACGATTTCGTCTGCCTGCTTGTTATGCAGGGTAATGGACGCTCCGTTGACAGTGAATGCTATATCGCCGTCAACGAATAGCTTTGCAACAAGCCATTCAACATCTTCTTCCGTGAAACCGTAGGGCGCTTTTTGGAAGCGGTCATGCAGTGATTTCATGGATGTTTTTGCGTGTGATGCGAAACCTGCCCCAATATAGTCCAGTACATCAGCCAACGCATTGCTGTTGACCTTTTTACCACCCTCGATAGAAAGGCTTTGCTGGTTTGTCTTCTCAATTAGCTTGCGGATATCCGCTTCGCCAAAAGCAGCTTCTATATATGATAGTTTATGATAAACGGTGCTAACCAAGCGGCCAAGCGCATCGTTTAACCGTGCGTTGACATCTTTTGCTCCTATTTGCGCTTTGTCGCCATTCACATAGATATCAGCTACCTTCATGGNTTCCTGTAAAAACAGTTTCGCATCAGATGCTCTGCGGCGCATTTCCTCGCTTTTTGCGGCTTTTATTTGCTCATACTTGGTCAGGATNCCGGNCGAAGCGGTTTTCAGGTACTTTTCTATTTTCATGGAATCACGCAATTCATCAAAGAAAGAACGATCGTTAGGCAAGACCATTAAAACTTCCTTACCCTGCCCCGACATCATCCGCAAGGTCATTTCATCTTTATACTCTGAGTTCGGTGTCAAAATACGGATGCCAATGTCATAACTCTGTTTGGGACCATGTGGGAATTCGTCCACATGTTGGTTCATAGCAAANGTATAGCGCCCATTGTGCGCGGAATATTTATATCGTTTGTCAGTATAAATATCCTCGAAGACCAAATCCGCTATTTTGGCGGTTATTTCGACCATTTCCACGTTTTGCCCATCGATTTCGCGGTTTATTTCCTGTTCTTCGTCAGTTAAGAACACATAGATTTCACCGTTCTTTTGTACAAGCTTTTGACCTGATAGGACTTTGAGTGCATCATCAACTCTCTTTTTCAAGTCTATCCGGTCAGTCTCTAAGCTATCGACAAGCAAACTGATAAGGTTGTCAGCATTGGCTTCCACTTCGGACACATACTTCACCATGAACAGCGCCTTTAGGACTTCGACGTTGAAGCACGACTCCGCTTTGTCCGGGTTAATGACTGCGTTGTCCAGTGCTCGGACGATTACCCCGGCGTGGCTGTGGTCAAGAAAACGGTGCAGTGCGTCGTAGAATAAGTTGAATGGTATAATAGCGCCGGCATCCAAGTCCATCAGCTGGATCGCCGATTCCTGGAATAAGGCAAGCATGGAACGCTCACCCTCGGATAAATGCTTCCCGGATGCGCCATGCTGACGAATCGAGGTCAACACGCTTGCCAAAAGGTTGAACTGGTAGGGAACAAAGGGGTATACGGAAGCAAAATCCGCTTCCCCGGTATACAGCTTCTTCTCCACGCTGTCATTAAATACAATCAAGTTTTTGATGATTGTTTCTTTTTGCTCGTATATGACCCGAAGCGTCTGCTCCGCCGTCTCGTCTTTGGATAGGATGCGCTTTTTTATCACCTCGTCCACATTTGCGGAAGACAGTGAGAGCCGGGTGTCAAAGCGCCCCTGTATTTTTGAGAAGTCGTTGGAGCGCAGCCCCATATCCTTTGCTATCGCGTCGATGTCCTGCTGGCTAGTCACGATGACCCATGCCTTGCCGCGACAAGCTGTGCCTAAATCCTCGGTTACAGTCTGGAGGTTGAGCATCAAGTGCGAGTCGTCGCCGATGTACTGGCCGATTTCATCCACAAGGAACACGACATGGTGATTGCCACCCTTTTTCTTGATATACTCCGCCACCCGCTCAGCAAAAGCCTCGACACTGATTTCATAAACACCCATAGCTGTCTTGCACCAGTTGCGGGCGGCATTTTCGCTCATAAAGCCCATTTGACTGAGAACCGCGACGATGCTGTCCTGTACCCGTTGCAAATTGTTACGCGAACTGAGCCAGTCTTTTTTGAAGAGCTCAAGGAACAACCGCTTAAACTCGTCAAAGCGGCCTGCCTCGTCCAGAGTGCGCTCAAGATCGGCTAAATGCGGTCGTGAGCCGTAGTAACCCTGCATCTCGTTGAAGACTTTCAAAAAAACATTTACGATGGCATCCTTTGATCGATTTGCGGATTGGGTGCTTTTTGACTCGATATTGAACAGAATGACATCCGTGTTGGAAGCCATGTCGGCGCATAGCTTCATATCGGCAAGCACCATTGCGTCGTCTATTTTGTTGTCGTCTATGAAGTAATCGAGGGCGCGTTTCCCGGCGACTTCCTTGTTTGCCAGCAAGTAGGAAAGTATTTTCAGGAAGTGCGATTTGCCGCTCCCGAAGAATCCGGAAATCCAAACGCCCATCTTGTCGGTAGGCCCAACTATGCTTTTTTTGTAGTTTGTAAAGAAATCTGCGAAATGCCGAGCCAACTCGCGGGTCACGACATACTCCTCAAGCTCCTGCCTTATGTTTTCGTTGTCTGCCTGACCGACTTTGATGACTCCTTTGATGTCGCGGTCTATTTTCTTTTGAAACATATCTCGGATTAGCATGGTCGAAATCCTCCACTTATGTCAGTCTGCGGCGAGCGGCAGCGCACGATAGTAGTTATCATCTTTCACATTACCAAAAAGCACAAGTTCCTGCCCATCATATTTGCCGGGGAATAGCAGGATTACAGGCATCATGTCCAGACGCTGGTGAAGGACGTTCAATACCGTGTGGGAACGCAAAACCGGATAGCATTTCCCGATTCCCGAGAGAATTACAATGTCATTTTCTGCAGTATGGTCACAAATATAATCAACTATCATATTGGGATTGGGGCTATCATTNTCATTAGTCAATCCCAGAATATTGCCTATGTCTTCCGTAATGCCGTCAAGACCAAATTCTTCCTCCATATTAAAGCACTGCNCAAGGCTCTCTTCTTGAATCAATAGATCTATCATCGTATCGTACAAATCAAACACGTTGAACCGGTAACCGTCTATGTCAGGGTTGTTTTTTCTTATCCAATGACTGACCCATTCGCGGACGATTAGTTCATCCACCGCAGGATAATTGAACACATAATAGCCGACCTCATTTCCACGGCCTTTATTCTTACGGAAAGACGGTTCGCGGATTGTTTTTTCAGCTTCTTCCAGCCTTATTTGAGTTGGGCGCATATGGGCAGTCACCTCGTTCCGGTCAATACTTTCAAAATATGCGACATGTTGTTATCTGTCAACAGGGTTGACATCTGCCCGTCGATTAGTGGCTTTTTAATCTTTCTGTCACCGATATCGCGATCAATTAGACCCGCTTCTGTGAGGTATACTTTATATGTCTTTCCCAAACGGTTGAGGGTTTCATCAGTCCAACCGGCGACTTTCTCACTTTCACGCTGTTTATTCAAGAAGAATACCCTGACGTTAGCATCCGTCAGCACCATGTCGCCTACGATTAGCTTTTCTCTGTATACTTCATTCATAAACTCATAAAACAAGGCATCCGTCAGCATTATTGCGATAAGGGCTGTTATACGTTGATATTCCAAACCGAGTTTATCAAACGCTCCGCAAAAACCCTGTGGCAGACTCCTGATCCTTGTGGAAACGGTGCTGAATATTTGCTTACTCCTCATTTGGGATGCTGCTGAAAAAATATTGTCTCTTTCGGCTAACACTCTTATTTCTTCAATAGTTTTGCCTGAACCGAGCAACGCAACAACCTTGCGAAATTCCGAAAACCAAAACGAGAACTTGACTGCTCCGGCACTATATTTGTCTCGATGCATTTACTCGCCTCCATCGTTATTCATCTCTGGTAATACCTCTACGATGTCACCGATATCGCATTCAAGGACACGACAAAGCTTGACTAGCACGTCCATTGGAACATATTCGATTATAGAAAACTTGCTTTTCGTATTTTTGCTGATACCTATGGCATGAAGCAAGCATCAATATGAGAACCTCGCTCCTTATTGCTATGGGAATATACTCGTGTGAGTATATCATTATAAGGTCAAAAATTCAATATGAAAGTATTGTTTGGTGATGTAATGATATTTCACAGGGAGTATTTTGAAATTTGGAAATTATTTTCTTTTGTAGTACTGCTGATCGTTTTGCTAATGAAATACGGTGAAATGCCGTAAAATATCGCAATATAGACTCAAGACCGGCGCGGCACCGCCCCGAAACCCATCGGGACGGCACGCTAGCCGGTCAGGTTCAATCAACGTTTTGTCAGGTGTTGCTACAGGAGCGCGTACCGTTCCTCCAGCCTGTCCATATGCGCCTTGAGCGCCTTTTTCAGCGCGTTACGGTCTGCCTTCTTCGGAACAAGGTTGAGTTCCGAGCGAATATTGGCTTCCGCCTTGGCGATGGCGGCGCCTAGCTTCTCCAAATCCGCAAGAGCGCGGTCGACAGGAGCCGCCTGCCTCGCAAGCGCCGAAGCGGCTGCCTTCTTTTTCCCATATTCGCCGTTTTCAACGGCTTCCACGAACGCCTCAATCTCCTCCCTCGGCTTTTCGGAAAACCTTTCCAGCTCCTTTTTGTCAATGCTCACTTCGCCGGCGAGGATGCTCCTCTTCGCGGCCAAGGACACCTCGCCGATGGAGTTGATCCCTTCGGCAACCTTGGCGTCACGCCTGATCGTCCTAGGCGAAACCTTGTATTTTGCAGCCAGAAACCCTGCTGTTGACAGTATTTGAGGTTGATGGTCACTTTGGCCATCAACCTCATTGTGTTGATTTTTGCCGCTTTCAAGCGACTTGTACGTCTCTTCGTCGAGCTTCGGAAGCAAGCTCTGAAATTCTTCGTCTATTATTATTGTCTGCATATGCTCATCCCCTCGTAATGGAGGCTGGGCGCTTGGGGTTCTTGCGCATTCATGCGCGGTATCTGCTCCAAGCTCGGTCCCGGGCTCCGGAATATCATCTACCGCATACGATAAGGGTTGAAGCAACTATAATGTCAATAACATTTTTCTTGTGTGTGCGATGCGAATCTATGCGCACCGCCTTGCATTGCTCAAATATCCCATCACTTCAAATATCCTTCGCCGCCCATCTGTTCGGCAATCTCTTTGATGAGCTCCAACGGAAACGGAGGGCTGCCAAGCGGTTTCAAGGCAACGGACATCAGCTTCAAAGGATTATCATCGGCCGCGCTCCTGTTCGAACTCAGTTGCCCGCACCGTTTGCAGCGATGAATAATCGCCCATTCCCCGCCTTTTCTTACCCACACGCCGATCGCTTCCATAATCCCACCGCAGTCCGCTTCGCGGTCGCCGGGCGTGTTGTCCAGATGCAGGCTCGACAAGCAGTTGGGGCAATGGTTCCTGTGCTCGCTGGATGCGCCTTCCGGCACTACCAAGCGCCCGCATACTTTGCATGTAAAGCTATCGTTGCAAGCATTGTGTCGATAATAGTCTTTTTCGTGTTTTGCTTTTGAGTGTTCTCTATTCAAATATGTTCCTCCTGAAAGTCGATTTGTCTTGACTTCCCGGGAGGTGTGCAGTTTACAGTAACTGACGGAACGCGAAACCTTACGGTATTATGCAAACCTCCCGGCCTGATACCGTTTCCATAAAACGCTGCATAAAAATCTCCTTTACATAGTGATGAAATCATTATATGCAATATACCCAAACTGTCAAGTTACCATCACATTACATTCATTGCACCCAATAATTTAATACTTAAGGCTGTGAAGATAGCATTGCTATACGCGCCGGATGATGTTAGAATGTGTAGAATGATACCGAAATCGGAGGGGCTTTTTTCAGATGGTCCAAGGAGACACATTTACAATCAAGAGAGTATTCACAAAAGCTGATGTCGAGAAATTCATCGAAATATCAGGCGACCGCAATCAACATCATATTACGCCCGATGCAAATGACAGGGTCGTCGTGCACGGCTTGCTGACCGCCACGCTCCCGTCAATAGTAGGTGGACAGATGAGCGTCAATGGCAGGGAATTCCACGTTGAATGGTTCAAGCCGGTATATACCGATGAAGAAATTGAGTGCACGATCACCATCGATAAGCTGGAACACCAACCGACAAAGACAAAGATAACGGCTTCATTTGAGATATTCAACCAATATAACGACAGAGTGGCGGGCGGGCATTTTTTTGGGCTGATAGCCGTATGAGCATAGGAGGGCGTTTTTACGTTTTTTGCATATGAAAATCGGACTTATAGGACTCAACCAGACCGGGAAAACTACCTTATTCGAGCTTATGACCGGCAAAGACTCCGGCGCTGTCGCTTCCGGGGGCAAGGGCGCCGCAAACATCGGGACCGCTTCGGTGCCGGACGAGCGCATAGATTTCCTCTCCGCGCTATATAAGCCAAAGAAGACCATTTATGCAAAAATCGAGTTGACTGATGTCGCCGGCTTTTCCGCGTCGAGCGACGGGAAGAGCTCGGGCGCGGCTAAATTTCTCAATGATGTCCGTCCTTGCGATGCGTTGATCCACGTTCTTCGCGCCTTTGACGATGCGTCCGTCATACACGACCTGGGCAGCATCGACCCTGCCCGCGACCTGGAGGATGTCGAAACGGAGATGCTCTTTGCGGACATGGAGGTCATCGAGAAGAGGATCGTCAAGATTAAGACGGGCAAAAAAATCACTAAGGAGAATGAGGACGAAATCGCGCTTTTGGAGCGATGCAACAATTGGCTCGAAAAAGGCGGCATGATGCGCGATATGGAGCTGTCAGAAGATGAGCGGCTCATCGTGCGAAATTATGCCTTTTTGACAGAAAAGCCCCGCATTGCCGTCGTCAATATGAACGATGGCCAGTGGGAGTCTCACAGCTATCCGAATATGGCGGGGTTGGGCGAGTTATGTGCCCGGCTGGGCATTCCGCTCATCGAGCTTTGCGTGGAGATGGAGCTGGAAATCAGCAAGCTGCCCGATGAGGATAAGGCGCTTTTCATGGAAGATATCGGCATTGAAGAGCCTGGGGTCGCCGTGTTGGCGCAGGCTGTGTACAGGCTTCTCGGTTTAATCTCTTTTCTGACTGTCGGAGAGGATGAAGTTCGCGCCTGGACGATTGATGAGGGGACGCAGGCAAAGAAGGCGGCAGGAAAGGTCCATTCCGACATCGAGCGAGGGTTCATTCGTGCCGAGGTCGTGAAATATGACAGCATCAAGGAGCTTGGTTCCATGGCCAAGGTCAAAGACCATGGGCTTTTCAGGCTGGAGGGCAAGGAGTATATTGTCGTCGATGGCGATATAATCAATTTCAGATTTAATATATAGTAAATGGAGGTCATATATATGAGAGTATTCGATAAGCCGGGGCCGGAGAACACCGACGATGCATGCCGCATTGCCGTGGAAAGGGCGAAACAGATGGGCGCAGCCATCGTATCCGCGACAACGGAAGGGGANGCNGGCAAAAGGCTGTGCGAAATCGCAAAGGAGATGGGTTTTACAGGNAAGGTGGTCATCGTGACCCATGCTTATGGCTCGAGGGAGCCGGGAAAAAATGCGCTCAAGGACGAGCATCGCAATGCAATGCTTGCCAATGGAGCGCATCTTGTTACGGCGGCCCATGCCCTGTCCGGAGTGGAGAGGGGCATGAGCACGAAGTTCCAAGGGGTGTACCCGGCGGAGATTATCGCCAATTCGCTGCGCATGCTCAGCCAGGGCGTCAAGGTGGTCGTGGAAATCGGCAGCATGGCGCTTGATGCGGGCGCTATTGATTATGGGGTCGAGATCGTTTGCCTGGGCGGGACGGGCCGCGGATTAGACACCGCTGTCGTCATGTCTCCTGCGCACGCCAACAGGATTTTTGACACGAATATTCATGAGGTTCTATGCATGCCGCATTGACGGCCCGATGAATCGGCGCCGTTCACGAAGAACATTGCATGCCACGAAGACTATTGCATGCCGCATTGACGACCCGGCGAATCGGCGCCGTTTACGAAGATTATTGCATGCCGCATTGAATCCATGTTTAATGGCGCCGATTCAGGATCAGCAAAACCCTGAATCGGCGCCATTCATTCACGAGCGATATTATAATTTGTCGTGCATCGATCGGTTGACAATCTCGTTTTGCAGATCCCGGGGCAGGTCAATGAAATATGCGCTATAACCGCCGACCCTCACAAGCAAGTTGCGGTGTTCGGCAGGGTTTTGCTGCGCGTCAAGCAGCTCTTCGCGGCTGTGGATATTAAACTGTATGTGCCAGCCGCCCCTCTTCACAAACACCTTGACAAGATCGGCCAGCCTTTTCAGCTTCTCTTCGGAGTTAAGGACTGATTTGCTGAATTTCATGTTCATCACGAATCCGCAAAACTCCTTGGAATAGACATCGTTTGTGGCAGAGTTTATCGCCGCCGTCGGCCCGTTGACGTCCTTGCCCGGCATGACAGAGCATGCCGCGTCACAGGTCGGGTCGGCGTTTTTCCTGCCGTTCGGCAATGCGCCGATGACCTTGCCGATTTGCACATGCCCCGCCGCTGCGCCGATGAAAAGCAGCGGCTTTTTGCCTGTGATCGGATCGATCCAACGTGTCATGATTTCGGGGACTTTCTTGGATAATTTATCATATATGCTGTCTACATATTCATCGTCGTTTCCATATTTCGGCGCATTCAGGCAGAGTTGGTGGAGGTCTTCTTCGCCTTCCCAATTCCGTCCGCAAGCGGAGAGGAGGTCGTCCATGGAGCAGACTTTTTTATCAAAGACAAGCTTTTTGATTGCGGAAAGGCTATCGGCCAGGTCGACCATGCCCCTGGACCCGAGCCAGCACGTCCTGCCTTCCGGATAGCGCGCGCCGCCCTCTTTCGGCGTAAGCCCTTCGCGGATCGAATCTTCATATTGCATGGCGCATCGCAGGCCGCTCATCGGGCCGTCCGTTATCTCTGTGCACAAGGACAGGACCTTGACTTTATGCAGCAGCGGCACGAAATATTCCAGTTGCTTGTAATAAGCTTCAATGATCTGGTCGATCGATGTGAATGTTCTGGGGTCGCCGGTGTGGATGCCGAGCTGCTTTTTAAGCCTCGGATCATAGCCGTCGTTGAGCGCAAGCTCAAATACCTTCAATTGGCTGATGTTGTGCCCGCCTCCGACATGCTCCATGCTGTCGAGGTGATAACCAAGGCAGCCTGATGCGTTCCAGTCGCAGGCATCGACCAAGGGCACTCCACGCTCGTGATACCTCTGCGTGCCCAGCTCGTCATTCAGGAATGCGGGGTTGCCTCCGCCAAATTCGATGTTGCAATGGAGCGCGTGCATGACGAAGTCCGGGTCCATGTCGGGGGTATATCTGATGTAGATCGCCGGCTCCGACAGCTTTATCTGGACCATCGCTTCCAGAATGAGCCATGATATCTCGTTTGTCAGCTCCTCGCCATTTTCATTGACTCCGCAAATCGTGATGTTCGGGAGGAGCGATCCGGGCGCTGCCCGCAGTTCGCGCGGGATAGTGACAAGGTTTTCGCACTCGCGGATTTTCAGCCACAGCGCTCCCAACAACTCGGCAGCAGCTTGTGGCGTGATGTTGCCCTCTTCTTTGTCTTTGCGATAATATGGGTAGAGGATTTGGTCGAGCCGTCCGACCGCGACCTCCGGCCTGTCCGACGATTCTTTCCAGCAAACCAGATGATACATCCTGACGCATTGCAACGCTTCAAAGAAGTTGCGCGGCGGCTCTGCGGGGCAATGCTCGCATGCTTCCGCAATACGCAAAAGCTCCGCTTTTCTTTTTTCATCCGTGCAGGTTGCCGCCTGCTCGCGCGCAAGGTCGGCATATCGTTTGGCAAATGCAATGAATGCATTGCAAGATATGATGCAGGCTTCGAGCAGCCAATATTTTCGCAGGAATTGCGCAGAGCCGTGGCTGTTTTCATTGTCCCCCTCTGTCATCATCCTTTCGCGTTCTTTGTTGCATAGGTCGATGATGTGGTTCAGCCCAATATTGATGGCTTTGGCCGAAACCTGCGCGCCGCCCCCGCCATATGCGGAATAATTCTGGAAAAGCCCGCGATCCATCTCCACACGCACTCCGCGCCCTTCAAAGACGCCGCTGCGGTCGAACATAAGGTCAAATATGTCCTCGCCCATTTCATATTCAAGCGCGGCATTGACTGTCGACACTTTTGGCATCTGTTCGATCCAATATTCCGCGTCTTCGCGCAATGCTTGCAGATCATTCGGGTCGATGTTCGTCGAGTCGGTATCTGATGTTTTGCGGTCGAAACGTCCTGTTTGGCACATTTTCAGAATTTCACGCGGTTTCATCGCGCATAATGTCCCATTGCCGCGGATGAATTTCGTCAGCGTGCCTGCCAATAATTCGCCGTCGCGCAGGACAATCGGGCATTCGAGCAGGCGTTTTTCGAGGGTCTTTGCCCATCGTATGTCAATCGGGAGTCCTTCTGTCTCTTTCCATGATTTCGTAAAGAGCAGGGTGTCGTCCACATATACCTGCGGCGGCGCGTCTTCCCATGCCTTTTTCAGCTTTTGCAGGCGCGGCGTCAATACCATGACTTGCTTTATTTCTTCCGGGTTGACTTTCGGATATATGCCTACTGCCATATTGTTCACACCTTTCATTGCGGGTTCTTTGCGCGGCGTTTTCTCACGAGTACGCGGCTGGCGCCGCAAATGCAGCCGAAAACGCGGCTTTTCCCGTTTGGTCCCCTGATGATTTATCTTATAGATTCATAATACCTTATTTATTCGTTTTGTCAATGGTATATCTCCCACGGTGCGCCTCTCACCGGGCGCGAATTGTAACGCGCGAATTGCAACAAATATGTCTCACTGGTGATAATGTTCCAGGAAGTCTCGCAAGCGGTCCATGACCTCCGTCAGCTCCTCCATTTTCGGCAGGTATACAACCCTGAAATGATCCGGTTTTTTCCAATTATACGTGCTGCCGTGCGTCAGCAGCACGTGCTTTTCGCGCAAAAAGTCGAGCACGAATCTCTCGTCGTCCACGATTCCATATTTGTCGATATCGATTTTCGGAAACATATACAGCCCTGCCCGGGATTTTACAACGCTGATGCCCGGGATTTCGTTTAAGGCGGTATATGTGTATTCGCGCTGCTCATAAAGTCGCCCGCCAGGCGACGTGTTTGCGTTGCTTGCGGATGCATCCTCCAACGCAGCTTTGATCACGGACTGAGCCGTGACATTAGAGCACAGCCGCAGCGATGCGAGCGTCCTGATCCCCTCAATGTATCCGTCGGCGCCGGATTTGTCGCCGCAGACCGTCATCCACCCAGCGCGATATCCGCAAATTTGATGTGATTTCGACAAACCGTTGAAGGTCAATGTCAAAAGGTCAGGAGCCAGCGTTGCCACGGGGGTGTGCTGCGCATCGTCCATCAACAGGCGGTCATATATTTCATCGGAAAACAGGACAAGCTCATGCTCGCGCGCAAGCTCGACTATGCTGTTGACAAGCTCTTTCGGATATACCGCCCCGGTCGGGTTGTTCGGGCTGATGATTACGATGGCTCTGGTCCGCGCGTTGATTTTGCGTTTGATGTCGTCAAGGTCGGGATACCATTCCGACTGTTCGTCGCAGATGTAATGCACTGCCGTGCCTCCCGCAAGGATCGCCGCCGCCGTCCATAAGGGATAGTCGGGGGTTGGGATGAGTATCTCGTCCCCCAGATTGAGAAAGGCTTGCAGGGATAATTGTATCAGCTCGCTGACGCCATTGCCCGTGTAGACGTCTTCAGCATCAACGTCTTTTATGCCCTTCGAGATGCAGTATCGCGCAATTGCTTCTCTCGCTTCCGGCAATCCTTTTGATGTTGAATATGGCGCGGAGATGCTTGAATTTGCTTCGAGAGCGTTGATTATNGACGNGGGCGTCTCAAACCCGAACGCAGCCGGGTTGCCGGTGTTGAGCCTTATGATGTTGATGCCGGCCCGTTCGAGGCTGTCCGCTTCATCTGATATCCGCCCGCGAATGTCATACCGTACGTTTGCCATTTTTTGCGATTTGCTGATGATCATCGTTTTTTCCTCCAAACATTCGGGCAAAGAAAATTCGCCCTCAAAAAGTAAGTGGGTCTTACTCTTAGGACGAAACATATATGCTCCGCGGTACCACCTAAGTTCAGGAAAATGGAATCCTGCTCTTTGTCGGCGCTATGACGCCGTTGCGCTGTAACGCGCGCATCGCGGCGGAGCCTACTGGGGGCGCGCCCGTTCGGACCGCAGCTCCGAGACCGCTTCGGCATGTTCGCGTGAAGATTCGCACCGTCCATCTTCTCTCTGAATCGCAAAGCATGCTTACTATTTTCTCATCGCAGCTTTTTTGTTTGTTCGCATACTCTATCGCATATTTTCTTTGTTGTCAAGAGAATTTTTTTGCGAATTTTTTGGATATGAATTTTTTGCGAATTTTTTTGGACGGCGAGGGTTTGCGCCCTCGCCGTCCATAATTGGCTACTTGGAGAACATGATCTTTTCGCTGTTGAACATTTTAGTCAGCGCAAAGACGCCGATGCCCGCAAAGACAAGGTTGCTGATGCATGAAACCACAATATTGAGTCCATTGTAGTCCAGAGCAAAAACGCCGCTCATGCTCTGCACGCTGCCATAGAGCGGGATCAAGTAGTAAACCAGCTCGGTGTGAGTCGAACCGAACATACCCGACACGCCAATCAACATAATGATCACCATCAGCGGCATGACAGCGGCGTTTGCTTCCTTGACGCTCTTGGAAAACGCTGAAATAATCGAAATGAGCGCGACCATCAACAACACCGTAGATAGGATCACAAACGCCAGGAACATATAGTCGCGCGCGCCGTAAATCCCGGCATCGATATAATCTTTCGCGGCGCCCATTAAGTTCGGCAAGGACAGTATCGTTGAAAAAGCAGTGATGAGGCCTGAGATGAACGCCAGGATGCACAAGCTGAATATTTTGCCCGCAGCAAGCTGGCTCCGTTTGAGCGGGGTCACTAATAATGTCGCAAGAGTGCCGCGCTCCTTCTCGCCCGATATCGATTCCGGGGCAAGCCCCGCGCAGCCGGAATAGAGGAACATCAGCATCAACATTGGCATCAGCGTGGATATGATGCTCGCTGACAAATCCTCCGCAGTCACAAGGTCGGAATCCGCAATGCCACGGTTGATGTCGAACTTATTGGCAAGCGACGACTCATACGCATCCAGCATGGAAATCATTATGTTATATGAGCTCAATGAATTTGGCACTGTGGAGTTGTAGTATATCTCGATGTTCGGAGCGGGGGCATTTGATGTCTGCACGTCATATGATGCGACCTGCGCATCGAAGTCGGCGGGGAAAACCATGAGGAGGTCGGCAGCTTTTCCGGTGATTTTATCTTTGATACCCGCTGCTTCGCCGGAGCCGATGCGTTCAATTTCGATTCCCGCAGTTTGCGCAAGCATGGCAATCGTGTCGGGGATATTGACGGTATATGCGACCGGGTTGTGATCCGTATCAGGTGAAGTCAGACTCTGCATTGCAACGCCCATGAACGAATAGACGACATAAATCAGCACGGCGGGGAGCAGCAGCATCACGATCATGCGCCTGTCGCCGACAAATCGTGAAAACTCCTTTTTCATTACTGCAACAATATTACTCTTCATACTATCCGCCCCACCTTCTCTTCATAGATGTCGAAAAACACATCTTCAAGCGTCTTGTCGGCAGTAAGTTTCGCGAGCGTGTCGCAGACGATCATATGGCCGTTGATGATGATGCCGACCCTGTCGCATATTTTCTCAATCAGGCTGAAAATGTGAGTAGAAACGATCACGGTCTTGCCTTGCGCCTTAAGCTCGAGCAGAAAATCCGTGACGACCTTTGCTGTCAGGACGTCAAGCCCATTCGTCGGTTCGTCGAAAATGATGATATTCGGATCGTGGACTATGGAAATGACCAGCGACGCTTTTTGTTTCATTCCTGTCGAGAGGTTCGTGACTTTTACCTCGGCAAATTCGTCAATGCCGAATTTCTTAAACAGATCAGCCTTGCGCCGCTGCGCCGTTGATGGATCGATTCCGTGGAGTTTTGCAAAGAAATCAAACAGATAGTTGGGCGTGAAAAAATCCTCAAGTTTTAATTCGCTGGTCAAAAACCCGATTTTCGCGCGTACTTTTTCCGGTTCGTTCCTGATGCTAGCGCCGTCGATGATTGCATCGCCATCATCGGCTTTGATAAGCGTCGAGAGCATGCGCAACGTAGTGGTTTTGCCCGCTCCGTTCGGCCCGAGCAGGCCGAATACTTCGCCTTCATGCGCCTCAAACGAGAGATCGTCGACGGCCTTTTTGAATTTATCTTTTGTCTTTTGCAGCTTCTGTTGCTTTTGCGACAAGCGGAATGTTTTGTTCAATCCGTTTGCTTGCAGGATCACGCCCATGAGCACCATATCCCTTCTGTTTGTAAAGAGGGAAGCCCCTCCGTCTCGCTTATGCTTTCAGCTTCTTCACGGCTTCCGTGAATGCCGGGAGCACTTCCTTGATGTCTCCGACGACGCCATAGTCAGCAATTTCAAAGATCGGCGCATCCGGGTCGCGGTTGATTGCTATGATCGTGTCGGAACCTGACATGCCTGCCAGATGCTGGATCGCTCCCGAAATGCCGCAAGCGATATATAGCTTCGGACCCACTGTCTTGCCGGTCTGCCCGACCTGATGGACATGAGGAATCCAACCGGCATCGACGGCAGCGCGCGACGCTCCGACGACTCCGCCTAAAACATCAGCCAAATCCTTGACCAGTGAGAAATTCTCGGGCTTGCCCAGTCCGCGCCCGCCTGAAACGATGATCTCGGCATCTTCCAGCTTGACCGCGCCTTCCGCAGCCTCGGTGATTTTTTCCACGATGCTCGTGCGCACGGTGCCCGCAGGCAGCGCGATGTCTTCTTTGATGATTTCTGCAGTCCGCGACATATCAGGCTCGCCGCGCTTGAAAATGCCGGGGCGGACCGTGCCGATTTGCGGACGGGTCGCAGCACATTCGACCAAGCTTAGCATCCGGCCGGCATATACCGGACGGGTCCATTGAATCGAACCGCCGTCGCCGACTTCGATATTTGTGCTATCTGCGGATGCGCCGGTGATGAAACGCGCGGCCAGACGCGGCGCAAGCTCTCTTCCATTGCTCGTCGCGCCAAACAGGAACGCGATAGGATTATATTTCTCAATGATCTGCGCGAGCGCATATGCATACCCCTCGACGGAGTAATCCTCATAATCCGCGCCCTCGACCGATATGACTTGGTCGGCGCCGTATGAGATTGCCGCTTTAATTGCATCGTCGGAGCCATTGCCTACGAATACAGCAACGACCTTTTCGCCTGCAGCATCGGCGATTTTCTTTGCAGGCCCGAGAATCTCAAGACCTACGTTTTTCGCCCTGCCGCCGAAAACCTCCACAAATACCATTACATCCTTATATTCGCTCATCAGTAAACCCCCCTCAAATGACGCCGGCGTCGCTGAGGAGCGCCGTCAGTTTTTCGGCCGAAAGCTCGCCGGTCTCTTCTTCGATTTTCACCCCGCCGGTCTTGCGAGCCGGAATATATGTTTTTAACACCTTGCCCGGAGACATTATCGTCGATGCTTCCGAACCGAGGTCCGCAGCAGTCAATACAGGGATCTCCGCTCGGTTAGCAGCCATTTTTGTTTTGACCGAAGCATAACGAGGCTCATATTCGGTTTTGGTGACAGTAACGACTGCGGGGATTGTGGCATCCATCACGATATAGCCATCTTCCGTCTCGCGGTTGGCTCGAACCTTGCCATCGACGATGGAGACCTCGCGCGCATATGTGAGCTGCGGATATCCAAGGTACTCCGCGAGCTGCGGCCCGACCTGTCCGGCATCCGTATCGTTTGCCTGCCGGCCCAGAAAAACCAAGTCGAACGCGGCGCCTTCGCGCTTTTCGATTTCTTTGACAGCCAGCGAGAGCACAAAACTCGTTGCGAGCGAATCAATATCCTCAAATGCTGCATCGTTGACATGGTACGCCTTGTCGGCCCCCACAGACAGACAGCTTTTCAACGCTTCCTTTGCCTTGTCAGACCCGACCGTCACGACGACCACTTTGATAGAAGCATCATCGTCCTTGAGCTTGACCGCCGTTTCGAGCGTGTATGTATCAAACGTGCTGACAACACGCGGGATACTGTCAAGATTTGATGTACCTGCGTCAGGGTTGACCTTCAGTTCCTCGGTGTTCGGAACCTGTTTAACGCATACCAGTATGTTCATTAATTGCCCTCCTCAATATAGTTTAAAGGTTCTCATTTAAGAACCACGCCTGAAATGACTATTTGCTGGACTTGGGATGTGCCCTCATAAATGGTCAGAATGCGGACATCGCGCCACAAACGCTCGATGGAATAATCCTTCACATATCCATATCCGCCATGTAACTGCAGCGCCTTTCCGACCACATCGACAGCCATCTCGGATGCAAAAAGCTTTGCCATTGCGGAATCTTTCGTGACATCCTCGCCGTTGTCCATCTTATATGCAGCGTTGTATACCAGCAGACGCGCGGCGTTGAGGCTCGTCTCCATGTCCGCGACCATGAAACGCAAAGCCTGGAATTCAGACAGGAACTGCCCGAATTGCTTGCGCTCCTTGATGAATTTGACCGCCTCGTCAATGGCACCCTGCGCTATTCCGATGCTCTGCGTCGCGACTCCGACACGGCCGATGGAAAGCGTCTTCATGGCGGTGCTGAAGCCTTTGTTGATCTCTCCCAGAATCTCGCTCTTTGGCACGCGCACGTCTTCGAGCACTATGTCGCAAACGCCGACACCGCGCTGGCCCATTTTATCTTCATGCTTCCCGATGGAGACGCCCGGCAAACTCATATCAACGATGAAGCTCGTGATGCCTCTGGAGCCCTTTTCCGGATCTGTTTTGGCAAATATGACAGAGTTTTTGGCAATATGGGCGCCCGTGATAAAGGTCTTTCTGCCGTTGAGGATGTAGTAGTCGCCGTCTTCGACAGCCTTAGTCGTCATCGAGCCGGCATCGCTGCCCGCGCCGGGCTCCGTGAGGCCGAATGCCATGAATTCTTCTCCTGATGCGATCGCAGGAACGTATTTTTGCTTCATCTCTTCGCTGCCGGCCAGCAGCAGCGGCGCTGTGGAAAGCGAGTTCGCGGAAGATACAAGGAGCGCGCATGCTATGCTTTTTTTGCAAATCTCTTCCATGACGCACACGTATGAGCGGGTATCCATGCCCTGACCGCCGTATTCTTCCGGGATTTTTAATCCATAAAACCCCATTTCGGCCATCATGTCATAGAGTTTTTGTGGAACTTCGTCGTTTTGGTCAATTTCGTTGGCAATGGGCGCGATTTCTTTTTCGGCAAATTCGCGCGCCAGGTCGCGTATGTATTCATGGTCTTCTGTAAAAAACATTTTCATTCCTCCGTTTAGTTATTTTGTGTCCTATATCAATAGGTTGAGGATTCTCGTGCATGGGCGATTGATAATCGCTCCCACATAAGGACTACAGGCGATTGATAATCACCCTCACATAAGGACTGCGGGCGATTGATAATCGCCCCCACATCAAGGACTGCGGGCGATTGATAATCGCCCCTACGCTGTCATTCTTGTATGTTCATGACTTTCATGTCGTCGGGGATTATGAGCTTGGCGCCCGTCGCGGCCTGCACGTCGTCAACGGTGAGGCCGGGGGCGATTTCCGCAAGGACGATGCCATCCGCCGTGATGTCCATGACGCCCATTTCCGTGATGATCTGATTGACGACGCCAACCGCCGTCAGCGGATATGTGCATGATTCAAAGATTTTCGGCTCGCCCTTGACTGTGTGTTCCATGGCGACAATCACCTTTTTTGCGCCGACGACAAGATCCATCGCGCCGCCCATGCCCGGCACGCGCTTGCCGGGGACCATCCAGTTAGCAAGATTCCCCTTAGCATCGACTTGAAGCGCTCCAAGAATCGTCACATCGACATGCCCGCCGCGAATAATGGCAAATGATGTCGCGCTGTCGAAGAACGACGCTCCCGGAAGCACCGTAATGGGAAACCCGCCTGCATTGATGAGCTCATAATCTTCCTCGCCCGGTTTTGCTGCGGGCCCCGTTCCCAAAATGCCATGCTCCGCCTGGAGCGTGATTTCGATGCCTTCCGGGACATAGTTCGCCACAAGCGTCGGCAGGCCGATGCCCAGATTGACGACATCGCCGTCTTTAAGCTCCTGCGCCACGCGCTTGGCAATAAATTCTTTAGTATCCATACTACACATCCTCCGATTGAACGATGGCGTCGATAAAGATTCCGGGAACTGTCACCAGCTCGGAGTCGAGCTCTCCGACTTCCACGATTTTTCTCGCTTCCGCAATGACATAATCCGCCGCGCGCGCCATTATGACCCCAAAGTTCTTTGACGACCCGCGCATGAAGAGATTGCCCGCCTTGTCCGCCACAGTCGCTTTCACGAATGCGATGTTGCCGCGCAAGGCTGTTTCGAGCAGATATTCGCGCCCGTCGAAAACACGCTTCTCTTTACCGTTTTCGATGATCGTACCCACGCCGACTGGGGTATAAAAACCGGCAATTCCGGCGCCCCCGCAGCGGATTTTCTCCGCCAACGTCCCTTGCGGATATAATGTGACGCTCTCGGGATCGTCGATAAGCATTTGCCCGGTCAGGGGATTCCCCCCGATATATGACCCATGCACTTTGACGACCCGCCCCTGCTGCATAACCTTGTTCATGTTCATATGCGCCATGCCGGTGTCGTTGGACACAACGGTCAAATCCTTAGCCGTACTGGTTTCTAAAAGAGCCTTTATCAACGTCTCGGGGCTTCCGGCGATTAAAAAGCCGCCAACAAGGAGGACGTCACCGTCTTTAACGTTCTTGACCGCTTCTTCCGCGGTCGTGATTTTGTTCACAGTGATTGCCCCTTTCTATTTTGTTTGTGATTCATAAATACGGGCTGCGCCCAATGAGGTGCGGAATCATCGCGTCTAATATCGCGCCTAATACTCAAAGAATCCTTTGCCTGTCTTTTTGCCGAGCAGGCCGCCGGCGACCATTTTCCTCAGCAACGTGCAAGGCCTGTATTTGGAATCCCCTGTCTCGCGCTGCAAAATCTCCATGATATCCAGGACAACGTCGTTCCCCACGAGGTCGGAGAGCGCAAGCGGCCCCATCGGATGGTTTGCGCCAAGTTTCATCGCCTTATCGATGTCCTCGGCGCTCGCGACGCCTTCCATCAAAACGAATATAGCCTCGTTGATCATCGGAATGAGTATTTTATTGACGATAAACCCGGGGCTGTCGGCGACTTCGACCGCTTCCTTGCCGATAGCCGCGCATAAGTCCATGATTTTTCCGAAGGTCTCATCTGAAGTCTCGAGCCCTCTGATCACTTCGACAAGCTTCATCATCGTAACAGGGTTGAAGAAATGCATGCCGATGAATCTATCAGGGCGCTTGATCGCTGCCGCGATCAGAGTTATGGAAATTGTCGACGTGTTCGTGGCGAATATCGCATCCTCTTTGCAAATGCCGTCGAGCGTTCTGAACATGTCGATTTTTGTTTCGATATCTTCCGCGATCGCCTCGATGATAAGATCGGAATCCGCAGTGTCGGCGAGATCGGTCGTATATTTTATATGCCCGATTAACTCAGCCTTTGCCTCGGCGGTCATTCTTTCCTTTTCAACAAGGCGTGATGTGGCTTTATCGATTTTTGCGGCGGCCTTTTCCAGCTTGTCGTTCGACCGTCCGCGAACAACGACGTCTATGCCTGTCTGGGCGCAAACCTGCGCGATGTCGACAGCCATTGTGCCATTGCCGATTATACTGATTTTTTTCATATCTGCTCCTTCTCTTTACTTATTCTTAAAGACAGCGACTTTGCTCTTGTCGACGAACGCGGTCATCGCTTCTTTCTGGTCTTCTGTAGAGAAACATAGCGCGAAGGCCTGCATTTCTATGGCCATCCCCGTAAGGACGTCGCATTGCATCCCTTTGTTGATCGCCATCTTGCTTTGCCTGACGGCAATCTGCGCGTTGCGCGCGATTTTCACCGCCAACTCCATTGCCTGGCTCATCAATTCATCATCGGGGACGACATGATTGACGAGGCCGATGCGCAGCGCTTCCTCCGCGCTCACTGTCTGGCCGGTATAGATTAGCTCCTTTGCCTTTGCAAGCCCGACGATTCTCGGCAACCTTTGAGTCCCGCCAAATCCGGGAATGACGCCCAAGCTGACCTCCGGCTGGCCGAACTTCGCTTTTGTCCCGGCGACCCTGATGTCGCAGGCCATGGCAAGCTCGCAACCGCCGCCCAATGCGAATCCGTTGACTGCAGCAATGACAGGTTTTGATATCGCCTCGATTTTGGAAAAAACGCTGCTGCCGTATTTGCCGAACGTCTTCGCTTCATTAGGCTCAAGATCCTTCATCTGCATTATATCGGCCCCGGCGACAAACGACCGCCCGGCCCCCGTGATGATAAGCACATAAACATCCAGGTCATTCTCAGCTTGTGAAATCACTTTGTCCAGATCCCCAAGCAAGTCGAGATTGAGCGCGTTGAGCGAATCGGGCCTGTTGAGGGTGATGATCGCGACATGATCCTTGACTTCATACAGAACATTCATAATAATGATCAATCCTTACCTATTGGCTTGATAACCAAGCTCGATGCCGGCGACGATACCGAGATGGATGTTGGACGTGCCTTCCAGCGTTTCAAACTGCTTGGCATCGCGCAGCCACCTGCCGCAGGGATACTCGTCGGAATACCCATATGAGCCGTATATTTTCATAGCCACATTCGCTCCATGGACGGCGGCGTTGCACGCGAAAACCTTTGCCATCGAAGTCTGCTGCTGGCTGGGCATCTTGTTTTCTTTCAACCATGCCGCCTGGAACACCAGGAACTTCGCTGCCTCGTCCTCAAGTTTCATTTCGGCGATCTGCTGTTGGATCATCTGGAATTTACCGATCTGCTGGCCGAATTGAGTGCGCTCGTTGGCATATTGCACGCTGCCTTCCAAGCATGCGGCGGACAGCGCGGCGGCGCCCGTTGCGCAGCCCATGCGCGTGTTATTCAACATCCACATGCAGAGCTGGAAGCCTTTGTTTTCCTGCCCCAGCAGATTTTCCTTTGGAATCTTCGCGTCCTCAAAAACAAGCTCGGATGTCGGCGCGGACCACATGCCGACTTTTTTGTCGATGGGGATCCTCGTGACGCCCTCGGTATCGTTATAATCGACGATGAAGCAAGAGATGCCGCGCGCGCCCGCAGCCGGGTCGGTCTTGGCATATATCAGCCCGATATCCGATGTGTGCCCGCCGGAAATCCACATCTTGCTGCCATTGAGGAGCCAGTGGTCGCCCATGTCCTTAGCGGTCATCTTCATGCTGGCCACGTCCGAACCGGAATTAGCCTCGGTGATCGCGAAGCTGCCGACGGACTCGCCGCTGCACAGCCCGGGGATATATTTTTGCTTTTGTTCTTCCGTGCCTTGCTCCAGAATCGTCAGAGCCGGCCCCCACACGTTGCCGCTGATGCTCAGGCGCCACGAGGTGTGGACCTTTGCGATCTCATAGAGCGCGGCGACGCCTTCCATCCAGCCCAATCCGTTCCCGCCATATTCCTCGGGGATGGAGAATCCGAGCAGCCCCAGCTCGCCCAGTTGCGATAGAATCTCACGGCGATAATGGTGGTTTTCCTCGTCCTCTTCGACATATGGAGCGATTTCTTTCTTTGCAAAGTCTCTTGCCAGCTCGGCAATCATTTCTTGTTCTTCTGAATACGCGAAATCCATTTTGTACTTCCTCCTTATATATTGCTGTTAGCTATTGTATTTCAATATGGGCCGCGCCCACTATCCGGCGTCCGGGATCATTCCCATCCGTTCACAGGAATAGAGGGAAATGATATCTGCGAAATGGCGTTTATGATGTGTTTATGATATGGAGATGACCGGGGCACCGGCTTCCAAAGCAGTGCCTCTGGCGATGTGTTTATGATATGGAGATGACAGGAGCTCCGGCTTCCAAAGCAGCGCCTTTTGCGACATGAATCTTTGAGATTGTGCCCGCGCTTGGCGCAAACAGTTCGTTTTCCATCTTCATGGCTTCAAAAACAAGCAGAAGCTGCCCAGCTGTGACTTGATCCCCGACAGAGACGTTGATTGAAACGACTTTTCCGCTCATCGGAGCAGTAACATCGACGGCGCCGGCAGAAGCGGGCGCAGCCGGAGCGGGCGCAGCGGGGGCAGCGGCAGAAGCGGGAGCAGCGGGAGCGGCGGGAGCCGGGGGCGCGGCCTTTGGCGCGGGCGCAGGCCTCGGAGCTGGGGCCGGCCTCGCGGCTGGAGCAGCCTTGGGGACCGGCGCGACCGCTTGGATGGACGCGACCTCCGGGGCTCCGCCTATTTCCTCGACGCCAACCTCATAAGTGTTTCCATTGACTGTAATCTTGTATGTTTTCATAGTGTATCATATCTCCCTAATTAAAATAGATCGCTGTAGTTGCGTATCAATGGGTGGGTGCGTTTGCCGCCGTATGATTTGATCGCTGCGGTTATCACCGCTACGAGCTCCTCGTCGTCGACGCCGCTCTCCTTTTTCACCCTGTTTTCAAAGAAAGTCGTCGCGACTTGCGGGAACAGCGCATAGCTGAGCACATCCTCCTCGCACCGCGCAAGCTCTCCGATTTCCTCCGTAAGCTTGTCAAATTCGTTGGGCAGCAGATCGGCGGGACGGCAGGTGATCACCTCGTCGTCGCCAATGCATTTTTTCCTGATTTCCTCGTTGACAGCGGCCGGCAGCGTCCCATATTCGCCGCGCATCATGGACCTGAACTCTTTTGACACCATCTTATACCGCTCGCCGCCCAGAATGTTCATGACGGCTTGCGTGCCGACGATCTGGCTGGTAGGCGTGACGAGGGGGGGATAGCCCGACTCCTCGCGAACGCGCGGGATTTCCGCCAGCACGTCATAATACTTGTCCTCGGACTTTGCCTCTTTCAACTGGGATATCAAGTTGGAGAGCATGCCGCCCGGAACCTGGTAGATCAAAGTGTTCGTGTCGACTTGCAGGACGCGCGCGTCGCGGTGCCCTTCCGCGGACAGCTTGTCGGCAACAGTTCTGAAGTGCTTGGCCGCCTCGCTCATCTTTTCCAAATCGAGCCCCGTGTCCCGTTCGTGGCCCTTGAGCGTGGCGACGAGCGACTCGGTCGCGGGCTGCGCGGTTCCGTTGCCGAGCGGGGACAGCGCGCAGTCAACTATGTCGACGCCGGCAAGCGCAGCCATAATATAAACCATGTCGCCCGTGCCGGTCGTGTTGTGCGTATGAAGGTGGATCGGAACCTTGACTTTTTCCTTCAGCTTCGTGATGAGGCTGTGCGCCGCCATCGGGAGCAATAGATTTGCCATATCCTTGATGCAAATGAGGTCGGCGCCCATGTCTTCCAGCCGCAGAGCCAAGTCTATCCAATATTGCTCGTCATGGACCGGGCTGATAGTGTATGACATCGCCGGCTCGCAGATTCCGCCATATTCCTTTGTGCTCTTGATCGCCTGCTGGAGGTTTCTGACATCGTTGAGCGCGTCGAAGATACGCACGACGTCGATGCCGTTCTCAATCGACTTCTTGCAAAAGCGGTCGACGACGTCGTCGCCATAATGCCTATATCCGAGAATGTTCTGGCCACGAAATAGCATCTGGAGCCGAGTGTTCGGCAAGGCCTTGCGCAATGTACGCAAGCGCTCCCACGGGTCTTCGTCCAGATATCGGATGCATGTGTCGAACGTCGCTCCGCCCCAACATTCGAGTGACCAATAGCCAATGCTGTCCAGTATTTCGCATGCAGGGAGCATGTCTTCGACACGCATCCTCGTCGCAGCCTGCGATTGGTGCGCGTCGCGCAGGATAGTGTCGGTAATATAGAGTTTCTTCCCTTCTACCAAGGGACCTTTATTGATAGCTATTTTAATCACCCCTCATTTCTATTGTACAAAATAGTCCCATTCGCGAATCACGCGCGGAGTAAGCATCTGGTGGAACGCGCAAATGGAGACCGGATTTTGATAAGCAGCGCCGATGAACGCGCAGATGTATTTGCGGAGCTCGTCGAGTTTGACGATCTCATCGACCAACCCCTGCTTCGCGCAGGCAGCCGGACGCGATTTATCCGAGTAGTTTTGGATCAGCTCGTTCATCTTGTCAATGACCGGCTGGATATCGTTCCCGGAATCCTTCTCTTTGACGAGCCTGCGCGCGTACATAGCGGCAGCGGCAGTTTCGCCATGCATGACATAAATCTCCGTCGTTGCAGTGCCGAGGCTGAACACGTTTGTGTCGTTGCCCTGGGGCCCGCCCATGACATAGTGCGCGGCGGCCGTGCCCTTGCGCAAGGTGATTTCCATCTGCGGGACTTTCGCGTTTTGCACGCTGAATATGAGCGACTGCCCCAAGCCCAAAAGCTCGGCGCGCTCCGCATAGTCGTCCACGTCGATGCCGGAAGTGTCTTGGATCCAGATGATAGGAATACGGTCGCGGGCGCAAAGCGTGACAAACTCGTTCATTTTCGTCAGACCCTGGCGATATAGCTTGCCGCCGGCGCCGACGCTGCCGGGCTCCCTATATTCCGGATAATTCGGAATCATCCCCTGGAAGTTTGTGATGACGCCGCTGAGCAGGCCGTTCACCTTTGCAAGGCCGCAAACAATCTCGGGGCCGTAGTTGGCTTTGAATTCCATGAATTCGCTGTTGTCAAACAAGCACGCGAGAACCTTGCGAACATCGTACGCACGCCGCTGATTAAACGGAACATGGGTATATAGGTCGTCCGAAGGATAAGCCGGCTCCATGGGATCGGCGACGCGGAAGAAGTTTTCGTTATATGCGGGAACAGCGTCCATGTATTTTTTGATGGCCTCAAGGACGCCTTCCTCGCCGGAATAAACCTCACGGAAGAAGCCCGTTTCGTTGAAATGGACCGAAACAGCGCCCGGCGGGTCTTCCCGCTTTGCGGTTTTGGTGGCATCGATCAAAGCTTGCGCGGCTTCGTCGTCCACATAGCCTTTCGGGTTCATGCCGCCGACTATGCCTGCGCCGCCGACTGCCATGTTAGCTTTTTCGTGCGCAATGAGAATCGTGGGGCTGATTGCGTGATATCCGCCGCCTGCCGGGTTTGTGCCGTAGATTCCAACGATGACGGGCACGCCGATTTGCATGAGGTCGGAATGACGATAGAACGGCGTGCCGCCGGTGACGCGTCCGGCATACACTTTTTCCTGTTCGTCCATTTTGACGCCGCTGCAGTTGAGCACATAGACGAGCGGGATGTGGAGTTGCTTGGCCATGTCGGTGGCGCGGGTGAGTTTGAGCGCCTGGCCTCCGACCCACGCTCCCGCAAGTTTCTTGTTGTCCGATGCGATTATTACAGCCCATTTATCGCGTATCTTGCCAAGGCCTGTGATGACGCCGGTGCTGCCGTCTTTGTTGTTCATGGTGTTGAGCAGGCTGTTCATGGGACACCACGAACCCTCGTCCAACAGCAGTTCAAGGCGCTGCAGCGCCGTCATTTGGCCGGATTCATTAAGCGACTCGTCACTGCGGCCTGATGCAAGTATTGTTTCTATCTCGCTTTGTATGCTTTGTTCAATTTGTCTGAGTTCCGCTTCGTTTTCGGTATTGGGCGCTGCGTTGGGCGCTCCTATGCTCGGCATATCTTGGAAATATGTTGGCATTGAGTATCCGAATGTACTCATATAACCCCTCCTACTATTTAATTGTTGTCGCTTCCAGACATTATATCGTAAGCAGTTTTATTTGTACATATGTTTATGCTACTAAATTTTTGTGTAATGTATGGGCAATATGTGTAATATAATGTTTATTATACCGCTATTGTTATCATTACTGCGTAAGCAAATATTGCCAATTTTGCAAATGTTGAAAATTCATCATTTGTTAGTGACAATCCTTTATATGTTTGATATACTCCATGTTGATATAGATTACCAATGGGAGGTGCATATATGATAGCAGCTGCTGCAATGACCGAAATATCTGTTCCCAGATCGTTATGGCTGTCTGTATTGGGAATACTCATCGTGTTTTTAGTGCTGGTCTTTCTAATGGTCATTATCATCATTATGACCGCTATAATCAGAAAGGCCGCCGGAAAAACCACGGCTGCGGCCTTGAGCGGCGCCAACGGGGCTGCCGGAGCTTCCGGAGATGCGAGTCCCGCTCTCGACACTTCAGGCGAGGCTTCCGGTTCCGTGATACCCTGGCAGGCCGCCTCCACGCAAGATGCTTCGCAGGATTCTTCGCAGGTTGTTACGCAGATTCTGCCCTTTGCCGCACAGTTGCAAGTATCCGCAACGGATGCGGGTCCCGCTGCAACTGCGGAAAACGATCGTTCTGCTGCGGAAGCCGCCGCTGTCCTCTCTGATGCCGCCGCAGCAGAAGCGGAGTATTCTGAGGTACGCAAGTTCAAGGTCGTCGTCGATGGGGTCGAGTATGAGGTCGATGCTGCGGTCAGCTTGTCGGAGGTCCTTGCGGTAGCCACCGCTTCGGAGCCCGACACTGCTCCCGAGCCGGCCGCGCCGGAACCTTCCGCGTCGGCCGATCGACCGGAGGGATATACGGAGACCCGCAGATTCAGGGTGGTCGTTGACGGCGTCGAATATGAGGTTGATGCGGAAATCGATGAAATCGATAGTCGCCCCGTGCAGCCTATGTTGAAGAGGGAGGGATAAGATGGCCGAGCTTTTTTCTGAACTGAAGATACTGTGGGATTCTTCGGGTTTTGCACATATCGAACCGGGCCAGATCATTATGATCGCCCTTGCATGCTTGCTCCTGTATCTGGGCATTTCCCGCGGTTTTGAGCCTTTATTGCTGATTGGTATAGCATTTGGCATGCTGCTGACAAACTTGCCGGGGCCCGCAGGCGAGGGCAGGATTTTCACCCCTGAGTTATGGCAAAATATGGAGCGCATAGATTATGGGCTTATTCTACGAAACGGCGGATTTTTCGACATTTTATATATCGGGGTCAAAACCGGGATATATCCTTCGCTTGTTTTCCTTGGGGTCGGCGCCATGACGGATTTCGGCCCGATGCTGGCAAACCCGCGTTCGTTGCTGCTTGGCGCTGCTGCGCAGCTTGGCATATATTGCGCCATGATACTCGCTGTCATCTTCAGCTTCAAAGGGCAGGAAGCGGCTTCAATCGCCATCATCGGCGGAGCGGACGGCCCCACGGCTATCTGGCTGACAGGCAAGCTGGCTCCGGGGCTGCTAGGTCCGATTGCGATTGCTGCTTACTCATACATGGCGCTTGTGCCGTTGATCCAACCGCCCATCATGCGCGCTTTGACGACAAAAAAAGAGCGCGAGGTCAAGATGGAGCAGCTACGGCATGTTTCAAAAACGGAAAAGATTCTATTCCCGATCGTCGTCTCGATCGTCACGATCCTAGTTCTGCCGTCCGTTGCGCCGCTAATTGGGTGTTTGATGCTCGGAAACCTTCTAAGAGAGTGCGGCGTGGTCGACAGGCTCAGCGATACAGCGCAAAACGCGCTGATGAACACTATCGTCATCTTCCTGTCCGTGTCCGTCGGCGCTACAACAGTCTATTCGAATTTCCTGAAAAAGGAGACTCTTCTGATAATCTTGCTGGGGCTCTTGGCTTTTTCATTCTCAACCGTGGGCGGGGTGCTCTTAGGAAAGCTCATGTACAAGCTGAGCGGCGGGAAGATAAATCCGCTCATCGGTTCTGCCGGCGTTTCCGCTGTTCCTATGGCGGCGAGGGTGTCGCAAAAAGAGGGGCAAAGGGCCAACCCATCGAATTTCCTGCTGATGCACGCGATGGGCCCGAATGTCGCGGGCGTAATAGGCTCCGCCGTCGCGGCCGGTTTCCTTCTGGCGGTTTTCGGATAGGCAGTTTTTGGATAATTGAAAATCAGGGGACGATGCTCGCATCGTCCCCTGATCAAACTTGGGGGTTCCACCCCCACAACGCTTATCTTTCCATGGAGCCGATTGTTTCAGGAACGATCAATGTAGCTTCCGTTTTGCATTGAATATCGACGACGGACACGCCCGGCGCCAGCTCGCGCAATACGATCCCCTCGTCCGTCACCTCCATGACTCCCAGCTCCGTGACGATATAATCGACCACGCCCACTGCGGTCAGCGGCAGCGTGCATTTGTTGAGGATTTTTGGAGAACCGTCTTTTTGCGTGTGCTCCATGGCGATCACGACCTTCTTCGCGCCAACGACGAGGTCCATCGCGCCGCCCATTCCGGGAACCAGCTTTCCCGGCACGTTCCAGTTCGCCAGATTGCCTTTTTCGTCCACCTCCAGAGCGCCGAGGACGGACACGTCCACATGCCCGCCTCGAGCCAGCCCGAAGCTCATCGAGCTGTCGAACGCGACCCCGCCCGGCACGATAGTCACGGGCATCCCGCCCGCATTGACTATGTCTTTGTCTTCGGTTCCGGGCTCGGGATTCGGCCCGATTCCGATGAAACCGTTCTCGGAATGCAGCATCACGTTTTTTGCAGCGGGCAGATAGTTTGCGACAAGAGTCGGCAACCCAATCCCTAAGTTCCCAAGGTTGCCCGCTTCAAAGAAGTCGGCGACCCGTTTCGCGATCAATTCGCGTGCATCAGACATATATTACAAACCTCCCTTGACCGGAGCGCTGACGATGATATCGACCAATGTTCCGGGAGTGATTATTTCATCGGGTCCCAGCTCGCCGACCTCAACGATGTTCTCGGCGGCGACGATGACAAGATCCGCGGCCATTGCCATCAGCGGGTTGAAGTTCCTGGCAGCGACCCTATATACAAGATTGCCTGATGTGTCTGCTTTCCATGCATTCAGCAGAGCTATGTCAGCCCTCAGCGGCAGCTCCAGAAGGAAATCCTTACCTCCGATTGTAAGTTTTTGCTTACCTTCCTCTATGAGCGTGCCTACGCCCGTGGGAGTAAGGATTCCGCCCAGGCCGACGCCCGCCGCTCTAATCCTCTCCGCAAGCGTGCCCTGCGGGACAAGGTCAACTTCCATCTCTCCTGAGTTCATCTGGCGGCCCGTTTCCTTGTTCGTGCCCACATGCGTGGCAATCATTTTTTTTATTTGCTTGTTGACGACCAGCCTTCCGATGCCCCTTTCGGGAAATCCCGTATCGTTGGCAATGACCGTCAAATCCTTGATGTTCATATCAATCAAAGCATCAATGAAAATATCCGGGGTTCCCGCGCAGAGAAATCCGCCTATCATCATGACTTGCCCGTCTTTGAATAACGCCGTCACCTCTTCCAGAGGCTTAATCTTGCTCATATTGGATTCCTCTTTCACTTATTGAGTCCGAGATAGTTTGCTATGACGATTTTTTGAATCTCGCTTGTGCCCTCGTATATTTCAGTAATCTTTGCGTCGCGCACGAATCGCTCGAACGGGTATTCACGCATATATCCGTAGCCGCCGACAAGCTGTATGCAGCGCCGCGCAACGTCATTGGCGGTATTGGAAGCGTGCAGCTTTGCCATTGCGGCGAAATGGTTGTACTTTTCTCCGTCTTGCTTTGCCTGCGCCGCCCGGTTCGTAAAGTGGCGCGAAGCCGCGATTTTCGTATACATATCGGCCAGCTCNAATTGGGTGTTTTGGAACTTGCTGATAGCTTGGCCGAACTGGACGCGNTGCTTAACATACTTTATGCATTCNGCGAGCGCGCCTTCCGCGATGCCCAGCGCCTGCGCCGCAATGCTCAATCGNCCGCCATCCAGCGTCGTGAGCGCGACCCTGAACCCTTTGTTGAATTCGCCCAGCAGGTTTTCCTTNGGAACGATCATATCTTCAAAAACAAGCTCGGTCGTCGAAGATGCGCGTATGCCCATCTTTTTTTCATGTTTGCCGACAGAAAAGCCCGGAAACCCTTTTTCGACGATGAACGCCGAAATGCCGTGATTTCCTTTTTCTTTGTCCGTCATGGCGACGACGATGATCGTGTCCGCATATCCGCCGTTTGTAATGAATATCTTGCTGCCGTTGATGAGCCAATGGTCGCCCTTGTCCACGGCCGTCGTCTTTTGCATCGCGGCATCGCTGCCGGCGCTCGGCTCTGTGAGCGCGAACGCGCCCAAGTGCTCGCCCGTGAGCAGCGGCGTCAGATATTTCCGCTTCTGCTCTTCCGTCCCATAGTCGAATATCGGCGCGCAGCAAAGCGATGAATGCGCGGACAAAGTGACGCTCGTGCTGGCGCAGAACTTTGCGATTTCCTCGCATACTGCGATGTATGTGAGATATGTCATGCCCCCGCCGCCGTATTCTTCGGGGTATGAGATGCCCATGAGGCCCATGTCTGCCAGTTTGCGCACCGTCTCAACAGGAAAGCGTTCTTCCTCGTCGATCTCCGCCGCGATCGGGAGGACCTCCTTCATGCAGAACTCACGCACCATATATATTATGTCTTTTTCATCTTGCGAAAACTTAAAATCCATTTGTTTTACCTTTCCCGACTAATGTCAACAGGCTAATACAACGCCCATGTAGGGGATGGGCTTGCCCATCCCACTACACGAACGCTAGAACGCTAGTGTGAAGCTCCGCCCCACAACTAAAATGCTAATACATGTATACCCTCTCCCTTTGCATGGGCAGAACGACGCGCGCGATGATGGCGCAAGCTTCGGCGCGAGAGATGTCCCTGTCCGGATAGAACATATGCGTGGCGCCGCTACCTGTCAGGACGCCGGCATTGAACAGAAGACTAATGCTCTCGTAATAGTCCGTGTCTTCAGTCACATCAGGCAGTGACGAAGAATAGTTGATCCTGCCGAACTCCGTATCCGGAATAGAGTTCGCGAATATATACGCCATTTCGGCCCTGGTGGCATTCCTGTCGTAATCATCGAAATCGTCTGCAGCGATTATGCCATTTTCGACGGCATAGTCCACATACACCCCATACCACGGGCTGCCCTGCTCGAATTCCCCGGTGCCGCCGTTGTAGATATTATGCACGACCGCCGCCATCTTGATTGCCTCGGAAATCTTTATCGCGCCTGCCGGGTCAAACAGCCCACCGCTCTTGCCGTCCACGATTTTCAGCTCATACGCCAGCCGTACGACGTTCTGCTGAGCCGTGCCATACCAAGCGTCCTCGTTGACGTCCGTGAACAAGCCTGCGTCGTATGGTTTCCCGTCGAAGTCGGCAAAGCCGCCGATGCTGCAAAAACGCGGCGCGTCATTGGGATAGATGAGCTTGTCCCCCCAATAGACTTGCGGCTTGAAGAACGTGGCTCCGCTATCGATAGTTATCGTGAAACCTCTCATAAATACCGATATTGGCTCCTTATAGTCCCAAGTTGTATATGCGCCAACCCCCCGCGCAGGATTTGGCCTGGTGTCGTAAACCACATCGCCCAGCCCTTCGGACGTCCAGTCGTTCCAATCGCTTCCGTTGGATTTCGCTGTGTGATAAACATAATTATCTTTTATGACGGCCGCATCATAGACTGCATCATCGTTGTCGTCGATTATTGCATATATGTACGCGAGCCCGTCATATTCGCCGATTTGCTCCCAATCAGAGGCAGCGCTCGGCGTCCCCGATGCCTTGTAGAAATATGTGATTCCATAGGAGTCCTCCGCGGTCTCCCTGCTCTTGTTTGCAAATTGGCTGTATATGTACCAGTCGTCATCGACGCCCTGCACAAGATTATATGCGGAGATCGTATGCTCTTCCGGCACGTCCGGCCAGTCTTCTATGAACGTCCATTCAGTGAAGTCGTCGGTAACGAGCATTCCATTCTTGCCGTTTCTTTGCGCTGTGAACATGCAGTATCTATCCAGCAGTTCGCAGCCGTCGTGGAAACCCCTTACCACAAAACCATCCGGAAGGCTCGCCTTATACCAAACCTTGCCGTCTTTTGAGAAGTTGATATCATAGCCATTATCCGCGCTTGCAAGGCTGATGATGAAGTCCTTTGTATAATACATCTCATATCCGTACCTGCTCAGATTGTATGTGGCGCGCCAAACATCCATGTCTTCGTTGTCCGCGGCCATCAGCACGGGATATCTTGTCGATGTTTCCGAATAAAGCGCTCCCAACGCGAGATACGTGTCATTGAAAATGACGATGTCGTTGAGGAGGAAGTACACGTCGTTCGGCACGCTCCCCACGAGCGGCACGGTGATCAGCGCCGGCTCCTCCGTGAACTCATCGAGCGCCGATGCGGTTATGCCGCTTGCGCACATGATCGTCACGATAAAAACGATTGCCAGGGTCTTAGCGATTTCTGCTTTAAACTTTTTCAAACTATCTCTCTCCTTTATATTTTTATTGCAGTTACGAGCCATTGAGGCGCCGCTACCCGATGTATTGTATATACAACGGGTTTATGCCAAGCGGAATCTCATCGAGTTTCGCGAAAATTTCCACTCGCGCCGCTTCGCCGATAGCCCCATCGGCAAATGCCATCTCGGCAATGTCGCGGTATTGCGACCGGTATTCTTCCGAATACTTCCTGTTATCAATGAGGCTGTCGCACAGCTCCAGCGCCGCTGAATAGTTCCCGTTTTTCGCCTCGATAAGCGCCAGTATGGAAACGGAACCGGAATCGCGCGGGTTATGCTCGATGGCCTCAACTATATAATCCGTCGTCAAGCCGATGTCGCGGGTCGATTGCGCCATGCGGTAATACAGATCGGCCCTGAAAGGATTGAGCGCGAGCGCGGCTTTATACGCGCCCATCGAAGCATCCAGCTTGCCCTTTTCGAGATTTACATCAGCAACAGTCGTAAATAATTCGGAACCCCACAGCGCGACAACTGCCGCAAGCGGCAAGACGGCAGCATACCTGAACCTGCCCGGCTTGAATGATTTCCCCTTACTTGATATTTGCGAAAGCGAGAATGCGGCAATCATTGCGACGGCGGAAAAAATCAAGTCGAAATCCAGTATTGCATGTAGCAATATCGCGATGAGGATGACTGAGTGGACGCTTTTTATGCGGATTGCCTTGAATACTGGTGGGAGCATCGCAGCGCAAAAGACCAGCGGGGCGAGGATGCCGCCATCCAGGAGCAATTGGAGATAATGGTTGTGTATGAACTTGACCTGGTATGGCGCGCTTTGAAACCGAAACTGCCACTCCTGCCAATTCCCGGCGCCGATTCCGAAAAGCCAATTACCGCGCATAAGCCTCACAGCATCACCGTATGTGATCCACCGCTCGACCAATGTCGGCTCATAGAGCGATAAACGCAGCAAGCGGACGTCCATGAGCATGCTGAACCCGGCAAGGGCGCAGCACGCGGCCACAAGAACGCCGGCAGTAATGAGCTTCCCTTTCTTTCCGGTTTTGATGAATGAATAGAGAAAACACGCTCCGATGGCGACCGCCAAGGTCGTCCTGGAACCGGTCAGCAGCAATGCGGCCGCGAATACGGCGCAACAGAGCAGGCTCCCGATTTTCCTGCCGGAAACATAATCGTCGACAGCATACAAGATGCCGATCAACATGAGCAGCGCGGTCGTGTTGGCGTATTGGATCACGGACTGCAGGCGGTTGCTCCCCTCGATAATCCCTCCCGGAATGTTGATTATCGAGGCGAAAGCGAGCAGGCCGAGAACCGCCACGCACATCAAAGCGGCGAATACCGCTTTTTTGATGCGGGCCGGCCCGATATTGCAGAACAAAATCAAGCACATCGGGAGAATTAGGGCGCGCAGCGTCTCGGTAAGCCCGGCATAAACGTTTTCGGACTTTGCGAAGAGGCTGATGGCAAATAATAGCGGAATCGTGAAAAGAAGCGCCGCCTCTTTCGTCACTGTGATGGTTTTGCCGAATGCGACGAACGCGACAATCAGCAAAACCATCATCAGCAAGAATTGCAACGGGAAATATGAGCCTTGCCAGATCGTGAAAACAACCGTGAACGCTTCCGCTGCCCATCCGGCAATGCGTATCCGTATATCTGTCGCCGGCTGCGCAGGATTTTTTGATGTTTTTCCCATAAGAAAGGTATTCCCCCGGGGCAGCGCCCGCTGCGTTAGACGGCAGCCAAAGCAGAATCAATGAGTTTGGTAGTAGTTCCTGACCTTCTCCTCATAATACTTCTTCACGAGCTCGCGTTTCGGGTTCGGAGGCTCGCCGGGAACCGGCATGCCGCCGACCATCGCGCTGAACACCCAACGTCCCCCGGGCGCGAAGTAATCGACATATTCATCGAGCGCCGCATACAGCTCTTCCTCCGTGAAGTCCAGCCCGCTGAACTTGCCGCCTTGCGAGCTCCAGCCGCCCTCGAGAGTCAGCCTGTCGCCATACTTTTTCTTGATAGCCTTTGCATCGTTCGTGTCCTGGATGGGATTCCACGCGCAAATGCCGATATCCAGCCAGTCTTCTACAAACTGCTCGGACTTGCCGCAATCGTGGCGCGTTATCATGCACCCATTCTCCAACGCCAGGTCGCAATGCAGCTTGTGGAATGGCTTGAAAATCTCGCGATATGTCTCGACGGAGAAGAATGGCGCCCTATATGCCGCATCGTCGTCCATGAGGATATATACATCCGGTTTGAGGTATTGCATCTGCTTCTTTGTCACCATAAGCAGGAATTTTGACGCCTCCGTCAGCAGAGCCTTCACTTCCTCCGGCTCCTCAACGACCGCAAGCATCGCGGGCTCAAAGTCCATCAGACCGACAAGGTTTAAGAAATAATCGCCGCCGTCGACGCAAACGCAGAACTTCTCCCTGTCGATGTCCTTCAGTTTCTCCTTATAATAACCTTCCCAGTCCCTGCCCGTCACGTCGCGTATCCTCAACTGGTCGCGCCATTTTGTGATGTCCTCGATGACATACCTTCCCGGTTTTGGCATGGCGCCGAAGTTGAGCTCTGGCGACGGGGTGAACGTGACGCCAAGCCCCGTGACGGCATCTTTGCCGTCAGGCAAGCTGTTTGGCGTGAGCAGCTCGTCGAACACCGGTCTCGAATATGGGTCGAAAAACGATGGGGGATATTCAGGGATTTCTCCTCGCAATGTGCGTAAATAGTTTTCTTTTGGGGTCAATGTCATTGCCGGATCCTCCATTTATTGTGTTATGGTGTTTACGCCGGCGCGCTATGGCCCAAACCGGCGATATTACGTCAATTGATGATGCGTGCCGTGGCAAGCGCTATTTGAGCCTCTTCTTCTCGTCCACCCAGTCCCTGTCTTTTCTGGCCATGGCGACTCCGATCTCTTCCCTGCTCTTTGTGGGCTTCAACATGCTCATGTCATAACCCTCAGTCTCCAGCGTGAGCCTCTTTTGCTCCTCCGTCGGCGGCCTCTTCATGCGATCTTCGAGCTCCTGCATGCCTTCGGGAGTGGTGTATAACGCGAACCTCTCCAGATTGCGCTCGAAAATCTTTGCCCCGCTCGGATAAGGAACGATGAGGAACACTCCGTCTTCAATGCCCTTCTTGTGGCGCAGCGCCAGCTCGCGCGGGTCGATCCCGAAAGCTTGCATGTTGGCATACATGAACTCAACGGTCTCCTCTGTCACGTTGTATCCGGTGTTCTTGAGGTGCTCGGGGCGTGTCTTCAGGACAGCGTCGTTGATGTTGGAGTTGATGTTGGCGGGTATCATCGCCGAAACCTCGATGCCGTACGGCTTCAACGCCTGATAGTAGCTCTCCATGACGTTCAGCGTGGCTGTCTTAGACGCCGTATATGGCGCTACTCCGGGGCTGGCCATGAATGCCGCCAGCGACACCGTGGTGGTGATGTGTCCGCCCTTGCCGGCTTTGATCATGCGCGGAACGAATGTGATGAGGCCGTTGACGATGCCGTTGAAGTTGACCCCCATGACCCAGTCGAAGTCTTCGAACGTCGATGCCTCAACAGGCCCGAATGCGTTGACGCCTGCGGTTTGGATGAGCAGGTCAGGCGTTGTGCCATAAATGCGTTCCGTCTCGTCGGCAGCGGCTGCCCAACCCGCGCGGTCCATGACGTCGAGCTTGATGAAATGGACTTGCGCGTCCTTGCCTTTGAAATGCTCTGCGGCTTTGTCCATGTGGTCTTGCCGCACGTCCGCGATGACGATCTTCATCCCGGCTTCCGAGAATATTTGCGCCTGGCCAAAGCCTGCGCCGGAAGCTCCGCCCGTGATGAATGCTACTTTTCCTGCGAAATCTTTCATGCATGTCTCTCCTTTGTCTTTTTAGTTTGTCTCATCGTGTCGAGGTTTGTATGCTGTGTATTATATATGATTTTCGCGCTTTGTCAAAGTCATTTTTTTGTTATTTGGTGCGCAATGCCTGACGATTTGAAACGCGCCTGGCAGTTTATGCTGGATAATCCGGAATATCCCGCTGATTATTCGTACATATGCAAGACCAACCGGATAGTGGGCGGCGACAATCTTGTGTACGGCGCGGGGTATCTACGAGACTAATTGAGACTAATAAATAGCTTTTGTCTGATTTTGAGCCAAGAGAGTAGATATAGCAAGGCTTTAGGTTGGTGGTCACTATGGCCATCAACCTAAAGCCTTGTCAGCAGCGATTGCTGCTGATATAGAGTGTATCATATGGCCGCGCATTTGTCTATAATCATTTGAATCCGGCTAAGTGATGAAAGCCGTTAAATTCAGTCTCATCCAGTTTATGCACTCACTGACAAAATTCAGTTTCGTTGCATGTATCTTAGTTCAATAAACCAATCATCATTAAAGATTTCCAAATGCCAATAGGTTGCATCCATCTTGTCTGTAGTATACTGGTTGTTTTCGTCCACTCTGCTTCTTACATCATAAATGTCCAGTGGATGCCATAGCGTTAAATACGCACGTCCATTTTCTGCAAATAGAACACTAATCGATTGATCAGTAACTACTATGTCAATATAGAATTTGGTCTTCTCAAATATCTCTAGTTCTGTCTTGTCAAGTATGTTATTCATTACCAAAAATGTAGAGGCATCAATTACCTCATCGTAACTAGATAATGAGGGCGTTGTATCTAAATTAATGCTGAAACAATAATCATTAGCAGAATCGACACGAAATATACATCGTTGAATAGAAATTTTATCGTCACTATTATTGTGTACAATAATTCTATTCTTAATGTGGAGCAATAGATCAAAAAAGTCATAATTCGTCTCTATCAGCTCTCGGACCTCTGGCAATTGATTGATAGACAGTCGTATTTCGTGTCGGGTAAAAATGCCATTTTTGAAAATCAGAAATAGCAATACAATAATTGGTATTACAAACTTCAAGACTGGTAACATTCTTTTCATTGGTTACTCCAATTGAATATTCCTATAGTAGATTTCTGATACACTACCAACAATCGAGCCATTAGCATAGTTTTGGATGCTGTTATTTTGGAAGGCATATAACATCATTGCAATGTTGTATCCGTATACTATCTGTGTCGGATCGTTTAACATGACATCATCTTTTTTTGCATGTAAATCATCTGCTTTCCTTGCATTCAGAAGTCTAAGATGATACGCATCAAACAATCCTAGCACATGGCCGAACTCGTGCATCGCAGTATGTGTAATCGGATCAATGATCTTTTTTTGAGTTCCACTATAATATGTAGAACCGCTAGTATTACTAAACTCGTTCACAAAATCAAACCAAATTGCAGGGGCTCTATCTCTTGTCCAATTCATTGTCGTAGATGGTGTTATTGACCTATCTGACCAACTGCCACTATAATCAAAATCAATTTGCAAATTGGACTGTTCGGCGGTGAACACCCTCTGCGGATTGAAGTTGACGATGACCTCAATATTTGTCAGGCCCATTATCTTGTAGTTTTTGCCTTCCCACATTTTGAAACCTTCCGCTATCAAGTTTTTGACCATAATATAATCCGAACCTGAAATATGTCCATTAGCGCAGAATGCGTAGATTTTTGGGAAGTAGTCTATGGTAATCACATTGCCTGAAATAGATATATTCAACGCTTTATTGTTTGGGTTAATCGTTCCCGACCAGAATTCTTGTTCCAAAGTCTGGTTTATTTCAAGCCCCAAGTATTTCCAAAATACGCTATCGATACGATAGTCTTGTACTGCTGCCCTGTTTGCGATTGGCTCCAGTCGATATAATTCATTCAAGTCTTTGTTAGAGACATTTATTCCGTTTTGTATTTGCTTCCTGATGTTCTGGTATTGGAGCAATTGATCGTTGTAGAATCTTTTGACCGTGTCCATGAGCCAACTGTCAAGATAGTCGTAGCTGGTAATATAGTCAACGCTTGGCGCGAAGCCTTTTTGCTTCAACGCATCGCGAAGCGCAACTATATCCTTGCCGCTGGCGCCGACTTGAAGCTCCATCCCTATGAGGAACAGACCCATTTCATCAATATAGCGCAGCGGATTGTCATGAACGTATATGTAGCGCATATAGTTGAATGGTTTTGCCGGCGTCCCCTTCACCGGGTCCATCGCCGTGAACCTTCTCGCGGCGGCGTCGTACATCCTCGCCTGGGCGAAGTAGAGGCCCAGCACCTGGTCATATGTGTGGACGGTGTACTGCGACGCGACGTCCAGCTCGCGAAGGCCCGTCTTCAGCACGGCCTTGGAGGTGGGGGCCCCCCAGTCGTCGTACATGGCGTAGCTTATGACGTTCCCCTGCACGTTGTCGGTGGCGAAGTCTATCGTCCCGAGCCTGCTTGCGTGCGTCCAGAGCTTCACGACGCCGTACGACAGCACGTTGCCGCCCGGCTCCGTGTCCGTCAGGACGAACTCCCCCGCTTCGTCGTCGTAGGCGTACTGCATTATGCTGCCCGCGCCGTTGGAGACCCCCGTTATCGCCACGCCCTGCTTCCCGAGGCCGAAGGTGTATCTGTACGTGAGGCCGCCTGCTTCCGTCTCCATGATAACATTTTTCAGCGGGCTTGCATAGTCCAGGACGTAGTCCTTCCGCACGACCTGCGTCTGCTGCCCGGGGTTCGGGTTGAGGGCGGTCGGGGCCGATGGCACCCCCGCGTAGCCGTACGCGTTCTGGCTTATGGCCATCTCGTTGGCGATCAGGTAGCCGAGCCCGTTGTAGACGTAGTGGCTCTCCTCGCCGTCCGCGTTGGT
>JGI24702J35022_10000024_pt1 | contig 60262 bp, 45 predicted proteins | sample TergutTh196P4_FD_35022 | JGI IMG/M metagenome (IMG submission 35022) | reverse complement strand
CCATCCCTTACAACTTGATCTTCTCGATCAGTGTCTTTACCAACCGCTTGAGGGCCAGGTTTGTCCAAACGACCTATTGGAATGGGGCAAATATTGACCGCTTGGCTGTCAGGTCGCCCCAAAACGAGCAGAGATTCATCCAACAGTTGGTCTCTGCCCGCCAAAAAATCGACTACTCGCAGATCATCGACCCGGATTATGTCGTAAACAGCGAAGTCGGTGTCTTTATCCCCGCGCGGGAGTGTGCCTATGTCACCGACAGCCAACTGAACCCAGAACAGACGATCGCCTTGTTCGACGACGGCATGCGGATTATCCTTCTGGAGGATTGCCAGCTCTGGGTCAAGGAGACTAGCCCGTTAGGCGACATCATCAGGCTTAACGGCCACACCAGCCAAGGCGATGTGATGGTGTCTTGCCCGTTTCTGTTTTTACGTCATTTGGACTACGCGAACCTGGAGCAGGCTTTGCTGGATTTGGAGACAGATGCAAAAACAGGCAAGGAGGTTTTAAGGTTCGAGCGTTTGGCGTACGAGCATTTCATGAACGAGCGCAGCCAGTGAAAACAGATGATCAAGTGTTAATATGTTCCGTAAAATTAATCAAGCAGTTTGTACCGGGAGGATGACCTATGTCTGAGGTGGTAGATAAAGCAATGAAGGCCCGTGAGGCTTCGCATAAGATGGCCCGATTAGGCCTCATTGAACGAAACAATGCACTTAATGCCTTAGCGGATGCTCTAGTCAAAGAAGAAGACTATATCTTGCAAGAGAACGCTCTAGACATGGATGCGGCCTTAAATGCTGGAACAGATGCAGCTTTATTGGACAGGCTCGCCCTGGACTCAGGGAGGCTAGCCAAAATAGCAGCGGGCTTGCGCGATATCGTGGCTTTGGCCGACCCTTTGGGAAGGGTCATAAGTGGGACAACTCTCTACAACGGTATACTGATGCGACAGGTCAGTGTGCCAATGGGAGTCGTCGCAATGATTTACGAGGCACGCCCGGATGTGACTGTCGATGCCGCGGGCTTATGCTTGAAGTCTGGGAATGCCGTCATCTTACGAGGCGGGTCTATGGCTTTTCGTTCCAATACTGCGCTGACGAAAGTGCTCGCCCAAGCCGGGCAGGACTCAGGGCTGCCAGACTGCTGGCTGCAGTCTGTCGAGACGACCGACCGCAGTGCAACGACAGAGCTAATGTCTCTGCATGGCCTGATCGACCTCCTTATCCCCCGAGGCTCCGGCTCGTTGATCAAGTCGGTAGTCGAGAACTCGAAAGTGCCAGTGATCGAGACTGGCGAAGGCAACTGCCATGTCTACATCCATTCAGCTGCTGAGGCTGCGTATATCCTGCCGATTGTCTTGAATGCCAAACTACAGAGGCCTGGCGTATGCAATGCAATCGAGTCACTGTTGATCGACAGCGAGGTTGCTAGTGCCTACCTGCCTTCGATAATCGACGCCTTGACCGATGAGGGCGTGCTCGTCCATGCTGACGAGCAAGCTATGGCCTTTGCCGCAAGCCTGCCTGAGTCGCAACGCGCCCTGGTGGTCGAGGCAGCCGAGGAGGACTGGTCAACAGAGTACCTGGCTTTGGAGATTGCCATTAAATGTGTGAGCGGGCTTGACGAGGCCATCAACCATATCAACACATATGGCAGCCATCACTCGGACTCGATACTGAGCCAAGACTACGATGCTGTCCAACGTTTCTTATTGGAGGTCGACTCCGCTGTGGTCTATGCAAACGCCTCGACCCGCTTTACCGATGGCGGGGAGTTCGGCTTTGGTGCTGAAATCGGCATATCGACCCAAAAACTACACGCCCGTGGCCCCATGGGGCTTGCAGCCTTGACTACCGGCAAGTATATACTTGAAGGTACAGGCCAGGTACGTTGAGCGATTTGCCAGATACTATGAGCAGTGAACCCATGCCCACGACAATCAGCCATCCTGGCAGTATGCAAAGCATTTTTGGCGCTTTCACAGAGCAGGTGGTCTCTGCCAGTGTGCAAGAGCCCCTGCGCTTGGGCTTGCTTGGCGGCACTTTCGACCCTATTCATATCGGTCACCTGCTTTTAGCACAGTTTGCCCAAGAGCAGTACGACCTAGACGGCGTGCTCTTCATCCCGTGCGCTTATCCATTTTATAAGACCCATGCCCAGGCTCATACGGGCTGGACTGGGCCGGCCAATGCCGAGGCCCGTGTCAACATGTTGCGACTGGCTATACAAGGCAAGGGCGTCTTTGAGCTAAGCCGGGTAGAGGTCGACCGGGAAGCCCCCAGTTATACGATAGATACGATAAAGACCATCAGCAAGGCCTGTGGCCTGACGACGGGGTCGGTCCGTGTCGAGCTGTTTCTGATCGTCGGCGCAGATGCTTTGGTAGACTTGCCGAACTGGCGTGACACTGATGAGATAGCCAGGTCCGTGACTATCCTTTACGGCCGTCGTCCCGGTACGGACGATGGGCAAATCGAGCACCTAGTTGGCAACAAGGAGATGAACGCCCATGCTGTCGATGCGGTCCAGCTAGATGTCAGCTCGACCCTTATCAGGTCGCGTGTGGCCAAGGGCTTGTCCATCGATTACTTTACCCCAGAGCCAGTAGTCAGGTATATCATGGACAAGGGCCTGTACAGGCAGCAACAAAATGCTGTCCGCTTAGACCATGAGAATGCTAGAGTGCTAGCTGATGATGCCGAAGGCAATNGCCTTGATGCACAGCACAAGCCGCCAGCGGACCATATGGCTGNCCAGCCTGCATCAGCAATTCAGACTGAACAATAAAATGAATACAGCAGGTCGTTTAGCTGCCTTGTCGAAAGACAGGCTTTGAGGGTGAGTGTGTTGGCTGAACTGAGTCCTTTCAACATCAGCCTCGACGTCAAGAGGCGTTTGAGCAAAGCCCGCTACCAGCACTCGCTCTTGGCTGCTCAAACCGCGGAGCAAATGGCCAAAAGTTATGGCGTGGACACCAAGAATGCTGTCTTGGCTGGCCTTTTGCATGATTGGGACAAGGACCTTTCAGTCGACGAGCTGGTCTTGAAAGCCAGGATGTATGGAATAGAGGTCCCTTTGCAGCCAGAGTCGTTGCTGCACGCGCTAACAGCTGCCATATCGCTGCCTGAAGTATATCCGTCGCTGCCTGGCGAGGTCGTTATCGCTATTGGGCGTCACACAACGGCTGCCCCGCAAATGAGCAGGCTCGACATGATCATCTATGTGTCTGACATAATCGAGCCGTCGCGCAAATACCATGACCCGGGTTTTGTCGAACAGGTAGAAGAGCTTCGTATTATGAGCGGCCCTAGATCGCTAGAGATTGTCTTCACACGGTCGCTCTGTTTGACTTTGGCCCATCTGCTGGACAAGCAAAGCTATATCCACCCGGTTTCGATCGAGGCGATGGCAGACGTCTTAGACAGTTTTGGCAGCAGTATGGATCTGGCAGACAGGGGCATCTATCAGCAGTCCCGGCATGTCTTAGGGCTTGCTAGAGGCTTATTATGAACTTGAACACTGATTTAGCGTTTCGACAGGAGGATTGGTGAAGAGCTCGCGAGAAATTGCCATATTGGCAGCCCAGGCTGCCGATGAGAAGAAAGCAACCGATATCGTTATTCAAGAAGTTAGCGGCACCGTCGTCATCTGTGACTACTTTGTCATAGCCACAGGAGCTATAAACCGACAAGTCGATGCAATACGAGAGGCTATTGAAGACAAGCTACGCATAGAGGCCGGGGTAAAACCGATTGGCCGCGAGGGCTTGGACGAGCTGCAGTGGGTGCTTTTGGACTATGGCGATGTCGTCGTCCATGTCTTTCAACCGGAGCTGCGTGATTATTATCGGCTAGAGACGCTTTGGAACGATTCTCCCATAGTCAGCCTAAGCGAGGCTGGGATCGACAACCCGGTGTTCTCGGAGCGCATCATGAGGTACCTTGCCGGCCAGATTGACGATCCCATCGAAGCTGGCCAGAGCGAAGAGCAGCCTTAAAAGTTCTCGCGACTGGTTCCCTGAGAGCCGACGTTGCCGTCNGCCGCATTCATGGTGAGGGTATAGATATAGCCATATGAGAGGTAGGTGCTGGTGCTTCCGCCATCGAAGGTCAGTGTGAAGTAGAATCCTTCATCGCCAAACATTATGTCTTCGCCAAACCAGTTCTCACCCCAGCATTGTTTGAATACATATGTGCCTGAAGGCAGATAAACAGTGACCGAGCCGCCTGGATGGATGAAGACAGTCGAAACCAAAGTGTTATTGCTGTAGATTTTTATATATATTGGTGTAACCAGTGAGCTTCCGTTGAAAGTGAGATAGACTGCCGACGACCGGTAACCGTCATTGTGGTAGAGCTCTCCAGTCCCGGGAAAAAGAGTGGTNCAGGCTATAGCCCGGTCATAGGCATCGGAATAGCNACCGAGGCTATGGAATATCTTCCATGCCCCGTACCGGTCGCCGTTATTCAGTTTCTGCTCAGCAATCTGATAATTGGTCTTGTCGCACCATTCTTTCGATTCGGGGAACCCATCGGCGTACAGTGATTTGAATATTACCAAAGCCGCCTCATAATCCCCGTCATCGAACAATTGCCTTGCTTCAGCAAAGTCGATGTGGTTCTGACAGAGGCTTGCCATTTCAGCTGCGTCGTCAAAGCCTCCCAGAGACAGGAAGATCGATTTAGCCTCCTCGTATTTACCGTCCTCATACAACGCATAGGCATCCAAGTAGTCGATGTTTTGTTGGCACAACTTGATTTGGGCCTCGCATTGTGTAGCATAGTATGGAGCTTCTTGGTAGTCGCCAAGTCCGGTAAAGACAAGCAGCAGGTCCTCGAAAGTCGTTTTCAATTCCTGGTAGTCAGCCTGGGTTTTGGCAGCCCTTAACTCGCTCTCTGACGAATCATAGGTCTCAACTGCGTTTTTATACTTGTTTGACTTGACCAGCGAATAGACGCCAAAACCTCCGCCTACCAGCAAAACGGCAGCTACGACAACGGCGATGACGGTCTTTAAAGTCTTTGATTTTTTCGGAGGAGCAGCCTGGACAGGAGGGGCCTGGACAGGTGGTGTACCCGGCACAGGTGGTGTACCCGGCACGGGTGGTGTACCCGGCACGGGCGGTGTTCCTTGCATGGGCGGTGTACCTTGCATGGGTTGAGCACCCTGCATGGGCTGAGCACCCGGTATAGGCGGTGATTGCAACGGCGGGGCAGCTGAAGTCTGGAAAGCCGGTACAGGCGGCGACTGTTGTGGAGGGCCAGCCTGCATCGGGGCGCCACTCAGCATCGGCGATCCGCTCGGCATCGGCGAGCCGCTTGGCATCGGGGGCCCCTCAGGGGGCCTAGCGTCCACGAAAGGCGTTTCGTCAGCTGCTGGCTGTCCAGCCGGCATGGGCGGCTCGACTGGCAATGGCATCCCGCTTGATACTGGCGCGCCCATTGGCAAGTCAGGCTGCGTGGCTGGCTGGGTGATTGAGTCGTCCGTACCTGGCTGGCCCGAGACCGGCTCAAGCGAGCTTTTGTCTAACGTTGTACCACATTCTGGACAGAAAGCAGCATCGCCATCAATCCTCTTTCCACAATTGGGACAGAACATGTTTTCCTCCAATGAGTGTGCTAGTTATTGTTTTGATAAATGATATCGTAATTAGGTGCATATAGCACCACATGGCACGGCCTTGGCAAAGCATCACCGAGGCAAGTCCATGGTCATGAGGTCAGGGGGATGGGCTCTAAGTGCAGGAGGGGCAGCCAAGTGCCTCTCTGCCACAACCGGCTCACGAGGCGGTGCAAGCAACCGAACCATCTCCAGCTCTGGGAGAGGAGGGTCTGGAGCCACCCGGCTTGGCGGCGGGCCCATCAAGGGCGGTATCCTCTCTGGAACCAATACAGGGGCAGCAGGCTGGCTCCGGTAAGGGGGAGGGCCCATCAACCTGGGCATGCGCTCAGGGATAAACACAGGGGGAGAAGGCCACGGGCGCGAAGGCAGGGGAGCCCCACAAAAGGGGCAGTAATCCCTGACTGAGGCAGTAAAGCCTCGGCAATTCTGACAGTCCACCTGAGTCCTTTCTGCTTAAATGAAAAGAGAGTTGCTTCAAACCGATAAATGCCACGATAACGCCAGACCGGTAGCCAGTCAACCGAGCCGCCTTCAAAGCCAGTCGGGCAACCTAGGCCAAGCAAGTGGCTTTTCCCAATTGCCAACCATCAAACACTAGGGTCAGCCGAGGGCATGAGGCCCTTCGCTGTCGTCCTTCTCCTGCCCGACTGTTCCTGTGCCCATATAGCGAAAACGATAGTCTCGGCCATAGCTTACCGCAGCCTCGCCAAAACGGTCACGGACCTGGTCGGTTGCTTGGACTATCGACTCGTCCCGCTGGTCTTCGACTACCGGATCGAACAATGAGAGCTGGTTGGCACCAAGCGTGTCGGCGTCAAAGCCTGAGACCCCTACGCCAATCAGCCGCACTGAGTCGCCAGGACGCCAGAGCTGCGCCAACAGGCTTAAGGCGACAGGCCCAAACCGGCGTTCGTTGTCGAAGAGCTCGTTTGAGGTTTTTTGCGCCGTGCGTGTCGTAAGGTCGGGGTACTTGACCTTCAAAGCCACAGTATGGCCTGAAAGCTGGCGACGACGAAGCCGCCTACCGACTTTGGCAGCAAGCATCTCGATCGCCGCGCATATGTCGTCTTCTTCGACCAAGTCCCTTGAAAAAGTCATTTCGTTGGAAACTGATTTCACTGACTCGTCAAAGACTACGGGGGAGTCGTCTATGCCTAGGCAACGGTCGCGCATCACTTCGGCATTCTTGCCGAAGACCTCGCGTAGCAAGCCTATGTCGCTCGATGCGACCTGGCCAAGCGTAGTGATCCCGGACCTCTCCAGGCGTGACTCGCTGTCTGCGCCTATCCCCGTGAGCTCCCTTACCGGCAAAGGCGCTAAAAACGACTGCTCGCTGCCTGGGTAGACAACCGTCAGCCCCCGGGGCTTGTTTTGCCCGGATGCGACCTTTGCCACGGTCTTGGATGTCCCAAGTCCAATCGAGCAGGTAATCCCAAGCTTTGCCACACGGCCCATAACTGCTTGGGCCAGCTCGATTGGATGGTCCCGAACGTACCTGCCAGGCGTAACGTCTAGATAGGCCTCGTCAATCGACTCTTGTTGCAAATGCGGAGACACACTGCGCATAATCTCCATGACCTGGCCAGACATCTCGATATACCTCGGATAGTTCCCATGCGTCCAAATGGCATCCGGACACAAGCGGGCAGCAGTAGCAGACGGCATAGCTGACCGTACCCCAAATGCCCGCGCCTCATAAGAGCAGGTCGAGACTACCCCACGCCGATTCGGGTCACCGCCGACAATCACAGGCCGCCCTCGCCATTCGGGATGGTCCAGCTGCTCGACCGATGCAAAGAAAGCGTCCAAATCCATCAAAAGGACTGCCTTGCCCTCCCAGTCGTATAAAAAACGCTCAGCCATGCCTTCGAGTATATACATTCTCACTTCAGCTTGCTTATAAAAATGTGGAGAAGCCCGCGCTTCTCCCGCCCGAAGCAGCTATTGCCTTTATCAGCCGCTGCAACACTCTTTCAAGTTTAACGTCTGGACTTGTAAGGACAATCACATTCCGAATCAAAGAATGCTATTATCTTCACCTAGCAATGCATATCAATCGTGAATAAAGAGTGATATGCCTAGCCCTTAAAAATGCTGGGCATATGTGTGGGAATAGAAGGCTGGTACGAGGGCAGCCTGTGGGGATTTTGCGGGAAACCGACTGTAGTCTTATACAGAATAAGCCAATTGTAGAATTTACTTATTAATGAATTCCCACCTAAGATAGGTTTTATAACAAAGGGAAAAATCCAAGCGGTACCGGTTTTTCTCTGAATAGGACGCCAATGGCAGAAGATTTTGAAAAAGCAGACGATCTTGATGGAAGGGCAGTTTCAGCAAAGAAGTCGAATGCAGCTGCTGACAGTTTTATCAAGGACTTTCACCCATACTTGCATGGGCTGGCCTCAAGGTATACTCCCCAAAACGACGAGCATCAACGCGACGAGGTGTTCGCTGTCGCGATGGTTGCCTTTTATGAGGCAATTCAAAACTATGATATCGCCCGTGGCCATTTTTTCCCTTATGCCGACCGAGTGGTCCGGTCTCGGATAATTGACCAAATAAGGAGGTTCTACCGTCAAAGGGGAAGGACGGTTTCTTTAGAGACTGACGACGAAGAGCAAATTGCAGCGCAGTCCGATGTTATAAAAGAAATGTCGGTGATTAGGTTCAACCAAGAAACCCGGCAAGAGGCCCTACGTGACGAGATCGCGCAGTTTCAAACAGAACTATCTGCGTGGAGAATAACTTTTGACCATCTAGCCCAACAATCGCCCAAGCGAAAAAAACAACAAGACGAGTTACGGGAAGCGATACTGAAAATATCGAAAAACACCGATATTGTGCAGACAATTCAGATAAAACACTATTTTCCTATCCAAGCTATAGCAAAAATTACCGGATTACCCCCAAAAAAACTGGAACGCGCACGAATCTTTATATTAGCATCGCTGATTATTCTACTTGGCGATTATGAGGTATTATCAGAGTATGTTGGTGGAGATAGGTTAAAATCATGAAAGCTGTGATCATCCGTCATGAAAAGGACGGTTCTTACGTTTTAGACAGTAACGGCTCCTTTAGGTTCGTCAAAGGCTATCGGTGGCAGCCTGTCGGCGACGAAATAGAGCTAGTCGCCAAGCCGGTCTATAAACAGCTCCAACCGCTAGCAATTGCAGCAAGTCTTCTTTTAGTGTTCGCTATGAGCAGCTATGCTTGGCTGTGGAACACAGCGAAGTTCTCGATCGTTCTAGACATAAACCCCAGTATCGAGCTGGTATTCAACCAGTTTGACCAGTTGATAGACACCCAGGCTTTAAACGATGACGGTGAACGCCTGCTAAAAGGCGTCCAACTAAAAGGAAAGCCTGACGAGGTAGTCTTGTCTGTAGTAGATGCTGCAGAAGCGGCTGGATACGGTGAAGAGGATGCAGGCTTGCCTTATGTGTTGGTAACTATTGTCACTGACAAGACAAGCATCGCCAACAACCAAGTAAGAATACTGGATGATGCATTTGAAAATAACTATTATAGCAACATCGCTATAATACAAGCTTGCACCAAAGATTATTGCCAAGATGCTAAGAATCAAGGAGTATCGCCAGGCAGGTTATTGCTTGCTGAACGGGTCTTGGAAACCGACCCGTCGAAAACCCTATCCGAGCTTTTACTGATGTCGACCAGCGAGCTGATAAACGAGGCAGACAACGCTGGAATAGCAACGGTAGATCCAGGTTTGAACAACACTGCTGCATCAGATACCGACAACCCCAACAAGGGGCCTGGCAACAACTCGGGCAACGCTGAAGACAACCCCAACAAGGGCCCTGGCAACAACTCCGGCAACACTGAAGACAACCCCAACAAGGGGCCGGGCAACAATTCCGGCAACGCTGAGGACAACCCGAACAAAGGACCAGGCAGCAGCTCGGGCAACACTGGGGACAACCCTAACAAGGGCGCGGGCAACAACTCGGGCAACACAGAAGACGACCCGGGCGAAGAGCCAGGCAACACAGAGGACGACCCGAGCGAAGAACCAGACAACAACTCTGGGAGTTCTAACGACAATAAAAACAAGGGGCCTGGCAACAACTCAGGCAATAATGAGGACAACCCCAACAAAGGGTCAGGGAACAACTCCGGGAACTCTGGGAACAACTCTAATAAAGGCCCCGGCCATAATTCAGGCATCAAATAGAGGAAGTACCCAAAAACATGCAGATATAAAAAAGACGGGAGTCCAAGCCCGTCTTTTTATATTGTAAAAGAGCACTCAAGATCGAATCAGCTTGCCTAAAAAAACAGCCGTTGCACAACAGGCTGCCCATGAGTACCAAAAGGCATCAAGGAAGTGAAATCGCTATTAAAAAACCCCATTAACAAACAAGTGCAAAACGAATATTAGAGCAGGTAATAATTCATTGCTAAAGGAGGCTTATGGAGGATAGATTCAGTAAAAAAGCACTTAAAGCATAAGATTGATATTTATTGGGAGATCAAGACAGTTCACAGTGTTTATGGGAGTGAACCAGTCTAAGTCAGGAGAAGAGGAGATTTTAGTGACAAAAAGAATAGTAACAGTCCTATTGGTGTTTATGATGGCTTTTGCAGTTCCTGGCATAGCCTTCGCTGATCCAGGAAACAACAACGGGAACGGAAACAATGGAAACAACGGTAACGGGAACAACGGCAATAACGGCAACCAGTCCAGTGCAGTGTCAGACGAGCCATTGGTCTTTCCATTGCACCAAAAAGGCCCGATCGTTTGGACAGACTACCGCGAGGGCGATGATTTTGGCTTAAATGAGAAAAAAGGCGAGACCGCTCAAGTGCCTGGATATAATGCTGATCCTACCGGCCTGGTCTTTTGGCATTTTGTGAACCCGGACAAACTAGGCGGTTATGCAAACATCACCTTCCAGAATGCCTGTGGCGACCCAGAAGTCTTTTATAATGTTGAGCCATACAAGAACGAACAGCATTTCGGGGTCGTCACCCCGCAGTCTTGGGTCTTGCTCAGTGCCGAGTACCATCCAGACACAGCCCCGAAAAAGGGCGCTACCCAGTTCAACTTGAGCCACACAGCCGGAAAGGTCGTAAAGACAGGCTCGCTTAAGGTCTCAAGCGAGATAGGCGCCGAGCAGTCGGTGTTTACCTATCAGGAGGTCTGGCAGAAGACATTCCAGCCCGTTCGTCAACAGACGTGGGAGCAGAACTGGAAGCCGGTCTACAAGAGGGAAGTAAAATCCGATGGCACTAAGACTTTAGTCAGCCTTGCTAACGACGGCGGCGGCTACTTCAACAACGGCCATTCATACATTGCTGTCAATGTAGAATGTGCAAGCGAACATGTGTTAAGAGTCCCAATTGCCGACTCAAGCAATGCACATACGACTATTGGCTATAATTACCTTGTTCATATAGAGGGCGACTTTCTCACAGTCTACTTCGACGATAATCTGATCTCGGCTAATGTAGGAGTACAAGTATTTACCAGCGCACCTGATAATTTCCCGAACGCTCCTAAGCATAGCGGCAGCAGCATGACTGTTGCCCTCCCCGAAGGCTATGGGGATGTCGTATATGTGCAGATCCACAACGAGGGAGGCATCACTTGGTATGGTGGCTATACAGACGAGGTAATCGACTATGTGCCTGACGGCTACACGTTTGTATGTGACAGCTTTGTGAGAAGCGACGAGGTATGTGACAAGTATGTCTATACCCAATTCGTCGGCTGCGAAGCCAAAACCGACTTTGACATCACCCTCTATTTGACTGTTGAGGACGCCAATGGCAATCCCTATTATGATGGGTCTTTTAACAATTATGACAGCATCACGCTGGACGGCCTTTTGCCGGGAGAGTACACATGTGCCTTGACTATAACTATTGACGGCGTTGTAATCGAGACGCTGTATGAGGTTGCTACGGTAAGCGCAGGCAACCTTGCTTCAGTCTCGTTCTTTAAGATAGAAAAATTATGCCCACAGATTGTGTATATCGAGAAGACATACATGTGGTCAATAATCCTTTGGCCGATCTACTTAAAGCCAATCTATTTGAATACAGAGAAGCCTTTCATTGAAGCTGCATAAACAAATATGACGATCCATTGATTTGGTCTACTGGTTGAGGTTTAAAGAGGCGTGCAAAGCGCCTCTTTAAACGTTTATAGAGGCTTAAGCCTTGAGGCTTCAAGTAAAGAGAACGACTAGGCCTGATTGTATTTTTATGGCTGTTTAATAACTAAAAAAACACAAAATACCGTTTAACTAGGCTGAATTCTCGATTATTATATTGGGTATGAAGCTAACTGTGGTTTTATCCCTATACAAGCATGACTTTTAGATTGGAGTAACAATGGAACGAGTACCTTTTGATAACAAGGAGATCGAGAACGCTACAGAGACTCCTGGATTCATGCCAGGATCGACTGTCAAGACCTTTGACACGCCCATCAGCCCAAAAGAGAACTATAAGCTGCTGTACGACAAGAAGGTCCCTTTCTGGCTTCCTGGGTTCAGTGACATGCAGACGATCACACCCCGTATCGACCCGGACAACCTAGCCAGGGTCTTCTCCTTCGAAGCACAGCCGATGACTGCAGAGGACAGGCTGCCTGAAGTGCGGCGTCCTGACAAGTTCGGGATTCCTTGGGTCTATGTGGAGCAGGTCAGCGGATCGATCGTCGAGCCAGGTAGCCCCACATTGCTCGATGCCAACGACTGGCCTGACGTTATACAGTTCCCGGATGTCTCAAAATGGGACTGGGAGGCTTCGGCAGAGGCAAACAAAGAGTTCGTAAAGACTGAAAAATTCTTGGTCTACAGTCATCTCACCGGGTATTTCGAGCGCTTGATCTCCTTTATGGATTTCGAGAATGCTGCTGTCGCCTTGGTAGACCCTGACCAAAAAGAGGCTGTCAAGAGCCTAATGAACGCCTTGGCCGACCTCTATATCGATATATTCACCCGGGCGATGAACGCCTACAATTTCGACGGTTTGAATGTGCACGACGACTGGGGGGCCCAAAGAGCGCCTTTCTTTAGCCTGGATGTCTGTATGGAGATGATCGTCCCGGCGATCAAGAAGGTCGTCGATTTCGCACATAACGAGCTTAATGTCCCATATGACTTCCACTCTTGCGGAAAGAACGAGCTGCTCGTGCCCGCTTATATTGCTGCCGGCACCGATTCGTGGGGCGGACAGAATATGAACGACAAAGCCATGCTGTATGACAAATATGGGGATAAGATCATCCTTGGCATCGAACCAGATATTACCGTTGACTTTGCTGGCCCTCCTGTTACCTTAGAGGCAGCCATTGCTGCAGGGCAGAAGTTCCTTGATACCTATATTCCTAACTTCAAGGACAAGCCTGTCACCATGGGGTTCTTCTTTGGGCCTGAAGGCTACAATGAGTATATGTACGAGGCAAGCAGGAACGCGTTTAATGCTATAGCCTAAAGCCCAAGCCTTTCTGGTCATCGGAATCTGACCAGTGTACAAACCAGTAGAATAAACAATCATCAGTATTACAGGAGAATCTGTCGTTTGGTTGACCGCAGTCTCCTGTAATACTTTTTGTGGCATTGGTCTTTATGAACTAGCTTGCTAGTAGTCACATCCAGTTTTATTGGCAATTTAAAATAAAAAAACCAATAAACCCCAATAATCGGTACCCGGTATTCGAATTCTTATATGAAATGAAGTTATTGTGGGAATTCGTTTTATTTGGGAGGTGCAGAAGTGCTAAAGGAGGGTTCCATGTTACTTACCATTAGTAAGCTATCAAAAATCAGTCGTAACTTGACAATTTGTATCTTTTGGTAGTTTTTTACTGAATATGGCGTGGTCATGGAGAGTTGGGGAGCAAGAAAAAAGGGGAGTGTGACATGGATATATCCGGTCAGTTTTCATACCATAGGGCGAACTGTTCCGAAGGCCTGAGAGGCATTTCACAAACCCACTAGCACACATTAAACGAATAGGTGTAATACACCGATGAGCTCATATGTCACACATTCTAGACATGGAGGGTATTTGAGATGATAAAAAAGTTAGCGATTGCTGCATTGTTAACGGTCTTGATGATAGTAGGAACGATATCACCGGCGTTTGCTGCGAGTGCGACAGTTTCAACATCAATGCAAGGCAGCAATGTGACAATCACCGTAAATGATGGCGATGATACATTCACTGAAGTTGTCCAGTACCAAAAGAACGCTACACAGACATACGATGTAGAAGGCTATACGGTACAGATAGAGTACAACGGAAGCGGTGTAAAGAAAGCCACCATTGTTTCAACCCCGTCCGCTGCGCCTGGTCCAAACAGCTCGAACCCACCCGAGCCGAAGCCAGGAGTAGCGATAGACGGAAGCGATATGACCTGGAATGCCAACGACCAAGCAACAGCGGCAGCTAGTTTTGTCCAGTCAAACAGCAAGGACAAGGCTTTGCCTAGTACTGCTTTGCAACCGGGCCCGAGCAACAAATCAGACGCTTCTGGCGACAAGATACCGTCAAATGCGCATAGCGGAGATTATCCAGGCCTTTATTTTTACTGGAACGACAAACAAAAAGACGATGGGATCCTCAAAGTAGACCCAGCCATCTTCGACCTTTTCGAAGGCGGGTTGTTCTATATCACCGCAAAGAATTCCGATGCCTATTGGGATTATCAAATAATCCCCAGTGAAGGCATAGCAACATCAGACGGCTATCTGCTATTCCAGGTTCCCAGATACTTCATGTATACCCAAGCTGGTAAAAACGGCAAGGTCGAAGTAGTAAATGACGAACTGAAGAACATCAACATGATATTCATTGGCGGCCAGTACAAGGATGCGAAGCTGATTATCGAGAAGGATTGGTTTGATGAGGACGGAATCCCTATTACTGATGAAAGCCTAATAGCTGAGTTAAACGACAAACTAGTTCTCAGCGGCAATTATAAATTAGGCGAGAACACTATAACCATTGATAATTTCCATGACGCTTATTTTGGTAAGAAGGTAACTGTCTTGGAAGGCCCAATAGCTGGATATGAGGCAACAGCCAATCCTCTTTCGGCTAAAGTCAAATTTGACGATGACCCAATTGAAACAATCACGTTTGAAAACACCAAGCAATACGCCTATATCGAGATCGAAAAACTATGGGACCTATTACCGGGTTCGGTTGCCCCTGAGGTTGTCTTCAATATTTGCGATATGGAAGATAACTTAGTGTATGAGGGGGTTGCTTTAGGGACATATCAAGTCAAAGAAGGTTCCTATAAGGTTGTTGAGATCGAGGCAGCTGGCTTTACTGCAGACAATCCGGATCAAACCATCATTGTCGAAGCAGGAAAGACAGGAATTGTAACTTTCAAGAACACAGAAGACAGAGCAACCTTTACAATCCGAAAAGAATGGGAAGGCGCAGACGAACTAGGCTTCAATGAGGCAGACTTAAACAAACTGGTCTCATTCGGCGCTTACAAGATTGGAGCTGTAAACACAGTAAAAGCCGGTTCGGTCATCAAAATCTCAGAGTCATTCAAATGCTTAAGCTGGGTCAGCGCCGATGGTACTACCCGCTACACAATCAGCTTTGTCGCTGTTAGTGTGAATGGCGAGCAAAAAGCAGTGAACAGTGTCAAGTTTACTGCCGATAAGGATGCTGAAATCGAAGTCGTCTTTACCAATACCGTCACCGCCGAGGACATCACCGCAAGCCTCAGCGTTACGAAGGAATGGCTAAGCACCGGGGACAAGACGGTAGACGAGCTCAATGAGCTGATCTCCTTCAACCCAGGCCTCGGCACAGAGGCCGGCCTGGTCCCAGGGACCGCCATCGAGGGCATCGGCGAGGATATCGATCCTGATGACCTCAGCTGGGTCAGCCTTGACGGCAAGACCCGCTACACCATCGTGCAGGTCGGCGTCTCAGTTGACGGCGTCGAGGCCACAAGCCTGACCATAGCCGAGAAGGGCGAGCACTCGATAGTCTTTACCAACAAAGTGGTAAAAGAGGACATCTCGGCCAGGATGCTGGTAGTCAAGGTATGGCAAGCCACCGGGGACAAGAGCGAGAGGGATCTGAACAAGATGATCTCCTTTAAGCCAGGACTCGGCCTTAGGCACGGCTTAGTGCCAGGCGTTGTCATCGATGGCATCGGCGAGACAGTCAGGGAAGGCCAGGAAAGCTGGGTCAGCGCCGACGGCAAGACCCGCTACACCATCGAGCAGGTAAGCGTCCTGGTTGACGGCGAGGAGGCCACAAGCCTGACCATAGCCGAGAAGGGCAGCCACTGCATCGTCTTTACCAATACCGTCACCGCCGAGGACATCACCGCAAGCCTCAGCGTAACGAAGGAATGGCTAAGCACCGGGGACATGACCGAAGAAGAGCTCAATGAGTTGATCTCCTTCAACCCAGGGCTCGGCCAACAAGCCGGCTTGGTCCCAGGTACCGTCATCGAGGGCATCGGCGAGACAGTCAGGGAAGGCAAGGAAAGCTGGCTGAGCTCTGACGGCAAGACCCGCTACACCATCGAGCAGGTAAGCATATTAGTAGACGGCGAGGAGGTCACGAGCCTGACCATAGCCGAGAAGGGCGAGCACTCGATAGTCTTTACCAACCAGGTAGTCGAAGAGCATGTGTATGCCGAACCTGAGTTCACAGTACTTAAGGAATGGCAAGACGAGTATGGTAACCAGATTAAGAGCGTTGATTTTACGCTTTATCAAACAAAGGGTGTAGGATCGATGTTCTACAGAGGCTCCGATGCGATTACCTTAGGTGAAAGCAATGAAGCTGTAGCTGGCGAGACGGTAGTTGTCAGTGAGGTATATCCAAAGGACTTGATTTTAGTCCAATCCAACCCGACCGTTAATGTCAAAGTAGACTTGGACATAGTGACTGTCACAAACAATGGCGTTGCTGTAGAGTTCGAGCGGGACGGAGACAGCATTTCCTTTGTTGCAGAAGGAGATGGGGACTACCTTATCACCTTTACTAACAAGGTATACCGAATCGATTACCCGACCAGGGTTACCGGGAAGATCTATAAAGGCCCTGAAAATTATAAAGATACTCCAAAAGACAAAGCTACTGGTGACTCAACGAATCCAGGACAATTCTTTAACAACAAGAACAGCCCCAACGGCCGAAGCCTTGACACGATCTATGTGACCATCGAGTACTTCAGTGAAAGCTTGCAAATAGAGCGGACACTTGAGTTCTGGTACCCGTTCATGGACCCACCGACCGGCAGTGGCAAGTACTTCGATGTCTATATCGACGACCTTGAAGGCACGGGATATTTCCATCTTCGGCTTAGCCTGTACAACAGAAGCCCAAGTAGGGATATCAATAACTCCCATGGCAAGTGGTACATGGATCTGTCCATCGAGCTTTTTGAGTTTATGGGCCACTTTGAAGGTAAAGCTCCGGCAATGGTTCCACCTGTACCGACAGGCGCTGGTTTTGTGCTACCTGCCACCATCCCTCTCGATGTGGGCATTGTCGATACCGAGGAGTCCCTCATTGAAACTGAGGCGACTGATACCGAGGAGTCCTATATTGAACCCGAGGTAACTGAGCCCATCGAGGATATCGAGAAAGAAGATCCGATAATCGAAGGCTTGTTTGATATTGACCAAGCAGAGGAGGACAGTATTTTAGAAGACCCAATTGACTTTGCAGAGCTTGACGAGTCGTCATAGCCTCAACTAACTAATCTGCTATACAAAAGAGAGGACAGAGCGGTTTATCCGCTCTGTCCTTATTTAAACCCATCTATAATGAGCACTTAAACGGATGGAAAGGATATCAGATGACTGTTCTTAGTGAGAAGGCAGCTATTGCCTTTACTCATGGCTTTAACTGTGCGCAGTCTGTCTTTACAGCTTTTAGCGGGAAGTATGGGCTTGATTCGAGTATAGCTGCACGCATTGCGACTGGTTTAGGTGCAGGGGTCCGCTCAGGCGAGATATGCGGGGCAGTAAACGGTGCTGCCTTAGTCATCGGCTTGAAGTATGGCCAAGCTGAACAGGCCGATCAAGAAAGCAAGCCAATATGCAACAGTAAAACCGTTGAATACTTGAACTCGTTCAAACAAGCAAATGGGTCGATTGTTTGTCGAGAGCTGTTAGAGTGTGACGTGTCGACAGACGCGGGCCGTAGCAAAGCAGAAAGCGAGAACCTGTTCACAACAATCTGTGTGGACTTTGTCAAAAGCGCTGTCGAGCTTCTTGAAGAGCTAGGCTATTAGGTTCAAGCGATGCCTCCAGCGTGCATCAAGATGCATAAAAAAACTAGCCAATTAGCTCGAATAGAGCTAATTGGCTAGCACAGACTGATTGGCGCGACTGCTCTTAGCCTCTCGTAGCAAGCGGGCCAATAATCCACAAATAAGTCACATGTCGCGAGTCCTTAGGGCTTCTCCATATAAGGAATAGGAGATCAGTTCTTCTCTTCTCGACGGGCCTGATAGTCAGCGACAAGTTTTTTGGAGATATCCCCCGGAACTTCCTCGTAGCCTTCCAGCTCAAGTGCGTAAGAGCCGATCCCGCGGGTCATGGAGCGCAGGTCGCGGGCGTAGGTGATGACCTCTTTGTAGGGGACACGGGCCTTGATGACTGTGCGCCCGTTGTCGTCGGTGCTCATCCCAGCCACACGTCCGCGCCGGGTCGAGAAGTCTCCCATGATCGTGCCGGCGTATTCCTCGGTTACCGTTACCTCGACATTGGCCATGGGCTCGAGCAGGTACACGTCGGCGTTCTCGCAAGCATTGCGAAATGCCAGGCGACCTGCCAGCCGGAAGGCCATTTCATTGGAGTCGACCGAGTGGTAAGAGCCGTCATAGACCGCTGCTTTGACGTCGACGAAGGGGTCGTCGGTGAGAAAGCCTTCGACCATTGCATCGCGGATGCCCTTGTCCACCGCAGGGATAAGGCCTTTAGGGATACGTCCGCCCACAACCTCGTCCAAGAACTCGTAGCCGCTGCCAGAGTTCGGCTCTAGGCGCACCCAGCAGTCGCCAAACTGCCCGGCACCGCCCGTTTGCTTCTTGTGGCGGCCTTGGGCTTGGGACACGCGGCGGATTGTCTCGCGGTAGGGGACCTTGACTTCGAGCAGGTTGGCATCGACATTTGAACGTTCCTTCAACCGTGACAAAATGAGGTCGACGGCTCCCTCGCCTAAGGTGGAGAGGATGGTCTGGTGGGTCTGTTCGTCGCGATGCAAGGTGACGCAGGGGTCGACTTCGACATACCGGGCAAGGAAGTCTCCCAGTTTGTCCTCGTCTTTTTGGTTGGCTGCTTCGATCGCTACAGGATACAGAGGTTTGGGGAAGGGTAAAGGTGCAATCTCTAGTTTTCCTGATACCGAAAGCGTGTCGCCTGTCTTGGCGTCAGAGAGCTTGGGCAATACGATAATGTCTCCGGCGGCAGCCCTGCCGACCGGCTCGTTATCCTTGCCGCACATCTCCAACAGTTGGGTCAAGCGGTCTTTTTTACCTGTCCGGGAGTTGGTTAGTTCGATGCCAGGCTCGATAGCGCCAGAAAGCACCTTGACGAAGGAAAGACGCCCGACAAAGGCGTCCGAGATTGACTTGAAAACATAGCAGGAGGTTTCTCTGTTATCGTCGATCGTGATTTCGCTGCCGTCTGAAGCCTCGATCGGCACACGGTCCGTGGGGCGGGGAAAGTAGTTTACGACAGCATCCATCAATAGCCCGACGCCTTGTTCCATCAAGGCCGATCCTACGAAGACCGGGACGATCAAGCCTGTGCCGATAGCTGTGTACAGCAAGCTCTCCAGCTCGGCCTGGCTTAGGTTCTCGCCTTCCAGGTACTTCATCATCAGCTCGTCGTCTGCCTCAGCGACCAGGTCGACCAGGCTGTCACGGCTTGCCTCGGCAGCATCTAGATAGTCAGCAGGGATGTCTTCGACACGGTCGTTGCCGTTCTCGAAATAATGGGCCTTCATATGAATAACGTCAATGACGCCGAGAAAGTCTTTGTCCACACCTATGGGGATGTTTACAGCCCCCACCCGTGGGCCGAACTGCTTGGTCAGCTCGCTTAGGGCCTCCTCATAGTTCGAGTGCTCACGCTCGATATGGTTGATGAACACCGCTTTGGCGATTTGCATGCCGTTCACAATATCCCACAGCTTGATGGTATTGATCTGCGGGCCAGACACTGCGTCCACCACAAAGAGGGCCATTTCGGCAGCTCCCAGGGCAGCTATAGTGTCACCAATAAAGTCGTCCGACCCGGAGGTGTCTAGCATGTTTATCTTTATGTCTTTGTGGGGGATTGGTGCGATCGATGTCGAGATGGTGAATTGGCGTTTGATTTCTTCGGGGTCGTAATCTAGATTGGATTTGCCGTCAGCAGTGGTACCAAGACGTGTCGTTTTGCCGGAAAGATGAAGCATGGCTTCGGCCAATGTGGTCTTGCCTGCCCCATCCTGACCTACAAGGACAACGTTACGAACGCTTTCTGATGTCGCAGTCATGCGCTATCAACCTCCTAGTATGGGATAGTGTTCAAAGGAACAGCAAACGATGCTTGTCTGCCACGTTTATTGTCCCTAATCAAGTCATGTCGTAACACTATACTATATGCATCACAAAATCGAATCGCAAATGATTCCGATTCAGAAAAAGCACAGATTTGAATGGTAATTCATAACAAGGTTAGTAGCTTTTAAGGGTGCTTTTATCCATATAAATTATTTTTTACATGTGCGAAGCCCATTTATGTGGATAAAAGCACGGCTTGATGTAAAATGAATTGTTCGTTCGTTCGATTGTATTTTTTTACACAGGTTAAAAGGGCTTATGCCACAACTAGATTGGAGAATTATGGACCGTATTTCATTTGACCGCAAAGAGATCGACAACGCTACCATCGTGCCTGCTGCTTGGCCTGGTATGCCGGATACTAAGATTTTTGACACACCTGTTTCACCTAAAGAGAATTACCGTATGCTCTATGAGCATAAAATACCATATTGGTTGCCTACCTGGGGCGATTCGCAGTTCTTTGCTCCGCGCATCGATCCGGACAACATTGCCCGGGTGCAGATATTCGAAGCCAACCCCTTGGCTCCCGAAGAGCGTACCGGTTGTGCCGATAAGTTTGGCATTCCTTGGGTCTTTGTCGAACAGGTCGGAGGCTCGATGGTCGAGCCTGGGAACCCAGCCATGCTTGACGCCAATGACTGGCCTGACGTCATCAAGTTCCCCGATGTCGCCAATTGGGACTGGGCCGGCTCGGCTGCAGCCAACAAGGACTTCGTGAACACCAACAAGTTCTTGTCCTTTACCTTCGTCACTGGCTTCTTCGAGCGCCTGATCTCTTTCATGGACTTCGAGAATGCTGCCGTTGCGCTGATTGACGACGACCAGAAAGACGCCGTGCACAGCCTCTTCAACGCTCTAGTCGACTGCTATTGCGACATCATCGGCCGTGCCTACAACGCCTATGGCGGCTTCGACGGCATCTGGTTCCACGATGACTGGGGCGCCCAGCGCGCACCCTTCTTCTCGCTGGATGTCGTGATGGAGATGGTTGTCCCCTATATCAAGCGCGTCCGCGAGTTCTGCCACAGCCTGGGCATTTTCTTCGATATGCACTCCTGCGGCAAAAACGAGATACTGGTGCCCGCCTATATCGAGATCGGGGCCGACTCATGGTCAGGACAGCCGATGAACGACAAGCAGATGATCTATGACAAATATGGGGATAAGATCATTTTGGGTATGGAAATGGATGTGTCTTGGAGCTTCGGCGACCCGCCGCTCGAGCTGGACGTAGCCACAGCTGCAGCACAGCGTTTCATCGACAAGTTCGTTCCGAACTTCAAGCAGAAGCCGGTCTTGATGGGCAGCCTCTTTGGCCCTGAAGGCTATAGCGAATATGTATACGAGGCTGGCCGCAAAGCGCTTGACGCCATAGCCTCTTCCTAGGCAAGTATAGTTAGAACAAAACGTTTTTATCTGGGGGATAAGGCCTTTGCTTAAAGGTCTTCTCCCCATAAAAAAGAAAAGGAGGACATCATGGACAGGGTTCCATTCGATGCCAAAGAAATTGCCAACAAGATCGTTACCCCTTCGACTTTCCCGGGTTGGCCGCCGTCTGTGACTTTTGACACGCCGATCTCGCCGAAAGAGAATTATCGCCTGCTTTATGAGCGGAAGATCCCGTTTTGGCTGCCAGTGCGTGGCGACACGCAAATGATCACGCCGCGAATCGACCCGGACAACCTGGCACGCGTCTTTGCCTTTGAGGCCCAGCCGATGACAGACGAGGACAGGCTTGGCGACATCCCGCGCCCGGACAAGTTCGGGGTGCCGTGGGNTTTTGTGGAGCAGGTCGGCGGTTCGATGGTCGAGCCGGGAAACCCGGTTTTAAAGGATGTCAATGACTGGCAGGACGTCATACAGTTTCCCGACCTGGACAGCTGGGACTGGGCAGGGTCTATCGAGGCCAACAAAGACTGGGTGAATACCGACAAGTGGTTCTCTTTCTGCCTGCTGACCGGTTTTTTCGAGCGCCTGATCTCTTTCATGGACTTCGAGAATGCAGCGGTGGCCCTGGTAGATGACGACCAAAAAGACGCGGTGCATAGCCTCTTTGATGCCTTAGTCGACTGCTATTGCGATATCTTGGGCCGCTCCTACAATGCCTACAAGTTCGACGCATTGAACCTGCACGACGACTGGGGAGCGCAGCGTGCCCCCTTCTTCTCGCTAGATGTGGCTATGGAAATGATCGTTCCGCATTTGAAGAAGGTTGTCGATTTTGCGCACAACGAGCTGGGAGTCTATTTCGACATGCACTCCTGTGGGAAGAACGAGCTTCTCGTGCCAGGCTATATTGCTGCTGGTTGTGACTCTTGGAGTGGTCAGCCCATGAATGATAAACATATGATATATGACAAGTACGGTGACAAGTTGATCCTAGGCATCGAGCTGGACGCCACATATACTATGGGCGACCCGCCACTGCCCTTGGATGTCGCGACTGCCTCAGCACAGCGTTTCATTGACAAGTTTGTGCCGAACTTCAAGGAAAAACCGGTGATCATGGGTGGCTTGACTGCTGAAGACGGTTACAGCGAGTGGGTCTATGAGACCACACGCAATGCCTTAAACGATCTGGCAGCAAGCTAATCAATATCATCAGTTCGAGTAAAGGCTTATTTTTTGGCAGCTTCCCAAGTTATGGGAAGCTGCCCTTTAATATTCTACGGTTATATATCGCCGGCTGATGTGACCCAGTGCTATCGGCTTAATTGGCTTTGACAGGCCACATTGCTTATTTCATGAATTATTGCCTCAGCATATACAAAATGCATCAATTGCAGGTTTGATAATGTATAAATAGCATTTATACAATGCTTTTCAAAATTCATCCAAGCCAAGTGACTTATATCGATAGATGTGTTTTTTTAATGAATTTTCACACTACCTGTTTACATACTGTAAATCATGCGTGATAATAATGTCAAATGCGTGAATAGGCTTTTACAAAATGAAATCTAAATGTCCACATGCAAGATCCAAACACACATAAGTGAGGGAGGAGGGTAAAGCCAATATTCGGTATATAAATGTAAAACAGTGTATAAACCATGAACCGTGACTGTCGGATTGGAGGAATTAATGACAGATTCACAAACTACTCAAAGTATGCCAAAGAGCTTCCCGTACATATGGATGCTGCATAGCGCAGGCCAAATGTTCGGCATCATGGTAGCAATGGGCTACATGATCATGTTTTGGCAAGATTATGTGGGGTTGTCACCGGTATTTGTCTCAACCTTTTTATTCATCGCCCGCTTGTTCGACGTTATTATGTCGCTAATCGCAGGCCCAATCGTCCAACGTAGCAATACCAAATGGGGGCAGTTCCGTCCTTGGGTCATGGGCTGCGTAATTGTCGTCCAAATCGGCTGCATAATGATGTTCCTCAATACAAACTTACCGCTAGCTGTCAAAGGCGTGATCGCTGGTGTAGGCTATCTGCTCCAAAATGCACCAATGAATTTCTTCGTTGCTGCTAACAATGGCTTGATGGTAAAAGTCACTGGTGCAGATATGGATGCCCGTACCAGGGTAGCGATGTGGGCGATGCGTGGCACCTCTTCAGCAAACATCCTTATTTCAGCAACCATGTGGCCGCTGATTGCCTGGTTCAACTCATTTTTGAGCCCTAATGGCTTCCTGATTGTAAACTGTATTTTTGGCTCTATCTGGATTGTTACCACAGTCGTGGTTTTTACCCTGACAAAGCCTTTTGACCATCCTGTAGAGAATTTGCAGGCAGGCCCTGCTCCAAGCATAATTGCCATGTACAAAGATATCGTGAAGAACCGCGACGTCATGATACTCTTAGCAAACAACTTACTTCTAATGATATTCACTTACGCACTCGGGGCTATGGCAACATACTACTGGCTATACTCAGTAGGCTCAATGGACCTTCAACCGGTAAATGCAACGATAGCTGCAGCATTGTCGCTGTTTGGAGCTATATTCCTTGCACCTATCGGGAGGAAGCTGGGCAAGCGCAAGAGTTACTTGATTGCTACTACTGTCGGTATATCAATGAACATCCTACACGGTTTCTTCTCCCATCAAAGGCCATTCGTGTTCATGACTTTCTCAGCGATAACTACGTTGGGCATTGGCTTTATGGGTGCTGTAGGCTTAAACCTATGGCTAGATGCTGCTGAGAAGCAGTTATATGAGACAGGCGTCGATACCCGTGCTGCAACCATGAGCATATCAAGCATCGGTATGAAAGTCGGCATGGTTGTAGGAACTGTGTTCAACCCTCTGTTCATGAACTTCATTGGTTACACACAGCACTATGATTCAGTGACGGGAGCTTTCCAGTTTGCTGAAACACTTCACCCAGAAAGAATCAATATGGCATTGAACTGGGGTAATGCCATTGTTACGACTTTTACGATTATCATGTTCTTGCTGTTCTACAAGCTAAATGACGAAAAAGCTGCCTTCTACGCTGGTGAAAACCAAAAGCGCGCTATGGAGTTGATGGCTGCTGGAGGTGGCCCAGGTGGACCTGGTGGCCCAGGCGGCCCGGGTGGCCCAGGCGGCCCAGGCGGCCCGCCCCCTGCAGACGATACTGACGAAGCTGCTGACAATGGTGATTCACCACCAGAGGACTAGCAAAGCTGATAGCTGGCTGAATCTATCAATACGCATTAAGAGCCGACCATTAAACATGGTCGGCTCTTTGATTGTCAAGGGTCTCAAGCTATCGCATCATCACAGCCAAGCCAACTTATTAGAATTGATTTGATATTGATTGTCTTTATTGCTTAAGGGGTGCAGCCTGAATTGGGCTGACCGTATAAACCATACAAGCATCTAGACCAGGCTAGGCATGTTTAGCAGATCCATATACCTCAGTGACGATTCTGTGGCATAAGCATAAATACCCATACTCGCACCCCAACCTAAGCTTGGCCCTGGCACCTTCTCCGGCTCCTGCCCCAGCCCTTTTATGTACTAGTATTATATTATACTTGGATTAACACGTTTGCTAAAGCCAAGTGCTCCAGATTGACGGTAATCTGCAATTTCGGCGATCGAAAAAATATATTACTCAGAGTAGGCAATTTCCTGATCAGGGCTTTTGCAAAACAGCCTTTTTCGGGCGGTGTAAAAATTGCGGACAACCGTGAATCTTTAGCACTTAGCCTTTATATATAATTATAAACTAGTATGCTTGCATATAAACCACTAAAATATTATGCAATAAGGAACCGAAGGCAGTGAGACAAATACACTTATTAATAGCGTCCTTTGGTAATACCAGCTTTGTCTGATTTAGCAGCTAGAAGATAGTCGCAGCAGGCGATGCTGCTAATCACTGGTCAAGCCAGGCCAGAACCTGGAGGCGACGATCGGATTCGAACCGACGAATGATGGTTTTGCAGACCATTGCCTTACCACTTGGCCACGCCGCCTTGATAAACCACATGAGACACTCATAGAAAAGACCAACAGCGCAAATCCTGCGCTGCCGGTCTGTATAATCCTGGAGCGGACAACGGGATTCGAACCCGCGACCCCAACCTTGGCAAGGTTGTGCTCTACCAGCTGAGCCATGTCCGCATGCGCGGTCTATCATTCTACGAAAGCCTAGCGTTTTTCGCAAGCCCAAACAGTGAAATCCACTCAAATGCGAATCAATTAAGACAAACTATATAGGTCGGCCAGACTAGGGTTTCTCCCCATATGATTATGAATCGGTTTTGAGCAGCTCTCCGATCGCACCAACGGTTGTCGCCAGTCCTTGCATTTCAAGAGGCATGAAGATCTTGGTCGCTGACCCGTTGGCTACGTATTTCAAGGTCTCCAGGTATCGTAGGGTGATCAGCTCTTGGGTCGGGCGGCCAGTGTGGGTCGCCTCGTAGATATTAAGTATTGCTTGGGCCTCGCCCTCGGCAACCAGGATCTTTTGGGCCCTTTCAGCTGCTGCGAGCTCTTTCATGGCTGTCGCGCGGCCTTCGGCCTCGAGGATGGCGCTCTGCTTGGTTCCCTCGGCGCGGGCGATAGCGGCAGCCCGGTCGCCTTCGGCTTCAAGGATCATCGCGCGGCGGTCACGCTCGGCCTTCATTTGGCGGTGCATGGCCTGGGTGACGTCTTCAGGGGGCTCGATGCGCTGGAGCTCGACACGGACGACACGGACTCCCCATTTGTCGGTGGCCTCGTCGAGGATGTCACGCAAAGTGATGTTGATTTTCTCGCGGCTCGTCAAACACTCGTCCAGCTGCATTTCACCAATGACGTTACGCAGGTTGGTTTGGGCGAGCTTGGTCGCTGCCAGGTAGAAGTTGGTGACATTGTAGATCAGCTTGAAGGGGTCGGTAGCCTCGTAGTAGACTACAGCGTCGACCGTGACAGCGACATTGTCTTTGGTGATGACCTCTTGGGGAGGAACATCGACGACATTCTCACGCATATCGGTTTTCGTGACTCTGTCGATGAAGGGAATCAGGATGTGTAGCCCTGGCTCCCAAATGCGAATGAATTTGCCAAGCCGTTCGACAACGCCTTTTTCGTGGGGGCGAATGATGCGGATTGCTCTCCAGGCGAACACCAAGACAACAGCTAGGATGATTATTCCAACTACTGCAAGGGTTCCCCAAGTACTGATAAAACTTCCGGTTGCTAGCATTTTTTAGCCTTTCTCTATCCCATCCTTATGCTTAGTGCTTAATGGCTTAAACCAACTGATCGTGTTTTTATGATAGGGACGCGTGGGTAAACGACTAGGTATAAGCGGTTGGCACGGCTTGATGTTGATGCCGGTTGTGCGCATTGCGAGTTGTTTTTTAAACGAATAGCAAGCGACTGATGGCCAACATCCGGGCACTGTCTTACAAAACCCTTATTGGTAGCGCCTTACAATCAGCCTTGTGCCTTCGACCCGCATCACATAGACCCGCTCATCGGTTCGTAGGTCCTTGGTGAACTCTTCAAAACCAGGCTCTAGTACGATGTTCCAAATCTCACCATCGACCTTTGCCCTACGCAGCCCCAAGGGGGCCTCTTGGTCGATGACGATGGCATCAAGCCCGACTAGCCGATCGACCCCTGATTTTGTCGAGGGGCCTTGGGTCAAACGCCTTGCCAAGGGCCTAAAAGCTGCCAGTGTGGCTATAGATACCGTTAAAAAGACCACCCATTGCCAGCCAACACCAAGTCCTATTGCGTTTACAAGCCAAGCAGCAATTGCTCCAATAGCAAAGGGGAGTAAGAAAAAAGTGACTGTCAGCATTTCGCTTACCAAAAGACTGGCTGCTAAAATCAGCCACAGCCAAAACCAGATTGTCATAGGATCCATTGTGCCTCCCAGCTTTTTTGCGATTACTCATCGTCAGGTACCACTCGAACCGTTATGCCTCAAGCCCTTGGGACGCTTACAGCCGCCTTGCGAACAGTTGTTATGCGAGGCGGTGCGACGACAGCTTGACGAGCCAAGCAGCATTACTCTAACTGCATCTACTTAAACAAAAAGACAACGAAATCGCTAAAGCCATTATCGCATAATAAACGCTTTCTTGCTTTATAATCGTTTTTCGGAGCATTTTGGGAAAACGAGGGTTTTCTAGCAGGCAAGGCATCAATGGAAAACGAGGGTTTTCTAGCAGGCAGTGCATTTAGAGAAAACGCGCTGATTGTAAGGCAACAGCGCATTTGGGTGAGACCAAAAGAGGACTTAAGGTGAGAGCCAACATGAAACAACAGATCGAAGCACTTATCCAACAAGCAATTGACGACCTCGTCAGTCAAGGGGTCTTCTCACCTGTCGAAATGCCTGAGGACTACATCGAGCGCTCCCGTGAAAAGGCACACGGCGATTGGGCTTGTACGGTTGCTTTGAAGATCTCCAAGCAGCTGGGCAAGAACCCCCTTGAGATCGCATATGCCATAGCATCAGGACTTACAGAGGATGCCAGGATTTCCCAAGTTGAAGTAGCCGGCCCAGGGTTCATCAACCTGACACTGACCAATGAGGCAATCCTCGAAGAGATCGTCCCTGCCCGCGAGCAGGCCTTAGACTACGCAAAAAGCACGGTTGGAGCGGGCCAGCGGGTCAATGTCGAGTTCATATCAGCCAACCCGACCGGCCCTATGCATGTCGGGCATGGCCGCTGGGCTGCACTAGGCAATGCGATCTGTAGGCTCCTCGAACACACTGGCTGGCAGGTAGTACGCGAGTTTTATATTAATGACAGCGGCCACCAGATGGACGTTTTCGGCAATTCGGTGGTAGTCCGCTATCAGCAGCTGCTAGGAGAGAATGTGCCTGAGCCCGAAGAGTTCTACGGGGGCGCGTATATAAGCGACATAGCACATGCAATCTATGATGAAGAAGGCCCGCGCTGGAACCAGGCCGGCATAGACACCGACGAGCGCTTGGTCTTCTTTCGCGAGCGGGCCTACCAGCTGATGCTCAGTGACATACAGACAGTCTGTGATCGCGTCGGTGTCAATTTTGACGTGTGGTTTTCTGAGCGCCTGCTCTACAAGGCCGACGAGGCAGGGCATACCTTAATCGATAACATGCTAGCACGTTTGCGCGAGCGCGGCTGCCTCTACGAAAAAGACGGAGCCACCTGGTTCCGCTCGACTGACTATGGCGACGACAAGGACCGTGTTGTAATCAAGTCCGACGGGACATACACCTATTTTTGCCCTGACATCGCCTATCACCTTGAAAAGCTCGAGCGCCAAGACTTGTCTAGCGGCTTTCTAATCAATATATGGGGAGCAGACCACCATGGCTATGTACCCAGGATGCAGGCTGCTCTAGCGGCACTTGGCCATCCCCATAAACTGACGATCCTGCTTGGGCAGCTAGTCAACCTTTATCGGGACGGGACAGCCGTGCGGATGAGCAAGCGTACCGGCGAGATGGTGACCTTCGAGGAGCTCTTAGATGAGGTCGGTGCAGACGCGACCAAGTATTTGATGCTTGGGCGCACGTCTGACCAGCCGATTGACTTTGACATAGAGACTGCTAAACGGTCGGATGCGTCTAACCCGGTTTATTATGTCCAATACGCCCATGCCCGGATATGCTCTTTGCTCAAGCGGGCCGCCCAAGACCAGCTATACCCCGACCCACTGGCCTTGCAACGTTTGACAGACAGCTCGGAGCTGGAGCTAGCCAGGCTCTTCTCCCGATTGGCGGAAATCATCGAGGCTGCCGCCCGCGACCTCGCGCCTAACCGTCTGACTGCCTATGCTGAGGAGCTGGCTGCGGCATTTCACAGTTTTTACACACGGTGCCCGGTGATCACCGAGGACCAAGAACTGGCTCAAGCCAGGTTATATCTAGCGGATGCCACCCGTAACGTGCTGGCGGTGGTCTTGGGCATCTTGGGGGTCAGCGCCCCCGAGCGGATGTGAGCCCGGTAAGGCCTGCGAGCAGCAAGCGCGTGAACCCGCCACACAAAACAAACCTTAGGAGTAAAGATGGCCCACCTTGAACACGATCCGAACAAAAGACCAGACAGGCTCAGGCTTGACGATTTATCACACGTTGCCCCCATGCACGCCTCCGTAAACCCGTCTGGGCATATGACGATAGCCGATGTCGACTTGGTCGAGCTTGCCTCTGAGCTGGGGACGGCCCTCTATGTCATGGACGAGGCAGCCCTGCGACACCAGCTAAGGGCCTACCAAGACGCCTTTGACCAAGGCTGGGCCGACTATGCCGTGGCCTATGCGGCCAAGGCTTTCATCTGTAAGGCCATGTGCCGGCTGGTCGACGAAGAGGGCGGATGGCTGGATGTGAGCAGTGGAGGCGAGCTAGCTATTGCACTAGCAGCTGATTTCCCAACAGAGCGCATCATCATGCATGGCAACAACAAGACCGAGCGCGAGCTGGTAGAAGCCGTGACTGTCGGCGTCGGACGGATTGTGGTCGATTGTTTCGAGGAGCTGCAACGCTTGCAACAGATATGCGAAGGCCAAGGCCTTATCCAGAAAATCCAGCTGCGTATCAAGCCCGGGGTTGTCCCAGACACGCACAGCCACATTGTCACCGGCAACGAGGACAGCAAGTTCGGCTTCGGAATCGCTGACGGCTGGGCGATGCAAGCAGTCGCTCTGGCTTTGGCTGCAAATAACCTTGAGCTATGCGGGCTCCACGCCCACATCGGGTCGCAGATCTTCAATTATGCCGCCTATGACGACACGGTCAACGCGCTCTTTGCCCTTATCCAGAAAAGCCAGGCCGAGCTCGGCTATACCCCAAGCGAGCTCAACCTTGGCGGGGGCGTCGGAGCTGCATACCTGCACGAGCAGGAGCCGCCAAGCATCGAGGGCTTCGTGCAGTTGATCCTAGAGGTGATTGCCCAAAAATGCGATGACTTCAATGTGGAGAAGACCGCGATGAGGCTTTTCATCGAGCCGGGGCGCTCGATCGTCGCGAATGCCGGAGTGACCTTGTACACTGTCGGTGCCGTGAAGGATTTGCCCGGCGTGCGGACCTATGTCGCAGTCGATGGAGGCATGTCGGACAACATCCGCACCGCCTTGTACGACGCCCGTTACGAGTGCCTGATTGCGAATCGGGCGAACGACGCCCGCGATGCCATAGTCACTGTGGCCGGGAAGCACTGCGAGAGCGGCGACGTCTTGGTGATCGACGGCAGCATCCAAGAGCCCCAGGTGGGCGACATATTGGTAGTGCTCACGACTGGTGCCTACAACCAAAGCATGGCCAGCAACTACAACAAGCAACCGCGGCCGGCTGTCGTCTGGCTGGCTGACGGACAGGCACGCGAAGTAGTGCGGCGTGAGACTTATGAGGACCTATTGGCTTGCGAGGTAGGCTAGGCGAAGCAAGCCGAAACGCGTTAGGTTAGACAAAGCGAATCAGACAAAGCGAGTTTTTGAAAGGATAAAACCATGAAATCGGTAGGCGTAGGAATTCTCGGACTGGGAGTAGTAGGCGAGGGAGTCGTGCGAATCTTGCAAAAGCACCACGACAACTTCCAACGCGACCAGGAGATCGACTTGGACCTGGTCGCTGTCAGCTCGCGCCGCGATGTCCAAGCCCGGGCGCTGGGCCTTCTAGACATCTACAGCAGCGATTTGGCCCATGTTGTCGACAACCCTGACGTGGATGTGGTCGTCGAGCTGCTGGGTGGGACCGACACAGCCTACCAATGCATCAGCCAAGCCCTGCTAAACGGGAAAAGCGTGGTGACTGCCAATAAGGCATTGATAGCCACGAGAGGCCGCGAATTGATGAGGCTGGCCGCTGAAAACGGTACAGAGCTGGCTTTTGAGGCTTCGGTCGGCGGAGGAATCCCGATAATCGGCCCACTGCGCCATACTTTGGCCTCCAACCGCATTTTGTCTGTAATGGGCATTGTGAACGGGACGACCAACTACATGCTCGGCCGCATGCTGGAAGACCGGCTTGACTATGACTCTGCCTTGGCCGAGGCCCAGGCCTTGGGCTATGCAGAGGCTGACCCTACAGCCGACGTGGAAGGCTTTGACGCTGCTGCAAAAATAGCCATACTGGCAATGATTGCCTTTAATACCGACATCCATCTCGACCAGGTGGCGACCGAGGGGATCAGCAATATCAGCCCCACCGACATGAAGTCGGCTGAGGAGGCAGGCTACGTGCTCAAGCTCTTAGCTGTCGCTCGCCGCCAAGCAGAAGGCATCGATATCCGCGTGCATCCTGCGATGATCGCCAAAACCCATCCGCTGGCAAGCGTCAACGGGGTGCACAATGCCATCTATGTCGTCGGCGACGCCGTCGGCGAGACCATGTTCTATGGACGGGGAGCCGGCCAAGGCCCTGCCGCGTCCTCGGTCGTCGGGGACCTGATCGAGCTGGCCAGGCATATTACTTATCGGGAGACAATCACTCAGCCGGTCTGGGACACCGAGGCGCTGCCGCTGATCTCAGACAACGACCTGATGAGCACTTTCTACCTTCGACTGCCGGTGCCTGACCGTCCAGGGACGCTTGCAGCCAGTGCAACGATTTTCGCCGAGCTAGGGATATCGATCGCCTCGATGGTCCAGCATGCGGCGACCGACCAGCAAGCCGAATTGATTTTCTTTACCCATGCCGCCCCTGTGGCAGCCGTCAATACGGCTTTAGACAGGTTGAATGCCTCAGGGATACTAACAGGAAAGCCTTCGTGCATCCGTACGGTGACCGACTGAGCCCGCTTTTAGCCAATGGCTCAGCCGAGGGCAAAATATGTCTTGATGCGTAATAACAGCATATTGTGCTAAAATTCAACAATCTTTTGCAGTGCTTACTCCAAACAGAGAAGGTGAGCATGAGGGATAGAGTCATCAAGGGTCTGATACTGCTGGTCATTACTACAATGTGTTTGGCGTCTTTGGCCGCATGCGGGAACAAGGTTTCAGGAAGGTACGACCTTGTATCGTTTAATGTGGACGGCACAGAGATACCGGTGACAATGGTGGACGAGGTGTATGAAGCTAGTGAGATGTACATTGAATTCGATGACAATCAATGCACCCTGTTCGTCTTCGATATCAGCGCTGAAGGCACATTCGTGCAAAATGGGGACTCGTTGACAATCACTATCGAAGACGAATCAGTATCAGGCACAGTTGATGGAAACAGGGTCTCGATCGATTTTGAGGGTAGGATCCTCATATTTGAGAAACCATAGTTCTCATAAAGAATACTTTAACGATAAAAAATCCATTTAACATTGTTGGATAGACAGGCTTGGCGAAATTCGTCGTATATATAGGAACGGTCAGTATTGGTTGAATGAGTGTAAATAATCAGTGGATTCGTTGGTTCGTTGCCCAATTATTAAAACAGCGTCTAATCCGCTTTTTTGGTTATTAATTCATACTGTTTGATTTCACCTGTGTAATTGGATTGATGTAGAAATCAACAAATATACGGATGTCTTCATATAAATGAATGGTTGGACAGATTATGGAGGAAAAACATGCAGTCAGTAATCTTATTAATGCAAGAGCAAATGGAGGCCCAGAGTCTAATGGCAGAGCTTAGGTACTTTTCGAATATCCGTGCAGCCTCTGTCGTCGATTATGAGAAATTCTCAAATACCTACCGCTATACCAATGCTGATATCGTGATGATGGAGATCAGCGAAGACAACGAGTACGGCATCGGGTTCTGCTTGCAGTTAGCTAGCCAGATGCGAGCTAGAAAACCAGAATGCAAGGTTGTTTTGCTATGTTCGGGCTTCAATGAGGAAGCAGAAAAAGCCAAATCCGAAGGCTTGGTCAAAGAGATTGTTTACCGGGAGATCGAATTAAAAGACTTAGCCGCAGCTATCATCCAAAGCTAATGGGCCATGGCACCTGGGCTTATAGTATGAGCAGCTGCTAGGCTTGATGACTGTGTTAGGATCAAACCTCAAACCCAAATAAGACCAGTCAAAGCACGCCAGATCAAATACCACAAGTACTGCTGAATTCAAAAAAAGAGCAATATTATCGATTCTAGAATGTACATTGAGCATTCAACGATGAAACTGTGCTAAACTGATGCGTAGCAAATCACGATTAATTATTCGCTTTTATTTCGCAATACAGCGCCCACATCTTAGTTCATTTCATGCATTACGCATAAAAGACTCTGTTCTTGAAAGGAAAATATCTAATTGAAGTTCTTTATTGACACAGCTGACCTCAAAGAAATTGAGGAAGCAGCCTCATGGGGAGTCTTAGCTGGTGTGACTACAAATCCAAGCCTATATGCCCGTATAGGTGGCAAGCTGGCGGACTTCTCCACACACATCCAACGTATCTGCGCTTTGGTCGACGGCCCTGTGTCAGCCGAAGCTGTTGGAACAAGCCGCAACGATATCGTCAGGGAGGCTAGGGAATTAGCAGCTTTGGCTGCCAATGTCGCGGTAAAGATCCCCATCGGCATTGAGGGCTTGGCTGCTACCCGGGTACTTGCCAACGAGGGCATCCCGGTCAATGTCACCCTGGTCTTCTCAGTGCCCCAAGCCATTATGGCTGCTCGGGCAGGGGCCCGCTACATAAGCCCCTTCATCGGCCGTTTCGACGATATCGGCGAAGACGGCCTTGCCCAAATTGCCGACATCAGCGACGCCGTAGCCAACTACGACTGGCGGGGAGTAGGCATTGGCGACGAGGAGCCAGAGATCATCGCAGCCTCCATCAGAAGCGTCCAGCATGTTGCTCAAGTGGCCTTGCTCGGGATTGATATTGCCACGGTACCCTTTAATATTTTGGAGAAGTGCCTGACCCATCCGCTGACGGACCAAGGCATTGCTGCATTTTTAAATGACTGGGAGAAGGTGCTACAAGCATGAACAATAGAAACTCGAACCGCAACGACTCAGACCAAAACAGTCAACGCCGTACCAACCAGGCGACCGAGTCCTCGAACAACGGCACAGGCGGGTCAAACAACTCCAACCGTAACGGCTACCAAAACCAGGCTCGTCGCCAACGCCGCCAATCCTATCCCAACAACAACAACAATAACCGTGAGCAAATAAGCCCGCAAGCCAACCGTGACGAACTGACTGCCTTAAAGGTCACAGAGCTTCGGGAAAAAGCCGCTGTCCTTGGTGTCGACCTCACAGATATCCGTAAAAAGGACCTGATCATCGATGCGATTTTCGCCGAGATGATCAAGGCCGAGGGATTTGTGGCATGTGAGGGCATTTTCGACCTGCTCTCGGAAGGCTATGGCTTCTTGCGCACAACCGGCTACCTGCCGGGTGAGAACGATATCTACGTGGGCATGTCTTTAGTCAGGCGCAACGGCCTGCGCAAGGGGGACATGGTCGTCGGCCAAGTACGCCCTGCCCGTGAAAGCGAGAAATACGCAGCCTTGCATAAGATAGACACGATCAACGGTATCCCAGTCGAGCAAGCCCAGGAAAGAAGGCGTTTTGCTGACCTCACCCCGGTGTTCCCTGACCAGCGCTTGCTCATGGAGCATGGCGCGGACACCATCACAGCCAGGACAATCGACCTGGTAGCACCGATTGGCATGGGTCAGCGTGGCTTGATCGTCTCCCCACCAAAAGCCGGCAAGACTACCATTCTTAAAGACATTGCCGCTGCTATCAGTGCGAACAACCCTGAGGTGCACTTGATGTGCCTGCTGGTCGACGAACGGCCCGAAGAAGTCACCGACATGGAGCGCTCTATCAAGGGCGAGGTCGTGTCCTCGACTTTCGACATGCCCTCTGAGAACCACATCACAGTGGCAGAGCTCGTCATCGAGCGGGCGAAGCGCTTGGTCGAAGTGGGGCGTGACGTTGTCATACTGCTTGACTCGATTACCCGTTTGGCACGTGCCTACAACTTGGCCCAGCCCGCCAGTGGGCGTATTCTGTCTGGCGGCGTGGACTCGACGGCCCTGTATCCGCCGAAGCGCTTCTTAGGCGCGGCCCGAAACATCGAGGACGGCGGCTCGCTGACCATCTTGGCATCGGCCTTGATCGACACCGGGTCGAAGATGGACGAGGTGATTTTCGAGGAGTTTAAAGGCACAGGCAACATGGAGCTGCGGCTTGACCGTGACCTGGCCGACCGCCGCATCTTCCCGGCGATCGACCCAGTGGCATCGGGGACACGAAAAGAAGAACTGCTCCTAGACAGCCAAGAGGCACCCTTGATCTGGGCTGTCCGAAGGATTCTGGCCAATATGAACAATACCGAACGGGCCATGGAAATGCTTATCAAAAGCCTGAAGCAGACTCAGACAAACTCCGAGTTCTTGATTCGCACGGCTCGCAAAGCCCAGCAACGCAGCGGTACGGACATCACTGAGCTTTGACACAAAGGCAATACGAGAAGTTAAAGGTCCAAGCGAGCATCACCGTATGAAATTAGTACGTTGACGGGTTTCGACCTGTAAGGCCTCTATGCCCGCTTCGCGCCCGAGCGCGATAGTCTTAATCAACCAAGCCATATTTGCGCCTAGTTGCCAGGCGATCTGCATGCCTTCGAGGTCTTGGCGGACGTCGTCGGGGTTTTGGCCATGGACCATCGGCCAGTAAAACGATCCGACAAGCAGCATCTGTGAAATGTTGGGGTACTTCTGCACCTGCTCCAAAGCACTGGTCGTCCCAGCCCGGCGGGCGGCGACAATGCAGGCAGCCGGCTTTAGGGCATAGGCTGCCGATGTGGAGAAGAACACCCTGTCCAGCAGGCATTTGAGCGCGCCATTGATACCGGCGAAATATACCGGCGAGCCGATGACCATGCCATCTGCTGCGATAAGCTTGTCCACTATGGCATTTACCCCGTCATCGTCTCCGTGGGCACAGCCTTGCGTTCTGTTCCGACAAGACCCGCAAGCAATACAAGGGGCGATCGCTGACCGCCCGATCCAAACGATCTCGCTTTCGACCCCGCTATCCGACAAACCTCGTGCCACTTCGGACAAGGCAGTAAATGTGCTTCCCCTTTCACGGGTACTGCCGTTGATTATTAAGACTGACATGAACACTCCTCACTTTTTTATTTGGCCGACTGTATGGCGTTTATCTTACACCACAAACCGGCTTTGGGCCTTCAACCCGGCGACAGCCTGGCTTCAAACGCCCAGGCTGGCCTCTGACATGACCTTTGTAAAGCTGATGCATCCGGCATTGGTCGGGCCGATAAATAAGTCCACCATACCGCCTGGCTGCTTGCAAGCTTAAGCTATACTGATAAGGTCTTTTTCAAGGCAGCTGACAAGCATATGAGGGAGGGAGCATCTCAGGCAATGTTTGAGAGACTTGGAGATATTGCTGCGCGCTTTGCTAGGCGCAAGCTGGTGCGTACACTAAACACTGCTTTTGTGCGGTTGATCCCCTTTATAACCATCGGCTCGATTGCCCAAGCCATACTGAACCTGCCGATCCCGATCATCCATAATTTCCTGGTCAGGTCCTTTGGGGGGTCCTTGATCGATCTGGCGGCGATACTCACAGACTCTACCTTGACTGTGATCACCCTGGCCGCTTTAGCGTCGATCAGCCTTTCTTATACTGTGGAGAACAGCGATGTCTGGGAGGGCGAGCCGAATCTTTTTGTCCCAGTTTTTACGGCATTCTCATGTTTTATCATCCTCTTTGTCTGGCAGGGGCCGATAATCAGCCTCACCGACATAGTTGGCACTAACAGCATCTTCAAAGCCATCCTGGTCAGCCTGCTTGCCTGTAAACTATTGTTCTTGTTTATCCAGCTCATCCGGTCGGTCAAACAGCGGCTTCATTTACGCTCTTTAAGCAGGGGCTATGACGCAAACCCTGCAGTACAGTCGGCCTTTGACCATGTCTTGCCGGTGGCGCTGACACTGGTTAGTTTTGTGGTCATTCGGGTAATCGGCCTGTATGTGATCGATGTCGCCAACCTGGATGCCCTTTATGCCAAAATCGCCGGCTACATGCGTGAGGGCAGCCTTATCGTCGTGGTCTTGGTGATGTTCTTCTCCCAATTGCTGGCTTTTTGCGGGGCACACAACTTTGTGCTCTTCAACCTTTTGCCTTCATTAAACGATACAACCGCCAGTGTCTCGTCGGTGTTCTCCTTGCGCGGCTACTACCTCCATTTTGGCATTGTCGGAGGGTCGGGCACAATGTTCGGCCTCTTGATCGCACTGGCGATTGTCGGGCGAAAATGGTATTGGGGAAGACGCTTTGCCCGGGCCTCGGTGTTTCCTGTGATCTTTAACATCAACGAGCCTTTGCTATATGGCTTTCCGGTCTTCTTAAACCCCTTCTATGTCATCCCCTTCATCCTGGCTCCGATTATCTCAGCGGTACTCAGCTTCCTTTGTTTTAAATCCGGCTGGATCCCGCCGATAACCAACATGGTGAACTGGACGACCCCGCCCTTGCTGTCTGGCTATCTGGCAACCGGCTCGCTTCGGGCCAGCGTATTGCAGGCAGTCTGTATACTGGCCTCGGTCGTGCTCTATTACCCCTTTGTCCGCGCCCACCATATCTACGAACTAAAGCAACGCAGCAGCCGCTTCGCCGACATGCAGGCAGCCGCCGAGGCTGCCCTTGACGGCTATGGCAGCCCAGTCACGGAGCGCATCGATGCCGTCGGACAGATAGCACGTGAGTACGCAATGCTGCTAAAGCAGTCTGTCAGGCAGAACCAACTGCCCTTCTACCTGGTTTTTCAACCGAAGACCAACCGCCAAGGCAAGGTCGTCGGGGCTGAGGCCTTACTACGCTGGGAAGACCCGGAAATGGGCTTCATCTCGCCGCTTACTGCAGTGGAATTGATGAACGAAAGCGGCTTGGCGACCGAGCTGGGCCGGTGGGTGATAGAAAACGCCGTCCGCAACCTTGCCGAAATGCGGGAAAGCCATATGTCTGACTTGAGGGTGTCCATCAACCTTGACCCGCGCCACTTGGAAGAGGACCCAGGGTTCGCTGAGTTTGTCAAGAAAATCCGGGACACCTATGTGATCATCCCTGGCGAGGTGGAGTTCGAGATCACCGAGCACATCGCCATCAACGCCAACGACGAGATGCGCGAGCTGTTTCGGGCTATCCGGGACATGGGGTTTGGCTTATCGATCGACGACCTCGGCATGGGCTATTCGTCGCTGAACTACATCAATGACTATGGGGTGCGCACGGTAAAAATAGCTATGCAGCTTATCAATAATATACAAAGTGACTATAAGCAACGTGAAATTGTCCGTTCAGTAGTACAGTTGGCAGACCATCTGAACCTAGAAGTGGTGATCGAGGGGGTGGAGACCGAAGAGCAAGCCGACATCCTGAGCAGCCTGGGGGCTCAGATCTTCCAAGGGTATTATTTCAGCCGTCCGCTGAATGCTGCCGATTTTCAAGCCTATGTCTCGGCCCACAGGTAAAAAAGCTAGGGTTTCTCCACATAATCACTGTCGCTGGGATTGGCCTTAGCCTGTAAGGAGGCAACTAGGCTGAGCAGGCAGATCACTGTAAAAACCAGATAGCATAAACGCATCATAGCGCTTAGGTCAGTGGGCGAGACTTGGCTCAGCGCCTGGTTGGAAAGCTTCATCGAAGCGACAATGGTGATCACCGACATGCTGGTGATTTGACCCAGGTTGCGCATGGTGCCCATGAAGGCAGAGGCGGTCCCGACATCGCTGCGATCGACCAGGCCCATCACCGCATTGGTCATCGGCGATCCAAAGAAGCCGAAGCCGATGCCGTTTAGGACAAGGCTTAAGATTATCTGGAGAAGGCCGCTTTGGGTGGAGATGAAGGAAAAAGCGACGAGCGAGGCGGTGCAGAACACGCAGCCGATCGATGCCAGGCGGAAGGGCGAGAACTTGTCGGAGAGCCGTCCGGCCATGATGGAGAACACAGCTTGGACGAGCGGAGCAGTAACCAAGACCAAGCCGGCTTGGTCCGAGCCGAAGCCCTTTGCCTGCTGGAGGTAGATTGATGTCAGATAGGTGATCGACATGGTCGCAGAATGGTTTAAGAAGACCGACAGGTTGGCAAAGGCAAAGCCATGTCCGCCTTGGAAGAGCCCTGGCTTGAGCAGCGGGGACTGGGCTTTTCCTTGCCACCAGGCAAAGCAGCCCAGGGCGAGGACCCCATAGGTTATGGCGATGTAGGCCAAATTGCCAGAGCTTAGGCTGTTTGTGCCCCAAGACAGGGTAGAGACGCTGGTCATGAAGAGCAGGATGCCGACGATGTCTAGGTTTGAGGCCAGCCGGTTTGTCTCTACATGGCTGGAGTTCGCTGGCAAACGGCCAAAAGCGAGCACAAAGGAGACGCCCCCAAGCACTGCCATCAAGGCAAAGACATAGCGCCAGCCGAAGTGCTCGGTGACAAAGCCGCCGATAATCGGCCCTAGGGCCAAGCCGAAGTAGACAGCCGAAGTAGAAATGCCCAGCATGCGCCCGCGGACCTCGACCGGGAATGCGTCAACCATAATAGCTTGATTAGTAGCAAGCATGGCAGCAGAGCCCAGCCCTTGGCACACGCGGAGGCCGATCATGACGCCTAGGCTCGGGGCAAAGACCAAGGCAGCCGACGATAATGAAAAAAGGCCGATACCGACATTTAGGATGGACCGTCGCGAGCTTAGGTCGCCCAAGCGGCCAAGGGGCAGGATCAAGGCCACGGAGCAGATGGTAAAAGCAGTCACCAGCCAGCCTAGGGTCGCGGTAGGGACGTGGAACTCCTCTCCGATAACCTTGATCGAAACATTGAGCGAGCTCGATGCAAAAGAGGTGACAAAGGAGGCCAAGATCAAGGTGAATACGAGTTGGGGGTTGCTTTGGCCGGCAGGCCCGTTGTTTGAGGTTTTCTCCATATAAAATCACTCCAGTAGCAAAGCTGCAAGCTTTGCCTAATCAGTCACACCGAGATTTAAGGGGGCGTTCTTTAGGCTTTTGGCTTTGTAAGCTAGGTTTTTGTTAGCCTATTTGTCAACCTTTCGATTGTAAGCCATTGCCGAGAGGATTTTCATGTGGTATTTTCATGGATTGTGTTTTATGTTTATAGGCGCTGCCAGATGCCGAGGCGGCGACTGGGCAGAACACAAAACGAGGAGTCATGAAAACAAAAACCTAGCTAAAGATGCTTTGGCAACAAACGGTGAAAACCACATGAAAGTGAGGCTATCGTGGTGAATTCAAGTGGCAAGGTGATTGACGCAGAGCGTTACTACCAGCCAGAAATCGAAATGATCAACCGGTCCGAGCTTGAGGCAATGCAGTTGCAACGCTTGCAGGCGACAGTTTTGAATTGTTATCAAAACATCGGTTATTATCAAAGGACACTTGACTCGGCGGGGATCGATCCGCGATTTATCACAAGCCTCAGTGATTTGCAGAAGCTCCCGTTTACCAACAAACAAGACTTGCGCGATGCCTATCCGTTTGGCATGTTCGCTGTTGACATGGTCGACGTGCAGCGGCTGCATGCCTCTTCCGGTACCACTGGAAATGCGACAGTGGTAGGCTACACACAGGCCGATCTCGATAATTGGGGGGATGCTTTTGCCCGTTGTATAGCCTTAGTCGGCGGCGGTCCAGAGAGTATCTTGCAGATAGCCTATGGCTACGGCTTGTTCACCGGAGGGCTTGGCGCCCATGAGGGCGGCATCCGCATGGGCTCGACGATTTTACCGATGAGTGCCGGCAACACCAAGCGCCAGGTACAGATGATGAGTGATTTCGGTGTCGACATTTTGGCCTGCACGCCCTCGTACGCCTTGCTTATCGCCGATACGGCAATCGAGCTAGGCTATGACCCGGCAAAAGACTTCAAGATCAGCGGGGCGATTCTGGGGGCTGAGCCTTGCTCGGAGTCGATGCGGCACGAGATAGAAGAAAAACTGGGTGTAACTGTAGTCGACATCTACGGACTGTCCGAGGTCATGGGGCCTGGAGTCAGTTGCGAGTGCCGGTATCAAAACGGCTTGCATGTAGCAGAGGACCAGTTCATTATCGAGATCATTGATCCTGAGACTTTGCAGGTGCTGCCAGACGGGGAGTGGGGCGAGGTTGTCTTTACTACCTTGGCCAAGCAATGCTCGCCGCTTATCCGATACCGGACGCATGACATATCGCGCATCCTGCCTGGTGACTGCCAATGTGGGCGCACCCTGCGGCGCATGGACCGTATCACCGGGCGGACCGATGACATGCTGATCATCCGTGGAGTAAACGTCTTTCCCAACCAATTCGCCGAAGTCTTGGGGGGATTTACCGAGCTGACCAGTTATTACCAAATCACCCTGACCAGGTCTGGCCCGATGGACTATGTCATCTTAAAGGTAGAGCCGACCTCAGACTTTCATTTCGACGAGGTCAAGAGCATAGAGCGTTTGGAGAAGCGCATTGCTGATGAACTGAACTCGAACCTTCAAGTCAGTATCGAGGTCCAGCTGGTCGAGCCGATGTCTATCGAACGCTTTGAAGGCAAGGCTGTGCGCATTGTCGACCTGCGCGATGATATGGGCTAAAGGTCAAGCAAGGCTGCCAGATAAAAAGGCTTGAGCTGGATTATAGATAGGATGAGCCAATGATAGACCAACTAACAGTGTTTTTAGAGAATCGCAAAGGCCGTTTGGCTGCCCTCTGTCGCGCCCTTGGCGATGCCGGTTTCTCGATGAGGGCCTTGACCATAGCTGACACCGAGCGGTACGGAGTGGTGCGGATCATCACCAAGGATGCGGGAAGCGCACAAGAGGTCTTGACCAATCAAGGGTTCCGCGCTTCTTTGACTAGCGTCTTAGCCGTTGAGGTGCCAGACATAGCTGGGGGCTTGGCAAAGCTGTTGGAGGCTTTTGAGGCCTTTGACGTAAACATCGAATATGCCTATTGCTTCTCTTCTGTCGGCGGCAAGGCGATTGACGTGCTGCGGGTAAACGACGAGGCAAGCGCCATGCAGGCTGTAGCCTCGGTAGATTACCGGATAGTCACTGAAGAAGAGCTGTTCGTATAAAGCCCCGTTTCAAGCGTCAATGAAGGATAAAACAACAGACTGATGATGAAGGCCCTTAAGTCTCGCTATCTCTATTTGTCCCTGCTACTAGTGTTGTTCGGTAGCAAGGCCCTTGCTTTGGCAGGCTTCAACGGCAGCTTGGCTGCACGGCTTTTGGAGCCGATGCCTGCCTATGCCGACGTCCGGTCGGACGATTTGGTCGCCGGCATCCCCTTGGCTGACCGTCATGTCGACGATACTCCAAATATTGTCGCTCCCAGCGCTTTAGTAGCCGCTGAGGATGGGACGGTCCTTTGGGAGAGGGGTGGACTGATCCGGAGGCCGATGGCCTCTACCACGAAGATCATGACAGCAGTGGTTGCCCTGGAGAATGCCAGTTTGGATATGGAGTGCACTGTGACCTGGGGAGCTGCCTCGACAGGCGGCACCTCGGCTTGGCTGGAACAAGGCGACAGGCTGACGCTTTATGACCTGTTGATCGGCTTGTTGCTGCCTTCGGGGAACAATGCAGGGGTGGCGATTGCTGAGAACGTTGCAGGCACCCAGTACCAGTTTGTAGAGATGATGAATGCCAAGGCCCGCGAGCTGGGAATGCTTGACACTCACTATGTCGACCCCCATGGGCTCGACGAGGAGGGACTATACACCACCGCAGAGGATTACTTGGTGCTAGCCCGTTATGCTATGCGCAACCAGACTTTCCGGGAGATAGTTTGCATGACTTCGGCGACTATCTATACCCTTGACGGGCGCGAGATCAGCTATGTTTCGACAAACAAGCTGTTTTACATGATGGACGGCGTTATGGGGATAAAAACAGGCACGAACTATGAAGCCGATGCCTGCCTTGTTTCCTGCGTCAACCATCAGGGCACTGTTTTTTACGCTGTGGTTTTGGGCTCCCCGACAGACGAGACCCGGTATAGCGACATGGTGAATATTCTGGAATGGGCTTTTCGTCACTATCGGCCGGTGGAGCTGATAAACTCCAACTATGTGGTAGCGGACTTGGCGCTGGTCTCATGGCTCGATAAAACAGTCACAGTACGCGCCCCCTACCCTGTGAGCATTCCGATCTTCGACCTTGCCGGCTTGATCACCCAAGAAGTACAGCTAAACGACTGGGAAGGCTCGATCACCAAAGGCCAGAAAGTGGGGCGGATAATCTGGACGCAGAACAACGAGGTCATCGCAACATCGGACCTAGTCGCTGCAGAGACAATCGACGGCCCTGGCTTTAAAGAGCGGATGTCAATTGGTTGGGACAGGTTCTTTGGGGGTCTCACCCAACAAGCAGGACACGCCCAGACGCTTATTTACCTGCCGGAGTTTTTAGATATCAGTTTTTAATATCTGATATGATGTGTCTTCTAAGGTGCCTTCATACTACCGGTCTGATGCGCCCAAATACTATCGGCTAGTAGAGGTTTTTTACTAAATATTCTATGGGGAGTTGATTATAAATGGATGTTGTTCAAAAGTGCCCAGCTTGTGGCGAGGCAGTTCAAGAAGGAAACGAGGTCTGTGACCATTGTGGCTATAGCCTTACTGGGCAGACAGAGGCTTTCGACCCCCTAGAACTGTCTGGGGGAGAGGTCGATCTGGCATTGGCGGCAACTGGCACTCCCCAGCTGACCTTGACCAAAGGGCCGTCCAAAGGCGGGGTTTTTTATTTGGAGGAGTTTCCGATTACTATCGGCCGTGACACTAAGTGCGACATCTTTTTAAACAACCGAACAGTATCACGACAGCATGCTATTATTGAACGCATGGGAAACAGGGTTGTTGTGCGCGACAATCATTCCCTGAACGGAACCTGGGTCAATGGCAAGGTAGTCGACGAAGCAGAGCTCACCGATGGCTGCCTGCTGCAGATCGGTACTTTCTCCATGCGCTTCAATTGCTGACAATACAGCGCCGACTACCAGGGTGCGGGCAAGTGGTTTTCGCCTCGCCTGCTCCAGATTGACGATAGGGTACAATTTTTTCGGGTAAATCTCGGGAAAATTCGGGAAAAAATTATGTTACTAATACCTAGCAAATTTCTGACCAGGGCTTTTGCAAAACGGTTAATTTTGAAGCAGCGACAAAATTGTACCCTATCGTCAATCTGGAGCACTTAGCCTTAAATAACGTGTTAGGTAAAGAACAATATAATACTAGTAAAAATGGGAAGAATAACGTAAAGCTTTGGCGCAGGTCGGTCACTTAGCCCTCAATAGTATACGAGCTTACCCCATAAAAGTCCCAAGTGGCAATCCTGATCTTGACATAGGCACTAGTGTCTGGGATGGGGCGGTTGTCCGAGCCACGGTACCGGGCGGAGAAAGGACAGCTGATAGCCTGCCAATAGACAATACGGTCCTCGTCTAGGCTGGCATAACCACATATCATACTATTTCCATAGCGGTCATCACCCTCATAGACGACCATCGACCTTTCATCGGCCAGCCCTTGGCGGTTGAGCATCCAATACATTTCAGGGTAAAGGCCAGTCGTTGCCATATTCACATATTTGAGTTGGGCAAACCTGCCAAGCTCGCCATTGGACAGGGCCATGACCCATGATCCGAGTAAACGGTCTTGCAAGGTATCGAAGTCAAACGAAGAGAACTCCGAGGTAGTGTAGGCAGCGAAGTCGTCCTCGATGGCATCATTTGTGAAATAAATCACTTCTTTGCCATTTGCCGTCTGGTCAGGATTGTCTGTGATGTTCCGATCCAACATATAGACTGGCAGATCAGTCTCCCTTAAACGGTCATAAGCCTCGTCGGCACTCAATTCGAGATAGTTCAAGAGCCGGGGCGAACTGTCTAAGGCCTGGTGAGACTGGTCGACGCTGACAGTTATCGCTTTGCTCACATCCACCTGTGTGACCATGCCGATAATCTGCCAGGTACCAATGCCCCCGGCGACCAAGGCGATAGCAACAATGCATGTGATGACCATCTTGTAAAGGGAGCCCTTGCCCTGGGTAAACCCCCCTCCCCGAACCCGATAACTAGTGTCATGCATCCCGGTTTGTCTCAAGTTGCCCACTAAGGCTTGGGAGCTGGCAGTGCTACGGCTCTCGTTGTTTCGCGATGAGGCTAAATTCGCCCTTTGGCTGCGCGCGTTGGCCGAAAGGCCTGGCCTGGCCTTTGTAGCTGTGGGGCTTTGGGCACTGCTTGCCTGGCTGCTGACGGGAAGCGAGGCCAGCCTATTGGATATCTTTCTCGATCTAGCCTCTTGGGCAGCCTCTTCAGCTACCTTCACGCGTGAATCAACTGTGCCTGGCAATGATTCGCCACAGCCTTCCAAGGACTGCGCAGGCTCGTCAATGTCGACACGGTCCAAATCATCGCTGTATTGTTCGTCACTCATCTGTTAGCCATAACTCTTATCTGCCGCTGTTTTATCAAGCGATCTAAGTCAGACGATTATACTTCAAGCCATTGTTTTTTTAATGGGGATAAATCCCTGTCGAGGTCAAATGGAGTTTCTTGGTAAACATAATGGTTAAGCCAATTGGCAAAGAACTGATGGGCATAAGTGCGCCAGCGCATCTGGACGCCAGCTTCAGGGTCGTTGTCGATGTAGTAGTTCACAGGCATTTCAATGTTTAAGCCAGCTGCCAGGTCTCTGCGGTACTCGCGGTCGAGGGTGTCAGCGTCATATTCCAGATGGCCAGTCACAAAGACCTGGCGGTGCTCGCTGTTGGCGCAGATCACTGCGCCTGCCTCGTCTGACCCAGCCAGCATCTTCAGGCCCGCCTCACTGACTTGCTCTGGAAAAACAGTCGCATAGCGCGACTGTGGCATCCAAAAAGGATCGTCTAGGCCAAGCAGCAGCTGGCCAGAATTATCGTAGCAATGCATTGGATAGACGCCGGAGAGCTTCTTCTCCAGCAGGCGTTTCTCCACATTATAAAAATGATGTAGAGCCGCATTGGCCCCCCAGCAGATAAAAAGGCTGCAAAAAACATGGTCGCGCGACCATTCGAAGATGCGGACAAGCTCGTCCCAATAATTGACCTCGTCGAAAGGCAGCGTCTCGACCGGGGCCCCAGTGACGATCAGTCCGTCAAAACGTTGGTTTAGGATCTCATATGTCGAGGTGTAGAAGGCCTCCAGATACTCTTGGGGGGTGTTTTTGGAAACGTGTCCGCCGATGGCTAAAAGCTGGATGTTGATTTGCAGGGGCGTATTGGAGAGGAGGCGCAACAATTGGGTCTCGGTGGCCTCTTTTGTCGGCATCAAGTTGATAATCGCGATTTCCAAAGGACGGATGTCTTGGGTCTCGGCGCGACGCTCGGTCATCAAAAAGACGTTTTCTTGGCGGAGGGTGTCTATAGCTGGTAGCCCATCGGGAACATTGACTGGCATATCTTCTCCTTTATTGGTTTTAGTTAATAGCCTGTTATTATCTACATCCCTTGCTGTCTTGGCAAGATGGGTTTTCGATGTAAAATTCTCGGTAAATTCAACAATAATGCCTAAATGTTTTGTGACTTGGTAGCACTGGGCAATAACTAAGTATTATGATTGCGGTTAAGGGTTCATCAGTTTGGATCTGTTGTTATCTTTAGGAGGGTAAAATGGGATCTAAGGATCGTCGGCGCTTATTAACCTTGTTCTTGAGTATCTGCCTAGTCTGTAGCGCACTGATCGGGGTGCAGGTACCGGCTTTTGCAGACGATGAAGTTACCATCAATATATTACATACAAACGATGTGCACGGCCGTTTCTACCCAGTGGATGCGAACAATACTGGGATGATCGGCATCGATAAGATCGCAGCAATCAAGGATGACACCGATAACGCTATCCTTGTCGATGTCGGGGACGCGTTTCACGGCCTGCCGATCGTCAATGTCAACCAGGGGCAAAATGCTGTCAACATGATGACCGCTGCCGGCTATGATGTTATGACTCCTGGCAACCATGACTTTAACTATGGCAGCAACCGGCTGGCTGAGCTGGCAGGGGCAGCCAGTGGGGGCGGTTTGACGATTATCTCCTCAAACGTCTATATCCAGGCTTCGGGAACCAGCTTTTTGCCGACAACCACGATCATCACCGTGGACGGGGTCAAGGTGGGGTTCTTTGGCCTAACGACACAAACGACTCCCTATGTGACCAGCCCATTGAATGTCAGCACGCTTGAGTTTCGGGACTATGTGGCTTCGGCTGAAGCAGCGATTCTAGAACTAGAAGCCAGCGGGGCAGACATCATCGTCTGTTTGGCCCATGTCAGCCATAGCGAGATCATCGACATGCTGGCCGCCCTGGCCACTAAGCCAGACGTGGTCATCGAAGGCCATGACCACCTGCTAGGCTCGACTTATGTCGACGGGGTGCTGGTCGCTGGCGATGGCCAGTACCAGGAGAATTGCGGATTGGTCTCGATCACGTTCGATAGGGACACGTCCTTAGTGGTAGACACTGCTGCTACATATATTAGCAAGGCCGAGACGGACGACATAGCCGCCAATGCCACTGTCCATGCCTTAGCCGAGTCGATCGCCGAGTCCGTGCGTGCGCAGTACCTGGAGGTAGTTGCGCATTCAGACGTTGACTTGTCAAGCGACCGCGGCACAACCGATACGCCAGGCGTGCGGAATTCGGAGCAGGCCCTGGGCAACCTGGTAGCAGACTCGATGCGCGTCATCGGGGTGTCCGATGTCGCAATAACCAACGGCGGAGGGCTTAGGGCCGATATCCAAGCAGGCGATATAACCAAAGGCGACCTGAACAGCGTGCTTCCTTTCGGAAACGTCTTGGTGGTCAAAGAAGCCACTCCGGCAGCGCTGAAGCTGATCATGGAGAACGGCTTACAATTCGCACCGGTCCCTGACGGCCGTTTTCCCCAAATATCAGGCATGGAGGTCGTCTACGACCCGACCAAAGAGGCAGGCAACAGGGTGGTCTCGATTACCATCGGCACAACCGTCCTCGACTTCAATGACACGACTACCAAGTATTTACTGGCCACGAATGACTTTATGGCTGCCGGCGGTGACGGTTACACAGATATCCAAGCCTTGCCCACAGTGGCCGAGATCGATTCGCTAGACTCTGCCTTCGAACGTTATGTGGAAACCTTGGCTGGAGGGACGATAACAGCCGATGTCGCAAGAATCGATGGCCGCATCTCTGTTTATGCCGAAATCCCGGTAACTGTGGAGAAGAACGCGCTGAATGCCGCTATTAGCGCAGCGAGGGCCCTCGTCGAGTCTGAGTACACCGCAGCAAGCTGGGCGCCATTCATGACTGCCCTTGTTGCAGCTGAGGCAGTGTCTAGCAACCAAGACGCCTCACAAGACGATGTGGATAGAGCGACCGCTGCCTTGGCCGCTGCCCGGACAGCTTTGGTAAGGGTAAACGACAATTCGACAAACAACCAAAACAACAATAACAACCAGTCGGGCCCGAACACTACTCCCAAGACAGGCGACTCAAGAAGCCTCGTCGGGCTTGGCTCGTTCGTGCTTGTGCTTGGACTTGGCATTGCTTGCCTGCAAGCAGACAAAAAACAAAAGCATCTTAGAGCAGCCTAGGCAGTTGCCACAGTCTAGTCTTTTATGGCACCCCTCGGGATTTTTCTCGGGGGTGCTTTTTTTGAGGCAGGTATAGCAGGAAAGCAGACTGGTCAGGCCTTTATGACAGGATACCTGATTACTGTCTTAAGCTTGCTTGCATCGACTTTGCGAGGGTCGTTCAAATATATCTCATGGTGCCGACTTGCTCCATCGACCTGTATCTTATAGCCATTGTCGTGTGCATAGTCGTATAACAACGATATGCTCGCCGGCTCGTCGTCATAGGACCCGATGTGCATTATATGTACACACTGGCCCTCGGTAAACGTCGTCAAATGGGCCTTTGAGGCATCGAGCCCAGGCTTCTTCTTTGCCAGTTCGTCTACAGCCTGTGAAAAAATCGCCGTCGTGACAAAATCCGGTTGACGGATGAGCGCAGTCCAAGCGAGCGAGTCCTTGTTTAGGGGGACTGTGCCAATATCTGTGTCCCCAATAAAGGACCAAAGGCCTTCTAAGGGCAGTACAACATAATTCAAAACAGGCTTGTTTCTCATTTTTATCGAGTAGGAGAGGCCATACAGGACTTCAATTGCTGAGGCATATGTTTCAGAGGTATTAGGATCGCCCTCTCCCTCGATGGTAATAAAAGTCATTTCTGGCACATCGACGAAGACAGGCGCTGCTTTGGGCTGGTATAGATGCTTTTCGGCTTTCTTAAAATCAAATGCTGGCATGAGGGCCTCCGGATTGCTTATTGCTTATCAAGTAACACACCGGGTACCAGCGTACCTTATTCGATCAAGCGTGTACACCATCTAGGCTGTAAGTAGGCATGAGCTTTCAGAGCCTGTCTATTGTTAAAGCAAACACCGTGTAGCGACGACGCTTATGAATTGTAGGTCAGCGCCTTGTCTTGGCAGCTTACTTGGCCTATCGTTTGCTATTGCCTACAGTCAGGCCTATGCTTGCGATGTGCAGTTATAAAAACCCCGTCGCAACATGTATGACCAAGGTTATGGCATAATATGGGGGTAAGGCTATAAATGTTTATTAACTGACTGTTAACAAACGTTTGCAGTCAGGAGTTCTTTCTTTTTGGAGAAAGTGGGATATGACCCCGCTTTCTTTTGTTAATGGCAGCTTTGTCCAAATAATGAAGCTTCAGTGAATCGACAGAGGATGACACGCAAGGCTAAAGAACAAGAATTGATATCCGCCCTTGAACCGGCTGCCCAGGCCCATGAAATGGAGCTGGTCGAAGTCGAGCTGCTAACTGTCTCGGGACAAGCTGTGGTACGGGTCTATTTGGACTTACAGGCCGATGACAGTGGGATGACCATCGACGCCTTGGCGTCGGCAAATGCCTGGGTCGACCCTTTGGTAGAGGCCATAGACCCATATCCTGGCGCTTATACGCTCGAAGTTTCCTCACCAGGCATCAACCGCCCTTTGAGGACCTTGGGCCACTTCCAGCGGTTTACCGGCGAGACAGCAAAACTGCGGACCGAGGCAATCAACGGCCGGTCGAACTGGACCGGGGAGATCGTCGGGACCACCGACGACGGTATTCTCCTCATGATCGAGAACCAGACCTATGAGATTGCTTTGGAGAAGATCAAGAAAGCTCACCTACAGGCGAGCTATTTTATGTAACAGAAAGGGTCAATAATGGCATCAGACCTAATGGCAGCGCTTGAAGCGTTAGCCTCCGAGAAGAATATAGATGAAATGTACCTGCTGGAGCGCTTGGAGCGGTCGCTTGCAGAAAGCTACGAACGTATTTTGGATCTTCCGGAGAAGTGCACGCGAGTCACTATCAACAGGGAAAACGGGGAGATCTATGTCTTTGAGCTGATACCGGTCGGGGATCCGGACGACGAGACCGGGGAGTACCTGGACTACGAGGAGCGTGATGTCACCCCGCCTGATGTTAGCAGGATAGCAGCACAGAATGCTAAGAGTGTAATCACGAGCATCGTCCGCGATGCCGGCAGGCAACAGATTTTCTCTGAGTTCTCAGAAAGGATCGGCGAGCTGGTCAACGGCAGTGTCTTGCAATCCACTCCGGAGTTCACAATCATCAAGATACGTGAGGGCGTCGAGGCCGAGCTGCCGCATTTTGACACCAAGCGGTACCCTGACGAGCGCAACGAAAAGCCGACCAACGAGCATTATCGGCATAATCAGCGCCTGCGCTCGTTGATCATTGCCGTTAGGGATCCCAATAAAAAGGAAGCCGGTGTCCGTAACGAGTCAACGAGGCCGGCTGTCGTTGTTTCGCGCTCGCATCCCGACTTGATCCGACGGCTTTTTGAGATGGAGGTCCCTGAGATCTACGATGGCGTCGTGGAGATCAAGAACATCGCCCGTGAAGCCGGCGCCCGGTCGAAGATCTCTGTAGCGTCACGCGACTCCAACCTCGATCCAGTCGGGGCCTGTGTCGGACCGAAGGGATCCCGTGTGCGGATGGTGGTTGAGGAATTGCGCAGTGAGCGGGTCGACGTCATACAATGGGACGAGAACCCGGCGATATATGTGCGCAATGCCCTGTCTCCAGCCAAAGTGACAAATGTCATTATCTCTGAGGACAAGCCCAACCATGCCACAGTGATCGTCCCAGACGACCAGCTTTCGCTGGCGATTGGCAAAGAAGGCCAAAATGCGCGTCTGGCAGCCAAGCTTACTGGCTGGCATATCGATATCAAGTCGTCCTCCTTTATGAGCGACTCCTCAGGCATCACCGACTCTTTGATTGACGACGATGACTACAACCGTAGCGAGGACGGACGTTGCGAGTACATAGCAACATCAGGGCTACGTTGTCCAAACCGTGCTTTGGAAGACAGCCGTTACTGCCGGCTGCACAAGGACGGCCAAGCCTCGTCAAGTTACGACGATGAAAGCCAGGACCTGCAAATCGGCCCAATCGAGCTTGAGAACGAGTACGAAGAGGGCATCGATGAGTTCTACGAGCTTATCAATGAAGAGGCCCTTGCGTTTGACGCAGACGGGGACGAGGAAGAAGACAATGCAGTAGAGCTGCTGGACAGCAGTCAGGAGCAGTAAGGGATAAATGAGCAAGAAGATCCCAATGAGGACCTGTGTGGCATGCCGGCACAGTGCCAGTAAGGCCTCCCTGATCAGGATTGTGCGCCAAGCAGACAATCGGCTGGCAGTAGATGCCAAAGGCAACCTGCCTGGTCGTGGAGCCTACATATGTGCCGACCAAGACTGTTTGGAGAGGGCACAGCGCAACAAGCATCTTGACCGAGCGCTAAAGACGACTATTGACGAGCAAGGGTGGATTGAATTAATGAAATACTTCCATGAGCTGTATCCGCAGCTGGTGAGAGAGCAGGATTAATGGCTGATATGCGAGTACATGAACTGGCTAAAGAATTCGGTATGGACAACAAGGAATTCTTAGCACGTTTGATTGAAATGAAGATTCCCGTAAAAACCCACTCTTCGACTTTAAACGACGCCTTCGTTGCCAGGATACGAAAGCAGATGGAGCCTGAGCTGATAGACCGCACGGCGCAGGCCGAAGCTGAGCGGATCGCCGAAGCTGAACGCTTGGCTGAAGAGGAGCGTGTGCAAAAAGAGTTGATCGAGGCACAGCGCCGCCAGGCTGTAGAAGAAGAGCGGGCCCGCCGCCAGCGTGAGCGGGCCGAGCGTGAGGGTATCAGCGTCGAGCAGCTAGAGGCCAACGACGAAGCGAGGAAGCAAGCCGAAAGGACAGCTCGCGAAGCAGCTCGGAAGGCTGCTCTGGAAGCCGAGGCTTTAGAGCTCGAGGAGTTCGATGCCGACTTAGGCTTCGAGGCAGCAACAACAGCTGCCATCGGAGACGACACGGCCCTGTCAGCAGCAAGCAGCATGGCTCTAGCCGATGCAGTTATAGATCAGGCCGCCCCAAGCCAAGCAGGCGGAACAGCCGATGTGCCGGATCAAACGGCAGCGGTACCCGATGTCGTCCTTGACGAGTCTTTGGTAGGCGTATCAGAGGGCGAGGCACTGCTAGAAGCAGCTGAGTCGCTAGCCAGCGGCATTGACACTGGCCAACAAGGCGTCCTCGAAGCAAGCCAAGAAACGGTCGAGCCCCCAGCCAGCTTGGCAGGCACGACTATGAATCCAGCCGTGCTTGATGCAAAAGGCGAGGAACAGGCGCGAACAGCCCAAGTTGCAGACACCTTAAGCAATGCCTCTGAAAACAATGTCATGCCACCTCTTGTCTTGTTGGAAGGCGATCTTGTAGTATCTTCCGACAACCATTTGGATCGCGAGGCCAAAGACCAGCAAGGTATCGACGAGGCCAGGCCAGTCGATGCATTAAGCAGCCTTATCAACACCGACGCAAAGACGTCTGATGCAAGCCAAGACGAAAGCCAGCCTGATCCGAGCCAACAGCTTCTAGAAGAAGCAATGACTGTCGAAGATTCTCCCGAAGAAAGCCTGGAGCTTGCATACGACCAGCTCCAAGACGATATTGTCAATACCGGTTCTGTAGACGGCATTAAAGAGGCCGATGTTGTTATGGATGCCGGAGCCCTTAGCCAGGCAGCAGACAAACAAGCCCTTGAAACACCAGCCGCTATCAGCCAAAACAGCAATCAAAATGCCAGCGACCAGGCAATAGCCAGTGATACTGCTCCAAAGGCCCCAGACGCCCAAGCAACTGTTGCAAGACAAGCGCCAGAGCCACCAAGCTCCACTCCAGTACGTTTCAGCAGCCTGCTTGCCCAAATAGAGGCAGAGAACCGTAGACTGGCAGACGAGGCTGAGATCAAGGCAGCCGAGGAGGCTGCAGCCCTAGCTAGCCGCACGAGCGGACGGTCGAACAGGAACAGGAACCGAAACCGTCGGGCAAAAGCCAACGAGGCAGCCCAAACCACAGAAGTTGCGCAAGCCAGTGAGGCTTTGACAGCAAACGAGGCAAGCATTGCAGCCAACGCTGGGCAAAGCAGTGAAATCAGGCTCACCATCTCGAATAACCCAAACGTTGCCACAGACAGCCAGCAAGCTGTCGAGAGCCGGTCAAGCCGTAGCCGAAAGCGTCTATCAGACGATAACGAAGACAGCGAGCGCACCCGTAGCCGTAGCCGTAACAACCGCCGCGACGACGAGGGGCCTTTGGTGATCTCACCGATCCCCCTGGATTATGCAGACTATGACGACCAGCTCGACAAAGACGAGGAAGACCGTTACCGGAAGATGGCACAAGCAGCCGAGCAGTTCCAGCGTGAACGTGTCTTGGCCGAGGCAAGGGCAGCCGTAGAGGCGGCTAGCAACGAGGGAGAAGGACGCCGTCGCAAGCGCAAGGAAAGGCGTGAGGCAGAGGCCCGTGAAAAAATCGAGCTCGAAGCAATCGAAAAGGGCATCGATGTCGAGCTGCTCTCTGACGATGTGATCCAAGTCACCACAGGCGTCACTGTCGGCGAGTTGGCCGAGATCATGAAGGTGCCGGCAAACGACATTATCAAGCGGCTGTTCATGCTGGGCATGATGATGACAGTCACCCAGACCATGAGCGACGACCTTGTCGAGCTTATCGCTGACGACATGGAGCGCAAGGTCAGGATTGTCTCCCCAGAAGAAGAATACGCGGTATCGATAGTCGATATGCCAGCCGACCTGCAAGACCGTCCGCCTGTGATCACCGTCATGGGCCATGTCGACCATGGGAAGACCTCGCTTCTGGATGCGATCCGCTCGACAGGGGTCGTGGCTACCGAAGCCGGAGGCATCACCCAGCATATCGGGGCCTCTGTGGTAAACATCAAAGGCCGGCAGATTACCTTCATCGACACACCGGGGCACGAGGCCTTTACGGCTATGCGTGCCAGGGGAGCAAAAGTCACCGATGTCGTGGTCTTGGTTGTCGCTGCTGACGACGGGGTGATGCCCCAGACCATTGAGGCCATCAGCCATGCCAACGCCGCCGAGGTGCCGATCGTCGTGGCCATCAACAAGATCGACCGTCCCGATGCAAACCTTGACCGAGTGCGGGCGGAGCTGGCCGAACACGGGATCATCTCCGAGGAATGGGGAGGCCAGAACCTCTTTGTCGAAGTGTCAGCCAAAGAGCACATTGGCATTGACGACCTTTTGGAGACAATCCTCCTGCAAGCCGACTACCTTGAGCTGAAGGCAAACCCCAAGGCCATTGCCTCGGGCTTTGTGATCGAGGCAAAGCTGGACCGGGGACGAGGCCCTGTGGCAACCGTCCTCGTGCAGAGGGGGACCTTGCATGTCGGCGAAATGCTGGTAGCGGGAACAGCGTATGGGCGCGTGCGTGCCCTGATAAGCCCTCAGGGCGACAATGTCAGCGAGGCCTACCCAGCCGACCCGGTCGAGGTCTTAGGCCTGGGTAGTGTTCCCGAGGCTGGAGACGAGTTCCGGGTGTTTACCGACGAGCGTGATGCCCGCAACCTGGCCGAGGACCGTGCTTTGCGCAAAAGGCTGATATCCCAGCAAGAAGAGTCCCATATAACCCTAGAGGATCTCTTTGCCCGCATGGAGGGCGGCCTTAGTGAATTGAACCTAGTTGTCAAAGCCGATGTCCAAGGCTCGATTGAAGCCTTGAAGGACGCTTTGGACAAGATGGACCAAAGCGAAGTGAATATCAATGTGATCCATTCCGCAGTCGGTGGGATAACCGAGACCGATGTGACTCTAGCTACCGCTTCTGACGCCATCATCATCGGCTTCAATGTCCGCCCGGAGTCAAAAGCCCGGCTGGCTGCAGAGCGGGAAAAAGTCGAAATAAAGACCTACCGGGTGATCTACCAGGCAATCGACGACATCAATGCAGCCCGTATCGGCATGCTAAAGCCCGACTTGGTCGAAGAGCACACCGGCCTGGCCGAGGTACGCGAGGTATACCGTGTGCCAAGGGTCGGGAACATCGCCGGCTGTTTTGTCGACTCCGGCGAGATAAACGCCGACGACCAGGTGCGTGTGGTCCGCAACGGGGCGATTGTTTTCGAAAGCAAGATAGCCTCGCTTCGGCACTACCGTGACGATGTCGACATTGTCCGCTCAGGCCTAGAGTGCGGAATCGGCATCGAGGACTTCCAAGACATCAAGGTCGGTGACGTTATCGAAGGCTACCGGATTCGTGAAGTCGCCCGTGAAAGCTAAAAGGCAAGGAGCGGGGTCATACAAATGGGCTGTAAGAGAAGAGCATATGCGCTAGCCGGCATCGCAGGCAGGCAAACGCTTAAAAGACCAAAGGAGAGCCAATGTCCCAAAACAATTCTCAGTCGAGAAGAAACAATGAAGCAGTCAGGACGGCCTTGGCCGATATCTTGACCTATGAGATCTCTGACCCAAGGCTGCAGACATTGACCATTAGCGGCGTCTCGGTCTCTAGCGACCGCAGCGTTGCCCGGGTCTATGTGCTCGCCGACCGGGTCGCTGACGAGAAGGCGATGGCTGGGCTGGAGTCTGCAAAGGGGCGTATCCGCAGCTTGCTTGGGGCAAAGCTGAAATGGCGGGCTACACCGGAGCTGCGTTTCTACCTGGACACGATGATGGACGACGCCTCGCGCATCGAAGCCGTCTTGCGTGATGCCCCGGCCAGCCCGGATACAGAGGCATTGGACGATACGCCTTTGCCAGACGACTCTGCTCAAGATGCCCCTTCTCCCCTTGACGAGTAGCTGACTGACTGTCTGCCAAGGGACAAGAGACATGAGCCGTGAGCAAACAATACAGACGGTGCTGGGATTGTTTGGCCCTGGAACGAAAGTGGCGCTTGCCGGCCATATCAATCCTGACGGGGACTCCATCGGCTCGATGCTAGCGCTGGCCGAGCTGCTAAAAGCTCGTGGCTGCCAGGTCGTCAAGCTTTTGCCGAACGACCAGGCCGTGCCAGCGGTGTATGGTTTCATGGGCGAGTACGGCCTTGCCTTGGACTTCGTGCCTCCAGCCCAATACCACGAGGACCCCGACCTGTTCATCGCGCTTGACTTGTCGCAATCCTACCGCCTTGACCAGGCCGGAGCTGTCTTTGCGCGTTCCAAGAAAAGCCTTGTCATCGACCATCATCCCAATCCAGACGATTTTTCGGACTACATGCTGCACGACGAGACAGCCGCTGCGGTTGGTTTGTTGGTTTGGGAGCTGATTGGCTCAAGTGGGGAGAAGACCACGTTGGCGATGGCCAGTGCGTGTTATTTGGCCTTGCTCACTGACACTGGGCGTTTCTCGTTTCAAAACACAAATGCCCAGGTACTGGCGGCAGCTGCTGAAATGACCGCTGCCGGGGCTGACCCAGCAAGTATCAGCCAAGCTGTCTATGACACCCGCTCTTTGGGCTCGTTAAAACTTGATGCCCGACTAGTGGAGCGTATGGAATACCTGGTACCGGACAAGGTCGTTTACTCGTGGGTCTATGAAGACGACTTTGCCGAGCTGGGCGTAGCTTTAGACGACACCGAAAGCCTCATCAACCTGCTTAGGTCAGTAGCTGGAGCCGAGCTAGCGATACTGCTGAGAGAGGACGGCATCCAAGTACGCGTCAACCTTAGGGCGCGTGGCAGCTATAATGCATCCAAGCTGGCCAGTGACCATGGCGGGGGCGGCCACCAGGCTGCCGCCGGCTTCAACTTTGCCGGCACTATCCCCGAGGCAGCAACTGCCATTCGCCATTATTTGGAGTCGGAAGGCATTTTGGCTGCCGACAGCCGCCCAAACTTCAAAGACAGCCAGCATGCTCAGGCAGTATCGTCAGACCGGGACGGTCATAACGAAAGGCCTGTTCCACCGGCTTTAAGCCAGCCGGGCTAGGGAGCAGGGAGCGTCCCGAGGATGCCAAAATACAGACGGGGAGCGACCGACTTCGACGGAGTCCTGTTGATCGACAAGCCTGTTGGCATGACGTCACATGATGTCGTCGACTTTGTGCGGTCGGTCACCAAAGAAGGACGGGTGGGCCATACGGGCACGCTTGACCCCGGTGCCTCTGGCTTGATGGTTGTTTGCATAGGCCCTGCCACAAAGCTCTCAGCCCAACTGACCGACCAAAAGAAGCAGTACCTGGCTGAAATCGCATTTGGTATGTCTACCAGCACTGACGATGCCTATGGAGAAGCCTTAGAGATAACAGCCCCACCTGCAAAAATCGCAGACGCTGCTTATGGCAAGGCGGTCTTGGAGCAGTTTACCGGTACCTTGATGCAAAGGCCGCCGCAATACTCGGCGATCAAACAGCAAGGCGTCAAAGCCTACCAAAAAGCACGCATGGGCTTGACTGTCGAGCTGCCGCCCCGCGAGGTGACTGTCTACCAGATAGACCTGCTGTCCGTCAGTCCCACTGCTTGGGACATTTCCTTAGAGGTTTCCAAAGGCACATACATCCGTGCTTTGGCCCGTGACATAGGCGTGTTTGTCGGCTGCCCTGCGCATTTGGCGAACCTACGCCGCACCAGCATCGGCGATTGGCGTATTGAGGACGCTTTGACCTTAGAACAGCTCTTGGGCTACTCGGACCCAGTCGATCTGAAAACATGTCTTTTCGATGCCAAGGGAGGCGGCAATGGGTGACTTTGCTTTTTACGGGGAGACGGTCTGTGTGCTTGGGGTCTTTGACGGTTTGCACCTTGGCCACCAATACCTGCTTGACCAAGCCCAAAGACAAGCCGACCAAGCCGGTCTGCCCTTGCTGATAGTAACCTTTGACCGTGACCCAGACGAGTTGTTGTCCCCTGATCACGATGATAACAAACTGTTGTCCGACTCCGAACGCCTACTCAGGCTTAGCCTCTTGGACTACGGCGGGACAAGGCATGTCGACACAAAAGCCGCTGACGGCCTGGCCGTCGGCCAGCGAAACGTCCTGACGCTGCCCTTCAACCGAGAGTTGGCCAGCCTGCCACCGGTCGATTTCCTAGATCTGGTGCTCAAGAGGCACTGCATCCCCAAAGCGATACATGTCGGGGCTGACTTTCGTTTTGGCTACCAGGCGAGAGGCACTGTAGAGACGCTGAACGAATGGGCTGGCGAAAACGATGCCTATACCTTCAGCCATAGGCTGCTGGACGACGGGGGGAAACCGATAAGTGCCACCAGGATCCGGACCAGCCTGCTAGTAGGCGACCTAGCCGAGGCAAACCGCCTCTTGACACGCCCTCACCATCTGCCCGGTACAGTCATTCACGGCCAGGGGTTTGGGCAGGAGGTAGGCTTTCCGACAGCAAATATCTTAGGCCTTAGCAAAGTCATCCAACCTGCCGATGGGGTCTACGCCGGTTTCTTTGAGACGGGAGGCCAGATCCTTGCTGCGGCGATATCGGTCGGAGTGCCCCTGACCTTTGACAACCGGCAATCGAGCCTAGAGGTCTATTGCTTGGACTTCCATGGTGACTTATACGGCTTGGACGCTACTGTCTACTTTATCGAGAGGCTACGTCCCATGATCGCGTTTGCCAATGTAGACGAGCTACGGGAACAGATAGCCCTTGACGTCGACCGTTCCCGCCAAATCACTGCCAAGGCACGTATACTCTTTGAATGATTGGTCAAATTGTTCGACCCTTGAGTTTTTAACTTTTCTATGCGGATAAAACCAATGCGTCTGCTCCCAGCGTACCATCTTAGAGCCGAGCAGCTGTATTTGTAGATAATCTCGGCAAAAGTTATCAAAGGAGTCAAATAAATCGTATTTATATGGTGTGCGAAGCTGGTTTATCTTTTAAAATCAAACAGTCGTTTTAATGGGAAAGGAAACAATGATGATTTGTAAAAACTGTCACCAAGTTATACCTGACGATTCAAGGTTCTGTACTTTTTGCGGAACAAGCCTGACTGACCAAGACAGGCAATTGGCCGAGCAAGCATCTTTCCAGCAGTCTGCATACCCTGCTGGGCAACAGCAAGCCCCCTCTTACTCGGAGCCGCAGCAGGCGCAGCAGGCATATGCCCCCGCGCAAACATATGGGTCCCAGGCACCAAGCCAGCAAGCTTTTTCCCAGCAAGTTCCGCCCGTTTACCCTGGCCAGCAGCCGCAGCAACAGCAGCCGCAGCAGGCATACCCTAGCCAACAGCAGCCGCAGCAGCCGCAGCAGGCATACCCTGGCCAACAGCAGCCACAGCAGCCGCAGCAGGCATACCCTGGCC